>Ga0207956_1000418_pt1 | contig 11295 bp, 11 predicted proteins | sample CryBogCBE25Jul07_FD_184580 | JGI IMG/M metagenome (GOLD analysis project Ga0207956, IMG submission 184580) | Freshwater microbial communities from Crystal Bog, Wisconsin, USA - CBE25Jul07 (SPAdes) (version 2) | ecosystem: Environmental > Aquatic > Freshwater > Lake | place: Crystal Bog...
AACCTTAGTTCACCAGCTCAGTTTGCTAGCTTCATTAAAAATGAAATCGCTAAGTGGACTAAGGTTGTAAAAGATTCTGGGGCTAAGGTAGATTAATCCTGAGCTACCCAGCAAAAAGAGGAGCATCGCTCCTCTTTTTTGTTGACTGATTGCTTTGCTTTTTGTTCTACTACTTCCCCAATTGGGAGAGTAATTTACTGGGTGAGATCACCTCTTGATCCAAGACAATCTCTATTAAGGCCCCCTTCTTACTTGCTAACGCCTTAGCAAAGGCCGGTGCAAACTCTTCAGTCTTAGTGATTCTAAATCCAGGCATACCAAAACTGTCTGCAAACTTCACAAAATCTGGGTTTGTTAAGCCAGTTGCAATCACACGAGATTTAAATTCACGCTCTTGATGCATACGAATTGTTCCCAGCATGCTGTTATTCACAACCAATACGATAGGGAATGCCTCATAACGAGCTGCAGTAGCTAGCTCCTGGCAGTTCATCATGAAGTCACCATCACCACAAACAGCAATTGCTACCTTTTCAGGGCTAGCAATCTTTGCAGCAATGGCTGCTGGCAGGCCATAACCCATAGAGCCATTCGCAGGTGCTAATTGAGTTTTAAATGGACCATAAGGATAAAAACGGTGCACCCAGGTTGCAAAGTTACCTGCACCATTAGTCAAGATCGAATCGCGTGGAATCGAGTGAGGCAAAGAACTCATGATCTGGGCTAATTGCATATCCCCAGGAACCGTGACTGGGCTTGAAAAAGCCAAATACTCATCATGAGCAGCATTCATTGCCGCAGGATCATGACTCTTACCCATATTCACGGTCTTTAACGCTGCACAGAAATTTTCAGGACTGCAATTTAATGCAAAGTCCGGTCTATATACGCGACCCAACTCTTCAGGACCTGACAACACATGAATCAATGTGGCTTTGGTCTGCGGGACTGACAAAATGCTGTAGCCTGCTGTGGTCATTTCACCTAAGCGCTCACCAATCACCAGGAGCACATCCGCCTCTTGAATTCGCTTGACTAAGGCAGGATTGGCACCGATTCCTAAATCACCTGCAAATGCAGGATCAAGGTTATCGAGAACATCTTGAGAGCGAAAGCTGGTTGCAACCGGCACACTCTCCCTATTGGCCCATGCCTTTAGGTCTTCGCAGGCAGCCGAATTCCAATTGCCACCGCCAGCAATAATCATGGGTTTCTTAGCGGATGAAAAAGCCTGCATTGCGTGGTTAAAAATATTGCCATCTAAACCTGGTTGCACAATATGTGCTGGCTTCACAGGATTTTCTTGTCCAGACATGTAGAGCACATCTTCTGGTAATGCCAAAACTACAGGGCCTTTACGGCCTGCCTGCGCAACATGAAAGGCATGCGAAACAAATTCATCAATGCGATCCACTCGATCAATACTACCCACCCATTTCGCGCACTCTGAATACATACGACGATAGTCAATCTCTTGAAAAGCTTCGCGCTCAACCATATCTGTACCAACCTGACCAACTAACAACACCATTGGGGTTGAATCTTGATAGGCAGTATGAATACCAACCATGGCGTTAGATGCGCCAGGTCCCCGGGTTACCATCACAACACCGGGTTGACCAGTTAATTTTGCATAGGCCTCTGCCATATATGCAGCGCCACCCTCTTGACGGCAGGTAATGAAGCGAAAGTCTGGGTGATCTACAAGTCCGTTCAGAAGAGGTAAAAAGCTCTCTCCTGGAACACCAAAGGCAGTATCGACCCCTTGTCTGATTAATGCATTTGCCAAAATCTGGCCACCATTTAGCAGCTTGCTTGGTGTCTCCATATAGTTCTTATGCTTTCTGATGAGTATTAATTCACAAACGTCTATCTAGAAAGTTATCACACTTTATAGGTCCCAGCCCCCTTGCCAAAGCCGATTGAAGCGACGCACCGCCCCTTCTAACTGACCTATACTGCGAAAACGAATAATTCATAAACCAATCTCATTGGAGACAGAGACATGAGGCTATTTAGCTTTAAGGGCTTAAATGGAAACGACTGCGTTGGCGCGCTCTCAAAAGGCGGATCTGATACGTATATTGATTTATGCGCTACCGATCCTCAGATCCCCAATAATCTTCAAGATATTATTCAGTCTCAAGCCCACTTAGATCGCACTGCAGCGGTTATTGCAAACCCTAAAGCAGTAACAGGAAATCTCAAAGACGTTTCCTTTAAGGTACCAATCGAGAGACCAGGAAAAATTGTGTGCATGGGTCTGAATTATGCAGATCATGCGAAAGAAGGCGGCAATGCGAGACCGGAGTACCCAAGCTTTTTTATGCGTGGACCAAGTTCATTGACTGCACACTTGAGTCCAATCATGCGGCCCAAAGTTTCTGACAAGCTTGACTACGAGGCAGAGCTAGCTTTTGTAGTTGGTAAAAAGGCGCGCAACCTCACCCTAGAGAATGCTTTAGATTGTGTCGCTGCTTACAGCATCTTTAATGACGGAAGTATTCGGGATTACCAACGCAAAACAACCCAGTGGACGATTGGCAAAAACTTTGATCAAACTGGTGCATTTGGTCCGTGGTTAGTAACCCCCGATGAACTTCCTGCTGGCTGTCATGGCCTGAGTATTCAATCTCGCCTAAATGGGCAAGTGATGCAAAACGCCAATACCAAAGATTTTCTCTGGGGTGTTGCTGAAACCATTGTGCTCATTTCGGAATGTATGACTCTTGAGCCAGGAGATGTAGTAATCACTGGCACCCCAGCTGGTGTTGGATATGCAAGAACCCCACCCGTCTTTATGAAACCGGGGGACGTCTGCGAAATTGAAATTGAATCCATTGGCATCCTGAGAAATACCATCGCCGACGAATAAGTCACTACGTATTAAAAATATTCCCCTAATTAGCCTTAATTGAGCCAATTAGGGGCTCCTACCCCAGAGCAAAAGGGCTTGGCAGGCATTAAAATAGGCTCATGATGAAAACGCCAGAACTCCTAGCCCCCGCAGGCAGCCTCCAAATGCTCGAAACCGCTTTTGATTTTGGAGCGGATGCTATTTATGCAGGCCAACCACGCTACTCCCTACGCGTTCGCAATAACGATTTCGGCAAGATTGAAGTACTCAAGCAGGGTATTGATACCGCCCATGAATTAGGTAAGAAGTTTTATCTTGTTTCTAATTTGTTACCCCATGGTGGCAAGACTCGCACCTATATTCGCGATATGTCACCGGTTGTGGCATTAAAGCCAGACGCACTCATCATGTCTGATCCGGGTCTTATCATGATGGCCCGAGAAGCTTGGCCGGATATGCCCATTCATCTATCTGTTCAGGCCAATACAGTTAACGGGGCCTCTGCTAAATTTTGGCGCTCTGTTGGGATTAGCCGCGTCATTTTGTCTCGCGAACTTTCCTTTGATGAGATTGAAGAAGTTCGTCAAGATTGTCCAGAGATGGAACTTGAAGTATTTGTCCACGGTGCTTTATGTATTGCCTACTCAGGTCGCTGCCTACTCTCGGGCTACATGTCACACCGTGATTCAAATCAAGGGGCTTGCACTAATGCCTGTCGCTGGGATTACAAAGTGAAGCCAGGACAGCAAAATCAAAGTGGTGATGTCGTACTACTCCAAGAGGCTAGAAGACCTGATGACTTGATGCCGATGGAAGAAGATGAGCACGGCACTTACATCATGAACTCAAAAGATTTACGTGCTGTTGAACATATTGAACGGCTAACCAAGATGGGTGTCGACTCCTTCAAAATTGAAGGCCGCACCAAGTCGCCTTATTACGTTTCTCGAACTGTACAAGCCTATCGATCTGCCATTGATGATGCTGTGGCGGGTAGACCATTTGATACAACCTTACTAGGTAATCTAGAGGGCTTAGCTAATCGCGGCTATACCGATGGCTTTTACGAACGCCATCATGACAAAGAATATCAACTGTATATGCGCGGCCATTCTCTTTCAGGCAGAAGTCTCTATGTTGGTGAGACCCTTGAGATTGATCAGGTTAGTGGGCGTGTAAGAGTCGATGTTAAGAATCGCTTCTCCGTGGGGGACAAACTCGAAGTGATTGAACCACAAGGCAATCAAGATGTGATCTTAGAGGCCATGTGGAATATGCAAGGCGAATCTATTGCTGTTGCGCCTGGCTCTGGGCACTTTGTTTGGATCAAACTACCCCTCAAAGGTAAGAAGGCATATATCGCTCGATACACCAATGAACCCGCTCCAATCGAGGCGAGCTCCGCTTGCTCAAGTGGTGAATCTTGCTGTAATGCCTAAGTACCAATAAGAGATATGACCGATATTTCCTCTGCAGCACCAAAACATAATTTCAAACAAGGATTAATAGAGGAAGCTAAAAAAGCTTTCGCCCTCACGATTTATTTTGGCCTCTGGTTTTGTTCTCTAACCTTATTAGCAGTTACAGCCCTTGATGAGCGCCCTATTCCATTGACTATTTTTGGCTTTGCTTTTGTAAAGGCTGCGATCACAGCAAAATTTATGTTGATTGGTCAAGCCATCTATCCAATCAGAGTCAGTAAACATCATGGAATTGTGCGATCACTTTTGATTGAGTCAATCATCTATCTTGTCATTGTGCTGGCGCTTAATTACCTTGAAGCTGGTATTGATGGTTTGATACATGGAAAAAACTTTGTTGAATCGATGTTGGCCTTTGGTCACTCTGATCCCTTACACGTTCTAGCTATGGCTCTTGTCTACTGGCTAATCGTATGGCCGTACCTCCTCTATTGCGGCACCTTAATCATCCTAGGTAGAGAAAATTTCACTACATTACTATTTGGCTACAAAAATACCTCAGGCAAGTGAAGTGATTTTGCGGCAATCTTTTGTCCGACAATGGTCAGCAATGCGGGTGCAACTTAGCCTAGTTGGCATGCTTTGCTTCTCAATGGTTTGTCTGCAAGCGCAGGCACAAGAAATTGAAGCGCGTGCATATTCCAATGCACCAATAGGTATAAACTTTATAACGGGTGGTCTTGCACAAGCTAAAAGCGGTTCGTACACACTGAATACTCAGGCGCTGAGCATGACGCATGTGCTTGATGTTGCTGGTCAATCTGGGCGACTCGCCTTAGTACTACCCTACTCAGAATTAACGGGCACGGGACAAGTTGGCGGACAATCCATCAACGCTTCTGCCGAAGGCTTATCTGATCCAATGATTAAGGCATCAGTTAATCTTTACGGTGCTCCAGCCCTAACCAATAGTCAATTTAAAGACTACCAACAAGATCTCATTATTGGGGCCAGCTTGGCAGCTACTATCCCATGGGGGAAATACAACAGCAATCAAATGATTAATGTCGGTGCTAATCGATCATTGATACAACCTGCCATGGGATTTTCACAAGCTGTTGGGCCATGGCGTTTGGAATTGGCGGGTATGGCAACGATATACACCAGCAACACCAGTTATTTAGGCAGCAATACGCTCTCACAAAATCCTATCTATTCTGGCGAAACCCATGCCATTTATTACTTCCCTAATACTGCATGGATTTCTGCTGACGCCACTTATTTCACGGGCGGACAAACATACATCAACGGCATTCCTGCTAATGGCCCTCAAGAAAATTGGCGTTTTGGTAGCACCCTGTCTTATCCCATTAATCAGCAAAATTCCATCCGCCTCACTGGTAGCAAAGGAGTCTACTCACGTACTGACACCAGCTATAACGCGGTGGGTATATCGTGGCAATTCCGCTGGGGAGGCTCCCCTTAGGTATGAACGCGCTGGGATAGCTACAATTAAGAAACAGCATTTCATAAACAATCATTCGAGACAACTATGAGCTCCAAGCCAAAAGACAATAAAACTCCTTCAGAGACAGGCCTGCGTAAAGGTCTGACGAGTTACGGCGACAAAGGCTTTTCTCTTTTCTTGCGTAAAGCATTTATTAAAGGTGCCGGCTATACCAATAGCGCACTTGATCGTCCTGTGATCGGCATTATTAATACTGGTAGCGCCTACAACCCCTGCCACGGCAATATGCCGCAACTCATTGACGCCGTAAAACGTGGAGTAATGCTTGCCGGTGGTTTACCGATGGAGTTTCCAACGATTTCGATTCATGAGAGTTTTGCCGCTCCTACCAGTATGTATTTGCGCAATCTCATGTCGATGGATACCGAAGAAATGTTGCGCGCTCAACCAATGGATGCAGTGGTCATGATTGGTGGCTGCGATAAAACTGTTCCCGCTCAAATGATGGGCGCCGCTTCAGCAGGTCTTCCTGCCATTCAACTCATTACCGGATCGATGCTCACCGGATCCCATCGCAGCGAACGTGTTGGCGCTTGTACCGACTGTCGTCGCTATTGGGGAAAGTTTCGTGCCGGCGAAATTGATGAGATTGAAAAAGATGAGGTTAACGACCAGCTAGTTGCTAGTGTTGGCACCTGCTCAGTCATGGGTACCGCAAGTACGATGGCCTGTATTTCTGAGGCGCTCGGCATGACGGTTCCTGGTGGCGCTACCCCTCCAGCCGTTACTGCGGATCGCATTCGGGTTGCAGAAGAAACTGGTACCTGCGCTGTTCAAATGGCAAAAGATGGCTTAACCATCGATAAAATTCTGACTGCTGATGCCTTTGAAAATGCGATGCGCGTTTTACTAGCCATTGGCGGCTCTACCAATGGCATTGTTCACTTAGCCGCTATTGCTGGTCGCATGGGCCTCGAGATTGATCTAGATGCACTAGATAAGATGGGCAATGAAACCCCGGTATTAGTTGATCTGAAACCATCAGGTGATCACTACATGGAAAACTTTCATGATGCTGGTGGCATGACTACCCTTCTCAGAGAACTCAAGCCCCTTCTGAAGTTAAATACCATGACAGTCACTGGTAGAACCCTTGGTGAAGAAATTGATGGTGGGCCGCCAAGCTTTAAACAAGATGTTGTGCGCAGAATCGATAATCCAATCTATCCGCGAGGCAGTATTGCGGTGCTACATGGCAATCTTGCTCCTGGTGGCGCGATTATTAAGCAATCGGCTGCCGATGAAAAACTCATGGAGCATGAAGGTCGCGCAGTAGTCTTTGAAAACTCAGAGGATTTAGCCAATCGCATTGATAGCCCTGATCTGGATGTGACTGCAGACGACATTATTGTTTTAAAAAATATCGGCCCTAAAGGCGCGCCTGGCATGCCTGAGGCTGGCTATATTCCCATTCCCATGAAATTGGCGCGTGCTGGCGTGAAAGATATTGTCCGCATCTCTGACGGTCGCATGAGCGGGACAGCCTTTGGTACGATCGTCTTGCACGTAACTCCAGAATCAGCGATTGGTGGACCCTTGGCCCATGTGCGCAATGGTGATCGCATTCGTCTGAGTGTGAAGAACCGTGAGATTAGTTTGCTTATTTCTGATGAAGAATTAGCAAAACGCGCAATTGAAAACCCTATCACCCCACCTACCGCCGAGCGTGGCTATAAAAAACTCTTCTTAGATACGGTAACGCAAGCAGATAAAGGGGTAGATTTTGACTTCTTGCGCGCAGCTAAGATGGTTGGCAAGACACCTAGCAAGTAAAAACTGTATTAAAGCTTAGATATTTCTGAGCTCACGGCGCAAAATCTTGCCTACATTTGATTTAGGAAGTTCGTGAATAAACACCACTTTTCTAGGTCGCTTGTAGCTGGTGAGATGCTCTTTGCAATACTGCAAAACATCGGATTCAGTAATGTGGTGATTGGATTTGACGACATAGGCTTTGACAATCTCGCCTAACTTGCGATGCGGCACACCAATGACTGCGCACTCTCTTATACCGGGCATTTGCACCAAGATATCCTCTACATCATTTGGGAAGACCTTAAAACCAGCCACCACAATCATGTCTTTTTTACGATCCACAATTTGGATATGGCCTTCTGGAGTAATTAATCCAATATCACCCGACTTAAAGTAACCATCAGCAGTCATGCAATGCGATGTCTCTTCGGGCTTATTCCAGTAACCTGGCATCACCTGTGGACCTTTGATACAGATCTCCCCAGGGGTTCCTTGTGGCAACTCCACCTCATCATCATCGAGAATGACGACATCGGTACTGGGCATGGGCATCCCAATATGACCTGTGAAATGCTTCTCTAGTGGACTATTCACACACACTACAGGCGAGGTCTCAGACAAACCATAGCCCTGCGCAATTGAGCATCCTGTAAGGGCTTGCCAATGATCAGCAGTTTTTTTATGGACTGCCATACCACCACCAATGGTGACTAACAAGTTCGGTAATTTAACTTTTTTAAATTCAGGGCGATGTATTAAGGCATGAAAGAGCGTGTTGACTCCGGGAAATATATTGATCTGCGGATGCATCATTAGCATCTTAATAAAACCATCAATATCTCGTGGGTTAGCCACCAATACCAACAGCGCCCCTTTGGTAATGCCTAAAAAAGCACATGCGGTTAAAGCAAATATATGCGTCATTGGTAACGCACATAAAAAATGGAGTTGCTGCTCATTGCGATGCTTGAGCCCAGGATTGAGCCATGTCTCGATTTGCATCACGTTTGACAAAATATTGCGATGTAGCAAGATGGCGCCTTTAGAGGTGCCCGTGGTGCCACCGGTATATTGCAAAAAGGCAATGTCATCCAATCCAATGACAGGCTTTTGAAATGGATATTGGCCACCAATACGCAGCGCCTCTTTAAACTTGACGTGATCAAAACCCCAAGGGGGAACCATTTTCTTAATATTGCGTGCCACCCAATTCACAATATGCCCCTTAAGACCCAGCAACTCGCCGGGGCTACTCACAATCACTTGCTTTAATGGCACTTGTTCTGCAATCTGATGATAGGTATTGGCAAAGTTTTCCATGAGTACCAAAACCGATGCACCACTATCTTGCAATTGAGCCTCAAGTTCACGGGCCGTATAGAGGGGATTGATATTAACAACGGTATAGCCAGCGCGCAATGTTCCAATCATGGCGATGACATACTCAATGACGTTTGGATACATGAGTGCTACGCGTGCACCCTTCTCTAGCCCTAAGGTGTGAAGGTAAGAGGCAAACTCTTGAGACAAACTGTCTAGTTGTCTATAGGTAAAAAATTTACCCATGGACTCCACAGCCTGGCGATTGGCATAACGCTCAAAGCATTCTTCAAAAAAATCTGCTAGAGATGAATGTGAAGGAGCACCAATTTCCTGAGGAACATCTAGAGGATAGTTTTTTAACCAAGGCTTAGAGTTACTCATGCCGTATCTCAATCCCTAGCTCATTAACTGCTTTAGTCGATCAATGAATAGATCTTGGCCATGATTGACCTTTTCCTGCCAGTCATTTGCAGAGTTTTCATTGGCATCATCAGTAATATATTTTAGGGACTGCCAAGGAATTTGATATTGGTGTGCAGTCGCCGCAATGGCAAATAATTCCATATCAACTACATCCACGCCTTGACTATGGAGCCAAGGATCGCGAGCAGTAACGAAACTATCGCCAGTGCCACAAACATATTCTCCTGAAGATAAATACTCCGAAGGATTTGGGCAGAATGGAGTTTGGCCCCGGGGAGCAAGAGGCTCTGCATTCATGTCGCGCTGTATCACCTTACCAATCTCTAATAATCCATGAAGTTCAGAATTGACTTTACCGGCGGTACCAAAATTGAGGATATGTGCAGGTGCAAATTGGTGAATGGCCTTGACACTGGCAATCGTGGCATTGATCTTGCCAATTCCTGAATAGACAATTTCCACCCCTGGTGGAAGTGCTGAACGCTTGAGCTCGCTCTCTAATGCGGTAATAATCAAGTAATTCGTTTTCATGTCTGCCATATATGAATTTATTAGATTATCTACCCGGAGTGCCGGACTTTCCTAAACCTGGAATCCTATTTCGGGACATATCCCCCCTGCTCGCTGACCCCCAAGCGTTCAAAGAAGCCATTCATCAGCTTGAAGAGCTAGCCCAATCATTTGACTATACCCATATTTTGGGAATTGAATCACGGGGCTTTATCTTTGGCTCTGCCCTTGCCCTCCATGCCAACAAAGGCTTAGCTCTTGCCCGAAAACCCAATAAGCTGCCTTTGGCTACCCACCGTGAGTTCTATGGATTGGAATATGGTCAAGACTCCCTCGAAATTCAGCAATCGACTATTCCAAAGGATGCTCGGGTTTTATTGATTGATGATGTCTTGGCAACTGGCGGGACACTTATTGCCGCCGATAAATTACTTCGTCAAGCGGGGTTTACAGTCTGCGGCGCCATTACTTTATTGGAAATTGGTGCGCTTAACGGAAGCGCCATTTTGCAACAACACGACATTGCACACAAAACTGTGTTGATCAGCTAAACCAGTTTCTTGGCGCTTTTGAGTAACTTCATTGCGCCCCAACCGACTGCCAATACTTTGCTGGCTAATTTAGGCTTGTAGTGTGCCAATGCAGCAAATGCGCTGGTCCAAAGAAGTGGATTATCTTTTAGAAAATGGAAGGCATCAATGCCCTTATCTGCCCAAGAGAGCGGCTTTTCCCAGGGCTCAAAATATTGGGCAAATTCACACCGTTCGCGACCTGCTCTTTCTTGAAGTGCTTGACGACGCGCCTCGAGAGATTGAAGTGTATTACTCATAACTTTAGCGAGAGAGCTCTGCTTTATCTTTTGCCAACTCTGCAATAGAAGCTTCAAATAACTTAGGCATATTACGTAGTGACTGCATGATAAGGAGCCCTAAGATGAGGCCAACACCAATAAACGCGCTAGTCAGTAGGCCCAAGGCGAGCATGCGGTCCGATTCCCAGCTATAGATGACGATCAGTAAAGCAAGCATCACCAAGCCAAAAAACAAAAAGAATAATGCGCTCACAATCATGACGAGCAAGCTGATGAACTTATTCCGCGCAATTTGCACATCAACTGATAAGAGCTCTAAACGGGTTTGCGCAATGGATACGCCGGTCGAGACAAGGTTTTTAATGGATGAGAGTAAGTTTTCTTGAGACATATGAACCTAGCGACGACGGATAAATAGGCCAATCAACAAACCTAAGCCAGCTGCAACCCCAACCGCTTCCCAGGGATTGCGATGGACAAAGTCATCGGCACCTTCTGCGACGACTTTCGCTTTTTCAGTCAGAGTGCCCTCAAGATTAGATAGACTTGCTTTCGCACCCGTAATCGTATCAAGCGCTTTATTGCGAATAGAACTAATCGTCTCGCTAGGATGATCTTCAGTAGCCTTAATTAATGCCTCAGCATCTGCCATCAGGGATTTGAATTC
>Ga0207956_1000420_pt1 | contig 11276 bp, 9 predicted proteins | sample CryBogCBE25Jul07_FD_184580 | JGI IMG/M metagenome (GOLD analysis project Ga0207956, IMG submission 184580) | Freshwater microbial communities from Crystal Bog, Wisconsin, USA - CBE25Jul07 (SPAdes) (version 2) | ecosystem: Environmental > Aquatic > Freshwater > Lake | place: Crystal Bog...
AAGCCTTTGCTCTTTCGGATGGCCTTGAGCGGGCCGGTTGCATGGTCATCGGCTAGCACGAAAAAGGTCATCGCATAGGAGTAGATGAAGGAAATCGCCGCAATCATACAGATCAGGTCAAAAGGCACGACGACCCAAGCTATCCAGGGAGTTGGTGCGAACTGGTGACTCAAGATTCCACTCAGAGCAAATGCCGGAATTTGGAAGACGATAATCCAGAAGAGACTGAAAATCCCAACAAGGAAGACGGCAAAAAAAGCCCTCCAGAAGATGCGGAATCCCGAGAAGAGATCACTTACCCTCGGGTTCAATGATCGAACGAGGTTCAGGTAGAAGGAAAAGAAGCCGACAGAAAACGCCCCGATAACGAGCACCTGTAAAATCTGAATGCTGATCGACGTGATCCGGTAAGGGAGTGGGATGGCGTTTTTCATCGGGGCAATAAGGCCCTGACCATGGGTCGCCATGTATCCATGATGCATCGCGATAAAGGTGGGGGTGGATTGGACCAGTGTTAATACGACCCAAATGAGTAACCAGAGCAGGCTCATACGAATTGCCAGCCCCCATTTCCCCTTCAATGATGCCCGAGCCATCCGCATCAATTCTTTATTAGGAATGAGTGTGGAACCTGAAGTGTCAGAGGTTGAGCTGCTAGGGATAGGTGATGGCTTCGGAATCTCCGGCGGCATGACGAAGAGTCCCTCGATGGATGAAGCTGGGGTCCACTTTTCTCCCATGGAGGAGTTCCAGATCAGATCCTGAGGCGAGAGCCCTCCTGATTGGGCGAGTCTCTGCAACTCGCTCTCTTGAACAGGGCCAATCTGCTGACCATTGCGGTGATAATACCATTCCATGATTTTTTGGGGTTGGGGGATCGGGGAGGTTGGGGGAGAGAGTCGATACTCTTGGAAAGAAACGGCCCATGAACGAGCTAAAACAGAAATCCGTGACATGGTCGTGGGAATCAATCAAAAAAGCACCCCGACAGGGGTTCCTCCCGGATAACTTCACGGAAATGGGGGAATGTGATTGAAGCCTTACGGGCGAATGACTAAGTACATAGCTACATGAAGATGTTTCGTCTCCCCGCTTCCGTAGCTGTAGCGATCCTGTTGTCTCTTTTGAGTTACGGCTGTGCCAACGGACCAAAGGTGGATCCCCAGATCACGGCGGCGGTCGCCTCTGCGAATGTCAACAAGTCGACTTACGACAAGATCTACAACGCCCAAACGCTCGACTACGGCGACATCATGAATCTGGTGAAGGGGCATATTCCCTCCCATATCACGATCGATTATCTCCGTAGCACGCAGAAGGTGTATGACTTCTCCTACTCACAGCTTGCATCCCTCAAGTCAGCCGGTGCGAAGCCTCACCTGCTCAATTACCTAACCGAGACGCAGGGATTCTACGGAAATAACAGGCCCGCCAAAAAGGGAAACAAGGTCCCCGGTTATGTGAAGGGTAATACCAAGCTGAATCAGGATAAGCAGCCCTTCTACTACAATGCTCCCTTGATTGATGACTGGTATGACTCCGCCTACACCGAGTCATGCTACAGTCCCTTCTCCTTCGATACGGGGGGAGGCGGTTAGTCTTTCCTGATTCGCATCGTGCGGCGTAGCCCGCGTGGTCCTTCCAGTCGATGCTGCGTTGAAGGCTATTCCTCTCTCAAGCCAGAGGTTTCCTTTTTTCGGGCCTCTTGTAGCCGCGATTGCGGGCATTCTCCTTGTCTCTGAACTCAAACCCGTGTGGTGGGTTTCCGTTGCGCCGCTCATTATTCTCCCGCTCGTTCTCGTTGATCCGTTGAGAAAGAGGGGAGGAGTTTGCTGGGCTCTGACGTTCTTAATCTTTGCGTTATTACATTTCTGGAGTTGGAGTGATGCTCCTGGCCGCAAGTTGGCCGAGGTGTTCGAGTCCCCAGAATCAGTAGAGGGGACGCATGCCGAGGGATCACATGCTGTCGCTGACCCCCAAGGCGGGGAGTTTGTTGTTCGGGGAGTCATTACCGGAGAACCAAAGAGGGCATCCTCCGGTCGCACAAGTTTCCCAATGCGTGTGGAGGAGATTCAGGAGCTATCGGATGGATTCCTTGTGACAGCACCGGTGACTGTACTGGTCGGCTGGGAGGGGGAGCCTCCGGCCTATGGTGACAGGGTCTCCTTTCAGGCTCACCCGGAGCGTTTTCCTCCTCCGCCTAATCCCGGATCAATGGATTACCGAAGATGGCTGGAACGTCATGGCATCTACACCGAATTCCGCATCGATCCTTCGATTCCGGGCCGGATTCTAGAGCATGGCGTGGGGAATCCCCTCTTTGCATGGGCCCTTGGGGCCCGTCACTGGATCGAAGCAATCCTCTCCACCGATTTGCCCAAAGATTCCCCTGAACTCAGTGCAATCAAGGGAATCACCCTTGGCGTCACGGAAAATGCACCTGACGGATTTACAGACGATTTCCGCTTTACCGGTACGATGCATCTTTTTGCTGTCAGCGGTTTGCATGTCGGCATGTTGGCGGTGATCGTCTGGTTCGTCCTGAAGTTGATACGAGTGCCACGTCTCTGGGGTGTTGCCATGACGATACCCATTCTTTTCTTCTACGTCGTGGTGACCGGGATGAAAATGGGAAGTATTCGAAGCGCCACCATGGCTTCGATCCTGCTCTGTGGATTTGTTCTTTTTCGTCGTTCTCCGCTTCTCAACACGTTGGCGGCATCGGCATTCCTTCAACTAGCATGGGATACCAATTCACTCTTCTCCGCTGGTTGGCAATTTTCCTACTCCGTTGTGTTGGCCATCCTGATCATAGCTGCTCCCGTAGAGCATTGGCTTTGCCATCTGTGGGCTCCCGATCCCTTCATACCGCCAATCATGATTACCCCCGTCGAGCGATTTGCTTTTTCGACATGGAAGCATGTCGCCGGTCTCGTTGCTGTCTCTGCCTCTGCTTGGGTTGGTTCACTGATCCCTACGGTCGCCTACTTCCACCTGATTTCCCTCTCGGCCTTTGGTGCGAATCTGCTGGCTGTGCCGCTTGCCTTTCTCGTGCTCTCTCTCGGAGCACTTTCCCTAATGAGTGGGTGTTTTTCGCTGTGGATTGCAGGGGCCTTCAACAATGCAAATTGGCTTGTCACCAAACTCCTGCTGGTGATCGTTCAAGGGAGTGCGATGATTCCCGGAGGGCATTGGTTTGTGGGATCGCCGCATGCCTCATATCCCGAGATGACAATTCTGGATCTGCGGCGAGACTCCTGTGCCGTGATCCGGAGTCATGGCGAATTTGCTCTGATCAATGCCGGTGGAAAAAGGAGTGCCACGGGAACGATCCTTCCCTTCCTGGAGTCCTCGGGCGTCAATTCGTTGAAGGATGTCCTGATCACTAAAGCTGATGCCGCAGACGTGGGGGGACTTCCTACTCTTGCAAGAGAATTGAAGATCGGAAGGATCGGGATTCCCCGGGACTCGGGACGATCATCCGTCGCAAAGAGTGTCCTCTCGACAGCCAAGGGAGTTCAGCAACTCTATCCCGGGATGTCGTGGCCGATACTCACCGATGTCACTGCAGAAATCCTCTCCTCCCCATCTCTCGCATCGAAGGCAGTCCTTCCCACTCGACTATCGCTTGGAGAGCTTCGTGTCCTCCTGCTTCCACGGTTGAGTCCAGAGGTGATGACTGATGTGCTGGCGTTGCCACAGAAAGCAATAAGGTCGGATATCCTAGTGGTGCCGTTGGGAGGATCCGCGATTGTTTCGATGCTGGAGGTGATCCGCAGGATTGCTCCACGGGTTATTATCTCTCCCGTCGATCGTCTTGACAGGAATGGATTTCCTAGCAGGGAGTGGAACTCGATCTTAAGTGGTGAGGGAATTTATTTCCTGCGTCAGGACGAAGAGGGTGCCATCACGATTAAGGCAGATCCCAAGAACCCCATGATACATTCCTTCCTCCAATCCGGTCATGCTGTTTCCCTCTCCAAGAAACAGGCCACTCCCCTTTAGGTCAGCCCGTTGAGAAAACTTTCCGCCTGAGTCAGGATTTCCCGACGCTCCTTTTCAGGTCGTTTCAACCAAGATCTGACCATCATTGCCGTGCGGGGATTATTTGCAAAGCGGTCCTGATGAGTCTCGTAAAAGTTCCAGTAAAGGAGATTGAATGGGCAGGCCCCCTGCCCGACTTTGGTTTCCGGGCTGTAAGAGCAACCGGAGCAATAGTTACTCATCTTGTTGATGTAGGCGCCACCCGATGCATACGGCTTTGTTGCCATGAAGCCTCCGTCGGCATGAAGTGCCATTCCAAGAAGATTGGCAGCCATCACCCAATCATGAGCATCAACGTACATTTCATTGAACCAGCGGAGCGCCTCTTTTGGAATCACACCCGCGAGTAATAGAAAGTTTCCCAAAACCATCAGACGTTGAATGTGATGGTTGAAACCTCCTTTCAGGACCTCGTTCAATACCTGTTGCAGGCAGTTCATGTCGGTTTTACCCGAGTAGAAGAAATCAGGAAGATTTCTCTCTGAAGAGAGACTGTTCATCTGTTCGTATCCGGGCATTTTGAGCCAGTAGATGCCATTCACAAATTCACGCCAACCGATGATCTGCCTGATGAATCCCTCAACGGCATGGAGGGGTGCCCTTCCCTTCAAGTAGGCCAACTCTGCGGCTTTTGCGCACTCAAGCGGATCCAAAAGCCCGATGTTAAGCATCGGAGAGATGATCGAGTGAAACATATCAGGCTCCCCCTCAACCATCAGGTCCTGCCACGTGCCGAAGTTGGCAAGTCTGTGCTGAATGAAATCATCCAACCATCTGAGAGCCTCCCCTCTTGTCACGGGAAAGGCGAAATCATCAGCGCGTCCAGGTGCTTTTGGAAAGTGAGTCTCAAGTTCGAGTCCGACCGAGCGTGTAATTGGATCCTGAATCGGTTTTCGAAGAATTCCTGGTCGTGGCCTTCCAGCCTTCTTCCAATCCCGAAAAGTGGCCCTGTTCTCGCCATCGTAGTTCCATTCGCCACCTACCGGCTTCCCATCGTTTTCCATGAGTAAGCCCGTACGACGCCGCATTTCACGGTAGAAGTTCTCCATCAAGAGCCGTTTTTTACCCTGTGAGAACTCGATGAAGTCGTCCTGAGGGCAAAGGAACTGCCCCGTGGGAATGACCTTCAAGGGAGAGGGGAGATGATCGGCAAGGGATTCCAAGTCCTGTCGCTCGTGGTAATTGTTGGGATTGGTGACAAAAATGAGACTAGGGCGGCGTCTCTTCATGTGATCAAGCAGAATGGAACGCGAATCCGGTGCATCCTGAAGCGAATGATACTCAACATCCCATCCCTCGGCCTTTCTCTCTTCGGCAAAGTGCCTCATTGCGGAGAGAATCAGCATCAACCGATGCCGATGGTAGGAAAGTCTTCCAAAGGTCTCCCTTGACTCGATGAAAAGCAGGCAGTCCTGGCCTTTGCGTGCAGAGGCAAGAGCCGTATTTCTTAAGGAGAGTTGATCACCAAGAATCCAAACCGTCCTGTTCGGAAGGGTGCTCACGCGAAAACAAGGCTTCCGATGTGAGCCTCGAAACGATTGTGTTTGGTGGGATCGTAATGGTGCGTGACAAAACCAACCGACTCGGCGCCACGCACATTCTCCTCAAGATCATCGATGTAGAGTGTCCGTGACGGATCAACGCCAAATTGTGTGCGTGCCAGTTCAAAGATGCGTCGTTCAGGTTTCATGACCCCGGCCTTGTAGGAATAAATCCCGTCCCGGAAGAGTTTTTCAAAGAAGTCATACTCCTCAAAGATATGATCATGATGGATGCAACCGATGTTCGAGAGAAGGTAGAGGGGTGTTGTTCCATGGAGCGAGCGGGCCCACTCGACCATCGGCGTATTGACCTCGAAGATTCGGGTCCACATCTCCATGAAATGATCTTCGGGTCCGTCATGGGCAAAAGCCTCACGGACAATCCTGATGAACTCCTCGCGGGTGCTTCGCCCTGTTTCATGATCCATTCTGTGCGGGTGAAGATCTTCAATCGATGGGGCGGTATCACGACCTGTGTGGGCTAGCAATGCCCTCTCCGCAATGAAGTAATCAAATGTCAGGAGAACATTTCCGATGTCGAAGATGACGGCTTGGATTTTCAAAATAGGTTTTTAGGCTGAGGGTGAAGACGATCCGGGCTGCGGAGGGAACCGAGGCTGTGTCCCATCTCATTTGGCAAATCCATGGTCAGTCGGTGCTTGAGAAGAGTCACTTCATCAGCCAACTCGAATACCCGGAGTTTAGCATGGTCTCTCATGGATGCGCATTCTAACGGTCTTCAGCCTCCGGTCTAATCAGCCCGAAGTTCTGCTTCCCGGAGAACTTCCCTGGCGGCATTCCTTGCCCCTTCAGGAGTTCCTGTCTTCTTGGCGTTTGCCTCCCATACGTTCCAGACTTGGGCGCCGTGGGAGAAGGCATGTCGAACCGCTGCGCCGACTGCTTGCGGCGTGATTGCTGTGCATCCGCAGTCGGCTTTTGAGAGAAGTTCTGCATTACCCTCCTCCTGTCCCGGAATAACCTGACTCATGACGAGCGGAGTTGCGGCGGCCAGACACTCCTGAACCGTTGCACCTCCGGCCTTTGCAATGACCAGATGGTTTGAGGCGATCCTCTCTGGCAGATCCTGCAGCCAACCCTCGATCTTGATGGGATGATCGAAAGAGTTTGCAATCTTCTGCAGTGAAGTACGGAGTTCCTCGTCACGGCCGCAGGCCGCTGAGAGTTCGATCCCTTCCACTGAACCGAGTTGTTGGAGAATCTTGAGGGCGTTTTTCTGTCCCGGATTCACAAGATAAAGCACCTTGGGTGGGCACGAGGGGCCGGGACTCATTCGCTGACCCCGGAGTTCTTCAAAGATTGGAGGCACGGGAAAGCCCGTGACCTTCAGGATCTCCCTAGGGATGCCGGCTTTCTCAATGACTGCAGCGGTTGCGTCGTTGGGCACCAGCAAAAGATCCGAGTGTCCGCTGTACCAAAGAGAGTTGATGCTGATGGAGTCGGTGACGATCGTGACCGTCCGGAACGGACGTTTCATAGACCCATGGAGATGGTCCAGCAAGTGGTTGTAGCCCGGATAGGTCGAAACAATCACGGCCGGCTCCATGTCGACGACTGTTTTGCGCAGCAGTCGTGATGCACGCTTGTAGACTGCCACCCTGCCGGGGGCCTCCTTATCCTTGTCGAGGAACTTGTAAAAGGAGCCCCAAAGTTTTGGGAAATGATTAATGAAGAAAAAGTATCCTTTTTGAGCGACCTTATAGACGGGTCCATAAGCCTCGGCAAAGAGATCCCGAATGACGACCTTACGATCAGGATCCTGTTCACCAAGCGCCAATGCAAGATTGCGTGCGGCCGCATTGTGTCCCTCCCCAAAGGCTGAGGTGAGAATTAGAATCGGTTGTTTGTTGGATTGCGAGCTCATGGCTTCATGTCTCTTGTGGAAGGGGATCCGTTCAAGGCAATAGGATGAGGTACCTTATTCGTGAGATACGTTGACTAGCGTTTTGGACGCTTCGGGGCAAGGTGGTCGTATCCATCTAAAAGTGGCGTGGATTCCTCTCCGTAGGGAAGCATTACCCCGATCGGCGTGAGGGAAAGCTTCGGACTGGCCAAATCCCATCTCGATTGAAGCGATGGCCAGAGCCTTGGATTGACCGTGAGGAGAAGCTCGTAGTCCTCGCCGTCGGAGAGAGCCGCCGAAACGGAGCAGGAAGAATGTCTTGGCAGTGAGTCGAGTGCCAGGCGGAAGGCGCAAGAACTCTCAATCGCCATCTTGGGGAGGTCGCTACCAAGTCCGTCGCTGAGATCCATCATGGCGGTGACGGCGGCTTCTCCGCCCAGCCATCGACCCTCGGCCACGCGGGGTTGGAATGAGAGATGGCGACCGCTCTTGAGGGAACCCCCAAGTTTCCCGGTGACACAGATCAGATCACCCGGTTTGGCTCCGGAACGAAGTTTCAGATTCCGGGCCGATACGCTCCCGGTGAGAGTGACCGAGAGAAAGAGAGGTCCAGTCGACCTAACCGTCTCGCCTCCCACCACCGAGACGCCGAATTCACGTGCGGCTTTTCCAATGCCGCGATAGAGGGTTCGCCAGTCCGAGGAAGTCCAAGACGATGGGGCTGCTATGGTGATCAGTGCATGTCGTGGTGATCCCCCCATCGCGGCGATATCGCTCAGGGGACGGCAGAGAGCTTTCCATCCGACCTTGTGCCAGGGTGTTCCGTTAGCGAAATGAACACTTTCCACGAGTGCATCGGTCTTGAGCAGTTCCAGGGAGGCATTTTCAGCAACAGGTTGCAGCACGGCGCAGTCATCGCCGATGCCGGTGAGTACCCCGGCGTCCACAGTGGGCAACTCTCGACTGATCAATGCCAGCAGTTCCGCTTCGGAACGAGGTCTCTTGTTCATCGGGAGATGGCTTCCGGCCAGAGAATGAGGGCCACGATGGTCGAGGCATTGAAGGCGGCATGCATCGTGATCGATGCCCAGAGCGATCCGGTTCGTTCGTACAGAAGGCAGAGGATCACGGCAAGAATACCGAGTCCGAGCAGGGAGGGAAGGTGAACGTGGATCGCGGCGAAGAGGAGCGAGGAGATGGTGATGGCTGGAATCCTCCCTCCATATTTCCTGATGACTCCATAAAAGTAGCCTCGGAAAATCACTTCCTCCGCCACCGGGGCAAGGATCACGGCCATGAAGATGACTGAAGCGCGGTGACGAAGGTCGGGATGCTCCAAGAAGTATTTCACAATCAGTTGCGAGTCGTCAGCGCTTCCAAAAATTCGCTGCACCAGCCCTTGGGCACCCAGAATCAAGGGATAGGTAATCAGGAGCCACAGAAGTCCCCAGCCAGCGGCCTTGGGAAAGCGAGAGGGCTGAAGCTGAAAGATTGAGATTACCGACTTACCTTGGAATCCGATCACCCCGAAGATTCCCATGATCAGGCAGATGTAGAAGAGCGAGTTCGCAATAATGGCCTTCAGGCTGATGCTTTCATGGGCATTCAGTGATTGGGCAATCACCGAAATCATCCAGAGAGCCAGCACACTGGCGCAAAAAATATCAGGTATCCCGAAGGGTTGGGCGGTTAGCACAGCGTGGGAAGAACTTCGTGCCCCCAGCCATCCGTAAAAGGAGAGGAGTAGAGCGAAGCCAACGGCGATCACCCAAAGCGGGAAGGTCGGGTCAGCGGTGGAGGAGGCGTCCGTGGCCGAGTTGGTGACGCCTACGGCAATCAGAAAGGGGTGCATCAGAAGGCGTAAAACGAGGGAAGCAGGTAGAGACGACCGCTCTCCAAGCGGACACTACCGGCAGGTCCGACATTCAGGTCGAGTTGAATGTCGCTCTTCTCTGAGCTTTCAAAGAAGCGGAGCAAGTGAGCGAGGCTATTCCGCTTCTCGTAGCGGACGATTTCGGCTCCCGGTGCCTTGCCTAGGGCGCGGGCCTTCTCGAAGGCATCCTCAATGTAGCCGAGTTGATCGATGAGTTTGGCGTTGAAGGCATCCCTGCCGCTGAGGACACGGCCGTCCGCTATGCCCTGCCGCAGGGTCGAGGCATCAAGATGGCGGGAGCTGGCGACGATATTCAGGAAAAGATCGTAGGTCTGCATGACCAGGGCCTGAAAGTAGGTCTTCTCCTCTTCGGTGAGATCCCGTGCCCCATTGAGCGCATCCTTGAACTGTCCGCTCTTGAAGATCACGGACTGAAGCCCGATCTTTCCAAACAACTCCTTGTAGTTGAGGGTCGAAATGATCACCCCGATGCTCCCTGTGAAACTGGTGTCACTGCACATGATCCAGGACCCGGCACAGGCGATGTAATAGGCGGCCGAGGTGCCGATCGAATTAATGAAAATGACGGTTGGTTTCTTGGCCGTTAGTTTGCCAAGGGCATGGTAGATCGTGTCGCCGGCAGTGACCTCCCCACCCGGAGAGTCTACCGAAAGGACAACGGCTTTCACCTTGGGATCGCGTTCTGCCTGCTGGAACGCCTCCTTCAGGCTCTCAACCATCGAACCCTCCACGGAGCCAGCACCCTTCCCATAAGAGATAAGGCCATCCAGTTGGATCAAGGCGATCTTGTCATCGCTTTCATTTCCAGGAATCAGGGTTGTTTCGGAAAACTTCTTCTCGTTAAAGCCTTTGGCGGGACCAGCTCCCCGGGATCCAAGCGAAACGAGCAGGATGAGATTCGCGAGAAGGCTGATGCCAAGCGCCGCAAACAGCACAATCGAAAGACAACCGGATTTCTTCATCGAGCAAGGAGAGTGTCGGATCCTTACAAACTTCTCAAGACATCTGAACTAATGGGTGGATGATGGGTGATTCTCTGTTTGTTTGCCCTACAAGCCTTGCCGTCCTCAGTCGATATGACCTGGAGAAGGTCACGCCTTCTCCATTGTGAATAACTTGGGGACAAATACGAAAAACTTGTTCCGTATCGTGGCTGGCACAAGAGGTTCCAAGGGGTTATGACTAATGCTATGTCCAAAGCCGAACTCCGCGCCCGTCTCGATGAGATCGGGGTGCGCCCGAGCAAGATGCTCGGTCAGAATTTTCTCCTCGATACGAATCTTGCCCGTGCGATTGTCGCCGATCTGGAACCCTCTGAAGGGGATCATCTGGTGGAGGTTGGTCCCGGGATGGGGGCCCTCACGGTTCACATTCTGGAGTCGCCAGCACGGCGCATCACGCTCATCGAGCGGGATCACAGGTTGGCCGCGGAATTGACCGGGCGGTTTGCGGCCGAGATTACCTCTGGTCGCCTCGAGATCCGCCAGGGTGACGGGGCTAGAACGGATCTGCTTTCCCTGCATGGATATGGTCCGGTCAAGATGGTGGGCAATCTTCCTTACAGTGCCTCGACCGCGATTATCTCACACTTCACAGCCCCCTCTTCGCCCGCATCCAGACTGGTTCTCATGGTGCAGAGGGAGGTGGGAGAGAGGCTTGCCTCGGCTCCCGGACACAAGGATTATGCGGCCCTCACGGTGCAGCTTGGGCGACGCTGGTCGGTGAAGAAGCTTCGCATTGTTCCGCCCGATGTCTTCTGGCCGAGGCCTGCCGTGGAGTCGGCTGTGATTGAGGTCAGCAAGCGTCCGGTGGAGGGGTTGCCCAATCCTGATCCCGAGGGGTTCTCGTCACTTGTGCGCCAAGGTTTTTCCTCACGTCGGAAACAGCTTCGATCCCTCTTGAAACTCCCGACAGGGGCCTGGGAAAGATGGGCTTC
>Ga0207956_1000426_pt1 | contig 11154 bp, 5 predicted proteins | sample CryBogCBE25Jul07_FD_184580 | JGI IMG/M metagenome (GOLD analysis project Ga0207956, IMG submission 184580) | Freshwater microbial communities from Crystal Bog, Wisconsin, USA - CBE25Jul07 (SPAdes) (version 2) | ecosystem: Environmental > Aquatic > Freshwater > Lake | place: Crystal Bog...
TCCAACATTCCGACTGTAAGAAGTAAGACATCTTCAAAATCAATCACCCGTTCTTGTTGCTTGAGCGTCTCATAGGAGTCGTAGACCTTTGCGATCTCGGCAAAGTTTTCACGATCTGATTTTCCATTGGGAATACGTAGCGTTCGAGCAGCTGCAATCGCCGACTCCGCATATTGATCAGGGGCAAACTCCCCCGCCTTCGCCCATTCAATCTCACTCGATATCTCACGAAGCGTGGTTGCACCAGGGGCTAAGAAGGTATCGCTGCGCCCCATCGCCTCAGACATGAAACCAGCTTTGCTCGTGAGCAATTTAGGAAAGGCGCCACCAAATGAATAGGGCCAGAAGTACATCAATTGTTTAAGGGCTGCGGCATGGAAGGTTCTCGCCGTGGCATTTGGCACACCTAATCCACGAAGCCGGGCGCGCATCTCCCCCGCTGCTCGAGCGGTAAAGGTCAGCGCCAAAGTCTTACTCTGATCTGTTACACCAGCAGCGATCGCATAGGCGATGCGATGTGTAATGACGCGAGTTTTACCAGTACCTGCACCGGCAATGACACAGACCGGTCCGCGAATAGCTCGAACTGCCTCCTGTTGTTCAGGATCGAGTCCAACCAGTATCTCTTCAGCTCGCATGAGAAATATTTACTTACGCCACGAATCAAGTGCTGATGGATCGAGTGAATCAAATTGCGGGCGAGCCGAGCCATCTGGCATCGGTACGAGGTTGTACCAAGCTTCGATCATCGCTCTCGCCACACTGATCTTTGGTGGGAGTAAGAGCTCACCGGCCATAATCTCATCGACTATTGAGTCGCGATCAAACCAGTGGATCTCTTCAATCTCTTGACCATCAGGGCGCGCATTCTCCGGATCAACAATTGTTGCTTCGAAGGCGATCATGAGCGAAGCAGGGAATGGCCATGGTTGTGAACCGAGATACTTCACATCGGAGACGAGAACACCGGCCTCTTCTGCAACCTCGCGCGAGACGCATTGCTCAAATGATTCGCCAGTTTCAACAAAACCAGCAAATGTAGAGAAGCGATGTTCGGGCCAGACCCGTTGACGTCCTAACAAGATGCGATCGTTCTGATCTTTTACAAGCACAATGATCGCTGGATCGGTACGTGGATAATGTTCAACGGCGCAATGGCTACATTGACGAATTGATCCACCTAGGGTTGGAGTTGTAGGAGCACCGCATGCTGAACACCGCGGATGCTTGATGTGCCAATTTGCTAACCCTTGTGCGTGGACTGCCAGACCAATCTGGAGATCATCGAGTAACGCCCCCATCTCGCGGAGCGTCTTGTAATTCTCTGATTCACCCGAGATCTGCGGTGACATGAAGAGGAAGTAAGGCTGTTCGCCATCGAGGCCCAAGAAGAACTCGTCACCATTATCTGGCGCTTCGTAGCTCTTCAACATCTTCAGGGCGCTGCCGCTGGTAAGAAACTTCTCGCCATCGAAGTGGATAACTGCTGCTCGCTCCCATAACGCTTCCAACGCAATGGGATCTTTGCGTAGATGCTCGGCGCGATCGACGCGACTTCGGGCAAGTGGAAGGTTGAGGATCTTCATGTGGTGACCCTACTAGTCCGCCACTAGCCTTAGCGAGTGAAGCTCGTATCGTGGAATATCTTGCATGGGCAGTCGATTCCACCGGCTCTCGAGAGTTCTGCGAAGCTCTTGAAAAATCTTGAGACGGCGGCCACATCTCTGGCAGCTGCTGGCGTTGAGGTTCTCGCTCTTCAAGAGGTCGACCATGGCCAAGAGCGCTCTGGGAAGATTGATCAAGTTCAAGCACTCGCAGATGGATTAGGTGCCGATTATTGGGCCTTCGCTCCCACGGTTATTGGAACCCCCGGCGAGCAATGGCGATCACTCTCTCACGGTGATGATCTGCTGATTACTTCCGAGAAGAAGGTCTCTACTCAGCTCCCCCAATATGGCATCGGACTCATCTCGAAGATTCCTGTTACAGCCTGGCATCGGTTAGAACTTGGTAGGAGCAGAGTGGGATTACCTCTCGCTATTCCTGCTGGTGACGATGAAGGTACGCGAAAGAAGATTCAATTTATCTATGTCAAAGATGAGCCGCGAGTAGCGCTCGCTGCAGAGTTGGCGAATGGCTTCACAGTTGTCGTTACTCACCTCTCCTTTGTTCCATTCGTCAATTATTTTCAATTGATGAAGATTCGACGATGGTTGAAGAGGATTCCCGGCGAGCATCTCATTGTTGGAGATCTCAATCTCGGTTGGTCCTTGCCCGTTCGAGGCACGAACTGGCGCTCATTGAATGAACGAAATACCTACCCTTCATGGGGAGCGAAGATTCAATTCGATTACATCACCGCGCACATTCCCAGCTTTGGTGAACGACACTCCTCACCATTAGAAATCCCGCCTCTTGGGATCAGTGATCACCTGCCTATTGGGGTCGAGATCGATTAAGGGATCGACTAAGAGATCGATTAAAGAGAAGTAAGAGGAACCGATTCAACGAGGGCAATCAACTCTGACTCATCAAGGAGATCAGCTGGTCGAACTGTGGAATTCTCATTGATGTAATGGAAGCCAGCGCTTACCTGCGAGATATCGAGCCCGTGTAACTTGGCGTAGGCGAGGCGATAGACCGCGAGTTGAATCGCAGCCTGTGAGAGATCATCCCCGGACTTCTCACGTCCGGTCTTCCAATCGATTACCTCAAAGGTGCCATTGGAGTTCTCATAAATAGCGTCGATTCGCCCCTTTACGACAACTCCAGCGACGAGAGTCTCAAATCCAATTTCAACGCCGACCGGAATACGCTTCGCCCATGCAGAGGCGAGCCACTTCTCTTTCAACTCTTCAAGTGGAATATCAGTAACTGGTGTTGGATCGAAGATATCGTCATCAAAGAGCGTTGCTACTTGGAGATAACGTTCGACCCATTGGTGGAACTGCGTTCCGCGTTGTGCAAAGGTATTGCTGACATTTGGCATTGGCCTACGAAGTGAGAGCGCCAATGAATCCGGATCGCTTTTCAAGGTAAGAAGAGCTGAGACAGAGAGTCGATCGGGGAGATAGACCGGTTGAATGGATCTCCGGTTCCTGATCTCAGTAATAATCGAGAGCGCATCTTGCGCCTTCTTTACTGCTTCCGCTTGATCGGTTGGGGTGAGTGATGAGAGAAGTTCACTTCCCCGAATCTGAGATGAATCGAGCAGGCTCACATCAAGTGGGTCCGCTCCACGTGCAATAAGAGCGCTCTCGATAATTGCCTCGCTACGTGAACTTCGCGCTGGCCACTGCGCGGTTCGGGGATTTGCTATCACTGGATTAATTCCATCATCATCGACCGCATCTTCGAGAATCGCTAATGGATCACTTGCTGTGAGGTAATCCTTAACCCAGGTATAGATCTCTGAGAGATCTCGCTCCTTCGCGCCATCACGGTAGATCGAGGATGTCGCGATGACGGTGTGACGGGCGCGAGTAAATGCGACATAGGCCAATCGATACTCTTCTTCGAGGCGGAGTGATTTCCACTCATCATCAAATGCCTTAAGAGCCTTTGAGACTTCAACTGCCTTCGGTGATCCACTTGTCCGTGGGAATTCAAAGGAGAAACCAAATTGGAGCGCATCGGCACGGAGATCGAGTGGGATGGAGCCAGAGTTCTTCAACCAACTATCACTCTTCTTGCCGCTGCTGGGGAAGTTCCCCTTCACTAACCCTGGGATTGCGATGTGATCCCACTCGGCACCCTTTGCCGTGTGAATCGTCAGAATCTGAACCGCCTTGTTGGAGACAGTGATTGACGCTGGCTTTAGCCCACCTTCACGCTTATCGGTTACCTCAAGCCAGCGTAGGAAGCCGCCTAGGGTGCCGCCATTGCGTTGGAAGCGAGCGGCTTCATCGATAAAGGCGTCGAGATGGCGACGACCATTTTCCCAACCATCACGAACTAAGACCTCGATATCGAGGCGAAGGAATCGCTCAGCCTCAATGAGTAAATCGGTGATTGAACCATGGAGCCCCCGACGTAAGAGCGCTAACTCTTCAGAGAACTCGATGAGTCTGCGCAGACCTTCACGTGAGAATTTATCTGCAGGTGCGCTATGGATGAGGTCGAGCGCTTCAATAATCGATCCGATAGCGAAGTCATCATTCTCGAGCGATGCGATATCGCCACTTTCGAGGATATCTTCTAAGCGACGTGATCGACCTTGAGAAGAACTCTCGGTGATATCTCTGGCATATCTTCCGAGCGCCATAAGGTCTTTAGGACCGAGGGCAAGTCGTGGACCAACGAGTAGACGCGCCAGTGAAGTTCCAGAATCTGGAAATGTCAGAGTACGTAAGAGCGCGATGATGTCGGCGATCTCTGGAATGTGAATCAATCCACCGAGTCCAACGACTTCTACATCAAGGCCATGCTCGCGAAGTGCCGCCTCTATCTCAGGAATATATGACTTCGATCGAATCAGTACAGCAAAGCTAGAACGCTTCTCAATATCGAGCTTCAACCGCTGCGGATCGTTCCAGAGTCTGGCGAAGTGGGATGCGATTGCAACTGCCTCATCACGAGCGGTGAGGTAGCGGCCGGCGAAGATCCGACCTTCTTCTGCTTGATTCTTCAATTGAAGGCGATCAACCTTACGAACACGACCCTTCGCACCTGAGATCACCGAGATCTGATCGACAATCTGATTGGCAAAATCGAGTACGCGTTGATCGTTACGCCACGATGTGAGAAGTGAGAAGCGCTCTGCAGTGACCGAGCTGCTCTCGCCAAGAAAATCGCCGGCAAAGCGTTCGAGGGTATCGGCTGATGCGCCGCGCCAGCCATAGATCGCCTGAAGTGGGTCTCCCACAGCGGTTACAGCGAAGGCCTCACCAGTATGGCTACCAAAGAGGGCAGAGAGGAATCGAACCTGCGATTGGGAAGTGTCCTGATATTCATCGAGTAGGACAACTCGATACTTTGCACGTTCGAGTTGCGCGACTTCGTCGATGCTCTGAACCAACTGAGCAGCAAGGCTCATATGATCATCGAAGGTCAGTAGGTTCTCTTCTCGACGCTTGCGATCTGCCGCCTCAACCATCGGCAGGAGTGAGAGTCGTTCACGGACTGTGCGAACTGCCCGTCGATACTCCTCATTACTTGTAGATGGATCCACAGTATCGAGTTGATCTAAGAGCGCTTGAGTATGGGTGCGAACTGCTTCAATACTTTGACCGTGTTCTGCAATTTGAGTTGAAAGCGAGATCACTGCATCGGTGATTGTGTTAGGTGAACTCTCGAGCGGGTAGAGCGTCTCGGGAAATTCTGCGACCGTCTCAGTAAAGAGCTGCCATGCTGCAGCTTCACCGAGTGGTTCACCTTCGGTATCGATGCCCATCCGGATTCCGTGTTGGGAGAGAACGCGTCCGGCATAGGAGTGATAGGTCGAAATCTCAACAGCGATATCGATCGATTGTTGGGAGTTGCTAGGGTCACTTGGAAGCAGCCTTGCCTTTCGAAGTTGGCGTAGGCGATGTCGTACACGTGAGGTTAATTCACCAGCAGCTTTACGGGTAAAGGTAAGACCCAAAATCTGGTTCGGTTCAACAACGCCATTAGCAACGAGCCAGAGAACACGTTGTGTCATCGTCTCGGTCTTACCTGAACCAGCGCCGGCGATAACAACAGTGGGTCCCCAGTGCTTTGACTCAATAATTGCTATCTGCTCAGCTGTCGGCTCTAAGTATTTTGCACCGGCTTTCGCCAACTCTTTTGCAATATCGATCGCGCGAATCTCTTTCTGCAAGACGATGGTGCCATCGACAAGTGCAGCATTGGGAGAGAGTTCAATCCTCATTCGATCACACTCCGACCAGCGCTCTGTAATGGGCAGAGGGAAGCCACAGGGCAGGTAGAACAGCGCTTATTTGCCCGCGCTGTAAATGTTGCGGCTGCCATACCCTCGGCGATCTGGGTGATATCGGCTACGACCTCTTCACGTATGAGGGGTAGCTGCTTCTGAGATTCAACCTTCTGAGTATCTTTTGCAAGGAAGAGGAGCTCTGCCCCACCGCTGACAGTGATATCAGTGATCGGCTCCTTATCAGGGAGCGTGAATCCATCCATTACTACAGCGAGTTGATAGGCCTTTAACTGGCGATGTTCATCGGTCTCGACCTTGGTTGCGATGCTCTTGCCAGTCTTGAGATCGACGATATGGAGAGCGCTGCCATCTGTGCTCGCCTCTAATCGATCAACCTGGCCTTTTATAACGGCCCGACCAACTTCAATAAAGAAATCTTGTTCGGCAGCGATGAGCGTTCGATTATTTGCAGAGTTCCAGGTGAAGAATCGACGTAACATCTCAGAGGCGCTCTCAAGTTGTGCGCTCTTATACCAACCAACATTCTGATCAACGATTCCCCAGGCATTCGTCAATTTCTCAATCGCAGATTCAGCGGTGAGATCGGGTTCCTTCATCACAAGTGCAGCAAGTGCGTGGATAGCAACGCCAAGGAGTTGAGCGGTTGAGTCACCATCTTGGGCACCACTCTTCTCGAGGAACCATTTCAATCCACAATCAACAAAGTTCTGAAGACTGCTTGGTGAGATATAGACCTTCTGCCCATCTGGAATGAGTGGCAGATCGATACTCAAGGTACGAACTCCGAGCCAAGAATCTGGATCTGCACTGCGGAGACCATTCTCGGCAAGGGTGCGAAGTAGCGAAGCAGAGAAATTCTTACCGCTCTCACTCGTGGCTGGATCTAAAAGATCGCGACGGAGCGCTGCAACGAGCGCTTGCTGAGTGAGTGCGCGTTCAGGCTCTGTCAGCAGAGCTTCATCAGAGGAGATCTGATGAACGTGCTCATAGATCTCTTCAAAGTATCGTGATGGATAGGAATCTTCTTCCTGGACAGCGGTAAGAATCAACCCTGATTGAGCTCGTGTCACCGCAACATGGAGCAGGCGGCGCTCATCTTCAAGAAGGGCTGCGCTTGTGCTTGCTGCAATCTGGTCTCGAGAACGCAGACCAGTGCGTACCGCTTCGACCAATCGCTCAGATCCAAGGAGAGATCCGCGCTCAGCCAAGTTTGGCCAACTACCTTCTTGGAGGCCGGCAAGTGCAACGAGCTCCCACTCCAAACCCTTGGCGGAGTGAACAGTTGTTAATGTGACGACATCTTCACGTTGCGCCCGAGATGAGATCGCATCACTCAGGATTCGTTCTTCGAGTATTTGATCGATAAAGAGTTGTGGCGAAGCGGCAGCGGTTCGCTCAGAGAATCGCCTGGCAGATTCAAAGAGTTGGATAACCGAATCGAGATCGCGATCTGCGGCTGCGCCGCGTGAACCTCCAGCAAGTGCCCGATCACGCCAGAGTGATGCGATTGGTAACCCTTCATAGTTCTTCGCCTGTGACCAGATAGTCCAAAGAAGTTCAGAGATATCACCGCGCACCTTTCGCCCGGCGTTGAGGAGTTCGCGAAGCCGCAGAAGCGGAATGATCTGAGAATCTTCTAGCCCCGTTGTTGGATCTGTGATGGGATCGGTAATCGCATCGATCATCATCTGCGTCGTGGAACGGAGATCACCTTCAGTACGCGATTTACTCAGCGCCATTCGAATCTGCCGAAGTGAGATGGCATCTGCACCGCAGAATTCGCTGAGAAGTAACTCTTCAATCTTGGGCCAGTGTGATGTCGTAAGAAGTTCTGGGGTAACGACAAGTTGTGCAATATCGAGAATCGGACGAACTGCAGCATTCTCTGCAAGAGCCGCTGCCTGAGAGTCGATGCTGAGGGGAATGCCATTTAATGCACATGCCCGTGCAATTGCGCTGACCTGATGACCCGGAGTGCGAACCAAGATCGCCATCTCGGACCACGGAAGGCCATCTTCAAGATGGGCCTTACGAAATTGGTAGGCGATGTAATTCGCTGCCTCAGATTGACTCGCAAACTTTGAGATATCGATACTTCCCCTCTGACGATTGGAAGGGGCTGCCGCACGCTTGCGAGCTGGATTATGGGAGCGGAAGCGAGAGGCGATCTCGAGGCCGAGCTCAGTGATAGCAGGTGTACTTCGATAGGTGGTGGGAAGGTGAAGGGAGCTATCAACAAACTCCTTCAACCAGGTTGCAACACCATCGGGATCAGCGCCACGGAATCTACCAATTGCCGAGTCGGGATCGAGATAGAGCTGGACCTCTCCCCCTGAAATCAAGGTGAGCAACTCGCGCTGAGATTGATCGCTCTCATGAAATTCATCGATCAAGATTAGTGAGTAGCGCGAACGGTAACTCTCAAGTAGTTCTGGATCGCTCTTTAAGCGATCGATCGCTTCAACAATCACCGAGGATGGATCGATTCGTATTGGCGAGTCGGTGACCGAGTAATTTCGCAGTTGCATCGATTTGTAATAAGAAGCCCAGAACTTTGCGCCACCATCCCAGTACTTCTCACCGAGTTCTGCACCAAGTGATTGAAGTGCCTTAGGAGTCAGATCCATCTCCGTAGCACGCGAGATGAGATCACGAACTTCGCGGATGAAGCCACGAGTCTTACGCGCTTGATCGAGTTCGGCATGCCAATCGATCTCGACATGGTCATTACTTAAAAGATCTTTAATGTAAGCATCTTGTTCAGCGCCTGAGATCAAAATGTAGGTCGGATCTTCGGGGCGTAACTTCTCATTGAGAATCGAGAATGCAAGCGAGTGAAATGTGCGAGCAAGTGCCTCAAAGGATGTCGATTGTGCACCACGAGCGATCTCGTCGCGGAGATCAGATGCCCGTTCGCGGCCATAGGTCAGAATTAAGAGCGATGATGGATCGAAACCAGATTCGACGCGAGCGAGTGCGCTACGGATCAAGGTGGTTGTCTTTCCGGTTCCAGGTCCACCGAAGATAGCGGTGCGACCAGGTGTAGTGAGCACCGAACTCTGCGCTGGATCGAGAGTGATCTCGTCATGAATAGGGGGACGGCGAAGTAGGCGTAGTCCAGCGCGTGATCCCGTCTCTCTCATAGCCCCTATCTAAGCGAATAGGGCTGACATCGACGCTCTATGGCGCGGATATCAGCCCTATTTCTAGAGTTTTACTGGCCCTTGCTCGTGCAAGGTAAACGGTGGCGGGTTAGGAATCTGCTCCCTGGTTCGCCTTCTTAGTGCGAGATGTCGCACGGCCGCGCTCGTTCTGATCGAGGATCACTTTACGAACTCGAACCTGCTTTGGTGTGACTTCTACGCATTCATCTTCGCGACAGAACTCAAGTGCCTGCTCCATATTGAGAAGTTTTGGCGGAATCAAACGCTCTGCTTCATCAGTACCGGAAGAACGCATATTGGTGAGTTTCTTTTCGCGAACTGCGTTGACATCCATATCTTCTGGACGGCTGTTCTCGCCAACGACCATGCCTTCATAGACTTCTGTACCTGGCTCAACAAAGAGTGAACCGCGATCTTGAAGTGAGTACAGCGCATAAGAAGTAACTGCGCCGCGACGATCAGAGACGAGTGATCCAGTAAGACGAGTACGAATCTCGCCATGCCAGTTCTCATAACCATCGAAGACGTGGTGAAGCAATCCAGTTCCACGAGTTTCAGTGAGGAACTCGGTACGGAATCCAATGAGGCCACGTGATGGAACCTTGTAATCGAAACGAATCCAACCAGTTCCGTGGTTGACCATCTGCTCCATGCGACCCTTACGGAGCGCCATCAACTGAGTAACAACTCCGAGATACTCTTCTGGGATATCGATCGAGAGGCGTTCCATCGGCTCTTGGAGCTTTCCATCAACAGTCTTTGTCACTACCTGTGGCTTACCCACTGTGAGTTCAAAGCCTTCACGGCGCATAATTTCAACAAGTACTGCGAGTTGAAGTTCGCCACGACCTTGAACTTCCCAGGTATCAGGACGCTCTGTGTTCTTTACGCGAAGCGAGACGTTACCGATGAGCTCTGCATCGAGGCGATTCTTTACCTGTCGAGCGGTCAGAAGCTTTCCAACCTGACCTGCGAGAGGTGAGGTATTAATACCGATTGTCATCGAGATTGATGGCTCATCGACGGTAATGAGTGGGAGCGCATGCGCCTTTTCAGCATCTGCAAGGGTCTCGCCCAATGTAATGGTCTCGATACCTGCGACCGCGATGATGTCACCAGGTCCTGCTTCAAGAGTAGGTACGCGCTCGAGGCCATCAGTGATCAAGAGTTCAGAGATCTTGACGCGCTCTTGTGTGCCATCTTGTTTCATCCAGGCAACAGTTGAGCCCTTCTTGATAACGCCTTCGCGTACGCGACAGAGTGCAAGACGACCAAGGTAAGGCGAGCTATCCAAGTTCGTTACATGTGCTTGTAGTGGTGCACCTTCGTGATAGACCGGAGCTGGAATAGTTCCGAAGATCGTATCGAAGAGAACATCGAGGTTCTCTTGATCTGGCATGCCACCATCAGCAGGGCGATTGAGAGATGCGCGACCAGCCTTTGCAGATGCATAGACGATTGGGAATTCAATCTGCTCTTCATTGGCATCGAGATCTAAGAAGAGTGCATATGCCTCATCAACGACCTCACCGATACGTGAGTCAGAACGGTCAACTTTATTAATGACGAGAATAACTGGGAGGTTCTTGCTCAGCGCTTTACGAAGTACGAAGCGAGTCTGAGGAAGTGGGCCTTCAGATGCATCGACGAGAAGAATGACGCCGTCAACCATTTCAAGTCCGCGCTCTACTTCGCCACCGAAGTCGGCGTGGCCCGGAGTATCAATGATGTTAACGATCTGATTTCCGCGCTTAACCGCAGTGTTCTTGGCGAGAATGGTGATTCCCTTTTCGCGCTCAAGGTCCATTGAGTCCATGACGCGATCGCGATCTTCGCCCTCTTTTTGGTGCTCAGAGAAGGCACCAGATTGAGTGAGCATGGCATCAACGAGTGTTGTCTTTCCATGGTCAACGTGAGCAATAATCGCTACGTTACGGAGCTCATCGCGCTTCTTGAGTTCGCCAGTTATATATGGGCTCTTCTCGTATTTTATTTTAGACATTGAATCTGAACTCCACTACATCACCATCGGCCATTACATACTCTTTACCTTCCATGCGGACTTTTCCGCGAGCACGGGCCTCTGTCATTGAACCTGCTTCGATCAAATCA
>Ga0207956_1000428_pt1 | contig 11116 bp, 8 predicted proteins | sample CryBogCBE25Jul07_FD_184580 | JGI IMG/M metagenome (GOLD analysis project Ga0207956, IMG submission 184580) | Freshwater microbial communities from Crystal Bog, Wisconsin, USA - CBE25Jul07 (SPAdes) (version 2) | ecosystem: Environmental > Aquatic > Freshwater > Lake | place: Crystal Bog...
GCAGCAGCGTTTGCCTCTTGAGCGATTGGCTTGAAGACGGTGTTTGAAAGGTCACCAGTCAAGACTGCAGCAAGACCAGCGTCTGTTGCATCCTGGCCTGATACGCAGACCTTGCCGTTAAGACCGTTCTTCTTCAATACTGCAACAGCAGCAAGTCCGAGACCTTCGTTAGCTGATACGACTGCATCAAGCTTTCCGCCAGCCTTGGTCAACATCTGCTCGAAGATTGTTCCGCCCTGGACGTTGTCCCAGTTTGGTACTGACTGATCGTCAACAAGAGTTCCGCCGTTAGCCTTGAGGTAAGGACCAACTACAGATGCGTAGCCTGCCTTGAACAAGGTTGCGTTGTTATCTGTTGGTGAACCGTTCAAGTAAACAACACGTGGGTTCTTTACACCCTTTGCCTTGAGGCAGTTAACAATGCCGGTTCCCTGGAGAACGCCGACCTTGGTGTTGTCGAATGAAACGTAGTAAGACTCTGTGCCACCGAGTGTGAGGCGGTCATAGTCGATTGTTGGAACGCCTTGTGCCTTTGCCTTGGTCTGAACAGCAATGTTTGATGCTGCATCCAAGTTAACGGTTACGAGAACCTTTGCACCTGATGCCAAGAACTGATCTGCAATTGTCTGGAATGCAGTCTTGTCACCGTTTGCGTTTTGAATCTTTGCTGTTACGCCAGCAGCCTTGAACGCAGCTGTAAGAGCTGGACGGTCATAGGTTTCCCAGCGGTTTGAAGAAGCAGCATCAGGAAGAATGACGCCAACGAAGCCAGCGGCTGCGTGAGCTGATGTTGCTGCAAAACCGGAAAGCGCAAGAGCAGCTGTTGCAAGACCAGCTACGAGCGCATTACGACGCTTTGACATATGTTGTTTACCTTTCGAAGGGTCTTATTCGTGGTCAAACCTGCTTTGACCGCGGGTCGAATAAGCGAGGTAAAGGTAACCCAACCAGCTGACTTAGCCCATATTTGGAAAGGGATAATTCGGACATTTTTGCTAACGATTAGATAACGCCCGTACGGGTACCCTTCACCAGATGAGCGCGCAATCGATTCAAGATCAGCTGAGCGCCACCATTCTCGAGGTTCTCCACAGCGCCAAGGCCACCGGCTTGCTGAACTGTGAAATCCCGGCCGAGGTGACGTTGGAGCGTCCTAAGAATCGTGATCATGGCGATTACGCCACATCCATTGCGCTGGCGCTCGCAAAGCCCGCGGGCAAGAACCCGCGCGAGGTCGCACAAATTTTGATTGATGGCTTAACCGGTAATAAAGATATTGCCTCGTTAGATATCGCTGGCCCCGGTTTTGTGAACATCACGCTTGCAAAAGCGAGTCAGGGTGCGGTCGTCCATTCCATTCTGCAACAAGCTAACAAATATGGTCACGGTAATTCCTTAAACGGCGTGGCCATTAACCTCGAATTCATCAGCGCCAACCCCACCGGACCGTTGCACCTGGGGCATACGCGCTGGGCGGCGGTTGGTGATGCGCTCGGTCGAGTGTTGAGCGCGGCTGGCGCGCGTGTGACGCGCGAGTTTTATATTAATGATCGCGGCAATCAAATGGATCTCTTCGGCGCATCTCTCCAAGCCGCGGCTGAAGGCAAGCCAACGCCGGAAAACGGTTATCACGGCGATTACATCCAAGATTTAGCGAAAGAGATTGTGGCGCAACATCCAGAAGCGAAGACGCTCGAGGAATTCCGTGATTATGGATACGCGCTTCAACTTAAACAACAACAAGATGTCCTCGATAATTTCGGAACCCACTTTGATGTTTGGTTCTCCGAGAAGTCGTTGTACGACAACAACTTCTTTGATCACTCGATGGCCGCGTTAAAGTCCCAGGGACATGTCTTTGAACAAGACGGTGCAACTTGGCTACGCACCACCGATTACGGCGACGATAAAGATCGCGTGATGATTAAGTCGGACGGCTCGTTTGCATACTTTGCCTCCGACACCGCTTATTACATCTCCAAGCGCGAGCGCGGATTCGATATTTGTATTTATATGTTGGGCGCAGACCACCACGGATACGTCGGTCGCTTAAAGGCGATTGCCGCGTGTGCTGGCGATAATCCCGAATACAACATTCATGTATTGATCGGCCAGATGGTAAAAATCATGGAAGGCGGCGAGGAAGTAAAGCTTTCTAAGCGCGCCGGAACGATTATTACCTTGGAAGAATTGGTGGAAAAAGTGGGCGTGGACGCCGCTCGTTACACCTTGATTCGCTATCCGGTGGAAACACCGATGATTATGGATGTGGATTTGCTACGCAGCCACACCAATGAAAATCCGGTGTACTACGTGCAATACGCGCACGCTCGCATTTGTGCGGTGCTTCGCAATGTGAACGACTTAAAGATTCCTTACGGCGCCGATTACGTGCATCCAGAATTGCTCGAACACGAGCGTGAGCGCGAGCTCTTGGGCGCATTGGCCGAATTCCCTCGCATCGTTGCGGGCGCGGCCGAGATGCGCGAACCGCATCGCATCGCTCGTTATGCCGAAGAGCTGGCCGGTATTTATCACCGCTTCTACGCGGATTGTCGCGTCCTGCCGCTCGGCGATGAAAAGGCCAGCGAGCTGCATTCCGCCCGCGCTACATTGTGCAAAGCGACTGCTCAAGTGGTCGCAAACGCGCTAGATCTTCTAGGCGTTTCCGCGCCGGAGAAGATGTAGATATGTCCTTTGCCAAGAATGTCTTTTCACTGAACGCGACCTTCAACGGCGAGCTTTCGATTGCTGGCATAAAGGCTTCGATCCTCGCAAAAGAATTCGCGACGCCATTGTTCGTCATTGATGAAGATGACTTTCGTTCGCGCGCCACGAGCTGGAAGAGCGCACTCGACAAGCATTTTGGCGCGCAGGCGGGCCATGTTTATTACGCGTCGAAGGCCTTTATCTCGGTCGAAGTCGCTAAGTGGATTAACGAGATTGGCATCGGCTTGGATGTCTGCACCGGTGGCGAGCTCGCCGTTGCGTTGGCCGCGGGTTTTCCAGCCGATCGCATTGAAGTTCATGGCAACAATAAATCAGAGGCAGAGATTGAGGCCGCAATCGCTGCCGGTTGCGCCACTATCGTTCTTGATTCGTTCCACGAAATCGAACGCGTTAATCGCATCGCCGGCGCGCATAACGCTATTCAAAAGGTGTTGTTGCGTTTAACCCCGGGCGTCGAAGCGCACACTCACGAAAGTATTTCGACCGCGCACGAAGATGTGAAGTTTGGTTTCTCCATCGCCAGTGGCGCCGCTTGGAAAGCGGTGGAAGAAGTCGAAGCCGCCCCGCATCTTCGCCTGGCCGGAATCCATTCGCACATCGGGTCGCAGATATTTGTCGCAGACGGCTTCGAAGTCGCGGCATCACGACTCATCGCATTTCTTGCCCAATTCCGTGATCACTTCAATCGTGAATTGCCAGAACTTGATTTGGGTGGGGGATACGGCATCGCCTATTTGGCGGATGAAACAACGATGGAGCCCGACCAGATCATGGCTCGTCTCGCCGAGATCGTGAAGGAACAATGCGCTGCGCATTCCTTGGTGGTTCCTACTGTTTCCATCGAACCCGGACGCGCGATTGCGGGACCCAGCACCACTACCTTGTACGAAGTCGGCACAACAAAGGTTGTGACGTTGGAAAACGGCGCGAACCGTCGTTACATCTCGGTTGACGGTGGCATGAGCGACAACATTCGCCCCTCGTTGTACCAAGCGGAATATCTCGCAATTTTGGCCAACCGCGAAGCGACCGAATCGGTTCGTGATTCTCGTATCGTCGGCAAGCACTGCGAATCCGGCGACATCATTATTCGTTCCATCGATCTGCCGGGCGATATCGATGCCGGCGATCTGCTTGCGATCCCCGCCACGGGCGCATACGGACGCAGCATGGCCAGCAATTACAACCATATGGCCAGACCCGCCGTTGTTGCCGTGAAATCAGGGACCGCCCGCGTCATTCTTCGTCGTGAAACCACCGCGGATTTATTAAGTCTTGATGTCCTTGAAAGCCCGCGCACGCTTTCCTAGAAATAGTGGAGAATACGAGGATGAATCCGGGTAAATCAGATAAGCGCCTCAAGATCGGCATGCTCGGATGCGGCGTCGTTGGTTCCCAAGTCGCCCGCTTGATGCTGGAAAGCGCGGAAGACCTAGACGCTCGTTCTGGCGCAACGCTCGAGCTCGTCAAGATTGCGGTCCGCGACCTCAACGTGGATCGGCCAGGAATTAATCCGGCGATTCTTACCACCGACGCTGATTCCGTTGTGAACGATCCCGAGATCGACATTGTTATTGAAGTTATGGGTGGCATCGAACCCGCTCGTTCATTGGTCTTGAAGGCGATGGAGAATGGCAAGTCGGTGGTCACCGCCAACAAGGCGATGCTCGGTCGACACGGCGCCGAAATGTTTAAAGCGGCAATGAAGAACAAAGTGGATTTGTATTACGAAGCATCGGTCGCGGGTGCAATTCCGATTTTGCGTCCAATGGGCGAATCCTTGGCCGGTGATTATGTTCGTCGCGTGATGGGTATCGTGAATGGCACAACCAACTTCATTTTGACCAAGATGGACGAATCCGGCGCAACCTTCGCCGATGCGTTGAAAGAAGCACAGGCGCTTGGTTACGCCGAAGCCGACCCCACCGCCGACGTCGAAGGTTTTGACGCGGCCGCAAAGATTGCAATTCTCGCGACGCTCGCTTTCCACACCGAAGTCATTGATACCGAGGTATCTCGCGAAGGTATTACTGGTATCACCGCTGAAGATGTTGCGGTCGCCAAGTCATTGGGCTTGGTCGTTAAGTTGATTGCGATCGCAGAGCTCAACAACAAGGAAGAGATTTCGGTGCGCGTGCATCCGACCATGCTTGCTCGCACCCACCCATTGGCTTCGGTGCGCGATTCATACAACGCGGTCTTCGTGCAGGCCGAATCCGCCGGTGACTTGATGTTCTATGGTCGCGGCGCAGGCGGTGCTCCAACCGCGTCGGCAATTTTGGGTGACTTGGTTGAAGTCGCGCGTCACAAGGTTGATGGTGGACTTGGTGCACCAGAGACCGATTACGCAGATTTAGATATGGCGCCGATTGGATCGATGCCTACTCGTTACTTGATTCGCCTTGAAGTACTCGATATTCCTGGCGTTTTGGCCTCTGTCGCCAACACCTTTGCGCATCACAATATTTCGATTCAGACCGTTCGTCAGACAGGTCGCGATGATCGTGCAGAATTGATTGTCATGACCCACATGGCGCTCGATAAAGATTTGGCAAATACCGTAGCCGAACTCGCAAAGCTCGAGACGGTAAAAGAGGTAGCGAGCGTTATTCGCGTGGAAGGAACTCTTTCGTGAGTATTTTTGGAAAGCCACAACACCAAGCCAAACCATGGCGCGGTGTCATCGAGGAATATCGTCATCGTCTGCCAGTCAGCAAGAAGACTCCGATTATTTCGTTGCGCGAAGGCGGCACTCCGCTCGTGCACGCCGGCTTCCTTTCCGAGGCGCTTGAGAATGATGTCTGGCTCAAAGTAGAAGGCGCGAACCCCACCGGATCGTTTAAAGATCGCGGTATGACGATGGCGATTTCGAAGGCGGCCGAAGATGGCGCGAAAGCGGTCATCTGCGCCTCGACCGGAAATACGTCGGCATCCGCTGCTGCGTATGCAACCAAAGCGGGAATGACTCCTGTCGTGCTTGTTCCACAAGGAAAGATTGCAATGGGCAAGTTGGCGCAAGCGATTGCGCATGGCGCGACCTTGTTACAGGTAGACGGAAACTTTGACGATTGCTTGAACCTTGCGCGCGACTTGTCAGATAACTATCCGGTCGCATTGGTTAACTCGGTTAATCCATTCCGCATCGAGGGTCAAAAGACCGCGTCATTCGAGGTCGTTGATGTGCTCGGCAACGCGCCAGATATTCATGCCCTGCCGGTCGGCAACGCGGGCAACATCACCGCGTACTGGAAAGGCTATCGCGAGTATTACGACGATGGCTTGGCCAAGAAGCTGCCACAGATGTGGGGATTCCAGGCCGAAGGCGCATCGCCGATTGTTCGCGGCGAGGTAGTTCCCAATCCTGAAACAATCGCAACCGCGATTCGCATCGGCAACCCAGCTTCATGGTCACAAGCAGTCGAAGCGCGTGATTCATCCGGCGGATTGATCGACTCGGTCACCGATGATCAAATTTTGTCTGCATATCGATTGGTCGCGGCGCGCGAAGGCGTATTCGTAGAGCCATCCTCGGCCGCGGGTATCGCGGGACTCATTAAGAAGCAGGCGCAAGGAAAGCTTCCACGCGGCAAGAAAATTGTCATCACCGTGACCGGTAACGGCCTCAAGGATGTGCAGTGGATTTTGGATGGCGCGGGCGCACCGATTGTTGTTCCGGTTGACGCCAAGGCCGCCGCGAAAGCAATTGGATTGATCTAATGTCGAATAATCGCCTGACCTTCAAAGCCACGATGGCGCAGACTTCTGTGCCCGCGACGTCGGCGAACCTTGGACCTGGCTTTGATTCATTCGCGATCGCGTTGGATCTTCGCGATCGTTACGCCGCGCAAATCTTGGATGACGCGATTATTGATGTTGACGTTTCGGGCGAAGGCGCGGATGAGGTCAAGAAAGATAAAACCAATCTCGTAGTTCGCGCGATGATGGCGGGCTTTGAATTCATGGGGCAGAAGCCGCGCGGTATTGCGCTGCGCCAGCTCAACGCGATTCCCCATGGACGCGGATTGGGATCCTCCGCCGCGGCGATCATTGGTGGACTCGCGCTCTCGCGTCATTTAGTTTTGGGCGGCGAACAATTGTTGACCGATGAAGACATGTTGGTCATTGCGACCCAGATGGAAGGCCACCCTGACAATGTCGCGGCGGCGATATCTGGCGGCGCGACCGTTGCATGGATGGAAGATATTCATGGCGTTTCCACTGGTCGCAGCGTCTCGATTCCGGTGGATGCTCGCATCAAGGCAATTGCTTTTGTGCCAGAGAATCATCTCGCGACAGCGAAGGCCCGCAAGTTATTGCCCGAGACAATCAGCCATGCCGACGCGGTATTTAACTCATCGCGCGCGGCGCTGTTGACGCAGGCGATTGCTGGTCGACCAGACTTGTTGTTCGTCGCAACCGAGGATCGCTTGCACCAGAGTTATCGAGCCGAGGCGATGCCAAAGTCATTGGCGCTTGTCGCCAAGTTACGCGCAGCTGGTGTTGCCGCAACGGTCAGTGGCGCTGGACCATCAGTACTGGTTCTTCATGTGGATACCGAGACCGAGGTCGATGAGATTATTCAGGCCGCGGGCGCGGGATTTGTCGCCCACAAGCTGGCAATTTCGCCGCTCGGAGTTGAATAAGCGTCGAATAAAGCCTAAATCTATTAAGAAACTAGAATCTATTAAGAAACTAGCGGGCAAAACCCCGCACAAGTTGAGGATTCGCCCGACTGGGTGCTAAGTTTCTCTTGTTCGCAGGGCTTGAACGATCGGCCAGTTAGTCGGACATTATCCAAAAAAATGACAGCGCCCTTCGGGCGTATCCCAATAGAAAAGCGAAACCCCCATACTTATGAGCGGTACAGAAGAAGCAACAAAAGAGAACCCTGAGAATGATGCACTCGTTGCCTTGGGTCTGCCTGAATTAAAGAAAGTTGCCGGACAGCTCGGCATCGAAGGCGCAGCCAAGATGAAGAAGGGTGACTTGGTCACCGCGATTGCAGATTTGCAGGCAAAGAATCGCGAAGCCGCAAAGGCTGAACGCGAGGCTCGTCGCGCGGAACGCGATGCCCGTCGCAAGGCCGGCAACAAGCAGAAGAATTCCAATAACACTAACAACGACGGTGACGATGACGGCGAGAACCAAGGTTCTAACCCGAATGACGCGTCTGATGCCGATGTGAATCGCCGCGAATGGTCAGGCAATGGGAATGGCGGTGGACGCGACCGCGACCGTGGTCGTCATCGCGACCGCAACGATCGCCAGGGTCGCCATCGCGATCGCGGCAATCGCGAAGAGCGCGAGATTCAGATTTCCGAAGATGACGTTCTTCTTCCGGTCGGTGGATTGCTCGACATCCTCGAGAATTACGCCTTTATTCGCACCAGCGGATATTTGCCAAGCCCAAACGATGTTTACGTTTCTCTCCAACAAGTTCGTCGCCATGGATTGCGCAAGGGTGACGTCGTGACCGGCGTTGTGCGCCAACCACGCGAAGGCGAGCAAAAGGCAAAGTTCAACGCCCTTGTGCGCGTCGAGACCGTGAACGGCACCGATGCAGAGGCCTCAAAGGACCGCGTCGAGTTCGCAAAGCTCGTTCCGTTGTATCCGCAAGAACGTCTACGTCTCGAGACCGAGCCAAATATTTTGACGACTCGCGTCATCGATCTGATTTCACCTATCGGTAAGGGTCAGCGCGGACTTATTGTGTCGCCTCCTAAGGCCGGTAAGACGATGGTTCTCCAGTCGATTGCTAATGCGATTACCACCAACAACCCCGAGTGCCACTTGATGGTGGTCTTGGTGGATGAGCGTCCAGAAGAAGTGACCGATATGCAGCGCTCGATTAAGGGCGAAGTTATTGCGTCTACCTTCGATCGCCCCGCAGATGATCACACTTCAGTCGCAGAACTCGCGATCGAGCGCGCAAAGCGTTTGGTCGAGCTCGGCCACGATGTGGTTGTTCTCCTTGATTCCATTACTCGTTTGGGTCGCGCTTACAACATTGCCGCACCTGCCTCCGGTCGTATCTTGTCCGGTGGTGTGGATTCAGCCGCGTTGTATCCACCGAAGAAGTTCTTTGGCGCCGCGCGTAACGTGGAAAACGGTGGATCGCTCACGATTCTTGCCACCGCGTTGATTGATACCGGTTCGAAGATGGATGAAGTGATCTTCGAAGAGTTCAAGGGCACCGGTAACATGGAATTGATCCTGAACCGTAAGTTCGCCGACAAGCGCATCTTCCCAGCGGTCGATGTCGTTGCGTCGGGTACTCGTAAGGAAGAAATTCTGATGGGTACCGAAGAGCTCAATATCGTTTGGCGTTTGCGTCGCGTCTTGCACGCGTTGGAGCCACAGCAAGCACTCGAGTTGTTGCTCGAGCGCATGAAGGGCACCAAGTCGAACGTTGAGTTCTTGATTCAGATTCAGAAGACCACGATCTCTGAGGCCTCGAAAGAGAACGCCCCGGGTTCGGCTTCCTAAGCACCAATAATTAAGCTCGTTTTTGGGGGATAGCCCGCGCTGGGTTATCCTTCTACCCGCTGGTTCACGGTAATCCTGCCGACCCAGTACCGCCTTCGAGAGAAGGCTCGATAAGGAGAAGACCATGAAGTCCGAGATTCATCCAGAGTATGTAGAGACCACTGTTACTTGTGGTTGCGGCGAAGTTTTCACAACTCGCAGCACCAAGACAACTGGTTCCATCTACGTTGAAGTGTGCTCCGTCTGCCACCCGTTCTACACCGGCAAGCAACGTATTCTCGATACCGGCGGCCGCGTCGCCAAGTTCGAAGAGCGCTTCGGTAAGAAGAACTCCAACCCAAATCTCGCTTAGCTTTTTTCAAGAGACCGCTCAGTGTTCGCTTCGGCGTGCACGGCGGTCTCTTTGCTTTTGTAGGTAATGAAATTTTTCAAGGATTGAAAGGAGAGGACCATGACGGATCGCTTTGGCAATATGCCCGAACTGCTTGCTGAGTACAACGAGCTTGAAGCGCAAATGGCCGATCCTTCAATTCACTCCGATCAAGGCAAGGCGCGCCAATTGGGCAAGCGTTACGCCGCATTGGGACCGATCATCGCCGGATATCGCGCGTGGAAGTCGGCCGCGGATGATTTAGCGGCTGGCCAAGAGATGGCGGCCGAAGACGAGGCATTTGCCTCCGAGATTCCTGCGCTGCAAGAAGCGCTGACTGCTGCCGAAGACAAGCTCGAAGATTTGTTGTTGCCGCGCGACCCTAACGATGACCGCGACATCATTTTGGAAATCAAAGCGGGCGCTGGTGGCGATGAGTCGGCTCTCTTTGCCGGTGACTTGTTGCGCATGTATCAGCGATATGCCGAGCGCCAAGGCTGGCGCACCGAAATCATCGACACGACTGAATCTGATCTAGGTGGCTATAAAGATTTAACGATGGCGGTTAAGGCGAAGGGAATTCCAGAGCCCGGTCACGGTCCATATGCAAAGCTAAAGTTTGAAGGCGGCGTGCACCGCGTACAGCGCGTGCCCGAGACCGAATCGCAAGGCCGCATTCACACATCCGCCGCGGGCGTTTTGGTTTTGCCGGAAGCAGAAGAAGTTGACGTTGAAATCAACATGAATGACCTGCGTATCGATGTGTATCGCTCCAGTGGTCCCGGCGGTCAGTCGGTGAACACCACGGACTCCGCGGTTCGTATTACTCATATTCCGACCGGCATTGTTGTTTCGTGTCAGAACGAGAAGTCCCAATTACAGAACAAAGAATCCGCGCTCCGTATTTTGCGCGCACGTATGTTGGTGGCGGCGCAAGAAGAGGCCGATCGTATTGCCGGCGATATCCGTAAGTCCCAGGTCCGCACTGTGGATCGTTCTGAGCGCATTCGCACCTACAACTTTCCAGAGAACCGGTTGAGTGATCATCGGGTTAACTTCAAGTCCAACAACTTGGACGCGGTGTTGAATGGCGATTTAGATCCAGTGATTGATGCGTTGCTCGAGGCCGATAAGGCCGCCAAGTTGGCATCCGGTGAACACTAAAGATTTACTGAAGCGCGGCAAGGAAATATTGGCCGCGAAAGATATCGGTGCGGTTGATGCCGAGCTCTTGCTCGCTCATGTGTTGGGTATCGAGCGGATGGAATTACACGCCAAGACCATCGAAGTCAGCGAAGACGATGTCGAGCAATACGAGCACTATCTGGATCGCAGAATTGCTGGCGAGCCCACCCAATACATCGTGGGCACAGCGCCCTTTCGATATCTCGAGTATCAAGTCGGTCCCGGTGTTTTGATTCCGCGGCCCGAGACCGAATTGTTGGTTGATGAACTTCTGCATCACATCGCGTCTTTGCCAGACCCCATCAGCGTTGTTGATTTAGGGAGCGGTAGCGGCGCGATCGCGAT
>Ga0207956_1000429_pt1 | contig 11111 bp, 10 predicted proteins | sample CryBogCBE25Jul07_FD_184580 | JGI IMG/M metagenome (GOLD analysis project Ga0207956, IMG submission 184580) | Freshwater microbial communities from Crystal Bog, Wisconsin, USA - CBE25Jul07 (SPAdes) (version 2) | ecosystem: Environmental > Aquatic > Freshwater > Lake | place: Crystal Bog...
CGTAAGAACACCAAGGACTACAAGACCCAATACAGGCGAAGTAAATGCATGGATTGCCATTGCTATCGGGCCGTGGAACTCATCCTCGAGTTCTTTCATCACTGGGTGACGCGCTAAATCAATGAAGATGGAATCACCAAAGAAGGTGCCAAACAAGAGTGGACTAATTGTGTAGAAGCCAATGATCACTGATGGAATGGCTAGAAGGATCAACGGTAAGGTCACAACTAATGGTGACTCGTGTGGTTTCTCACCAGGAGCTAGACCATGGTGGGCATGATCATCGCCCTGCTCTGCATGGTCATGATGGTGATGATGTGAATCTGCGTGACCCCAACGGGCCTTACCGTGGAATACCCAGAAATACAGGCGGAAGGAATACAAAGCTGTCACAAATACACTGGCCATTACGGCAAAGTAAGCAAATCCTGAGCCAGGAATATGGCTTGCTGCAACAGCCTCAATGATGGAATCTTTCGAATAGAAGCCGGAGAAGAACGGCGTACCAATTAAGGCCAAGTTACCCAAGAGCATCATTAGGCAAGTGATCGGCATGTATTTCCACAAGCCGCCCATCTTGCGCATATCTTGCTCGTGGTGCATACCCAAAATAACGCTACCAGCAGCAAGGAACAAGAGCGCCTTAAAGAATGCATGCGTCATCAAGTGAAAGATTGCTACTGGGTAGGCAGACACACCCAAGGCTACTGTCATGTAACCCAATTGAGACAATGTTGAATAAGCAACTACACGCTTGATGTCGTTCTGCACAATACCCAAGAAACCCATAAAGAGAGCGGTAATAGAACCAATCACCAAAATAAAGCTCAGAGCAACATCCGAAAGCTCAAATAAAGGAGACATACGCGACACCATAAAGATGCCAGCAGTAACCATGGTTGCTGCGTGAATCAATGCAGAAATTGGGGTTGGGCCCTCCATCGAATCTGGAAGCCATACATGCAATGGGAACTGTGCTGATTTGCCCATGGCACCAATAAATAAACAAATACAAGCAACGGTCAATAGATTCCAGCTAGTGCCTGGCAAAGTTTGTGCTGCCAAAGCCGCGTTTTGCGAGAAGATCACGTCATATTGCATAGAACCAGTACTTGCAAGCAATAGGCCGATGCCGAGAATGAAGCCAAAGTCACCAACACGGTTTACTAAGAAGGCTTTCATATTGGCAAAGACAGCTGATTGGCGCTCGAAGTAAAAGCCGATCAATAAATACGACACCACACCCACTGCTTCCCAACCAAAGAAGAGCTGCAAAAGGTTATTACTCATTACCAGCATCAACATGGCAAAAGTAAACAATGAGATATATGAGAAGAAGCGGTTATAACCCTCTTCACCATGCATATAGCCAATCGTATAAATATGAACCATTAGTGACACAAAAGTCACCACACACATCATGGTTGCTGTTAATGGATCAATTAAGAATCCAATATCTAAATTAAGCTCACCCAATTGCATCCAGCGATACACAGTACCGTTGAAATAGAAACCGTCCATGACTTGCGATAAAACATTGCAAGACAAAACAAAAGCAATGGTTACGCCTAAGATAGTGACAAATTGGCTGGCACCATGACCAATACGATTACCACCTAGTTTGGTACCAAAGAAGCCAGCAATCATTGAGCCCAAAAGCGGAGCCAATGGAATCGCGCAGAGAACAGGAATATTTAAGGTCAATTGCATGACTAGCCTTTTAGGTGGTCAAGATCTTCAGCATTAATGGTGTCTACCTTACGGAAAAGTACAACCAAAATTGCCAGGCCGATTGCCGCCTCAGCAGCTGCCACAGTCAAAATAAAGAATACGAATACTTGACCTGCCATATCACCAAGATAGTGTGAGAAAGCAACAAAGTTCATATTGACCGAAAGAAGCATCAGTTCAATAGCCATTAAAAGAACAATGACATTCTTACGATTTAAGAAAATACCAATCACACTGCTTGCAAACAAGATTGCACTGAGTACTAGGTAGTGAGCTAGAGTAATCGTCATTTCTTCTCTCCTCTAGTATCTTGTTTTGCGGCCATATCAGAACCCATCTTCACGATGCGCATACGATCAGCAGCAACCACATTCACTTGCTCGTGAATGTTTTGAGACTTAGAGTCTTTGCGATTACGCAAGGTCAAAGCAACAGCAGCGATGATCGCCACCAACAAGATCACGCCAGCAACCTCAAAAGCGTAGACATAATCGCCAAAAATCAGCATGCCTAGAGCTTGGGTATTGTTCGCCATTACCTCTTCAGGCATTGGCTGCACTGGAGTATTGGTTCCAATAAAGCTACGAATAATCACAATCGATAACTCAAGAACAATTACGGCACCCATTAAGAAGGCTACTGGTAGGAATTTCTTGAAATCACGGCGCAGGTGCTCCAGATCCAAGTCCAACATCATCACCACGAAGAGGAATAAGACCATTACAGCACCAACATAAACCAAAATCAGGGCAAGGCTTAAGAACTCGGCTTTGAGCAACATCCACAAACCAGACGCGCAAAAGAAAGCTAAAACTAAGAACAGTGCTGCATGTACTGGGTTACGTGCTGTTATCACACGCAAAGCAGAAATCACTAGTAAGCCTGCAAAGCTGTAGAAGAAAACAGCAAATAATGTAGAGGGATCGAATGTCATAGTGAGTTGTGCTTTATTCGATTAACGATAAGGCGCATCAATAGCGCGGTTCGCGGCAATATCTTTTTCATACTTATCGCCTACTGCCAAAAGCATATCTTTGGTGAAATACAAATCGCCACGCTTATCACCAAAATATTCAAAGATATTGGTCTCAACAATAGCGTCAACTGGACAAGCCTCTTCGCAGAAGCCACAGAAAATGCACTTGGTTAAATCAATGTCGTAACGTGTTGTGCGACGTGTACCATCATCGCGCTCAGCTGTTTCAATCGTAATTGCGTATGCAGGACATACTGCCTCGCAAAGTTTGCAGCCAATACAACGCTCTTCACCGTTTTCATAGCGACGTAAAGCATGTAAGCCGCGGAAACGATTCGACAGAGGTGTTTTCTCGTCTGGGTATTGAACGGTAATTTTTGGCTTGAAGAGGTAACGACCGGTAATAGACATACCAGTCAGAATGTCTTTAAGCATCAAGCTATCGAGGAATTGGGAAATTTTCTTAAACATGATTGATCAACTTATTTCCAAATATTCCATGGGGATACAACCCACGCGCCGATAACAACCACCCAGAACACTGAGATGGGAATAAAGATCTTCCAGCCCAAACGCATAATTTGGTCATAGCGATAGCGAGGCAATGTCGCACGCAACCAAATCACACAAGACAACAAGAAGAAGGTTTTGCCAAACAGCCAGAAGAAGCCCGGGATATCTCGCAAGATTGGTAAGTCCACAATTGGTAACCAGCCACCCAAGAACATGATCGAAGCAACCGCTGCAATCAAAATCATATTGGCGTATTCGGCCAAGAAGAACATGGCAAACGACATACCAGAGTACTCAACCATGTGACCAGCAACGATCTCGGATTCTCCCTCAACCACGTCAAATGGATGACGATTAGTTTCAGCTACACCGGAAATGAAATAGATCAAGAACATTGGCAGCAATGGCAACCAATTCCAGGATAAGAAGTTCAAGCCCATATGGGCAAAATAACCATGCTCTTGAGATGCCACAATCGCGCTCAAATTCAGAGAGCCAGAGGTCAGCAATACAGTAACCAATGCAAATCCCATTGCAATTTCATAAGAAATCATTTGGGCAGAAGCACGCATTGCACCAAGGAATGGGTACTTAGAGTTTGATGACCAGCCAGCCAAAATTACGCCATACACACCAATTGATGAAATCGCCATGATGTAGAGCAGTCCAGCATTGACGTCAGCCAAAACCATCTTCGCTTGAAATGGAATGACAGCCCAAGCTGCGAAAGCCGGAGCAATTACCATTACAGGCGCTATGAAATAGAGAACCTTGCTTGCTTGAGTTGGAGAGATGATCTCCTTCATTAAAAGCTTTAATGCATCGGCAATTGGCTGTAGCAAACCCAAAGGACCAACGCGATTTGGTCCAAGACGAATGTGCATCCAACCAATTAACTTACGCTCCCAAAGCGTTAAGTAAGCGACGCAACCAAACATTGGCAAAACAATGATGACAATGCGAACCAATGCCCAGACGAGTGGCCACAATGAGCCAAAAAATGCCTCGCCTTGAGTCGTAATGAGGTTCAAGAAATTATCCATCTCGTCCCTTATGCTTTGCTAACAGTTACAGGACCAAACATCGATCCTAATTTGGCACTTGCCACAGTACCAGCAGAAATTCTGACTGCTGTTGGCGCTAAGTTGGTTTCCAAGGTTGCTGGCATAACCACCGTTTGGTTTCCTTGGCTTACCTGAACAAGGTCGCCCTCTTTCAAGCCAAACTCAGAAAAGAGTTTTTGACCAAGACCAACCTGATTGCCACGCTTTGCATCACGTGTTAACTGCAATGCGGATGAACGGCGAACAATTGGATCGCCTGCATAAATATTGACATCAGCCATACGCTCTAGGCCAGCCGCTGCAGTTGCATTTTCACTGCTTACTGCATTAGCAGTAGATTGATTGCTCAAACGAGTGCAATAGTTATCTCCCAATGCCTCACCAAGAACTTCTTCAGGTAAGTTATAGAGGAAGCCATCTAAATTAAGCAGACCACCTAGAACACGCAATACTTTCCATGCTGGACGTGAATCACCCAAAGGTTTTACTGAGGGCTGAATAGTTTGTGCTCTACCTTCAGAATTCACAAAGGTCGAAACTGTTTCAGTAAACGGTGTAATAGGCAAAATGACGTCGGCAACTTCTAATAGATCAGCTGATTTATATGCACTCAAAGCAATCACAGTATTCGCTTTAGCGAGAGCAGATCTTGCTTCTTGCGGATTGGGCAAATCAGAATCAGGCTCAATATTTAGCAACACTACAGCACGACGATCGCCTGACAACACTGATTGAACTCCAGCACCGTTGGCATTTACCAAAGATGCTCCCACCGCATTACCGCCAACTGGCAAGAAACCAAGAGTTGCACCAGTTTGTTGCGCAATGAACTGCGCTAAGACGTGTAGATCAGAAGCTTGAGGATGGGCAATAGCTGCCGATCCAATCAATACTGCTGCATTTGTACCAGATAACAAGCTATCAGCGATCTTCTGAGCTTGCTCAGAAACTGAAACGTTTGAAGTACCGGCTGGAGCAGAGGCAGATTTTGCTTTTGCCACAGCTAAGGCAACTTCACTTAATGTACCAAGCCATGCGCTTGGTGAAGCAGCAATACCTGTAGCGGGAATGAGCCAATCATCTCCGCCAGCATCAATGCGGCTAACTTGGAGGCTGCGCTTAGATGCTGTACGTATACGCGCAGCAATAATTGGTTGATCTTTGCGCAAGAAACTACCGATGACTAGTGCGCGATCAAGTTCACTCAACTTGGTTACAGACATACCTAGCCAAGGAGCAGAAGCAGCGCCAGCAATATCCGTTTGACGTAAACGAGTCTCCACTTGATTTGAGCCTAAGCCACGCACAATCTTTTGCAAGAGGTGCAATTCTTCTGTACTGCTGATTGGGTGGGCTAATGCACCAATCGCTTGTGGTCCACTCTCAGTAGAGATAGTTTTCAGAGAATGGGCAACGTAATCTAATGCAGATTGCCAATCTGTTTCTAACCATTGGCCACCCTGCTTGACCATTGGCGTAGTTACACGATCGGCGCTATTTAATCCTTCATAGGAGAAGCGATCGCGGTCGCTAATCCAGCACTCATTAATAGCTTCATTTTCCAAAGCCACTACACGCAATACTTTATTGTTTTTGGTCTGAACGGTTATATTTGCACCCAGACTATCGTGCGGACTCACAGAGCGTTTGCGACCCAATTCCCATGTACGTGCATCGTAGCGGAATGGCTTGCTAGTTAACGCGCCTACTGGGCACAAGTCAATCATGTTTCCAGATAGCTCTGAATCTACAGTTTGACCTACGAAAGTGGTGATTTCAGAATGCTCACCACGATTAATCATGCCGAGCTCCATCACACCAGCAACTTCTTGTCCGAATCGAACACAACGTGTGCAGTGAATACAACGGCTCATCTCCTGCATGGAGATCAAAGGACCAACATTCTTATGGAAAACGACACGCTTTTCTTCGTCGTAGCGAGAATTCGATTTGCCGTAGCCTACTGCTAAGTCTTGTAATTGACACTCACCACCTTGGTCGCAAATTGGGCAGTCCAATGGGTGATTAATCAGCAAGAACTCCATGACTGAGCGCTGCGCTTCAACTGCTTTGGCAGAATGCGTAAACACTTTCATACCTTGCGTTACCGGTGTTGCGCAAGCAGGCAATGGTTTTGGTGCTTTTTCAACTTCCACTAAACACATGCGGCAGTTAGCGGCGATAGATAGCTTCTTGTGATAGCAGAAATGGGGGACGTAAGCACCCAACTTATTCGCGGCGTGCATCACCATCGAACCTTGCGGAACTTCTACCGTCTTACCATCTAATTCGATTTCTACCATGCTCACTTTAAGATGTCCCGTACTCAATAACTTATAAAGGTTTTGCAGAATCTAAGCAGCGCTTATGTTCTACGTGATACGCAAATTCATCCATGTAATGCTTCAACATGCCACGCACTGGCATTGCAGCTGCATCACCCAAGGCGCAAATTGTGCGACCTTGAATATTGGCTGCTACATCATTCAACAAATCTAAATCTTCAGGGCGGCCTTGGCCGTGTTCAATGCGGTGCACAATGCGCCATAACCAGCCAGTACCTTCGCGGCATGGAGTGCACTGACCACATGATTCTTCATGATAGAAATAAGAAAGGCGTTCTAAGGCACGAACCATACAACGGGTTTCATTCATGACGATGACTGCACCAGAACCCAACATCGATCCTGCTTTGGCAATACTGTCGTAATCCATGGTCAGATCCATCATCTGTGTACCAGGTATGACTGGAGCAGACGAACCGCCCGGAATCACCGCTTTAATTGCTTTGCCATCACGCATGCCACCGGCAAGCTTTAAAAGCTCAGCAAATGGTGTGCCCAATGGAATCTCATAGTTGCCAGGATGAACCACATCACCAGACACAGAGAAAATCTTTGTACCGCCGTTATTCGGCTTACCAAGATCTAAATAGGCTTGACCGCCGATTGCCAATATGAATGGCACAGCAGCAAAAGTTTCAGTGTTATTAATCGTCGTTGGTTTGCCATACAAACCAAAGCTAGCTGGGAATGGCGGCTTAAAGCGTGGCTGCCCTTTTTTACCCTCTAAGGATTCAAGCAATGCAGTTTCTTCGCCGCAAATATAAGCACCCCAACCTGGAGCGGCATGCAACTGGAATGAGAAATCGCTTCCCAAAATCTTATCACCTAAATAGCCAGCAGCACGCGCCTCTTCAAGAGCCTCTTCAAAGCGTGAATACGCTTCCCAGATTTCGCCGTGAATGTAGTTATAGCCTGCTGTAATACCCATGGTGTAGGCACCAATGATCATGCCCTCAATCAAAGCATGTGGGTTGTAACGCATGATATCGCGGTCTTTAAATGTACCGGGTTCACCTTCATCACTGTTACAAACTAAATATTTTTGGCCAGGGAATTGACGTGGCATGAAGCTCCACTTCAATCCTGTCGGGAAGCCAGCACCACCACGACCACGCAGTGAGGAAGCTTTTAATTCTGCGATGATCGCGTCTGGGGCAACTTTGTCGTTAATTAAGCGGCGCAACTGTTGGTAGCCACCACGACTTTCATAATCCTTTAAACGCCAGTTGTCACCATTTAATCCAGCAAGGATCAAGGGCTTAATGTGACGATCGTGCAAGCTGGTCATGCTGCTTTCCCTTCTGCACGAAGCTCATTTAATAGAGCATCAATTTTTTCTTTACTCATAAAGCTACACATACGCTTGTCATTAACCAGCATGACTGGAGAATCGCCGCATGCACCCATGCACTCACCCTCTTTTAAAGTAAATGTGCCGCATGGAGTTGTTTCGTTATAGCCAATCCCTAAAGTTTCTTTTAGGTAGGTTGCTGCTGTTTCACCATGAGTCAATTGGCAAGGCAAGTTGGTGCAAATGACTAACTTGTATTTACCAATCGGTTTGGTGTTGTACATATTGTAGAAAGTGGCTACTTCTTCGACAGCAATGGTGGGCATCTCCAGAATCTGCGCAACAGTAGCAATCACCTCAGGAGAAACCCAACCTACTTCAGTCTGAGCAGCAATTAGGGAAGCCATCACAGCGGACTGCTTTTGCTCTGGTGGATACTTAGCGACGTTACGGGCAATATCTGCCAACGTTTTATCGGATAGTTGAAGAGTTGTTGTCATTAAATAATCCTTGGCGCGCTCAATTAGCGGTCAATCTCCCCGAACACAATATCTTGCGTACCAATAATGGTCACAGCATCAGCCAACATGTGGCCACGTGACATCTCATCCATTGCGGAAAGATGGACAAATCCTGGAGCACGAATCTTCATGCGATACGGTTTGTTGGCACCATCAGAAATCAAATAGATACCAAACTCACCCTTAGGGTGCTCAACTGCTGAGTAAGCCTCGCCATCAGGAACGTGAATACCTTCAGTAAATAATTTGAAGTGGTGAATCAACTCTTCCATATTGGTTTTCATATCCACGCGTTTTGGTGGAGTAACCTTATGGTTATCACTCATCACAGGGCCTGGATTTTCTTTGAGCCATTTAACGCACTGCTTGATGATGCGATTAGATTGACGCATTTCTTCCATGCGCACTAAATAACGATCATAGGAGTCGCCATTCACGCCAACAGGAATATCAAAATCAAGGCGATCATAGACTTCGTATGGCTGCTTCTTACGCAAATCCCACTCGATACCAGAACCACGCAACATTGGGCCAGTAAAGCCAAGCTGTAATGCACGCTCTGGGGTTACGATGCCAATATTGACTAAACGTTGCTTCCAAATGCGGTTATCAGTCAAGAGATTGCAATACTCGTCAACATTGGCGTCAAAGCCATTAGTAAACTGCTCAATGAAATCAAGCAATGTGCCACTACGGTTTTCATTCAAACGCCTTACTGCAGAAGCACTGCGAATCTTAGACTTATCGTATTGAGCCATTTGATCGGGCAGATCTCGATATACGCCACCTGGACGGTAGTAAGCAGCGTGCATACGCGCACCAGAAACTGCCTCATACATATCGAAGATATCTTCACGATCGCGGAAGGCATACAAGAACACTGCCATCGCACCAACGTCAAGACCGTGACAACCGATCCAGAGTAGATGATTCAATAAACGAGTTAGCTCGTCATACATGACGCGAATGTACTGCGCACGCAAAGGCACATCGACTTGCAATAATTTCTCAATGGCCATGACATACGCATGCTCATTGGACATCATAGAAACATAATCCAAACGATCCATATAAGGAACGTTTTGAATCCAAGTACGTGTTTCTGCTAATTTTTCTGTAGCGCGGTGCAATAAACCAATATGGGGATCAGCACGCTGAATAACTTCGCCATCTAACTCCAACACTAAGCGTAATACGCCGTGTGCCGCAGGATGCTGAGGACCGAAATTGAGGGTGTAGTTCTTAATTTGTGCCATGACTTAAACCGGACCTCCATACTGCTCTTCGCGGACGATTCGTGGAGTAATCTCACGCGCTTCAATCGTCACGGGCTGGTAAACCACACGCTTGAGCTCTGGGTCATAGCGCATTTCCACATTACCGCTAATGGGGAAATCTTTTCTGAATGGATGGCCAATAAAGCCATAGTCAGTCAAGATACGACGCAAGTCTTCATGACCTTCAAAAATGATGCCGTAAAGATCGAAGGCTTCACGTTCAAACCAATTAGCAGAATTCCATACCGGCGTAATGGAAGCTACTAATGGATAGCTATCATCCGGCGCAAATACGCGAACACGTAAACGCCAGTTATGCTCTAAGGAAAGTAAATGGCTCACAACACCAAAACGCTGACCACCCCAAGCACCGTCACGGAAGTCTTGATAATCAACGCCACATAAATCAATTAGTTGCTCGAAAGCTAGTGAAGGGTCATCACGGAGCAACATAGCAGACTCAAAGTAAGTATCTGCATTCACAACAACAGTTACTTCACCTAAAGCAATCTCAACAGACTGGATGCGCTTACCAAGCACTTTTTCAAGGTTAGCAGCGAGTTGAACCAAACGATCTGACATGAATTAAGCCTTCCGCGCAATCGTGCTAGTACGAGCGATCTTTGATTGCAACTGAATAATTCCGTAGATCAACGCTTCTGCGGTTGGAGGACAACCAGGAACATAAATATCCACTGGCACAATGCGGTCGCAACCGCGAACAACGGAATAAGAGTTATGGTAATAACCACCGCCATTGGCACAGGAACCCATTGAAATAACCCAACGGGGCTCTGGCATTTGGTCATAGACTTTGCGCAAGGCAGGAGCCATTTTGTTACACAGAGTGCCTGCCACAATCATCAAGTCAGATTGACGTGGGGATGGACGGAATACCACGCCAAAGCGGTCTAGGTCATAACGAGATGCACCCGCATGCATCATTTCAACTGCGCAGCAAGCCAAACCAAAAGTCATTGGCCATAAAGAACCATTGCGTGTCCAGTTAATCAACTGGTCTGCAGTAGTGGTAACAAATCCTTCTTTGAGAACGCCTTCTAATGCCATATCGATCACTCCCAGTCGAGAGCGCCCTTTTTCCAGATATATACAAATCCCACAATGAATTCCAGGAGGAAGATCACCATAGAGGCGTAGCCAAACCAACCGAGATCACGCAATGCTACTCCCCATGGGAATAAAAACGCAGTCTCAAGGTCGAACAAAATAAAGAGGATGGCAATGAGGTAATAGCGCACATCGAACTTCATACGCGCATCTTCAAAAGCTTCGAAACCGCACTCGTAAGGAGACAGTTTTTCAGCGTCCGGCTTTGAAGGAGCCAAAATTTTTCCGAGGAACATGGGGACTAAACCCACCCCAATACCTACAA
>Ga0207956_1000431_pt1 | contig 11106 bp, 9 predicted proteins | sample CryBogCBE25Jul07_FD_184580 | JGI IMG/M metagenome (GOLD analysis project Ga0207956, IMG submission 184580) | Freshwater microbial communities from Crystal Bog, Wisconsin, USA - CBE25Jul07 (SPAdes) (version 2) | ecosystem: Environmental > Aquatic > Freshwater > Lake | place: Crystal Bog...
TCTATCGAAAGGCCAAATTAATGTCATTTAAGGTCGGCGAAACCGTTGTTTATCCCCACCACGGAGCGGCTCTCATTGAAGCAATTGAGACCCGGACCATTAAAGGCGAAGAGAAAATTTATTTGGTTTTGAAGGTTGCACAAGGCGACCTCACAGTGCGAGTCCCAGCCGATAACGTCGATCTCGTAGGCGTTCGCGACGTGGTTGATTCCGCTGGTTTGGACAAGGTTTTCAACGTCCTCCGTCAGCCATACACCGAAGAACCCACCAACTGGTCACGTCGCTATAAGGCGAATGTCGAGAAGTTGGCTTCTGGCGATGTCATCAAGGTTGCCGAAGTTGTTCGCGATTTGTATCGCCGCGATCTCGATCGTGGTCTATCGGCAGGCGAAAAGCGCATGCTTGCCAAGGCAAAGCAGATTCTGATTTCAGAGCTTGCCCTTGCCGAGCGCACCGATGAAGAGAAGGCCGGCGCAATCCTTGACGAGGTCCTCGCTTCCTAAGACAGCAGTCATCATCCCGGCCGCTGGTTCGGGTGAACGACTCGGGGCGAATCTGCCCAAAGCTCTCGTACAACTGGTCGGACGACCTCTTATCTCCCATGCCGTAGCCGCGCTATCGCCGGTTGCTTCACAAATCATCATCGCGGCGCCCGCCGGATATGAAAAGAATTTCACCGATCTCTTCGGCGACTCCGTGACTGTTGTTACCGGTGGTGCTACCCGAAGCGCCAGCGTCAAGGCCGGATTGTCGGCGCTGGATTCCGATATCGAATTCGTGTTGGTGCATGACGCCGCTCGTTCATTGGCCTCGACCGACTTAGCATCGCGCGTAATCGCCGAATTAGCGGCGGGCGAGAAGGCCGTGATTCCTGCGACCGCTGTCACGGACACCATCAAGAAGATTGATAAGAACGGCTACGTCGCAAAGACGTATGACCGAGAGAAATTGCGCGCGGTTCAAACGCCGCAAGGATTTCTTCGTTCGGTGCTGGAGAAGGCGCACGCTAAAGGCGGCGACGCGACCGATGATGCGGGTTTGGTTGAAGAGTTAGATATCGCGGTGAAAGTAATCGCGGGCGAAGATCGCGCCTTCAAGATCACGACTCAAAAAGATTTAGCCGACGCTCATCGCTTTTTGGTGCCCGCCGAAAATTCCGATATCCGAGTTGGCATCGGCACCGATGCGCATGCATTCTCTGCCGACCCTAACCGTCCGATGTGGTTGGCCGGTTTGCATTGGCCAGACGTTGTTGGAGTCGATGGTCATTCGGACGGTGACGTTGCCGCGCACGCACTATGCGACGCGCTCTTTGCAGCGGCATCACTCGGCGATTTGGGATCAAACTTTGGAACATCCGATCCTAAATATGCCGGCGCTTCCGGTGAAGTATTGCTACGGGAAACTCATCAACGATTACGGCTCGCTGGCTTCACCATCATGAACGTGACCGTGCAAATCGTTGGCAACAAGCCCAAGCTATCGGCTCATCGCGAAGAAGCTCGCGCGGCGTTGTCCGATGCGTTGGGCGGTGCGATGGTTTCGGTCAGCGCGACAACGACCGATGGACTTGGCTTTACCGGTGACGGCAAGGGCATATCGGCCATTGCTACCGCGCTGATTGTTCGTCGTTAATTCCGACCGATACAATTCGATAATGTCTGCGCTTAAGTTATACAGCACCTCGACTCGCAGCGTTGCGCCGTTTCAACCTATTGAGGCCGGCAAGGTTGGCATCTATCTCTGCGGTGCTACGGTTCAAGCAAACCCGCACATTGGCCACATTCGCAGCGGAGTGAACTTCGATATTTTGCGCCGGTGGTTGATCGCCTCCGGCTTTGACGTCACCTTTATTCGCAACGTCACCGATATCGACGACAAGATTTTGCACAAAGCGGTTCACGAAGAGATTCCGTGGTGGGCGGTCGCGATGAAATACGAGCGCGCCTTTACCGAGGCCTACGCCGCGTTGAACGTATTGCCACCGACTTATGAACCACGAGCCACCGGTCATGTGACACAGATGGTTCAACTCATGGAGCGCTTGATCGCGAACGGCAGCGCGTACGCGCCCGGCAATGGCGATGTCTATCTCGACGTTCGTTCGTTGAAGCGATACCTGACCCTGTCGAATCAAAAGTTGGATGACCTGCAACCGGCAGAAGACGCGGACCTGACATATAAAAAAGATCCGCGCGACTTTGCGTTATGGAAGGCGGCAAAGCCTGGCGACCCATCTTGGCCCACACCGTGGGGCGATGGTCGACCTGGCTGGCATTTGGAATGCTCTGCGATGGCACACGCCTATCTCGGTGAAGAGTTCGATATTCACGGCGGCGGATTAGATTTAATCTTCCCGCATCACGAGAATGAAATTGCACAATCCGAAGCAGCCGGTTGGGGATTTGCCCGCACGTGGATGCACAACGCGTGGGTGACCACCGCTGGCGAAAAAATGAGCAAGTCGCTCGGTAATTCGTTGCAGGTCGTTGAATTGTTAAAGCGAGTCCGCGGAATTGAACTCCGTTGGTATCTCGGATCCGCTCACTATCGATCCATGTTGGAGTTTTCATTTGAGGCGCTCGAGGAATCATCGGTCGGGTTCCGCCGAATTGAATCCTTCTTGCACCGTTCGAAAGAGATCATTGGCGCAGAACCAGAGCTGACGATTGCACCAGAGTTTGCGGATGCCATGAACGATGACCTTGCCGTCCCGGCCGCACTAGCGTTCATTTCTGAACAAGCACGACTCGGCAACACCGCCATTACATCTGGCGACAAGGCCGCAATTGTGTTACGTGCCGGCAATGTTCGTGGCGCACTCAATGTCCTTGGCTGCGATCCATTTGATGCGGTATTTGCCACCGGATCCGCGGCGTCGACCGAAACCTTAGATGGCTTGATTTCACTAGCTCTTCAACAACGCGAGGCAGCGCGTGCACGTAAAGACTTCGCGACCAGCGATGCAATCCGCGACACAATTACCGAGTTAGGAATCACCATTGAAGACACAGCCGCAGGACCTCGTTGGACAGTGGGTCGCTAATGCGCCCCGGTAAAAAGCGTCGCGAGGCCGAGGCCCGCACTACTCAACGCGGACCAAAGAATCGTCCTGCCGCACAAGGCGGCCGCAAGCCAGAATCACGATTAGAGACGCGCCCTAACTCCGATGCCGTCGCTGGTCGCAATAGCGTGGTCGAAGCGCTTCGCGCAAAGGTTCCAGCGAAAGAGCTGTTGATCGCCGAGCGAGCCGAAATCGACGAGCGCATGACAGAGGCGCTTCGCCTGGCAAAGAATCAAGACTTAGTGATTAAAGAAGTTTCGCGCGGTGCGTTAGATGGTTTGACCGGCACAACGATGCACCAAGGAATCGCGTTGGTTATCAAACCCTTTAACTACAAGAGCTTTGACGCGATGATTGCAGAAGCAAAGTCACCGGGATTGCTGATTGGTCTGGATGGCGTCACTGATCCACACAACTTGGGTGCGATTGTCCGTAGCGCGGCCGCGTTTGGCGCAGACGGAGTTGTTATTCCCGAACGTCGCAACGCGTCGATGACGGGTTCGGCATGGAAGTCATCCGCTGGCGCTGCTGCTCGACTACCTATTTCGCAGGTCACCAACCTGGTGCGATCCATCGAGGACGCAAAGAAGGCTGGCTACTTCGTAGTGGGCTTGGATGCAGAAGGCGATCAAAGCTTGCCCGGATTCACGCTGACCAAGGAGTCGATTTACATCATCGTCGGCAGCGAAGGTAAGGGCCTCTCTCGCCTTGCGCGCGAGAAGTGTGATGTGATTCTTTCGATTCCGATGCAGACCGAGGTCGAATCGCTCAATGCGAGCGTGGCAACCGCGGTGGTTCTTTACAAGGTCGCGGAGAGCAGAGCCGAATAAATGACCTTCCATCGTTACATCGCCATCGGAGATTCCTTCACCGAAGGAATGTGTGACGATATGGTCGGTGGCGAGTATCGGGGTTGGGCGGATCGCGTCGCCGATGTACTCGCCACAGAGCAAGCGGGTTTTCAGTACGCGAATCTCGCGGTGCGCGGCAAGTTGTTGCACCAGGTCATCACCGATCAAATTCCACGTGCGATACCGATGTCCGACGGCAAAGAAACGCTCATTACTTTTCATGCAGGCGCGAACGATGTCTTGCGGCCAAAATATAAATCGGAAGTTGCCTTTGCTGAATATCGCGAGGCCGTGAAAGCGCTGACCGCGACCGGTGCGACCGTTGTCGTATTCACCGTGATTGAAACGGTTGACGGCAAGGGTAAGACCGCTGATTTGTGGGTCGAGCGATTTACTGAATTCAACAAAAATGTTCGAGCGGTCGCGACCGAATTTGGCGCGATTCTGGCGGAGGCGCAACAAGCACCGTGGCTCGCAGATCGCCGTTTTCTCGCGGTCGATCGCCTTCATTTGAATGCCGAAGGCCACTGGCGGATGTCACAAGCTGTGCTCGAGATGCTCGGATATCCCTTTGACGCCTCTTGGCGCATTCCATTGCCATCGGCCAAGAAGAAAAGCTGGGCGAAGAAGCGAGTCGAGAATTTCTATTGGATTCTTATCTTTGTCTTGCCCTGGATTTGGCGCCGCCTGCGCGGACGCTCCTCGGGTGATGGTCGATCGCCGAAGTATCCGGCGCTTGTATCTTGGCCTAACTAAGGCGAGCTAGTTCTTCTTATTCTCCGGAATTAAAATTCGCTTCAAGAGTTCAATATTTTCAGCGCAGATTCCGGCACCGCGAACCACTGCATTGAGTGGATCTTCGGCGATAATGACCGGCATTCCAGTTTCTTGACGCATCCGCTCGGCCAGGCCATGTAGCAAAGCGCCGCCGCCGGCAATCACAACGCCGTTGCGCGAGAGGTCCGAAACCAAATCCGGGGGCGTTTCTTCGAGAGTTGCCTTAACCGCGGCAATAATTTTGTTGACTTGTTCTTCGATGGCGACGCGAACTTCCTTCGCGTCGACTTCCATGTCTTTAGGCAATCCAGTCATCAAGTCGCGGCCGCGAATTCGAGCCGACGCGTTATCTGCGCTCTTGTGAACCGATCCGATCGACATTTTCAATTCTTCTGCGGTGCGATCACCAATCGCGAGCGAATGAGTGTTCTTAATGTGATTGACGATTGCCTCGTCGATGGCATCGCCGCCGACTCGGATGGAACGCGATGTGACGATTCCACCCAATGAAATAACCGCAACATCGGTGGTGCCGCCGCCGATATCAACAATCATCGATCCCATCGGTTCTTGAATCGGAAGCCCGGCGCCAATTGCGGCGGCCATGGGTTCTTCCATGATGTAAACCTTGCGCGCACCTGCAGCGTAGGCCGCGTCTTTAATCGCGCGATGTTCTACCGATGTAACAACGGGCGGTACCGCGATGACAACAATTGGCTTGGAGAAAAGTCGACGAGTTCCGGCCTTCTCCATAAAGGAACGGAGCATCCGTTGCGCGTTTTCAAAATCTGCGACGACGCCATCTTTCAATGGCCGAATCGAGATGATGTTGTCGGGTGTACGTCCGACCATGTTACGTGCATCCGCGCCGACCGAAACAACCTGACCATTATCTTTATTGACGCAGATAACGCTGGGTTCGTTTAAAACTACGCCCTGATGCGCCCGATAAATAACGGTGTTGGCGGTGCCGATGTCGATAGCGAGATCATGCCCAAATGGATTTTTCATCTGTGTTCTCGCTATCAACGGCGTATCTGAAGGGAGCTTTAGGGTATTCCCCCGACCTGTTGCCTGGGAAGAGTTGAGGGGTGAGGCAAAGGGTGGTCTTGGTTCGCTTGGTTTTCACCTTTTGTTCACCAACCTAGGAGAATATGAGGCATGCCTTCCCAGCAACTTCCAATTCTCAGCAAGGACCCACGCGCGACGCTGGTCGACCGCGAGCTCTCATGGTTGGACTTCAACGAGCGCGTGCTGGAGCTGGCCGAGAATCCCGATACGCCGCTGTTAGAGCGCTGTCGCTTTCTTGCAATTTTCTCCTCCAATCTCGATGACTTTTTCATGATTCGAGTGGCGACTCTCAAGCGCAAACTCGAAAGTGGCGTCACCAAGCCCAACACCGCGGGTTACACCCCATCGCAATTGATGACCGCGCTGTCGCTCAAGACGCAAGAGTTAATCCAGCGCCAAACAAAATGTTTCCACGATGTCGTCAATCCCGCGCTCCATGATGCCGGCATTCACATCGTCAATTTGGAAGAGTTGACTGCGGATGAGTCGACGTATGTCGATGCAATCTTCCAAGAAAAAATCTTTCCGGTTCTTACGCCGCTGGCAGTCGATCCGTCGCATCCATTCCCGTATATCTCAGGCCTTTCGCTCAATCTTGCGGTTGTCGTGAAGAAACCGGATTCCGAAGAAGACCTCTTTGCTCGCGTCAAGGTTCCTTCCAATCTGCCCCGATTTATCGAGACCGCAAAGGGCGACGCACGTCGTTTCATTCCGCTCGAGCAAGTCATCATTGCGAATCTCCAACATTTGTTCCCAGGTATGCAGCTCGAGAATTACTTTACTTTCCGCTTGACCCGTAACGCGGATTTGGAATTAGAAGAAGAGGAGTCGGAAGACTTGCTCGCTTCGATGGAGCAGGAGCTCTTGCGCAGAAAGTTTGGCCCACCAGTACGACTTGAAGTCGATCGTGATATCAAGGGCGATTTACTTGAGACACTCATGGAAGAGCTCGGCGTTAAGGAAGAGGACGTCAGTCGATATCAAGAGCCGTTGGATCTCACCGGCCTTAATCGCATCGCCGATATCGATATGCCGGTGCTCAAGTTTCCGGCTTTCCGCAATCAAGTCGCCAAGGATTTGCGCGATGTTGACTTAGATTCACCCGAGTCCATGTTTGACGCGATTCGTCGTCATGAGATTTTGCTGCACCACCCGTACGAATCATTTACCTCGTCGGTCGTTCGCTTCCTTGAAGACGCGGCTATCGACCCACATGTATTAGCAATCAAGCAGACTCTGTATCGGACATCGGGAGATTCACCTATTGTGGCGGCCTTGATCGAAGCGGCCGAGGCGGGCAAGCAGGTTCTTGCGGTTATCGAAATCCGTGCTCGCTTTGATGAACAAGCCAACGTTCGCTGGGCGCGCAAGTTAGAAGACGCAGGCGTCCACGTTGTTTATGGTCTGGTGGGTTTGAAGACCCACGCAAAGCTTTCATTAGTTGTTCGGGAAGAGCCAACCGGAATTCGTCGCTATGTCCATATCGGCACCGGTAACTACAACCCAAAGACCGCCCGCTTGTATGAAGATTTTGGTTTACTGAGCGCAGATCCCGAGCTTGGCGATGACGTCAACAAACTCTTCAATCAACTCTCTGGCTTTGCACCGCAGACCTCGTTTACGCGTATGTTGGTCGCGCCACGAACTATTCGTCCGGGATTGCTCGAGCGGATTGAGCGCGAAGTCGAGAACCACAAGGCGGGTAAGCCATCGGGTATTCGCATCAAGCTGAACTCGATTCTTGACGAAGAATTTATCGAAGCGCTTTATCGTGCATCTCAGCACGGCGTGAAGGTAGAACTCGTTGTTCGCGGAATTTGCGCAATCCGAGCCGGCGTCCCGGGATTGTCAGAGAACATCTCGGTTCGTTCTGTGTTGGGTCGATTCCTCGAGCACTCTCGTATCTTTCACTTCAGCAACGGTGGCACGGATGAACTCTGGATTGGTAGCGCGGATTTGATGCATCGCAATCTTGATCGTCGCGTTGAGTCCATGGTTCGCATCACACAAGCCGACCACAAGCGGATGTTAATGCGCGCGCTTGATAGCTATCTTTCGCCATCGACCGCTTGCTGGCACATGAAGCCAGACGGCTCGTGGGCCTTCATTGATACCGACGAAAGTGGCGCAAAGCTTCCGAACTTCCATGCCCAGGTCGTCGACTGGTATCGAGCACGCGAATGAATTCAACCGTAATCGCGGCGGGTGTCGTTATTTGGCGACCACAAGAGTCGGGTGCGATAGAGATCGCGGTTGTTCATCGCCCTCGATACGGAGACTGGTCGTTGCCAAAAGGCAAGTTGGAAAATAATGAAACCTTGGTTGCGTGCGCATACCGCGAGGGTGAAGAAGAGACTGGTCTCGAATTCTTTATCGGTCCATATATTGGCGATACCGAATATTTGGTAGCCGAAGGAATGAAGCGCGTAAGTTATTGGGCGGCGCGCGCGTCGGATCGTCAGACCGTTTTTTACGCGAACGAAGAGGTTGATCAACTTCAGTGGTGGTCGCTGGAGCAAGCACTGGACTCACTTACCCGCGATAGCGATAAAGAAATCGTTGCGAAATTCATGGCTACTCCTTACGACGCGACGCCATTGATTATGTTGCGTCACGCCAAAGCGCTTGCTCGAGAAGAGTGGCAGGGCGAAGATGAGGATCGGCCGCTTGAACAACTCGGTCAATTACAAGCTAAGCGTATGCTCTCGGTGTATCAGGGTTATGGTCTCAAGGCGATTCACACCTCGGACGCGGTCCGTTGTTATGACACGGTGATGGCTATGTCTCGCGCGCTCGAAATTGAACCATTCGTCACGAAAGAATTGAGCGAGTACACCTTTAAGAAAGATAAGGAACGAGCGCTCGATTACATCCGAGATTTGGCGACCGAGGTAGGAAAGTCTGGCGTCGCCACCTTAATCTGTAGCCACAATCCGGTGCTGCCACGAATGTTGGAGAAACTTCTCAAAAAGAGCGACTTTGAGGGTCCCAAGCCCGAGGTAGGTAAGTTGCAGCCTGGCGATGCATGGGTAGTTTTCATGAAGAAGAAAAAGATTGTCCAGATTGACGCTATTCCTGCGCCAATAGTTTAAGTCTCCATCCAATCCATCCACTTAAGCACAACGCCTTCGCGCAGCGCCCAAGGGCAGATTTCCAATGTCTCTAAATCGAGATTGCGCATCACGCTTTCGGTGACGAAGGCGCCAGCAACTATTTGGCGCGCGCGGTTCGCGGATACACCGGGTAGGCGGGTTCGTTCGTCCAAATCCATATTCGCTAACTTGGTGGAAATCTTTCGAATGGCATCGGCCTTGATGACCTTGCCATTTCCATCAAACCAATCGCCGCACAATCGCGCGAGAGTGCGCAGCGTCTTGCTGGTTGCAATCGCGCGATCCGAATCTTGGTGATGAACGAGGGCGGGCAAAATAGATTCGAGTTGATCTTCGATGTGATCGCGTAAGCCACGGATGGACTTTTCGGTATACGGATCACCGACCAAATGGTTCTTGGTAAGTCGGGCTGCTCCGAGAGGAAGCGAGACGGCAACTTCTGGCGCTTCATCAACGCCTGCTGCAATTTCGAGTGATCCGCCGCCGATATCAATCACGAGCAAGCGACCACTGGACCAACCAAACCAACGACGAGCCGCGAGAAAGGTGAGCTTCGCTTCGTCTTCGCCGGAGAGAACCTGAAGGTCGATTTCAAAATCTTTGTTTATGCTCTCGATGATTGCTGAACCATTGCTCGCTTCGCGAAGGGCAGAGGTTGCAAATGGCATCAGCTCTTGAACACCGGCGGTTTTGGATTGTTCGACTGCGTGCTGAATACATTTGCGAAGCGCATCGATGCCATCGGCGGTGATGTGGTTTGTGGCGTCGAGGTATTCGGTCAGCCGCAACTCTTCTTTGAAGTTAAAGGTGGGGTTGGGTCGAGCTCCAGGGTGAGTGTCGACAACCTGAAGGTGGACGGTATTTGAACCCACATCCAATACCCCGAGGCGCATGGCTGGAATTTACACGGAAAACTCATGCCATAATTAGCCCTTCACCGAAACGCCTCCCTAGCTCAGTGGTAGAGCATCCGCCTTGTAAGCGGAAGGTCGTCAGTTCAATCCTGACGGGGGGCTCCACCCAAGAATTCACTCGTTCGCCACTCTCGGCTCACCTGGTCGGAAATCTCGTAGGCCTTTTAAGTGATGTAATCCCACCATGGGTCGGATTGTTGTAGTCGGCGGCGGAATCATCGGCACGATGCACGCCTACTTCGCGTTGAAGTCAGGCCACGAGGTCGTGCAAGTCGAACGTGACGCACAAGCACAATCCGCTTCGGTGAGAAACTTCGGCTTGATCTGGGTCTCTGGCCGACAAGTCGGCGACGAATTAGCGCTCGCGCTTCGATCGCGCGAGCTATGGGAAGAAGTCGGCACAACGACCGGAACTATTGGTTTCCGACCTAACGGCTCGCTGACTATCGCCACGAACGACGCCGAGTGGCAGGTCTTGCAAGAAGCGGCGGCGATGCCCGATGCGGCGGAGCGCGGTTTTGAACTCCTCAATCGAAACGAGACCATCAAACTCGAGGGCGCGCTTCTCGGGAATTACCTTGGTTCACTGCGTTGTACTCAGGACGCTGCGGTTGAGCCCAATCTTCTCTTTCAGGGGATGCGCCACTATCTATTACAAAATCCGCATTACGAGTGGATAAATAAGTATGAGGTCGTCGAGATGGGCCACTCCAGTAATGGCCATTACGTTGTCGACCATCTCGGCACACAGGTGCACGGCGATTACATCGTCATTTGCGCTGGTTCGGCCCACTCAGGATTCATTTCGGAATTTATGGATGATGCACCGGTGCGCAAGGTGCGATTGCAGATGGCCGCTACTGCAGTACCGCCATACTCGGTGGGACACTCCATTGCCGATGGTGACTCGCTGCGGTATTACCCAGCCTTCAAGGATTTATCGTTGGATCGCTTACCGGCTCAACCGGAGGTCGCGGCCAAGTACAAAATGCAGCTCTTGCTCGTTCAACGCCTCGATGGCTCTATGACGATCGGCGATACGCACGAATACGCCGAGCCGTTTACTCATGAACTCGACGAAGCCCCATACATTCATCTGCAAAAGGTAATTACCAATATTTTTGGAGCCGCATCGCCGAATATCGCTCGACGCTGGGATGGTGTGTATAGCCAATCCACGAGCTCCGACATTTACTTCCGCAAAGAGATCGTGCCCGGTGTCGCCATAGTTACAGGTGGCGGTGGACGAGGTAACACGCTTTCGGCGGCGATCGCTGAGGAGACGATCAAGTCATGGCAGCTGTAGACCAGACGAT
>Ga0207956_1000436_pt1 | contig 10981 bp, 11 predicted proteins | sample CryBogCBE25Jul07_FD_184580 | JGI IMG/M metagenome (GOLD analysis project Ga0207956, IMG submission 184580) | Freshwater microbial communities from Crystal Bog, Wisconsin, USA - CBE25Jul07 (SPAdes) (version 2) | ecosystem: Environmental > Aquatic > Freshwater > Lake | place: Crystal Bog...
AACGGATGCCATAGGTAAATTTGTTCACCAAAATGAAGTCGCCAATCTGTAATGTTGGAATCATAGAACCCGATGGGATCTTGAAGGGCTCAACAATAAAAGAGCGCAATACAAATACTGCACAAATGACGGGGAAGAAACCTGCGGTGTACTCCAACCACAGTGGCATACGATCAATGCCAGCAACTTTTCTTTGGGGTGCAAAGTACATCTTGTCCGCAACCCAAGCAATACCCGACACAACTACCAAAATGAAGAGAATGAGAGCGAAGTTCATTAATCTTCTACCTGCAAAATAGCCAAGAAGGCCTCTTGTGGAATCTCGACGTTACCCACTTGCTTCATGCGCTTCTTACCTTCTTTTTGCTTCTCTAATAACTTACGCTTACGGGAGATGTCGCCACCGTAACACTTGGCCAAAACGTTTTTACGCAAAGCTTTGACGTTTTCACGAGCAACGATATTGCTTCCAATTGCCGCCTGAATCGCGACATCAAACATTTGACGCGGAATAATGCCGCGCATCTTAGAAACCACTTCACGGCCGCGGTGCTGGCTATTACTCCTGTGCACAATGACTGACAAAGCATCAACGCGATCACCGTTAATCAAGATATCGACCTTCACTACATCTGCTGGACGATATTCCTTAAATTCATAATCCATGGAGGCATAACCACGGGAGATCGATTTGAGACGATCAAAGAAGTCCAAAACGATCTCTGCCATAGGTAGCTCATAGGTGAGCTGCACTTGACGACCTAAATAGTTCATGCCCGTCTGAATACCGCGCTTACCGACGCACAAGGTAATCACTGATCCCACATACTCTTGTGGCATGTAGAGATTGACGGTAACAATTGGCTCCATGATGGTGTCGACCTTGCTGGTCTCTGGCATTTTGGATGGGTTATCCACCATGATGACCGTACCATCGGATTGCTGCACTTGATACACCACGGTTGGCGCGGTCGTAATCAAGTTCATGCCGTACTGGCGCTCTAAGCGCTCTTGCACGATCTCCATATGGAGTAAACCTAAGAAGCCGCAACGAAATCCAAAACCTAAAGCTTGTGATACTTCTGGCTCATACAAGAGGGAGGCATCGTTTAGCTTGAGCTTTTCAAGCGATTCACGCAATTGATCATATTCACTTGCCTCAACTGGATACAGGCCAGCGAACACTTGAGGTTTCACTTCTTTAAATCCAGGCAATGGCTCAGCTGCAGGAACTCGACCTTGCTGTCCAGGAGAATGCGTCACGGTGTCGCCGACTTTAGCGGCTTTCAATTCTTTAATGCCCGCAATCACAAAGCCCACTTGACCTGCAGATAACTCTGGGCGATCAACAGACTTCGGACTAAACACGCCGACATGCTCGACTAAATGGCTTGAGCCATTCGCCATTAAAGTAATTTTTTCTTTTGGCTTTAAGGTTCCATTGACAACGCGTATCAACATCACAACGCCAACGTAGTTATCAAACCAAGAATCAATGATCAATGCCTGCAATGGATCGGCCGCATTGCCTTTTGGTGGCGGAACCTTTGCGATCATCTCTTCAATCACATCCGCAACGCCCATGCCTGTTTTAGCTGAGCAAGTAACCGCCTCTGAAGCATCAATGCCAATCACGTCTTCGATTTCTTTTTTAGCGCGATCAGGATCAGCTTGTGGCAAATCAATCTTATTGAGCACCGGTACCACTTCAACACCCAACTCAAGAGCCATGTAACAGTTAGCAACTGTTTGAGCCTCAACACCTTGACTAGCATCCACCACTAATAACGCACCTTCACAAGCAGACAAAGAACGGCTTACCTCATAGGAAAAGTCAACATGTCCTGGGGTGTCAATGAGGTTAATGTTGTAGATCTTGCCATCTTTGGCTTTGTAATTTAAGGCTGCAGTTTGAGCCTTAATGGTGATGCCGCGCTCACGCTCAATATCCATTGAATCGAGAACCTGAGCTTCCATTTCGCGATCAGAGAGACCGCCGCAAAGTTGAATAATGCGATCCGCAAGCGTAGATTTGCCGTGATCAATATGGGCGATGATAGAAAAATTGCGGATTAAATCCATAGCGTCTTATTTAATGATTCAAAAAACGCCTTGTCAGAACGCACCACAATGATGCGCTGCAAAAAGTCGTCTTAAAGGGATTGTAATGGGTGGCGCCCAAAAGGCGCCGAACCCCATTTTTTGCCTAAAAAGGGCTTATTTTGGCCTGACGGGAATGACTAAAGTGCTATCAGCACGGCGGATAAAGACTGGAACAGCCTTATTAGCATCCAGGCCTTTCACCAGGGCCTCAAATTGCTTTACCCCTAAAACATCGGCATCTGCTATCCGAATAATCACATCGCCAGGACGAACGCCTGCTTTACCCAGAGGGCCATCGCCCAAACCGGTCACTTCTACCCCGCTCTTGATATTCAGGTCCTTCTTTTTAGCGTCCGATAAATCAGTCACTGTCACACCCAAGGTGTTTGCACTATTGCCATTTGCGGCAGGTACATCAGCCTTTTTAGCAGCTTGTGCAGACTCAGTGTCAGTTACGGTGACATTAAGTTCGCGTGTTGCACCTTTGCGCCAAACTTGCACGGGCACAGAAGTGCCTGGCTTGGTATCGCCAACTACTCTTGGTAAATCAGTAGATTTTGCAATTTCGCGCCCATTAAAACTCAAGATAACATCACCCGCCTCAATTCCTCCGGAAGCAGCAGGACCGCCAGGCTCAACATTGCGAACATATGCGCCACGGGGCTTACCCAAGCCTAAGCTCTCAGCCACTTCTTTTGTCATCTCGCCCAAAGCAACACCAATACGACCGCGTGTCATTTTTCCATTAGTACGTAACTGATCAGCAACCCGCATAGCTTCATCAATCGGAATTGCAAATGAGATTCCCATGTAGCCGCCAGAGCGACTAAAGATCTGAGAGTTGATACCAATCACTTGACCTGCAGTATTGAGCAATGGACCACCAGAATTACCAGGGTTAACCGCAACGTCAGTCTGGATAAAGGGCAAGTAATCGCCAGTATCACGACTCTTTGCAGAAACAATGCCTGCAGTCACAGTGTTCTCAAGTCCAAAGGGGGAGCCAATTGCCAAGACCCACTCACCTACTCGCACCTTAGACGAATCACCTAAAGGCATCTTAGGCAAATCACGGGCTTCAATTTTGACAACCGCAACATCGGTACGCTTATCCATACCCAATAGCTTCGCTTTGAACTCACGTTTATCTGTCAGTGTCACATAGATCGTCGTCGCGCCCTCAACCACGTGTGCGTTTGTCAGAATCAAACCATTGGATTCAATAATGAAACCAGACCCAACGCCACGGTCTGCTTCTTGTGGTTTGCCAGGATTAGGTTGTGCTTGTTTAGGTCCATTGGGAATGCCCGGAATTGGCACACCAAAGAAGCGACGAAAAAATTCTGCTTGATCTTCAGGCATTCCAGGAATGCCGCCTTGATTCTGCTGAACCATGATTTTTTCAGTCGTACGAATATTTACGACCGCTGGACTTGCGCGCTCAACCAAGTCGGCAAAATCCGGAATAGTGACTCGCGGATTTTGAGCGATTGCAGGTGCAACAAACGACATCTGCCCCAAACTCAAAATAGCCAAGAGCGCAATAAAGTGCTTTTTCATAATGCTATGACCTACTTGGTAAAAACCAAAAAATGGAGATAAAAAGAATATTAAGTCAGCTTACCAAAAATCAAGGTGCCGTTAGTACCACCAAAGCCAAAGTTGTTTTTGACTGCGTGATCAATTTTCACATCCCTAGCGGTATTGGCGCAGTAGTCCAAATCACACTCAGGATCTTGATTGAAGATATTGATGGTGGGTGGAGATTTCTGGTTGTGGAGGGCCAAAATCGTGAAAACAGACTCCAAACCGCCCGCGCCACCCAAAAGGTGACCAGTCATCGACTTGGTGGAGTTAATTAAAGCCTTCTTAGCGTGGTCGCCCAATGCCGCTTTGATTGCATCGGTTTCATTCTTATCACCCAAAGGCGTTGAGGTGCCGTGCGCATTCAAATACTGAATTTGATCTGGATTTAAACCAGCGTCGCGCATTGCGTTCACCATGCAACGACGTGGGCCATCCATATTTGGAGCGGTCATGTGATACGCATCACCACTCATGCCAAAGCCAAGTAATTCGCAATAAATTTTCGCGCCGCGCGCTTTAGCGTGTTCGTACTCTTCAAGCACAACAACACCAGCACCTTCACCGAGAACAAAACCATCACGGTCTTTATCCCAAGGACGTGATGCGGTTGCAGGATCATCATTGCGAGTAGAGAGCGCTCTCGCAGAAGCAAAGCCACCAACTCCTAAGGCAGAAATGGTGGATTCAGCACCTCCGGCAACCATCACATCAGCATCACCGTACTGAATTAAACGCGCAGCCAAACCAATACTGTGCAATCCAGTCGTGCATGCTGTTACCGCAGCAACGTTTGGGCCTTTGAGACCAAACAAAATACTGAGGTGCCCAGAAATCATATTAATGATGGAGCCTGGAACAAAGAATGGTGAGATGCGACGGGGGCCGCGAGCCAATAGCTCAGCGCCAGTCTCCTCAATCATTGGCAAACCACCAATGCCAGAGCCAACCATGACACCAATGCGCTCTGCGTTTTGCTCTGTAACTTCTAGACCGCTGTCGCGAACCGCTTGCGTACCAGCAGCGATGCCGTAATGGATAAAGGTATCCATATGGCGTGCCTCTTTGGCGGAAACATATTCTTCGACATTGAAATCTTTCACCTCTCCAGCGAAATGAACGCTCAGTGGAGTGTGGTCAAACTTGGTGATCGTAGCAATACCTGATTTGCCTTCCAGCAAATTAGACCAAGCTACGTCAACTGAATTACCGACAGGTGAGATGAGGCCAAGGCCGGTGACTACTACCCGGCGTCGGCCATTTAATGCTGACACAGTAATACCTAGGCTCGGGAATTAACCCTGAGCTTTTGATTTAGCGAAGTCGATCGCGAGCTGAACTGTGGTGATCTTTTCAGCTTCCTCATCAGGAATTTCGATGCCGAATTCATCTTCCAAAGCCATAACCAGCTCAACAGTGTCAAGAGAGTCAGCGCCCAAGTCGTTCACGAAAGAAGATTCATTTTTGATATCTCCTTCAGCGACGCCCAATTGCTCAGCGACGATTTTCTTAACGCGTTGTTCGATGTTGTCCATTAATTTCCCCAGGGGTTGTAAAAAACGATGAAAAGGATTTTATCAGTTTGGTGGACTGAATTAGCAAATTCGCTCAAAAATGACCAAATCCATGCTTAGGCTTAGGCTAAATAGAGCCCGCCATTGACGTGGAGGGTATTGCCCGTGACGTAACCAGCTGCTGGAGAGGCCAAAAACGCTACCGCTTGGGCAACATCTTCCGGACTTCCCAATCGGGCTAGTGGAATGTTCACTTTTAGGGCATTTTGCTGCTCTTCGCTCAAAGCACGGGTCATATCAGTATCGATAAACCCAGGTGCCACGCAATTGACGGTGATGTTGCGACTACCAATTTCACGAGCCAAAGCACGTGTCATCCCTGAAACACCCGCTTTTGCAGCGGCGTAATTTGCCTGTCCTGCGTTACCCATATGACCGACGATAGAAGTGATATTGATAATGCGACCACCACGTGCTTTCATCATAGGACGCAAAACAGCTTGAGATAAACGGAAAACTGAGCTTAGGTTGGTATCAATCACGTCGGTCCACTCTTCAGACTTCATGCGCATAGCCAAGTTATCGCGAGTAATGCCAGCGTTGTTGACCAAAATATTGATACCGCCAAAATCTTTCACAATCCGATCAATAATTTCTTCACAGGCATTTGGTGCGGTGACATTGAGTAACAAACCTGCACCACCAGAAGCTTTTAAGCGATCATCAATTGCTTTTGCACCACTCTCTGAAGTAGCGGTACCAATCACCTTAGCACCACACTTCACTAACTCATCCGCAATTGCCTGTCCAATACCGCGCGAGGCGCCAGTTACTAAGGCAATTTGTCCACTTAAGTCGAGATTCATATTTGTCTTTCGCTCTGTTTCTTTGAATTGCTGTTTTTAATCTTTAGCTTTTATTGCAAGCTTGCCAAGACTTCATTCAAGCTAGCCTCATCAAAAACTGGCACGCCCGTCACTTGATCGTTGATGCGCTTGGTGAGACCCGCCAACACCTTACCTGGGCCGCACTCTACTACTTGAGTGATACCTTGCGCAGCCATTGCTTGAATCGTTTCTTGCCAACGCACTGGTTTAGCAGCTTGACGAACCAGCGCGTCCTTAATGGATGCTGGATCATCCAAAATTTCTACATCAACGTTATTGATTACAGCAATCGTTGGCGTCTTAAATTCGATATTAGCCAAGTAGTCTTTGAGTTTTGCAGAAGCTGGTTGTAATAAAGAAGAGTGAAATGGCGCAGACACCGGCAACGGCAGCGCACGTTTAGCACCAGCCGCTTTTAATAATTCACATGCTTTTGTTACCGCATCACTTGCGCCAGCGATTACCACCTGACCAGGAGCATTGAAATTGACTGCCTCAACTACGCCACCAGATGCAGCACTAGCTTCGGCGCAAACTTTGATGACAGTCGCATCATCTAAACCCAGGATAGCCGCCATACCACCGGTACCTACTGGTACAGCGGTTTGCATCGCTTCAGCACGAAAACGCACCAAAGGCACTGCATCCTTAAATGAGATCACGCCAGCAGCAACCAAAGCAGAATACTCACCAAGACTATGTCCTGCCATTACCTTAGGGGCATGACCACCGGCAGCTAACCAAGCCCGGTAGAAAGCAACCGCGGCGGTCAACATCACTGGTTGAGTGTTCGTAGTTAATGACAGCGCTTCTGCAGGACCTTCTGCAATCAGCTTTGCAACATCTTCACCCAAAGCTTCGGAAGCCTCTTGTAATGTTGCACGCACTTCAGGACGCTCAGAAATGGAATTGAGCATGCCAACCGATTGAGAACCTTGTCCAGGGAATACGAATGCAAAAGTCATGAGATTAATTTACTGAGTAATAAAAAATAGAATCAATACTTTAGAGCAACTGCGCCCCAAGCAAATCCACCGCCCACACCCTCCAATAAGAGATGTTGACCGCGCTGAATTTGGCCAGATCGCACACCAGTATCTAAAGCCAATGGAATGGACGCTGCAGAGGTATTGCCATGCTCATGCACGGTCACAATTACCTTATCCATGGACATGCCCATCTTTTTAGCTGTGCCTTCCATGATGCGAATGTTTGCTTGGTGAGGCACCAACCAATCAATTTGCTCTGGCTTGAGATTACCTTTTTCCAAAACCTCATGCGCCACTTGTTCTAATACTTTGACTGCCAATTTAAATACTGCTTGACCATCCATCGTCATAAATGGAGAACCATGGACTGAGCCATTGCCAGAACGTCCAGGCACACACAAAATATCGCGTTGGCTACCATCAGCATGTAAAGCGGTCGACAGAATGCCGGGCTCATTTGAAGCTTCCAATACCACTGCGCCTGCGCCATCACCAAACAAAACACAAGTACCGCGATCTTGGAAATCCAAAATACGCGAAAAGGTTTCGGCGCCAATCACCAGGACTTTTTTGTAAGAGCCTGAGCGGATAAAAGCATCTGCAGTTGCCATGGCATACATAAAACCGGCACAAACAGCCTGTACATCAAACGCAGCGCAATCAGTATGCGCACCCAATTTATCTTGTACTACACAAGCTGTACTTGGAAATCCACCCAAATGATCTGGGGTAGAGGTTGCCACAATGATGAGGTCTAAATCTTCTGAAGTGATGCCCGCACTAGTCAATGCTGCTTGGGCTGCTTTAACAGCAAGATCGCTAGTAAGCTCATTCTCGGCAGCAAAGTGACGCGCCGAAATACCACTACGAGTAGTAATCCACTCATCGCTGGTTTCCAAACCAGACTTCGCCAAAAGTTCAACTAAATCTTGATTGGTTAAGCGCTGTTTGGGAAGATAGCTTCCAGTACCAGCAACTCTTGCAAAAATACTCATACTTTTGTCTCCGCTACAAAGGCTGAGGCAATGCGCTCGACCATCCGATTTTTGGCAGCCTCATAGGCACGATCCAGAGCAAAGCCAAATGCAAAGCGATCCGCAGATCCATGGCTCTTAATGACACAACCGCGTAGACCTAACAATACAGCACCGTTGTAGCGACGATGATCAACACGCTTACGAACACGCAGCAACGGCACCATAGCGCCAATTGCCATCAATTTCGTCAGCAAAGAGCGATTGAATTCATCACGAATCATGCCGCTCATCATTTTTGCTAAACCTTCACTAGCTTTGAGTACTACATTACCTACAAATCCATCACATACAACGATATCAGTTGTGCCTTTAAAAATATCATTACCTTCTACGTTGCCGTAGAAATTCAAATTGGTCTGTCGTAACAACTCACTAGTTTGCTTGACAACTTCATTTCCCTTGATCACTTCTTCACCAATGTTAAGAAGACCAATAGAAGGATTTTGTTTGCCATCAACGACCTGAACCATGACGTTAGCCATCTGCGCAAACTGAACTAAGTGCATCGGCTCACAGTCAGCGTTTGCCCCCAAATCCAACATTGTCGTACCGCGCCCTAATTCATTCGGGATGGCGGTAGCAATAGCTGGACGATCAACACCTTCGAGGGTTTTGAGAATATAACGAGAGATAGCCATCAACGCGCCAGTGTTACCAGAGGAGATCACTGCATCCGCCACACCTTCTTTGACTTGCTCGATAGCAACCCGCATCGACGAATCTTTTTTACGACGCAAAGCAACTTCAATGGGGTCATCCATCAAAACAACTTCACTCGCAGAAATAATATGAATGCGCTCCATTGGCGCTTTGGGAGATTTGCTCAAGGCTTGCTTGATCAAATCCGGATCACCCACTAGGGTAATCTTGACATCACTGTGTTTTTCTAAAAAATCGCAGGCAGCAGGAACCGTCACGACGACTCCATGATCTCCGCCCATGGCATCAATAGCAAGAGTAACGCTCATAAACTCATTGATTGCTGCAAGTGATTTATCCAAGAAAAAAGCGGCTTTAACAGGAGCCGCTTCTATCTGTTTAGACTAAAAAATTAGTCGTTTTTAGTTTTAACAACTTTACGACCACGATAGTAGCCGTTTGGTGAAATGTGGTGGCGCAAATGAGCCTCACCAGTTGTGGCTTCAACAGCCGTAGCAGGTGCGGTCAAAAAGTCGTGCGCACGGTGCATGCCACGTTTGGAAGGTGATTTTTTATTTTGTTGAACAGCCATATTGAACTCCTAAGCAAGGCGACATTCTAGCATGGAAAAGCGTCTAAATGCTTGATTTGTCTATGAGGCACACTGAAAACAACAGGCCCGTTAAAGACCCCATTTTCAGTTTTTCTTCATATTTTTCAGTATGTTAAAGGGATTTTCCCGCTCATCTGCAGCTGCTTCGCCCTCATCATCCCCAAAAACTGAGGCATGGGGCTCACAAAAACCTTCTGGATGCTTTGGAATCAAGGGGATAGAGAGCAAAACCTCATCCTCAATGGTTTCTAAGAGGTTAAATTGCTGACTTACCACCAAAGGTTCCTGCTCCTCATCCTCCAAGGGGTAATCATCAGCTTCAGCCTCAGTTGAGACCAGGATAAAACGACGTTGTTCAGCTAAATCAACACTGCAATCCTGTAAACAGCGCTGGCAAACCAGGTGTAGGCGCCCTTTTAGACCCAATTCCAATATTTGCAGGGGGTCGCTACCAGGCGAGTCCTCAAAATGCGTCTCGACATCCCAGTTAAAGCCATCCCCCGGAACCACAGTGGATGCCTCCTCAGCTAGCCTTGGCAACTCTGAGATGCTTAAAAAACCAGCACCTTTATAAGATTGTGGGGCGCAGAAATCCACCCGCTTCAAAGCACTAGGATCTGCGGATAACTGGACTTGAGGTAAAACTTGATTACGATTCATGGCATCAGTCTAAATCAAGGCACTCTCGAAAGTCAGCAGCAATGAGTATTTCTACAAACCCACCTCTTATCTTGGCGTCTACCTCTGTATATCGCCGTGAACTTTTAGGGCGCCTACGCATTCCGTTTGAGGTCATTTCTCCAAAGGTGGATGAAACACCTCTGACTGGCGAAAGCACACTCGACTTAGCGCTACGACTTGCACATGCAAAAGCGGCGGCAGTTGCCAAACAACATCCTGATGCATGGGTCATTGGCTCTGATCAAGTTGCCGATCTTTGTGGTGCGGCAATTGGTAAGCCTGGAAACTTTGAAAGGGCGATGGCACAACTCCAACTCATGCGTGGTCAAACAGTCATCTTTCAGACAGCATTGTGCTTAATGAAAGGCGATACCCAAACTACCTTGTGCATTCCAACTGAAGTCACCTTTCGCAAACTTTCTGATGATATTTTGGAGAGCTACTTGCTCGCCGAAGAGCCTTATGACTGCGCAGGCAGCGCCAAGTCAGAAGGTCTAGGCATCAGCTTGCTAGAGGTCATCAAGAGCGATGACCCTACCGCCCTCATCGGCTTACCGCTCATTGCCTTAACAGGTTTATTGCGTGATGCTGGCTTTGTCATTCCAGCACAGAAATAAAAAATACCTTTATGGCAAAGCTTGGCACACTCTACTTAGTTCCCAATACGCTGGGTGATGATGCTCGCACCGAGCAATTACCTTGGGTATTACCAAATGAAACGATTGCTTGTACTGCCAAACTAAAATATTGGATTGTGGAAGATGCTAAAACAGCGCGCGCATTTTTAAAAGCAGTAGATAGCGTTATTCCACTAGCTTGCACCATTCAAGAGATGCAAATGAGTGAATGGCGTGGTGCTGCGCGTAATGCAAAGTATGGTGATTCAGTAAAGCCTGCTGATTTGTTAAAACCGCTACTTGCTGGCAATGACATG
>Ga0207956_1000439_pt1 | contig 10933 bp, 6 predicted proteins | sample CryBogCBE25Jul07_FD_184580 | JGI IMG/M metagenome (GOLD analysis project Ga0207956, IMG submission 184580) | Freshwater microbial communities from Crystal Bog, Wisconsin, USA - CBE25Jul07 (SPAdes) (version 2) | ecosystem: Environmental > Aquatic > Freshwater > Lake | place: Crystal Bog...
CCAACCCCCATTACATGAAATTTGGGTTGCAGCAAAGTCAGGGGGTTATCACTATCGGTGGTCAGGAACTCAAACTCAGCCATTGTGGCTTGATACCAAAACGGGCCGTGAGCTGATGAGTGATCTATCAGAGTTTGCCAGCACTCAAGCAGGCAAGCCCGTCAAAATTAAGCTGCACCCGTAGCTAGTAAAGTTTCGATAACTGCCTCATGGGGTGCGGTGGCAATATAGGCTTTACCAATTTGTTCTAAAAGTACATAACGAATTTGTCCGCCCTCAGCTTTTTTATCCACCTGCATTAACTCGATATAACGGTCTGCACCAAATTTTGGGGCTGTAGTTGGAAGATGCATTGCATGAATGATGCGGGTCAAGCGATCCGCATCGGCTTGGGTAATTTTTTTCAAAAGGCAGGATAGCTTAGCGCCCATCACCATACCGCAGCCCACAGCTTCACCATGCAGCCATTCTCCATAGCCCATACCTGCTTCAATCGCATGCCCAAAGGTATGGCCAAAATTGAGCGTAGCCCGAACCCCACCTTCTCTTTCATCTGCAGAAACTACTGCTGACTTAATTTCACAGGACCGCAAGACTGCGTGTGACATTGCTTCGATATCACAGGCTAGTAGAGCACTTGTATTCGCTTCAATCCAATCCAAGAAACTAGCATCGGCAATAGCACCATGTTTGATCACTTCAGCAAGACCGGCTGAAAGTTCTCGAGGCGGTAAAGTTTTAAGAGTGCTCAAGTCTGCAATCACTGCAATCGGCTGATGAAATGCCCCAATCATATTTTTGCCCAGTGGATGATTGATACCAGTCTTACCGCCGACTGAAGAATCTACTTGGGAAAGTAGTGTGGTTGGCACTTGAATAAAGCGGATGCCACGCATAAAACTCGCCGCAGCAAAACCAGTCATATCACCGATAACACCACCACCGAGTGCGACGAGAACAGTCTGCCGATCAGCGCCATGCTTTAGCAGTTCATCGAAGATGGTTTGGAGATTTTTCCAATCTTTAAATGATTCACCATCTGGGAGTGCAATCGTTCTGACGGACTTTCCAAAACTTGCGAGCGTTTTACTCAGGCGCTCTGCATAGAGTGGTGCCACAGTAATATTGGTAACTATAAAAATAGAGCTAGCTTTAGAGCAAGCCTCAAATAGTTCTGGCCGATCAATTAAATCGGAGCCAATAAAGATTGGATAGCTTCTTTGACCGAGATCAACTTTCAGTATTTTCATTGGGAGAGTTCAAGTTGCATCATTAAAGTATGAACCAATTGATTCACACTGGGTTTACCGGTTTCAATAATATGATCGGCGATTTCACGATAGAGCGGATCTCGAAAGGTATAGAGCTCCTCCAGAATCTTTCGAGCATCCCCGTTTTTCAACAGGGGGCGGTTATCGCTCCCTTTGGTGCGATGCCATAGTTCAACAGGATTAGCATGTAAGTAGACAACCGTGCCCCGTTCACTTAATAGCTGGCGATTCTCGGGTAACAGAACTGCGCCACCACCGGTAGCTAAAACAATATCGTTGCCTGAGCTTGCATGATCAAGGGCTTGCGCTTCACGTTTTCGAAAACCAGCTTCGCCCTCCATCTCAAAAATGAGGGGTATCTTGACACCACAACGCTCTTCAATGACATGATCAACATCAATAAATTGATGCCCCAATTTTTTAGCCAGCAGTTTGCCAACAGTTGACTTGCCGGCACCCATAAGGCCAATTAGAAAGATGTTGTTACTTGAGGAGTTCACCCGCTGATTTTATTAGGGTTTATCTAAGACGGTAGGAGTTAAAAAGACTAGGAGCTCAGTTTTGTCTTGTAGCTTTGACTTATGACGAAATAAATGGCCAAGCAGGGGGATATCACCCAATAAGGGAATCTTGACCTCATCCTCGCGCTCGGTAGTTTGAAAGATCCCGCCAATAATGGCTGTACCGCCATTTTCTACAGTAACCTCAGAACTCAGGTTTTTGGTGTCAATCGCGTATCCCTGTTCTGTTTTCATGCCGACCGTATCTTTATTGATCCCTACCAGCAAAGAAATTTTCCCGTCCGGATGAATCTTAGGCATGACCTCTAGGCGGAGATTTGCCTTCCTAAATTGCAGCTTGCTCCCACTTTGACTGCTTACTTGATAGGGCAGTTCTGTACCCTGCTCAATTGTGGCTTTTACTTGGTCGCCAGTCATGATGCGTGGATTGGAAAGAATTTTCCCCTGCCCATCGGATTCCAGCGCTGAGAGCTCAAATTGCAGCAAACGGCTAGCATCACGAGAAATCAGGGTTGCAGCCAGAGTGGCAGGATTAAAGCCATTTAAACCAGCGCCTGATAAATCGATATTTCCGGAAAAAGTTTTTGTATCCTGCAAAGAGGCGTTTTTGGCTTGGTAAGCCAGCTTCATACCCAGCTCTCGAGCAAACCGCTGATCTGCCTCAACGATGCGGGCCTCTATCAATATCTGCCTTGGGCTATTGATATGATCACCCCCAAAAGGAAGGGCAGCGTCCTCCCGACGATGTTTCTGAAATGCCTGGATTTCAGAATGAGGTCCAATCCAGTAAATATCGCCGTATCTCTGAAGCCGCAAACCTCTGCTGGCAAGTATCGAATGTAGGGCAGTGTGCCAAGGGGTATTTTTCAGGTCAATTGAAATCTGTCCTTGAATAGATTCACTCAGTAAAAAATTGGTGTTTCCAATTCTTGCCAAAGTCTGCAATAAATCTCTCATTTCGATCTGAGGAAAATCTAAGCTAATCAAGGTTTGAGAAAAGCCCTCCTGATGGGAATTCCCTCGGGCGGGGTTATTCCACGGCGATAGAAAACTGAGGCAAATTAGCCCCGCCATAAGCAGCTTTTTCATCGACTATTTTTAGCTTTCAGGGCAAATAATTTGCCCTCAGAGTTCACCAATAAGACTTCATCCTTTTTAATCTCTTGCAGACGCCAAGACCCCCATACAAGATCACCCTTGTTGATAAAAAGATTGGTTTTTCCATTATGTAAAAGAGCTTGTTGAATACCTCCGATTTCTACGCTTCCTAGGAACTGCCAAGGCTGGAGCGCGAGCTCATCCAAGGCCACCTTACCTCTGGGTGCGGGGGCAACAGAGCCCTTCAATTTCTTTAATGAGTGAATACTCACTTCTAATTCATCTATTACTGAATATAGCTCATCAATCTCATCTGCTTGATCATTTTTAAGCGTTTCCATTTCTTTCATCATCTTTTGAAGGTCTTTTTCAAGCTTCAAAAAGATCGGGTTTTCTTCTGGCGCCTGAGTTTGGCTGAGCCATAAATGGGAGAGAAAGGCTGCTGCGAGGCAGAGTAAAAGGCTGCCCAACAAAACCAAAATATGATTTGAGGGACCTAGGAATCCATCCCGAAAAAGCGACTTATTGGACTGAACAAATCTCGACGAGCGATTGACCTGGGGATCCGTTTGAGGCGCATTAGGTTTACGAATTCCTTGAGGATCGGGGATGGCTGGATCATCTCCAAGCTCGCTCAAAATATCATCAAAGGATTGAGGGGAAATATGGCGTGTAGGCATGCCATATTCTTAAGCTGGCGGTGATAAAAAACCATCAGTCTGCTCTGAGAACAAGGTCAGAAAACATGGTTAGATTGGATGGCCACGCCTATAATTTGCTCATATGGCTCTCCCCCCAAAAGACCGGCCACCGCAGAATCAGCGGTCCAATCCACAGCCCAATCGGCGTCCACGGGATTTTCGTGCAAATCCACCCACATTTGCTAAATCAGGCAGCCCCCTAATTAAGGCTCTGTTTGTGATGGGGATGGCGATTGGGGTGATGTTTGTTCTCTTGCTGGGCTATGCGTTTTTGGTTGCTAAGCCAAACTTGCCGAAGATTTCAGCATTGGTGGACTACAACCCCAAAACTCCACTTCGTGTCTATACCGCCGATAAAGTGTTAATTGGAGAATTTGGGGAAGAGCGTCGTAAAGTGATTCCCTTAGCTGACATGCCCTTGGTGATGAGAAATGCGGTTATCGCTACCGAAGATGACCGCTTCTACTCACATGGTGGCGTGGACTATGTCGGTGTTTTGCGGGCAGGCCTAGCCAATATGCGAGGACACCTTGCGCAGGGAGCCTCTACGATTACGATGCAAGTGGCTCGAAATTTCTTTCTGAGTAATGAAAAAACCTTTAGTAGAAAAATTTACGAAGTTTTACTTGCCTGGGAAATCGAGTCTCAGCTAAGTAAAGATAAGATCCTGGAAATCTATATGAACCAGATCTTTTTGGGCCAAAGAGCATTTGGTTTTTCAAGTGCCGCCCAAATTTATTTTGGTAAAGAGTTAAAAGACATTAGTACTGCCGAGGCAGCGATGCTGGCAGGCTTACCTAAAGCCCCATCGGCGTATAACCCAGTGACCAATTTCCGTCGAGCCAAAATGCGGCAAACCTATATCTTGGGTCGTATGCGAGATTTGGGCTACATCACTCCAGAGGAATATCAGAAAGCGATTGCGGAAGAGTTGCATATTCGTGGACTTGGTAATGAATTTAGTACGCGCGCAGATTTTCCTGCTGAGATGGTTCGCCAATTACTCTATGCCCAATATGGCGATGTCATTTATTCACAAGGCATCGATGTGTATACAACTATTCTCAAAGCAGATCAGGATGCCGCTTATAAGGCTGTGCGCCGCGGAATTTTTGAATATGATCTGCGTCACGCCTATCGTGGGCCAGAGGGATTTGTTAATTTGCCTGATGATCAAGCAAAGCGTCAGAAAGTGATAGATGATGCCTTGCTGGCATATCCGCAGTTAGACGATTTGCAATCGGGAATCGTTCTGGATGCTAAGCCTAAAGAGTTACAAGTGATTATTTCAACTGGCGATGTCATCACTTTAAAGGGTGATGCATTGAAATTGGCGAGTGCTTCGTTAACTGATAGTGCTCAGCCTAAGAAAAAACTTCGCCCTGGTTCCGTGGTGCGCTTATTACAAACTGATGATGGCGTATGGAAGTTAGCGCAGCTACCTCAGGTTGAGGCAGCATTTGTTTCAATGAATGCTCAGAATGGCGCGATCTTATCTTTAGTCGGCGGTTTTGATTTCAGACGTAATCAGTTCAATCACGTGACACAAGCTTGGCGTCAGCCTGGCTCTTCCTTTAAACCATTCATTTATGCTGCCGCTTTGGAAAAAGGGTTCTCTCCAAGCACGATGGTCAATGATGCACCCCTATCGATTGGCAGTCTGGAGACTGGTAGTCAGGTGTGGGAGCCTAAAAACTATGATGGTAAATATGACGGCATGATGCGTTTGCGCAATGCCCTAGCCAAGTCTAAAAATTTAGTGTCAGTCAGAATCGTGCGCGCCATTGGACCTTCGTATGCTCAAGAATACGTAAAGCGTTTTGGCTTTGATCCTGAAAAGCATCCACCGTATTTAACGATTGCCTTGGGAGCGGGTTCAGTAACTCCTTTACAGATGGCAACCGCATATAGCGTATTTGCAAATGGCGGCTATCAAGTGGAGCCCTACTTGATCGATAGGATGATTGATACCAAAGGCAATGTCTTATTTGAAGCAAAACCTGTTCGTGCTGGTGAAGATGCAAGTCGAGTGCTTGATAAGCGTACAGCCTTTGTGATGGATAGTTTGTTGCAAGAAGTAACTAAAACTGGAACAGCTGCTAGTGCGCGCGCTAAGTTGGGTCGAACTGATATTGCAGGAAAAACTGGTACTACCAATGAATCTCATGATGCTTGGTTTGCAGGATATAACCCAAAGCTAGTTGCGATCGCTTGGATTGGTTTTGATAAGCCCGAAAGTTTGGGTGATAAAGAAACTGGTGGAGGACTCGCATTACCAATGTGGATCTCGTATATGGGAGTTGCTTTAAAAGGGGTTCCTCAAGAATCTCGCGAGGTACCAGATGGTGTTACTCAGTTTGATGGGGATTGGTTTATTCCTGAGTTTGCGCCTAATGGCGGTGTGCGCGAACTTCAATAATCTTTATTTAATGGCACGACAAGCTCGCACAGTCATTCCTGGACAGGCGATGCATGTCATGGTCAGAGGCAATAATCGTCAGACTCTATTTTTTAGTGACGAAGATCGCCGCGTCTATCTCGATTGGTTAAAAGAAGCAGCCAAACAATTTGCTTGCTCAGTGCACGCTTTTGTTCTGATGCCTAATCATGTGCATTTATTAGTGACCCCAAGTAAAGCAGATTCATTAGCCAAGACCATGCAGTCTCTAGGTCGGCGCTATGCACAGTACTTCAATCAACAGCATCATCGATCTGGCACCATTTGGGAGGGGCGTTTTCGCTCATCCTTAATTGATCCAAGTTATTTCTTGCGCTGTCAGCGCTATATCGAATTAAATCCGGTACGCGTTGGTTTTGAATCCAGCCCCCAAGATTCAACATGGAGCAGCTATCCATCTCACACTGGACAAAAGGTGGAGCCCTGGTTGGTCGATCACGAATCTTTTTGGAAGTTAGGTAATACCCCCTTTGAGCGGCAAATGGCTTGGGCAGGATTTATTAAGGAGGGTGCGCCCCACTGGGAAGATCGGCAAATAACCGAAGCCCTATTACGCTCCAAACCCTGGTTGAGCGATGCATTGGCGCAAAAGTTGTTTAAAGATCGTCCAGATCAGCTGGAAATTCGGCATCGGGGGCGGCCTAAAAAGGAAAATACCCTTTCTATAGCTAATTAAGGATATTGAGTCCTATAGTAACGACTCTGTCCCTAATTAAAATCGTTTTTACAAGTGACCCCGAAATTAAATGGGACAGAGTCATTTAATTTCTATTGCATCGTGAGGGGTATTCCCCTATATTTGATCCTCCAAAAGTAATAAGGCCAATAAAGCCCTCGGAAGAATCATGAAAACATCATTTAGCACTCAAATTCGTCCAATCGCACAAGGTTTGTACGATCCCCAAAATGAACACGATGCCTGCGGCGTAGGATTTGTTGCGCACATTAAGGGTAAAAAGTCGCATGAGATCGTAGCTCAAGGTTTGAAGATATTAGAAAACCTGGATCATCGAGGCGCAGTTGGCGCAGATCCTTTGATGGGAGACGGTGCCGGAATTTTGATTCAGATTCCCGATGCTTTGTATCGCGAAGAAATGGCGAAGCAAGGCGTCACATTGCCACCTCAAGGTGAATACGGTGTTGGCATGATTTTTCTGCCTAAAGAAAATGCATCTCGTCTTGCATGCGAACAAGAGTTGGAGCGCACCGTTCGTTTAGAAGGTCAAGTTGTCCTCGGTTGGAGAGATGTACCCATCGATGTGAAGCTGCCAATGTCACCTACCGTCCGAATGACAGAGCCGTTCATACGTCAAATCTTTATTGGACGTGGTCGCGACATTATGACGACCGACGCCTTAGAGCGAAAGTTATACGTGATTCGGAAAACCGCAAGTCACGCAATACAGGATTTGCATTTGAAGCATGGCAAAGAATATTTTGTTGCCTCAATGTCTGCTCGCACTATTGTTTATAAAGGCCTACTCTTGGCAAACCAAGTGGGAGCTTATTACGAAGATTTACAGGATGAGCGCACTGTCTCAGCCTTAGCGTTAGTCCATCAACGTTTCTCAACTAATACATTCCCTGCCTGGGAACTAGCTCATCCCTATCGCATGATTGCGCATAACGGAGAAATCAATACCGTTAAGGGTAACGTCAATTGGGTCAATGCTCGTGAGGGCGCAATTAGCTCACCAGTGTTAGGTGATGACCTCAAAAAATTATGGCCACTGATCTATCCAGGTCAATCAGATACTGCTTGCTTTGATAACTGCTTAGAGTTACTAGTCATGGCGGGGTATCCACTGGCGCAAGCCATGATGATGATGATTCCAGAAGCATGGGAACAGCACACTTTGATGGACGATAACCGTCGTGCGTTTTACGAGTATCACGCATCGATGATGGAGCCTTGGGATGGTCCTGCAGCGATGGCATTTACAGATGGACGTCAAATTGGCGCAACGCTTGATCGTAATGGGTTACGTCCTGCACGTTACTATGTGACTGATGATGATTTGGTCATCATGGCATCTGAAGCAGGGGTCCTGTCAATTCCAGAAAGCAAGATTGTTCAGAAATGGCGCTTGCAACCTGGCAAGATGTTCATGATTGATATGGAGCAAGGACGCATTATTGATGACGTCGAGCTTAAAAATGCAGTTTCGAAAGCGAAGCCATATAAGAGCTGGATTGACGCAGTGCGCATCAAGCTCGATGAAGTGGATGCAAGCAAAGCGGATTTGATCGATGAGAAGATGACGATCCGTCCTGCTGCAAAACTATTAGATCGTCAGCAAGCATTTGCATACACCCAAGAAGATATTAAATATCTGATGGCACCAATGGCTCAAAATGGAGAAGAGGCAATTGGATCCATGGGTAATGACAGCCCATTGGCTGTGCTCTCTAATAAGAACAAGCCACTCTATAACTACTTTAAGCAATTGTTTGCGCAAGTGACCAATCCTCCGATTGATCCGATTCGCGAAAACATGGTGATGTCTTTAGTTTCTTTCATTGGGCCTAAGCCTAATCTGCTTGATACCAACAATATCAATCCACCAATGCGCTTGGAAGTCAGTCAACCTATTTTGGACTTTGATGACATCACCAAGATTCGTCATATTGGTCATTACACTAATGGTAAGTTCCGCTCATATGAGCTTGATATCTGCTACCCAGCTGCTTGGGGTAAGGCCGGTATTGAGGCTCGACTTGCCTCACTCTGTGCTGAAGCTGCAGATGCCGTTCGTTCGGGCTATAACATTTTGATTGTGAGCGATCGTCAAGTGGATGAGCAACACGTTGCCATTCCTGCGTTATTAGCCACTTCCGCAATTCATCAGCATCTGGTTGAAAAAGGATTACGCACCAGTGTAGGCCTTGTAGTCGAAACCGGAAGCGCGCGAGAGACGCATCACTTTGCACTCTTGGCTGGCTATGGTGCAGAAGCTATTCATCCCTATCTTGCAATGGAAACACTTGCCGAGATGGCAAAAGGTCTCACAGGTGATTTGTCCCCTGAGAAAGCCATCAAGAACTACGTCAAAGCCGTCGGTAAGGGCTTGCAAAAAGTGATGTCCAAGATGGGCATCTCTACTTATATGTCATATACCGGCTCACAAATTTTTGAGGCGATTGGTTTAAATCCAGAAGTGATTAATCAATACTTCAAGGGTACGCCTTCAAATGTTGGCGGCATCGGAGTATTTGATGTTGCTGAGGAGGCCTTAAGAATGCACCAAGCTGCATTTGGCGATGATCCTGTTTTAGAGGACATGCTCGATGCCGGTGGTGAATATGCTTTTCGTATCCGTGGTGAAAACCATATGTGGACGCCTGACACGATTGCAAAACTACAGCATTCAACTCGCATTGGTATCGAGAAGGGGTATCAGACCTATAAAGAGTATGCCAACATCATCAATGATCAAAGTAAGCGTCAAATGACCTTGCGTGGTTTATTCGAGTTCAAGATTGATCCAGCTAAAGCAATTCCCCTGGATGAAGTAGAGCCAGCCAAAGAGATTGTGAAGCGCTTTGCTACCGGTGCAATGTCTTTGGGTTCAATCTCGACTGAGGCGCATGCGACTTTAGCAATTGCTATGAATCGTATCGGTGGTAAATCGAATACGGGTGAAGGCGGTGAAGATCCTAATCGTTATGTTAAAGAATTAAAAGGTATTCCGATTAAGCAGGGCGAAACTTTAGCGAGCATCTTAGGTGATGACGTGGTCGAAGTGAATATTCCTTTACAAGACGGTGATTCATTACGCTCCAAAATTAAGCAGGTTGCTTCTGGGCGCTTTGGGGTAACAACTGAATATTTGCGCTCTGCTGATCAAATTCAGATCAAAATGGCGCAAGGCGCTAAGCCAGGTGAGGGCGGTCAACTCCCTGGTGGAAAAGTGTCTGACTATATTGGCATGCTGCGTTTCTCAGTACCAGGCGTTGGTTTGATTTCTCCTCCTCCACACCATGACATTTATTCAATTGAAGATTTGGCTCAGCTGATTCATGATTTAAAGAATGTGAATCCTGCCGCAGATATCTCAGTGAAGTTAGTTTCGGAAGTTGGTGTCGGCACGATTGCTGCTGGTGTTGCAAAAGCAAAAGCAGATCATGTAGTGATTGCTGGACACGATGGCGGCACAGGCGCCTCCCCACTTTCTTCCATTAAACATGCTGGTTCCCCATGGGAACTTGGCTTAGCTGAAACCCAACAAACCTTGGTATTGAATGGTTTGCGCAGTCGTATCCGCGTTCAGGCCGATGGTCAAATGAAGACAGGTCGCGATGTTGTGATCGGCGCACTCTTGGGTGCAGATGAATTCGGCTTCGCTACAGCACCATTGGTCGTTGAAGGTTGCATCATGATGCGTAAGTGTCATTTAAATACTTGCCCAGTTGGTGTTGCAACGCAAGACCCTGAATTACGTAAAAAGTTTTCTGGCAAGCCAGAGCATGTAGTGAATTTCTTCTTCTTTATTGCCGAAGAGGCGCGCGAGATTATGGCGCAACTGGGTATTCGTAAGTTTGATGAGTTAATTGGCCGAGTCGATTTATTAGATACTCGCAAGGGTATTGAGAACTGGAAAGTACATGGCTTAGATTTCAGCAAAATTTTTGCTCAGATCGATGTTGCTGCCGATGTACCGCGCTATCAAGTGCTTACACAAGAGCATGGCTTAGGTAGTGCGCTCGATAATATTTTGATTGAGAAGAGCGAGCCTGCTTTAGAGCGTGGCGAGAAAGTTTCTTTCATTGTTCCTGTAAAGAACGTTAATCGTACGGTGGGCGCGATGTTATCGGGCGATATTGCTCAGCGCTATGGCCATGCTGGCTTACCAGATGACACTATTCATATTCAATTAAATGGTA
>Ga0207956_1000446_pt1 | contig 10826 bp, 8 predicted proteins | sample CryBogCBE25Jul07_FD_184580 | JGI IMG/M metagenome (GOLD analysis project Ga0207956, IMG submission 184580) | Freshwater microbial communities from Crystal Bog, Wisconsin, USA - CBE25Jul07 (SPAdes) (version 2) | ecosystem: Environmental > Aquatic > Freshwater > Lake | place: Crystal Bog...
GCGGCGATAGGCTCCAGACTCAATCGCATTCTCCAGCGAACCCACTTCGGCGAGCTTAAGAAGCTTTTCATCAAGCAAGCCCTGGGTAAGAACTTTGAGCGCAGCATCATGGGGCGCCATGAATGTATTGCCAGGCTTTGTTGCTGAGATAGCAGCCTCTTGTGCTGCCAAAGTAATGTCATAGAGCGCTCGCTGAGGCCCGGTAAATTTTCCGTTTACCGGAAATGTGCGCGTGATATCCGATGCATAGCCATTTAATTCACAGCCAGCGTCGATTAAGCAAAGCTCGCCACTGCGTAACTCGGTTGAGCTGGCTCGATAGTGCAGGATGCAAGAGTTAGCTCCTCCTGCAACAATGCTGTTGTAAGCCACACTTTGTGAGCCGCTATTACGAAACTCGTGAAGTAATTCAGCCTCGAGTTGATACTCTCGCATGCCAGGTTTACAGGCTCGCATAGCACGTATGTGCGCGCGCGCAGAGATTGCAGCTGCACGACGCATGATGTCAATTTCGTGAGTATCTTTGAACAAACGCATTTCATGAATCAATGTATCGACATCATGAAATTCTGTTGGTGCATTAATGCCGCTACGGGCTTGCCCACGTACCTGTTTCATCCAGTGACGTATACGGCCATCCGTTTCTGCGCTTTCAGCTAGGCGTGTATAAATTGCATTTTGATCTGCCAATAATTCACCAAGCTTTTGGTCTAACTCTTGATTGCTGTGCGCAAACTCGATACCTAAAACCTGAGGTGCAGCTTCTGGTCCGAGGCGAATGCCGTCCCAGATTTCTCGCTCAAGATCTTTGGGTCTGCAAAATAAATGGGATTCGACTGCAAAGCTTTTCCCATTGGGAATGACATTGATCACCAAGGTTGAGCCAGGCTCTTCAAATCCTGTTAGGTAGAAAAAATCGCTGTCATGGCGATAGGGAAATTCGCTATCGCGATTACGTGCAACTTCAGGCGCGGTCGCAATAACAGCAATACCGCCGCCAGTCTTGCCAAAAATTTCTTTAGCTAATGCATTTCTGCGAAGCTGGTATATGTCCGTTTTATTCATATGCTGCATTAAGCTCTTGTAAGCGTTGCGGTGTACCTACATCGTGCCACGGACCGACATATTTTTCACCGGACACTTTATTTTGCTCCATAGCTGCAATGAGGAGGGGTGCTAGTTTGGCAGGCACCCCTATAGCTAGATCCTTGAATAAATCCTTGTGATAAAGGCCGATTCCAGAAAAAGTCAATTTTTCACCTGCACCTAGATTTAGGGCGCTAATTTGTGAGTCTTCTAGGAAAAAATCACCTTCAGGATGTTGCACGGGATTTGGAACCATCAAAAGATGTGCCAATGGTTTATTTAGGGTAGCTCTAAATATTGCGACTTTCGCCAAAATATTGTTTATCGGCAAATTAGGGCTGAATACATCACCATTAATCGCCAAGAAATAATCCTCGGGTTTAAGAAGGGGCAAAGCCTTGGCAATTCCACCTGCAGTTTCTAATGCAGTTCCTTCGGGTGAGTATTGAATATGAAGGCCAAATTGCGATCCATTACCCAATGCATGCTCAATTTTTTCCCCCAGCCAGGCGTGATTAATCACTACATCTTGAATGCCCGCTTTTCTAAGCGCCCCTAAATGCCACTCCAACAAAGATTTATTTTGAATTTTGAGTAAAGGCTTTGGTAAATCATCCGTTAGAGGGCGCATACGTTCGCCACGTCCAGCAGCCAGTAAAAAACAAGGTATGCGATCCTGTTGACTCATGTTGTATGAATTAGTCTGTATTGGCTCGAGTAGATTCCAAAATACGAGCCAATGGTTTTAGTTCAATATATCGATTTGCTGTGGCAATTGCATACCCCAAAACGAGTGGAATATCTTTAAGGTAACCATCTTTACCATCACGATGAGAGAGTCTTGCAAAAATTCCCAAAATCTTAAGATGGCGTTGTAAGCCCATCCATTCAAAGTCGCGATAAAACTGTCCAAAATCATTTGGCATTGGCAAGCCAGCTTTACGTCCCTCTTCCCAAAACTTAATAACCCAATCAATCACACGCTCTTCGGGCCATGCAATATAAGCATCACGCCATAGAGATGAAGCATCATAAGTAATGGGGCCGTATACAGCATCCTGAAAATCGATAACGCCCGGATTATTTTTCTCAGTCACCATTAAATTACGGGAATGGTAATCACGATGAACATAGACTTTTGCTTGTGCTAAATTATTTTCAATAATGAGCGCAAAAGATTTTTTGAGTTGCTCAGATTGTTGTTCATCGAGATCAATATCGTGATGCTTTTTTAAATACCACTCCGGGAACAAATCAAGCTCGCGCTGTAATAATGATTCATCATAGTTTGGTAATACATTTGGCTTACTGGCTAATTGCATTTGTATCAATGCATGTGTTGCATCTTGATATAAGTGATTCGCTGTTTCATTATTTAGTTTTGCAAGGTAAGTGTCATTACCAAGATCATTGAGCAAAAGAAAGCCCTCGGTTGCATTCTGTTCCAAAATTTCCGGCACATTTAAACCTGCTTCAGAAAGCAACAAATCGACTTTAATAAAAGCATCTAAAGGCTCATGTTGGGGTGGGGCATCCATCACGATCAAAGTCCCAAAATTGGGGTTTTTGGACGTAATTCGAAAATAGCGTCGAAAGCTGGCATCAGATGAGGCGGGCACCAAGGAGGCAAGATCTAATTGCCAGCTAGCTTCTAGGGCTTTTAGCCAGTGATGGAGGGTGTTTAGGCGTAAGTCAGTCATGGTCGATTCGTATAATAAGGCGGTCTGGATCTATGAGTCATTATCGCCTTCGCGCCGGCCTTCGCGCCCCTCTTTTTTTGCATGTAGCCCTGCGCATCACGATGGGGGTCGCATTGCTTCAATTTGTATTTTTTGCAAGAGCTCAGGCGCCCGCTGCTTTACCCCCAGTTTCTCAGGCAACTCAGAATTTCACACTCTTGCCAGATCGTGGAAATGTCACCGTCTTAAAGTTGGATGATCAACTTCGTGTGGGTAAGCCAATTGCCGATGGACAAGCTTTGACATTTACTTCAAGCGATGTAATCGATGGTGTTGTTGAGCGTGATATGCATTTGAAAGGGCGTGCGCAAATTCGACGTAACGGCGCTGTTCTCAAGGCGGATGAAATTACTTATAACCCCGACACTGATATTGCTGACTTGCTTGGCAATGCGGAGTTATCTAAGGGTAATACCACTTTCAAGGGTCCGAAAGGTCAATTTAAAGTGGATGCTCGCGAGGGTTCGATGGAAACGCCGACCTATGAGTTGAGAGATACACGCGGAAATGGCACCGCAAAAAAACTGACTATTGAAAACTCCGACATATTTGTATTTGATAAAGCCACCTACACTACTTGCACGCCAGAAAATATGGACTGGTATTTCACGGCAAGTAGTTTAGAGATTGATAACGAACAAAAAGAAATGGTTGGTACCAATGGTGTGATGCGCTTCTTTAATGTTCCGATTGCTTACGTGCCTTACTTCACCGCCCCAACATCGGGTGAGCGCAGAACAGGCTTGTTAGCACCAGTCGTTGGATACAACTCGAACAATGGTTTAGATATTACTCAGCCTTATTACGTCAACATTGCGCCGAATCGCGACTTGTTGTTGCTTCCTCGCGAAATGAATCATCGCGGTTTGATGTTAGGAGCGTCTTATCGTTTCTTGGATAAAGAATATTCTGGAGTGGCAACTGGCGAATACTTACCCTACGATAAACAAACAGGAAGCAATCGCTGGAAATACGATTGGCAGCAACGTCAAATTTTTGACGGTGGTGTTGGTCCTGGTGGTGCACCATTGCCCGGGTCATGGAATGGTTATGTCAATATGGCGCGGGTCTCGGATAGTCTATACCCAACCGATTTTTCACAAAGTATTGCGGGACAGGTTACCAGTCAGTTCCGTCAGGAGGCTGGCACTAGTAAGCAATTAACTGGTGAGTTAAGTAATTGGACGGTTGGTGCCAAAGCTGCAAGCTTTCAAACTTTGCAGCCAGACCCTAATAATTTAGTGCAAGCGCCATATAACGTATTGCCAAACATTACTGCTGCATACAATAGTCAGTTAAGTCCGGTAGTTTCAGATCCAAGTGGTCGGTATTTAGCTTTGCCTACTGGGCCAAAGACCACTTTCTCAACAGATTACACACGCTTTGCCTATGCACTCGGAAGTAACTTTAATGCACCACCTCCGGGCGCCTATACCCAGGCTGACAGAACAGTGGTCAAAGGCGCGCTGTCGCTTCCGCAGATCACGCCTGGATATTTCGTTACGCCTACTGTGAGCTTTCAGTCGAATACCTACAACGCCACTCCTTATGTATCCGGCAGCGTTCCGAACGCTCAGGGATTTACGATTCCGACATTTAGTTTGGATTCTGGATTGGCATTAGAGAGAGACGCCTCTGAGTTGAAAGGTTTTTTTGGGCGCGATATGTTGCTCACCATGGAGCCAAGAGCGTTTTATGCCTTCACTCCGTATCAAAGTCAGGCTAATACACCAGTATTTGATACGGCTGACGCAGGTTTCGGCGTTTCGCAAATCTTTACAGCAAACACATTTATTGGTAATGACCGTGTTGCCGACTCCAATGCGGCTACCTTAGGTTTAACCAGTCGAATGATTGAGGCAAATACAGGCGCTGAGCGTGCGAACGTAACACTTGCCCAAAAGCAGCAATTTACTGGGCAAAAAGTTGGTTTGAATGGAAACATCGCCAACCCAACTACATACTCGGATACCTTGGGTTCTGCTTCAGTGCGCTTACTCGGTAATTTCAGCGCGGATATGTTTGGTCAGTACAACACACAATTAAATCGTTTTGTGCAAACAACCGTAGGCGCAAGTTGGCGACCAACGCCTGGAAGAAGCTTAAATTTTGGATATCGCAACGTTTGGTCACCACCTTTGCAGGCGTCCATTCAAAATAACCAAGTTGCTACACCTGCTGCCACCACGACAGACCAATACAATATTTCAGGTCAATGGCCGCTTACCAGAGAAGTTTCTGTATTAGGGCGCTGGGGATATGATGCTTTAACGATTAAAACCTTGAATACTTTGGTTGGCTTAGAGTGGACCAGGGATTGTTGGACTTTCCGAGGCGCCTACTCACAGGCAGTCAATACTTCTCTTATCACGACTACCCAAGTGCTCTTTCAGATCGAATTTAGGGGCTTTGCTAGCGCTGGTAGCAACCCAGTTGATATCATGAAGCTAAACGTTCCTGGGTATATGCCAACTTCAAAGCCTATTCCACCATCTATATATGAGAACTATCAATGACGCTTTATAGAATTAGCTTGAAATTATTTGTTTGCACCATGTTCTGGTTGGGTATGTCCACTATATTTGGTTACGCAGGAGCGCAAGATGTATCAAAAGCGAATGTAGTAATTGATAGCAAGATTCGTAATATTGACGGCGTTGCTGCTGTAGTCAACACTGGTTATGTAACGCGCAAAGAAATTGACGATCGAATTGTTGCGTTAAAAAAACAGGGGGCAAAGCTTCCGGACGATGGCTCCTTGCGAAAGGTGATTCTTGAGCGCTTGATTATTGAAAAAATTCAACTTCAGAATGCTGAGCAAGAGGGTGTTGTTGTAACAAATAAAGAGCTCGATAAAATCATCTCTGATATTGCAGAAAAAAATAAAATTAGTGTTGCCGAGTTCAAGTCCAAAGTTATTGCTTCTGGGAGCACCTTTGAGAGATATAAGCAGCTATTACGTGATGATGTGATTCTCTCGCGATATCGTGAGCGCGAGGTTGAAGGAAAGATTAAGATTTCAGATGCTGAAATTGATAATTTCATCTCCGAGAAAACTCGAGCTATTAATGGTGGTAGTGCTCCGCGCTCAGCTCCAGCGGCTAAGGGTGAGCCAGAAGAAATTGATGTTGCCCAGATTTTTATTCCCATCGATTCCTCGGCTGGGGTTGGTTCTCAGGCTGAAGCCAAAAAGAAAGCAGATCAATTGCTGCGTGATGCTAAAGGCGATGTTGATTTTCTGCAGCTAGGTGCTATGGCAGCAAAAGAAAACCCGAAAATTAAATTTCAAGATTTAGGCTACCGCACACCAGATAGACTCCCCCAGCTATTCTATGAAGCCATTCGGAATACCGGTGGCGGTCAAGTTGCAAATGCGGTCATCAAAAGTCCTGCTGGGTATCACGTCCTTAAGGTATTGGATCGTCGTGCAGTGGTGGCCGGCACAACCCCGCAACCACAGGCTACTCAACAAGAAACCTCGCCAGGCGCACCACAAAATATTCCCATTACTCAAACAATGGCACGTCATATCTTATTGCGTAATCGCGCCGGTTTAAGTGATCAGGATGCAGAACGTCGTCTTGCAGGCTATCGCGATCAGGTGCGCGCAAAGACTGCGGATTTTGGCGAGCTTGCTAAGAAGTTTTCAGAAGATGGCTCAGCCCCTGATGGTGGAAATCTTGGCTGGATGGGGCCTGGCGACTTGGTTCCTGAATTTGAGCAGGCTATGAACCGTTTACAGATTGGCGAGGTGAGCAATCCTGTCAAGACAGAGTTTGGCTGGCATTTGATCCAGGTTTTAGAGCGTCGTGAAGCGCAGCTTACTGTTGAGAAGCAGCGTCAATTTGCCCGTGCAGCTATCCGTGAGAGAAAATTTGAGCAAGCCTATCAAGATTGGTTGCGTGAATTAAGAGATACGGCTACTGTCAAAATATTAAACGTTGACGATGCAGCTGCAAGTGCCCCTCGTTAATTTAGCAGTAACCACCGGTGAGCCAGCAGGTATTGGCCCTGAAGTTTCGGTGTCGGCTGCAAAGCAGTTCATTGCTGAGCAACAGGATGTGACTATTACCCTATTGGGTGATCCGGCCCTGTTTGGTGACCTAAATAAAAACTATTTAAATGCTTCTGAGCGCTTGCAAACTCAACCTATTCCATTAGTAGCGCCGATGCAGGCAGGAATTTTGAACCCTCTGAATGCTCAATACGTTATCAATACCTTGAATCAAGCAATTGATGGTTGTATTGATGGGCGTTTCGATGCCATGATTACCGCGCCGATTCAGAAAAGTGCCATTAACTTAGCTGGTACAGCGTTTACTGGCCATACAGAATATTTAGCAGAGCGTTGTGAGACAAGTCATGTAGTGATGATGCTTTGCGCCACTCTTCCAAAAGGTTTTTTAAATCTCAAAGCCTCTAGAGAATTGAGAGTAGCTCTTGCTACCACCCATCTACCATTGAAGGAAGTCTCTGCTGCGCTGACGCGCGAGCATATTCTTGAAACTATACAAATAGTGCAGCATGATTTACGTGTTAAGTTTGCCATTCCCAATCCTGTGATTCGTGTTGCGGGACTAAATCCTCATGCAGGTGAGTCTGGCTATTTGGGTCGAGAGGAAATTGAAATCATCAGTCCTGCAATCGAGTCTGCAAAAAAACTTGGGATTAATGTTTCTGGTCCCTATCCTGGCGATACTTTGTTTGATCCAGATTCACTAGAAACCGTTGATGCTTATATTGCGATGTACCACGATCAGGGCTTGGCACCATTTAAGTTTGTGACTTTTGGTGGTGGTGTTAACGTTACCTTAGGTTTGCCGATTATTCGCACTTCTGTTGATCATGGTACTGCCTTAGATATTGCTGGAAAAGGAATCGCAGACTCTAGATCTATGCTAGAAGCACTACGTTTGGCTTATCAACTGGCGCTCAATCAAAAAAAGAAGACTTAGTCCATGCATCGCGCACGTAAACGCTTTGGACAAAATTTTTTACAAGACCAAGGCATTATTTATTCGATAGTAGTGCTGATCGATCCTAAACAGGATATGCATGTCATTGAAATAGGTCCTGGATTGGGGGCTTTAACTAGACCCCTTCTAAGTAATCTTGACCAGCTAGATCTATTGGAGATTGACCGAGATTTAGTGGCATATTGGAACCAAGAAAATCTCAAGGGTCTCACTGTTATTGAGGGGGATGCACTGAATTTTGATTTTGATGCATGGGCACAAAATCGTTCCCAAAAAACGGGCTTATGTAAGGTAGTTGGTAATTTGCCCTACAACATCTCTTCACCATTACTCTTTCATTTGGTTGCAGCAGCAGAGCATATTGATGAACAGGTTTTTATGCTGCAGGCTGAAGTGGTCAAGAGAATGGTTGCTCAAGCTGGAAGCTCAGACTTCAGTAGACTCTCAGTGATGCTTCAAGCGCGTTATGACATGGAGCTCGTTCTTGAGGTTCCACCTGAAGCCTTTGATCCAGCACCAAAAGTCAATTCTGCAGTAGTACGGATGATTCCTAGAAAAGATTTTAGTTTGACCAAGTCTCAATGGAATTCATTAGAGCAAGTAGTCGCAGCGGCTTTTTCACAAAGAAGAAAAATGCTCCGTACAAATTTACAGGCTTTTGCAACGCGACTGAGCTTATCGGAGGAGGAGCTTAAGGCTAGAGCTCAGGATATTTCAGTTGATCGCTATATCGAATGGGCTAAGTTGTTAGCCGTTTAAATCCAAGTTACAACAAATGCTTACTGATAAGCGCTTGGATCTATCACACGCATTTCAGCTTCAATCCAGCCCTCAACCTCCTGTTGCAATTCTTCTCCAGATTTACCTTCGGAAGTAATTGCGGGGCCGATTGAAAATATGACTGTCCCAGGATTTTTAAGAAAACTATTTTTTGGCCAGCATGTACCTGCGTTATGAGCAATAGGAATCACTAAGGCACCAGTCGCACTTGCCAGACGTGCACCTCCCTTGCGGTAAGGTTTTGTGGAGCCCCTTGGCGTTCTGGTGCCCTCGGGAAAGAGCATGATCCATTTACCTTCGCCTAGGCGCTTACGGCCCTGGCTGGCAACAGATAAAGCCGCTGTCTGTTTATTGGCGCGATTAATGTGAATCATTTTTAGCAAAGCTAAGGCCCAGCCAAAGAATGGGATCCATAGTAATTCTCGTTTGAATACAAAGCAGAGTTGTTTGGGTAGCAGGGCAATGTAAGCAATTGTTTCGTAGGCAGATTGGTGCTTGCTTAAAATCACTACAGGCTGGTCTAAAACTGCCCGCATATGTTCGATGCCGCGAATTTCGTAGTGAATACCACATAGGTGCCATAGCAGCCAAATGACGACCTTATTCCATAAACCAATGAAGCTATAGCGATTTTCTGGGCTTAAGAATGGAAAAGCTAACATGCAAAGCACGGACCAAACTGGTGTGAAGATCAGTAAAAATAGCGCAAATAGAGTGGAGCGAATGAAGACCATGAAATCCTAGAATGGTTTTTCCAGCAGTGTAGTTGCAAATGCCATGAGATCAGCGTGAATTTGCGTGCCCTCTGGTAAGCCGCCCTTGGCTAAGGTTTTTTCGCCCTTACCAGTTAGTACTAAGTGGGGCGAGGCACCAAGTGCCACCCCAGCTTGTAAATCTCTAAGGGAATCCCCCACAATGGGAACGCCCAATAAAGGTTGGGTGCTATTAGTTCTCTTATATCGCAGTGCAATTTCTTTCATCAGACCTGGCGCCGGTTTGCGGCAATCACACGCGTGGGCGTCGGTATGGGGACAAAAAAAGATGCTTTCAATATTGCCACCTAGGGGTTGCAATAATTTTTCCATTTTGTGATGCATTGCATGTAAATCATTGATGGTGAAGTAACCCCTTGCCAGGCCAGACTGATTGGTTGCAATCGCAATTTGGTAGCCAGCTTGATTTAGGAGTGCGATTGCCTCTAGACTTCCCGGAAGAGGTACCCACTCATCAACAGACTTCACATAATCATCGCGATCTTCATTGATCACGCCATCGCGATCGAGAATGATGAGTTTAGAAGAGCTGGTGCTCATGCCAATTTGCCGAGATCGGCAACGAGATTCATTTTCTGGTGAAGTTGTTGTAGGAGCGCTAAACGGTTATCGCGTAGCTCAGGATTTGGATCCATCACCATGACGTCTGCAAAGAATTGATCAATCGGTTCACTCAAGGCTACCAACGCCTTGAGGAGTTCTACGAATTGGCGTTTTTCGTAGGCCGTATCTAAGGTTGGCGTAATTTTTTCCAGCGCATCATGAACAGCAATTTCTGCTGGTATCTGTAAAAGCTTGCTTGAGCAGCTTACTGGAATAGCGGTTGTTGTTTTCTTGAGAATATTACTGATGCGCTTATTGGCTGCGGCTAATTGAGTGGCTTGTGGAAGTGCATTAAATTCACGCAAAGCAGATAAGCGCTCGATTAAATCATTGATCTGAGATGGCGCCTGACTCAACACTGCATCAATTTCTGCGCTGGTAAATGGTTTTCCTGAAACTGATTGATCACGCAAGTAGGCACGCATGCGATCGATGATGAATTCGTAAATATCAGCAGCTTTAGCCTGTTCTTGCACATCTTTTTGAGAGAACTGCGCACGAGCAAGTTCAATAAGCTCGGGAAGGCTTAAAGAAAGATTTTTTTCTAATAGAAGTCTGCAGACACCCAGTGCATGACGACGCAATGCATAGGGATCTTTATCGCCAGTTGGCGCTAAACCCACGCCCCAGATGCCAACCAGCGTTTCCAACTTATCAGCAATGGCTAGAATGGTGCCGGTTTGAGTTTTTGGGAGTGCGTCACCAGCGAAGCGAGGCATATAGTGCTCACTACAAGCGGCTGCCACTTCTACATTTTCACCATCATGGCTTGCATAGTAAGAGCCCATGATGCCCTGAAGTTCTGGAAACTCACCAACCATATCGGTCAGTAAGTCAGTTTTTGCAATTTCTGCCGCACGATTTGCTAA
>Ga0207956_1000451_pt1 | contig 10785 bp, 13 predicted proteins | sample CryBogCBE25Jul07_FD_184580 | JGI IMG/M metagenome (GOLD analysis project Ga0207956, IMG submission 184580) | Freshwater microbial communities from Crystal Bog, Wisconsin, USA - CBE25Jul07 (SPAdes) (version 2) | ecosystem: Environmental > Aquatic > Freshwater > Lake | place: Crystal Bog...
TTCGGCGAATTAGCTCAGCTGGTTAGAGCGACGGAATCATAATCCGCAGGTCCGGGGTTCAAATCCCTGATTCGCCACCAAATCTTAAGGCCATTGCCCATCGGCAGTGGCCTTTTTCTTAGGCTCAGTAGAATCTTCCGATATGGCTAAATTTTGGAATTTTGTCTTTTTCCAGCTCGGTTGGTTTGCTTGTGTGTTGGGCGCGGCTAACAAGCAAGTGTTCTGGGCGGTTCTGGGAACGTTGGGCTACATTGCCTTTCATATATGGCGCCTAGACGAGCCCAGGGAGTCATTCCGTTTATTAAGCAGGGCGCTTATTTATGGAATCCTGGCTGATACCCTAATTGTTCATCTGGGTTACTTAGATTTTCAAGATTCTTGGCCCTTAAGCTACCTATCCCCAGTTTGGATGTGGGTTCTATGGGTTTTAGTAGCCACCACCATCAATGGATCTTTGTCCTGGTTGCGTGGCAGGCCAGTCCTGGGGGCCATATTAGGGGGGATTTGTGGCCCGATGTCTTATGAGGCTGGCATTCGGATGGGGGCTGGAGGTTGGGGTCCAGGTGGGCAGACTATCGGTTTTATCCTCGTTGGGATCGCTTGGGCTGTGGCTATACCCCTGTTTTTCTATTGGGATCGAACTCCTCTCGAACAAGGATTAGTAAAAAATCCGTAAATTCCTTGAAAAAGTCGCTTGCAAAGAATACTGTTTTTATATACAGTAACTCCTAAGTTGTTAGACAGTAGATAAAACTTCGGGAAAAAGCCCCAATACAAAGCGAAAAGGGAACAAAAATGGCCTTGGATGACAAAAGAAAATCAGCCTCATCAGAATTTGAGGGAATGAGTGGAGACAAACAAAAAGCACTAACAGCTGCCTTAGCGCAAATTGAAAAGCAATTTGGCAAAGGCTCGATCATGCGATTGGGTGATGCTGAAATCAGTCAAGATATTCAAGTGGTATCAAGTGGATCACTTGGCTTGGATATCGCTCTGGGTGTTGGTGGTCTAGCACGTGGTCGCGTCATAGAAATCTACGGCCCAGAATCATCTGGTAAAACGACTTTAACGTTGCATGCTATTGCTGAAATGCAAAAGCTCGGTGGCACCTGCGCATTTATTGACGCCGAGCACGCTTTAGATGTTCAGTACGCATCACGCTTGGGTGTAGACGTAAATAATTTATTGATTTCTCAGCCAGACACTGGCGAGCAGGCATTAGAGATTGCTGATGCCTTAGTGCGCTCTGGATCAATTGATTTAATCGTTATTGACTCTGTTGCAGCGCTGGTTCCAAAGGCTGAGATTGAAGGCGACATGGGGGATTCATTGCCAGGCCTACAGGCTCGTTTGATGAGTCAAGCTTTACGTAAATTGACTGGCGCTATCAAGCGTACCAACACCACCGTGATCTTTATTAATCAAATTCGTATGAAGATTGGCGTGATGTTTGGTTCTCCAGAGACCACTACTGGTGGTAATGCACTGAAGTTCTACGCTTCTATGCGTTTGGATATTCGTCGCATCGGTAGCATCAAAAAAGGTGATGAGGTTGTTGGTAACGAAACTCGTGTGAAGGTTGTGAAGAATAAAGTTTCTCCTCCATTTCGTGAAGCTATTTTTGACATCATGTATGGCGCTGGCATTTCAAGAGAGGGTGAGATCATTGACATGGGTGTTGAGGCCGATATCGTTGAAAAGTCAGGGTCTTGGTATAGCTACAACGGCGATCGCATTGGTCAAGGTAAAGACAATGTGCGCGATTTCTTGAAAGAGAATCCAGCAATCGCTAAAGATATTGAAGCCAAAATTCGTGAGAAGCTAGGCGTTAAGGTTGGCTCTGCAGTAGTCACTGATGTTCTGAGTGAGGAAGAGGAAGTCGAATAAGTACATCGAATAACTCAATGTCAGAAATAGGTAGCAAGAAACCAAAACAAAGCCCGAGTCTCAAAGCTCGGGCTTTGCGTCTTTTATCGCTCCGAGAATATAGTCGCAAGACTTTAGCCTCCAAGTTAGCTGAGTCAGAGGCTCGATGGGCTAAGCTTGGTGCTCAGCAGGAAGAGCAAACTCCGCAAGCGACTACTCTTGGTATTGAGGCCGTGCTGGATGATTTTGAGGCGCGGGGTTGGCTCTCAGATGAGCGATTTGCTGAGGCTTTGGTACGTCGGCGTAGCGAGCGATATGGCACTCGAAAAATAGCTGATGAGCTCGAGAGGGCGGGGGTAGATTCTAAGCAATCTGCCAAGCTGCTTGGCGCCCTAAAAGAGACTGAATTTCAGAGGGCCTACGATCTTTGGTTAAGAAAATATGGTCAGAAAGCCCAAGACCAAAAGGAGCGCGCGAGGCAATATCGCTTCTTGGCATCCAAAGGATTTAGCTCGGATGTGGTCGCTAAAATCATTGGCGGCCAGAGCCCGGATTAGGGCAATTACGGATCTAGAAATGCCATTTGCGGCATTGCAACATGATAGACTTAGGTAGTCGGTCAAGCCGTTCGCATTTATTCAAATTTAGCTAATTTAGCTACTTCCAGGGTAAGTATGGGATCAAGGCAACATCGGTTTAACTAATCCTCATTGCTTGCTAAAAAAGATACCGTTTCGGAGTAATTATGAAAATTCACGAGTACCAAGGCAAAGAACTTCTGCGCCAATTTAATGTGCCTGTTCCAAACGGCATTCCTGCATTTAGTGTTGATGAGGCAGTGAAAGCTGCTGAAAAGCTTGGCGGCCCAGTATGGGTTGTAAAGGCACAGATTCATGCTGGTGGTCGCGGTAAAGGTGGTGGCGTGAAGTTGGCGCGAAGCATGGACGACGTGAAGAAATATGCTTCTGAAATCTTAGGTATGCAACTCAAGACTCATCAAACTGGACCAGAAGGTCAAAAAGTAAATCGCCTTTTGATTGAGGACGGCGCGGACATTAAAAAAGAGTACTACTTCAGCATCGTTACAGACCGTGCAACACAAAAAAATGTGATCATGGCTTCAAGCGAAGGCGGTATGGATATCGAGGAAGTTGCAGAATCCCATCCAGAAAAAATTATCAAAGTATTTGTTGATCCATTGATTGGCTTAACAGATGCAGACTGCGACATTGTTGCTAAAGGCATTGGTGTACCAGAAGCCTCTATTCCAATGGCTCGTGACGTATTTAAAAATCTCTACAAGACTTACTGGGATACCGATGCTTCATTGGTTGAAATTAATCCATTGATCCTAGAGGGTAATGGCAAGATTAAGGCCTTGGATGCGAAGTTCAACTTTGATCCAAACGCATTATTCCGTCATCCTGAAATCGTTGCCTATCGTGATATCGATGAAGAAGATGCTGCCGAAATCGAAGCCTCTAAATTCGATCTTGCTTATATCTCTTTAGATGGCAACATTGGTTGTTTGGTGAATGGTGCTGGTTTAGCTATGGCAACCATGGACACTATTAAGTTGTTCGGTGGTGAGCCTGCAAACTTCTTGGATGTTGGCGGTGGCGCTACAGCAGAGAAGGTTACTGAAGCATTTAAGATCATGCTCAAGAACAAGAGTGTTGAAGCTATTTTGGTCAATATCTTCGGCGGCATTATGCGTTGTGATGTGATTGCTGACGGTGTAGTTACTGCATGTAAGGCAGTTAATCTCACAGTACCTTTGGTTGTGCGTATGAAGGGTACAAACGAAGAGTTAGGCAAGAAGATTCTTGCGGACTCTGGTTTGCCAATCATTAGCGCAGATTCAATGGCTGAGGCTGCTACTAAGGTAGTTGCTGCTGTTGCCAAAAACAAATAATCCAGGAATTTCAATATGTCTATTTTGATCAATAAAAACACCAAAGTCATTACACAAGGTATTACTGGTAAGACCGGTCAATTCCACACTGAAAAGTGTCAAGAATACGCAAACGGCAAGAACTGTTTTGTTGCTGGTGTAAATCCTAAAAAAGCTGGCGAGTCTATTTTTAATATTCCGATTTATGCGACTGTTAAAGAGGCTGCTCAGCAAACTGGCGCAACTACTTCAGTTATCTATGTTCCGCCTCCTGGTGCTGCTGCAGCGATCTGGGAAGCTGTTGAAGCTGACCTAGATTTCGTAATTTGTATTACTGAAGGTATTCCTGTGCGCGACATGCTTGAAGTACGCAACAAGATGAGGGCAAAAGAAGCTAAAGGTGGCAAGAAAACCTTGTTACTTGGCCCTAACTGCCCAGGAATCATCACACCTGATGAAATCAAAATCGGCATCATGCCTGGCCATATCCATAAAAAGGGCCGCATTGGTGTTGTTAGCCGCTCAGGTACTCTGACATACGAAGCTGTTGGTCAGTTGACAGCAATCGGTTTGGGTCAATCTACTGCGGTTGGTATCGGTGGTGACCCAATTAACGGTTTGAAGCATATTGATGTGATGCGCATGTTTAACGAAGATCCAGAAACTGATGCAGTCATCATGATCGGTGAAATCGGCGGACCAGATGAAGCTGAAGCGGCTCGTTGGTGCAAAGAAAATATGAAGAAACCAGTGGTTGGCTTTATTGCTGGTGTAACTGCGCCTCCTGGTAAGCGCATGGGTCACGCTGGCGCATTGATCTCTGGTGGCGCTGATACTGCTGATGCCAAGCTTGCCGTGATGGAAGAGTGTGGTTTCAAGGTAACTAAGAACCCATCTGAGATGGCAGCCTTGTTAAAAGCAATGCTTTAATTTGTAATCAAAAATGGATGCTGAATAATCGGCATCCATTTTTTGTAGTGAATAGTAGTAAATCAGTAATCAAAATATAAAAAATTGCAGGGAGACAAACAATGGATTTTTCAGTATTTTCAGGTCCGGCATTTTGGGCTGCACTTCTATCAATCATCATTGCAAATATTTTGTTATCAGGCGATAACGCTGTTGTGATTGCTTTGGCATCACGCAATCTACCAGCGCATCAGCAGAAGAAAGCAATTTTTTGGGGTAGTGCTGCTGCAATTGTTTTGCGTGTAGTTCTTACCATTACAGCAGTTCAGTTACTAACCCTTCCCTATTTAAAAATTATTGGTGCAATATTGCTGATTTATATCGGAGTGCAATTATTAGCCGATAGTGATGATGATGCAAACATGGAGGGTAGCTCTAATATTTGGGGTGCTATTCGTACGATCTTAGTAGCCGATTTGGTAATGAGTTTGGACAATGTATTGGCCGTTGCAGCTGCCGCACAAAAGGGTCCAGAAGAAACCCGTTTGGCTCTACTCATTATTGGTCTTGGCCTATCCATTCCATTGATTATTTTTGGTAGCACCATGCTTCTCAAGGTGATGGATCGTTTTCCGGTCATCATTACTCTTGGTGCTGGCTTACTGGGATTATTGGCTGGCGGGATGTTGGTAGAGGATCCTGCGATCAAAGAATCGATGCAGGCTGCTTTTGAAGATGCTCACATGATCTTTGAGGGTATCGGGGTTGCGATCGTGATCCTGCTAGGCACTTATCTCAAGAAAAAGAATGCATCTAAAGAGGCATAACTCTCTTATTCAAAAATCAGAAAAAGCCGGCTCAAAAAGCTGGCTTTTTTATTAGTCGTTTCATTGAGTTGAAGAGGTATAGACTGGATGATGAGGTATTTCACCTCAGGAGCCAAACGATATGCAGAGTACAAATAAAGATCATCAAGAAGCTGGATTTACCCTGATCGAAGTGATGGTAGTGGTGGCGATCATTGGTATTTTGGTTGCTGTAGCAGTACCACAATATCAAGACTATATCGCGCGTAGCAGAGTGGTTGAGGGCATGAATCTCTCCTCAAGCGCTAAGCTTGCGGTGACAGAAGCATTTGCTAGTCGCGGAACCGTACCGATGGATGAGGCAACAAACGGAGCATTTACATTTACGCCTACACGAAGTGTCAAGTTAATTGAAATTACACCCTCCGGTGCAATTGCTATTGACTATCAAGTGAGTGTGGCGCCTGAAGGAAAGAATACATTGCACTTAGTGCCAACTAATGAACCAGATGCGAACTCTCCTAAGCCTATTGACTTATCAAAACCAGAGGGAGCAACTTGGGCTGGCGGTTGGTCATGCAGGTCTACCGAGACAAATTTAATTTCTCAGCTACTGCCGTCAGAGTGCAGAATTAGTAAGTAGAAAGAACGGATGATCCGGTAGTTAAAGCCACCCTAGGGTGGCTTGTGTTTTATTGGGCTCTCCACTCACCTGATTTACCGCCACTTTTCTCAAGTAGCTTTACATCACCCATCACCATTCCCCTATCTACTGCTTTGCACATATCGTAGATTGTGAGTAGGGCAACTTGGACTGCGGTGAGAGCTTCCATTTCAACGCCAGTGGGGCCGGTGGTTTCTGCTCTGACTTGGCAAGAGATGCTGCTGGTTTTTGGGTCAAGCGCAAATTCGAGGCTGACGTGAGTAAGTGCTAAAGGGTGGCAGAGAGGGATGAGATCCGCCGTCTTTTTGGACGCCTGAATACCTGCAATGCGAGCGATTCCTAAAACATCACCCTTTTTATGGGTCCCTGACTCAACCATTTTGAAGGTTTCCGGGAGCATCGTAATTTTCCCAGTTGCAATGGCTATGCGGTGGGTATTGGGTTTATCGCCGACATTGACCATATGGGCTTGGCCACTGGCATCAAAATGAGTTAGTTTGTTCATGAGATAAGTTTTACCATATAGGGATGCAAGACATAAAGACATCTAACAAAACATCTGTATTTAGGCGTGGTTTGGCATTATTACTGGCGCTATCCTTGGAGATTTCTGGGGCTGGCGTAACCACTGCTGCGCCGGCTGTGGGTGATGTCTCCGTGGAAGGTAACTCTGCCGCAATCCAGAATATTGGTAGAGCTATGCAATCGCCAGACGCCCGACCTGCTAATGCCCCCACTCGCAATACTCTTCAAGCGCAGCCCAATATCATCTTGCCGGATATGGGTGATCCAGGTGGTGATGCTTTAAGTCGCATAGATGAGCGTAAGTATGGCGAGCTCATCATGCGGGAGATTCGGCCTGATGCTGACTATTCAAATGACTTACCGCTATATGACTACTTGAATCAAATGGAGCGACGCTTACTTCAGACTGCAAAAAAATTGCAACTGGGTGGCGCAAACGAACAAGGAAGCGGCGCCTATAACTTTGAAGTATTCGCAGTAAAAGATAGCAGCATCAATGCATTTGCGTTACCAGGGGGGTTCATTGGATTTCATACTGGCTTAATTGTGGATGCAGAGACAGATTCTGAAGTAGCTTCTGTGATGGGGCATGAAACAGGTCACGTTTTACAGCGTCACTTAGCTCGTCAGATGGATCGGCAGGCTACCAACACCATGATTGCTTTAGCAGGTATGGTGTTAGGTGCGCTGGCAATGTCTCGCAATCCCCAGGCTGCTGGTGGCTTAATGCAAGGGGGTCAAGCTGCTGCAATCAATAACCAGCTTTCTTACTCAAGAGATGCGGAGCGTGAGGCGGACCGAGTTGGCTTCCAAATCCTCAATGCTAGTGGCTATGACGTAAATGGCGCCCCAGACTTTTTCCAGCGCTTACAAAAAATTACCGGGATTATGGATAAAGGGGTTCCAACCTATGTTCGGTCCCACCCATTAACTACCGACCGTATTGCGGATATGCAGGATCGCGTTCGTAGCGTGCCTCAGCATCATGTTCCTGCGACTTCTGAATTTTATTTTATTAAAGCTCGTGCACGTATGGAGCAGGCAGGAACATCAAGCGGTTTATATGACCTCAAGAATGTATTTGAAAGTCTGAGTAAACAAGCTCCAATCGGTAAGCAAATGGAAGGCTTTTATGGTTTAGCGCTGATCGCTCAAAGACAAGGCAAGATTGATATTGCAGAGAGTAACTTACAGCAGGCGCGAAATTTAGCGCAAAAATACAGTGCAACTTCTTCATCAGGACAGCGCCAAAATCTTTCCTTAGATGTCATGTCATCTGAGTTGGCACTTGCAAAAGGAAGAAATGATGATGCTTTGCAAATAGCTCAATCAGCCCTGAAAGCTTATCCGCAATCCTTTGCAGCAGCAGTAGCAATGATCAATGCTGAATTAAAACTAGGCAGAACGAATGATGCAATTTCTTGGCTCAAGGCTCGTACAAAGGTGCAGCCGAATGAGGTGATCTGGTGGGGTCTGCTTTCGAAAGCCTATGATCAGGCTAACAATATTCCAATGCGTCATTACGCTCTTGGTGAAAAATATGCACTAGAGGGTGCGTGGCCATCAGCCTTGGAGCAGATGAGAATTGCTAGATCCGCAGCGGGCTCAGACTTTTATCAAGGCTCATCTATTGATGCTCGACTTAGAGAGATGCAAAGACAATATAACGACGAGTTAAAAGAGAAGAAGCAACTACCAAGCTAGATTGAACTTGGTTGCGGTTGACTGATATACCCAAATCTTTTGCTTAATTCTTCAGAATATATTGGGTCTAAAGGTAACTGCTTGCCCTGCCAACTCCAAGATCCCCCAAAGCTACAGGCCTCTTCGCGTAGTTTAGCTAACTCAGAAAATTGATCTAGGTCGTGATCATGTAACAACGCGACGCATGGGTGCAATTCTTTTGTAAATTGTTGCGAAGCTAAATCTTGATAAATCGTTTGACTAACTAGGCCAACAATATAGATATTCCCATGCTCATCACTTAGTGCGGCATTTGGTGAAATTTCTGTTTGACATTGTGTAATCAGTTTTGAGCCATGGTCACTTGGAATGATGCGAGTTATCCAGGGTGTTGCAACTAGATTGATAAATACCCGTTGTGGACCATTTTGAAAAAAGAATCTTCCCAATGAATCGCTAGCGTAATTTCTGGAAATGAACTCATTGAGCATTGCATGAGTAATGACTTGTCCAGGAAGTTTGTTTTGCTGTGCAAATTCATTAACCATGCGCCATTGACCACGGCGATCAAGAGCTAGCCAGCCATAGCAATCTGGCACATTAGGCCATTTGATGAGTGAGCGAAGTACTTGCTCATCCATACATTTTTAATGCAAACCGTGTGGGGTAGATGGTGCGTCAAAAGTATCGTCAGTTGAGCGACTGGCGTGTAGGTGAGCAATGCGCCAACCTTGACTATCTTGTAAGAGTACCAAAGTGATATTGAGAAAAAACTCTGCCTCAATTTGATCCGCTCTTAGATGAACTGCTTCAGTGGTGTCATACACTGCCGCGCCCAATATGGAGTGACTGATACAAGCGATTGGCTCAAGAAATAACGCTTGTTTTGATAAAAGCCTTTCTAGGCCCTCACGAATTTCTGTATGACCGCTGAGACGATGGCCCTCAGGAAGTACGCAAGTAATCGAATCATCATCTAGCCAAATATCTAGGGCGCCTTTGACGTCACGGTGTCTTAGTGCATCACGCCAGGCATCAACCACTTCATCAGCGTTGTGAAAGAGTCTGGCTAGTTTGGTCATGGCTTACGTTTCCTAGGTATTTAATTCAAGGTATTCAGTGTAGCGAATACTTGCTGGGGCAGGATGTCATTTAGACACTTTAAGTGGCCCAAGGGACAGATCTTTTTATGACAAGGGCTACAGGGAAGATTGAGCCAAATCACTTTCGCCTTCTCTGAAAGTGGAGGTGTATGAGCAGGGTCGCTGGACCCAAAAATAGCCACTTGAGGGGTTTTGAGTGCCGCAGCGATATGCATCAAGCCCGAATCATTGCTTACTACAGCCATTGCTGTATCAATTAAAGCAATCGCCTCGTCTAAGGAGGTGATGCCACACCAGTTATGTAGATGAGGGTTGTTTCCAGATTGCAATACGATATTCTGGGCAAGTTCGTGATCACTACTTCCACCTAACAGCACAATCTGAAGATCTGCATTTTGCTCAACAAGATTCCTGGCGAGCTCCGCAAAATGATCAGCTGGCCAACGTTTTGTTGGGCCATACTCGGCTCCTGGACAAAACACCAAAAGAGCACTTGGATTGATGTTTGCTGCAGTCAATTTTTGTTCTACAGAATGCTGAGCAACAGATGAGACATTGAGCTTTGGTGTTAATTCGTTTGGCGAATTGACTTCATCGTCTTTCAGTAGTTGGCTCAGCGCGAGGTAGTGCTCCACCATTGGTGGGCGATTAACTTTGCTTGGATTATCAAGCGATACGTTGATTAAGCCATATCGCAACTCTCCACGATAACCAATTCGGAATGGAATATTGGCTAACCAAGGGATGAGTGCGGATTTGAAACTATTCGGAAGTACAAGGCATGCTTGGTAATTTTTAGCCTCAATGTCTTTGGCTAGTTGTTTGCGTAATCCCCATTGCAGTTGCTGATGTTCAAACTTTGCTTCAATGACTTCATTGACTTCAGTGCATGCACGATAAATGGGTGCAACCCAGGTGCTAGCTAGAACATCAATTGTTGAGTTTGGATATTGCGCCTTGAGATTAGCCAGTAGGGGCTGAGTCATGACGGCATCCCCAATCCAGTTGGGGGCGATGATCAGAATACCTTGCATGTGTTGTATCCCGACTCAGCACCCCACGGGGAGGTGCTGATATGGCCTAGTGCCCGTGTGGCTCTGTGCCAGGTATGAGCTTGTACTCAGCGCCACAATAAGGACACTTCGCTTCGCCAGTTTTGGTGATATCTAAAAAAACTCTTGGATGAGAATTCCATGCAGGAGTTTTATTAGTTGGGCAATGCAATGGTAGATCTTTGCCATCAATCATTGTCACTTGAGCTTGAGTCATATTTTACTTCCTGGTTGCTAAATATTATTTAACGTAAGTGAGCCAAGACTTATATTGATCGCTGCG
>Ga0207956_1000455_pt1 | contig 10681 bp, 6 predicted proteins | sample CryBogCBE25Jul07_FD_184580 | JGI IMG/M metagenome (GOLD analysis project Ga0207956, IMG submission 184580) | Freshwater microbial communities from Crystal Bog, Wisconsin, USA - CBE25Jul07 (SPAdes) (version 2) | ecosystem: Environmental > Aquatic > Freshwater > Lake | place: Crystal Bog...
CCTGAACGGTCTCCTCGATGGTGCTGATTTTTTTTGTTCGGGGACGGGCTCGGGCATACGCCACGGCGGGACTCTCGGACCAGGTAGTGCCATTCGGATAGAAAACCGCGGGAAGTCCCTGCTCCAAACCGCTTGCCGCGTCGATCACCCATCCCAGGGGGGCCTTCAGCGTAAAGGCATAGCCCGGTCCACGGACGATTCCATAACCGTTTTCGACAATCTTGACATCGGCTGCTTGAATGGAAGCCAAGGCTGGTAGAAGAATAAGGAAGAGCAGTATAGCGGTTTTCATTACTTTTTCATGGCTTGAATCAGCGTTGCCAAAATCCTCCAAATCCCCATCCCTTCAAGAAGATTCGATGAAACGCCGCCCCTTCCGCAAGAAACCGGATAATGAACCGGTGCCCGGAGGTCCCGACGATGCCCTGAGCGGACAAGTCGAGCGGGTAACCTTCCATAACGAGGAGACCGGATTCTGCATTCTCAAAGTCAAGGTCCAGGGACGTAAGGAACCCGTGGCGGTTCTCGGATCACTTCCCTCCGTTGCGGCGGGAGAATGGCTGACGGCCCAGGGAACTTGGGAAAAGGATCGTGAACATGGGATCCAACTCAAGGCACATAAGATCAAGACCCAGCCACCAACTTCCCTTGAGGGAATCGAGAAATATCTCGGCAGCGGTATGATCAAGGGAATCGGGCCGGTCTACGCCACCAAACTCGTGAAGAAGTTCGGAGAGAAAGTCTTCGATGTCATCGAGAATCAGTCGAAGCGCCTTCAGGAGGTCGAGGGGATCGGTCAGGAACGCCGTCAGCGGATCAAGGAGGCCTGGGCGGAACAGAAAGTGGTGCGGGACATCATGCTTTTCCTGCACGCGCATGGACTGGGAACGAACCGAGCGGTCAGGATCTACAAGAACTACGGCGCCGAAGCGATTGCGATGATCCGAGCCGATCCCTACCGACTGGCAAGGGATATCCACGGCATCGGATTTCACTCCGCCGACAGCGTTGCCGAGAAGCTTGGGATGGAGGCGGATTCGCTCTTACGCGCACGGGCGGCTCTGGATCACCTCCTCGATCAGGCCACGACCGAGGGGCATTGCGCCCTTCCCCGTCGCGATCTTCTCGAGGGAGCCACCCGGCTTCTGGAGGTCGATGAGGATATCGTTGCCCAGGCTTTCGAGCGTCATCTGAAAGACGAGAGGATCATCTCCGAACGCATTGAGGGAGAGGAGATGATCTTCCTGCCACTGCTCCGTGATGCCGAGGAGCGGATCGCTCGGCAACTCCGACGTCTCTCCGAGGGCAGCGAACCAGAGCCTCCGATCGATGTGGAGAAGGCGATCCCCTGGGTGGAGGAGAAGACGGGGCGAAAGCTTTCCCCGAGTCAGCATGATGCCCTGAGGAGAGCACTGAGGAGTCGTGCCGTCGTCATCACGGGAGGCCCCGGTGTGGGGAAGACCACTCTCGTTCAATCCCTGCTGAGAATCCTTACCGCAAAGAAGCTCAAGTGTCTCCTTGCGGCACCCACGGGACGGGCGGCCCAAAGGCTCGCCGAGGCGACCGGTCTGGAAGCTTCAACATTACACCGGCTACTTGAGTTCCAGCCTGCAAGGGGGGGATTCCAGCGCAATGCATCAAATCCGCTGGAGGGAGATGTCGTTGTTGTCGATGAAGTCTCGATGGTCGATGTCCCCCTCATGAGCCGCCTGCTGGATGCACTCCCGCGCAAGGTGCGCCTGATCCTTGTGGGGGATGCGGATCAGCTTCCGAGTGTTGGGCCGGGGCTTGTCCTCGGAGACATCATCCGCAGTGGAACGATTCCAGTCGTCCATCTGAGGGAAATCTTCCGTCAGGCTGGCGACAGCCGGATTATCAGCGGTGCTCATGCCATCAACAGGGGTGAAGTCCCGGACATCATCGAAGCTCCAAAGGAATCCGATTTCGTCTTTATCGATCGGGAAGATCCCGAGGAGTGTGCCGCCACGCTCGTGACCATGGTGCGAGATCGTCTCCCGAAGCACTTGGGTGTCGATCCCATCGATGACATCCAGATCCTCAGCCCGATGCACCGCGGGAGCCTCGGAATACGCGAACTCAACACGCATCTGCAGGCGGCACTCAATCCGCACAACCAGTACCGCGAGGAGTATCAGGGCTTCGGGAACCTCTTCCGTATCGGGGACAAAGTAATCCAGACATCGAATAACTACGACAAGGAGGTCTTTAACGGCGATATCGGCCGCATCCGCTCAATCGAAAGGGAAGAGAAGCAGATCCTCGTCCGATTCGGAAAACGGGAGGTCCCCTATGAGTTCGCAGAACTCGACGAACTCGAACTTGCCTACGCCATCACCATTCACAAGAGTCAGGGCTCGGAATTCCCGGTCGTTGTCATCCCTCTGGCCATGCAGCAGTATCTCCTGCTTCAACGGAATCTCCTCTATACCGGAGTCACCCGTGGGAAGCGGATGGTCGTCCTCATCGGCCAGAAAAAGGCCCTCGGCATGGCGGTGCGAAACGAATCCACCAGACATCGACATGGGGGACTCCTTCACCGCCTAAACCTGTAATGATCTAATAAAAAAAGGAGCGGGGTAAAAAACCCCGCTCCCAACAGCTTCTCTTCAGCCGCAGGGGTCCCTGTTAGGCGGCTTGTGGAACCATCTCGATGTCGGGACGCTCCCTCTTGCCCAGGGCGCGGCGCATCTTGGTGAGTGCCACATTCTGAAGCTGGCGGATGCGTTCGCGGGTGACCCCGAACTTCACCCCAACCTCCTCAAGCGTGATGGGATCTGCGCCATCCAACCCGAATCGTGAGTTAATGATCCTCTTTTCACGATCATCGAGTTGTTCAAGGAGATCACCGACCTCTTCAAGCATGTTCTTACCACTGAGTTGCTCGAAGGGATCCTCAGCCGCCTCGTCACCAACCATCTCACCGAACTCCGCGGAGTCCTCTTCGCCGACAGGCGCATCGAGGGAGGCTGGTCGTATCGCGGCCAACTTGAGTTGGGTCACCTTGGCTACCGACATTCCCACCTCCTCGGCAATCTCCTCGTCGGTTACCTCACGCCCCATCTCGTCGCTCATACCGGCGGCAACACGGCGGATCTTGGCGATTTTATCGACGAGGTGGACGGGCAGACGGATGGTCTTTCCCTGATTGGCGAGGGAGCGCTTGATCGCCTGCTTGATCCACCATGAACCATAGGTCGATAGCTTCCCTCCCTTGGCCGGGTCGAAGCGCTCAACGGCCTTCATCAGGCCAATGTTACCCTCCGAGATAAGATCCATGAGCGGAAGTCCGAGATTGGCATAATCGCGGGCAATCTTGACGACCAATCGCAGATTGGCGCGAATCATTCTTTCCTTTGCCTTCATGTCCCCCTTCTTGATCTTGGCGGCAAGAGTGATCTCCTCGGCACGGGTGATGAGCGGATACTGCGCGATCTGGCGCAGGTAGAGTTGGAATCCTGAGTCTGTATCTTCGTATGACATATTTTTATTTGGTTGGTTGTTTCCTTATGCCTATTTGACAAAGACCACTTCCCGTGCGTTCGAAATCTTTTGATAAATCGGATCACCCGTTTACAACGCGACACCTCCGTGTGATGAGTTCCTGATGATCACACGTGTTTTTTCAGCGGCAGTCGTCGGGGTGGATGCCACGGAAATAGAGATCGAGGTGAACACCGGAAGCGGAGAACCCTCCATCATTGTCGTGGGATTGCCGGATACGGCCGTCAAGGAGAGCAAGGACCGCGTCATCGCGGCACTTTCCAACAGCGGATACCGTTGGCCGCGCAAGCGCACCACGGTGAATCTCGCACCGGCCGACATCAAAAAACAGGGACCCAGTTTTGATCTCCCGATCGCCATCGGGATGATCGCCACCGATCAGGAGGAAGAGTTACCTCGACTCTCACGCTGTGCCGTTGCAGGGGAGCTTGCCCTCACCGGGGATGTCCGTCCGATCAAGGGAGCGCTTCCGCTCACCCTTGAGGCGCGGAGCCGTGGCAAGAAGGCCGTCATCCTTCCACTTGCCAACATCCGCGAGGCATCGATCGTTGAAGGCATCGAAGTCTATGGCGTCAGGAATCTCCGCGAAGCCTACGAGTTCCTGTCGCGAAAGACCGAGTTGAATCCCTCGGTGAGCGAACTCACGTCCCTAGCGCGACAAGGCCATCACTTCGATGTCGATTTCTCCGAGGTCAAGGGACAGCACCAGGTCAAGCGTGCCATCGAGGTCGCCGTGGCCGGTGGGCATAATCTCCTCCTGCTGGGTCCGCCCGGATCAGGGAAGTCGATGCTGGCACGACGGATCCCCACCATCATGCCGCCGATGTCTCTCGAGGAAGCCATCGACACGACCAAGATCCACTCTGTCTGCGGACTCCTCTCAGCAGACGAGTCGATCGTGCTCAGGCGCCCCTTTCGCGATCCCCACCACACCATCTCCGATATTGGCCTCCTCGGGGGAACTGCCAACATCACACCCGGCGAGGTCAGTCTCGCCCATCATGGCGTCCTCTTCTTGGATGAATTGCCGGAGTTTCACCGTTCCACGCTCGAAGTCCTGCGTCAGCCACTTGAGGATGGTAAAGTTACCATCTCAAGAGCGTCCGGAACGATGACCTTCCCCTCGACCTTCATGCTCGTCGCGGCAATGAACCCGTGCCCCTGCGGCTACTATGGTGACCCGAAGCGCGAATGCCGCTGCTCGCCCGGTCAAGTCGAACGCTATCGGCAGAAGATCTCGGGCCCGCTCCTTGATCGGATCGACCTTCATGTGGAGGCCCCTGCCGTGGAGTACAAGGAACTCTCGGACACGATGCCCGCAGAATCTTCAGAAGCGATCAGGGAGAGAATCATTAAAGCGAGGGAGATCCAAAAGCTGCGTTTTTTTAAATCCAGAAAAGTCTCATGCAATGCCCGCATGAATCACTCCCAGTTAAGGGAGCACTGCCGCCTCACCGATCAAGGGAACGAACTTCTTAAGAATGCCATGACGGATCTCAACTTCAGCGCCCGCGCCTACGACCGAATCCTGAAGGTCGCCCGTACCATTGCCGACCTGGCTGACAGCGTCACCATAGCTCCCGATCATCTCTTGGAGGCCCTCAGTTACAGGAATCTTGATCGCAGAATCTTGAATTAGGGGCGGCATTACTGGCTATTCAGCACTGCTTAAAAAAAATATTGCGAACACTATAAGATTCGTTAATATGCAATCATCTCTTCGGAGTTATAACGCAGTTTTGAGGTATCGGGGGGTATTCTCAAAACTGCGTTATCCGAGAGGGGAATATCAAAGACACTCAATAGAGTGTCTTTTTTTGTGCTCTGATTGTTTCATTCAATGGCCTTTCCAATCTGTTATGGCTAGACTTCAGTTCAACGCTCCATAACACTTTGCGGGTGACTGAGCGTGTAATTGTCCGCTCGAAGTTCTTCTTCGAGGGTGAAAAGAAATTCTTTGTAAAGGGGGTGACCTACGGCCCCTTCGCCCCCGATGCCGAGGGATATCAGTTCGGCCCAAGGGAACAGGTGACCCGCGATCTGGCGGTGATCCGAGAGACAGGAGCCAATCTCCTTCGAATCTACACAATACCTCCCCGCTGGTTCCTCGACCTCTGTCTGGAGAACGGCCTGCGTGTCCTCTTCAGCATTGCCTGGATGGAGCATGTGGAGTTCCTGAATGATCCCAAGGTCCGTGCAACGGTTGAGAAGGCGGTGGTCGACGCGGTACGCGAGCATAAGGGACACCATGCCATCTTCGGCTACTTGCTCGGTAACGAGATCCCCTCTTCGATGGTACGCTGGTTGGGTGCCAAACGGGTGACGGAATTCGTGGAGCACCTGGTGAATATCGCCCGTCGCGAGGACCCAAGGGCACTCTTTTCCTACGCTAGCTATCCCCCGACGGAATATCTTCTGCCCCAGAATGTCGATTTCCTGACATTCAATGTCTACCTGCACCGCCGGGAGGACTTCGAACGCTATCTGGCCCGTCTCCAGAATCTCGCCGAGGATAAGCCGCTCATCATGGGAGAGTTCGGAATGGACACGATCCGCCACACCGAGGAGGAGCAGTCGGAGATGATCGGTTGGCACCTTGATTCCGTGGTGCGAGGAGGTCTTGCCGGCACGATCCTTTACGCTTGGACAGACGAATGGCACCGAGGAGGAATGGATATCATGGACTGGGCTTTCGGTCTGGTGAAGCGTGACCGCACCCCGAAGAAGGTGCTCGCGACGGTCAAGGGCTTCTACGAAAACACCGCCTCGATCACCCACCATGCTCCGCTCCCCCGAGTCCCCAAGGTCTCGGTAATTGTCTGCAGCTACAATGGAGGTCAGACGCTGGAATCGTGCCTCCGCTCACTCAAGAAGATCGACTATCCCGACTACGAGGTGATCGTCGTGGATGACGGTTCCACCGACAACACTCAGGAGATCCTCTCTCATCACACTTGGGTCAAGGCCATCACCCAGACCAATCACGGACTGAGCGTGGCACGCAATGTGGGTGCATCAGCTTCGACAGGTGAGATCATCGCCTACACGGACAGTGACTGCATGGCTGATCCCGACTGGCTCTACTATCTGGTCGGCACCCTTCTCTCCGGCGACTACGCGGGTGTCGGTGGACCGAATATCTCTCCACCTGCCCAGAACTGGCACCAGGCATGCGTCTCTGCGGCCCCAGGTGGACCCAGCCACGTGCTGCTGACCGACGTGGTGGCGGAGCATATTCCGGGATGCAACATGGCCTTCCACAGGTGGGCCTTTGACAAAATCGGGGGATTTGACCCCGAGTACCGCAAGGCGGGCGACGATGTCGACTTTTGCTGGCGCCTTCAACAGGAGGGTGAGGTGATTGCCTTCAGCCCCTCCGCAATCGTCTGGCACTACCGCCGATTCACGCTGAAGGCCTTTCGCAAACAGCAAGAGGGGTACGGTGAGGCCGAGTCACTTCTTCGCTTCAAGCATCTTGTCTTCTTCGGGCCCACCGGAACGGCTAAGTGGAAGGGTCAGGTCTACGGCGCCCCCCGATTCACCTGGCTGATCAATCAACCGGTGATCTATCACGGCGTCTTCGGAGAGGGGCTCTTCCAGTGCATCTACCCCACTCCACAGTCGGAGTTGGCTGCCTACCTGAGCAGTATCGAGTGGGTGACCCTGACGTCCTTCCTCTTCCTGCTGTCGATCCCCTTCCCCGCGCTTCGGATCGTGGCCTATCTCATGTTCGGCGGTACATTCCTCGTGGCTCTCTCCTACATGATCCACGCCAAGCTGGAGCCCCGCTTCGACACTATCAGGGCTCGCCTTCTGGTAGCTTTCCTGGCACTTGCCCAGCCACTGGTTCGTGGATGGTCGCGATACTTTACTTGGCTGAAATTCAAGAGAACGCCTGAGTCGGTTGTTGCCTCCAAGGAAAAGAACTTAACTCCAAGTCGGATCCCTGGCCTCTCCAAGATGGTCTTTTGGAATGAAGAGGGTAAGGGGCGTGAACTTCTGCTGACCTCAATCATCGAACTTCTTGAATCCGAGGGATGGAGTTACTCCACCGACACAGGATGGAAGGCCTGGGATGTCCAGATCTATGGAAGCTTCTGGTGGGGAGTCACGCTGAGGAGTGTCACGGAGTACCATGGCGGACCAAAGTGCCTCACCCGCGTGGGATTGGCCACGCAGATGGTGGCGACGACTTTTCTGCTGAACTTCCTGCTGATCAGCTTCCTGATCTACTGGGCAGCCACAGGGCATGCGTTGATCCTTCCCGGGCTCATTTATGCCGGGATCATGCTCGTGATCTGGTCGCGTGGTTATGGCACCAAGAGAAGAGTGGCCGAGTTGGTCGAGGCGGCCGGACAGAGAATCGGACTGAACAGAGTCGATCCCAAAAAGGGGAACAAACCTCCCGAAAAATCAACGGAGGAGAGGGCAACCGAAGTCACTCCATGTGATTCCACGGGAGTCTCCCCCCAGATGGGATCGGAAGTCTCCCCTCAAATCTCCCCGATTTCACCTCAGGGCTAAACGCAGGCCAGGACTGACAGGATCATGGGGCTGCCATGCGACCCCATGAAGTTCTAAAAATCTCACTTCAACACTTTATTCACGATGCCCAGCGTCTTCATCAAGACCTACGGATGCCAGATGAACGAGCGTGATTCGGAACAGGTCGCGCGCGACCTGCAGGATCGTGGTCACCGGCTCGTGTCCAGGGAAGGCGATGCCGATGTCATCCTTCTCAATACCTGCAGCGTCCGTGAGATGGCCGAACGCAAAGCGATCGGCAAGATGGGGATGCTCCGCAAACTCCGCCGTGAGAAACCATTGCTCGTGCTTGGCTACATGGGCTGCATGGCCCAGCGACTGGGCGAATCGCTCAAGGAGACATCACCCCATATTGATCTTGTCGTGGGGACGCAGAAGTTTCACCGGGTCGCCGACTATGTCGAGGAGGCCCTGCGCAAGCGCGAAGAAACCTTCGCGCTTGAGGATGTCACCGATCTCGGAGCAGCCATCCGCCCAATCAAGCCGATCGTCGATACCGCGCCCGAGGAGGGATCCCAGAACACGATCCGTGATCATCTCCCCAAGAAAAAGGAAGCGACCGCATTCCTCTCAATCATGCAGGGATGCAACATGCACTGCACCTTCTGCATTGTGCCGACCACGCGGGGTGCAGAACGCGGCCGACCGATCAAAGAGATCGTTAACGAAGCCCGAAGACTTGTTGAGAACGGGATCCGTGAGGTGACCCTCTTGGGACAGATCGTGAATCTCTACGGACGCCATGAGTTCCCCAAGGTTGGAGGGAGAAGCCCTTTCGTTCAGCTTCTGGATGCTCTCCATGAGATTGATGGTCTTGATCGGATTCGTTTTACCTCCCCCCACCCGATGGGTTTCCGGAAGGATCTGGTTGAGTGCTTCGCTCGTCTTCCCAAGCTGATGGAGCATGTCCATCTGCCGCTCCAGTCGGGATCCGACCGGATCCTGAAAGCCATGCATCGCCCTTACACCGCTGCCTCGTACAGAAGGCTTGTCGCCGACCTCCGCGCATGCCGACCCGGTATCGCGGTGACCACTGACATTATTGTCGGGTTCCCGGGTGAATCGGAGGAAGATTATCAGGCAAGCCGCGATCTCTCCGAGGAAATGGAGTTCGACGGAGCCTTCATCTTCCGCTATTCGAAGCGCGGCGACACCCCGGCAGCCGAAATGAAAGACCAACTCAGCGAGGAGGAGAAGGAGGCGCGTAATCAGGACCTCCTCTCCGTGGTTAACGCATCGGCTTCCAGAAAGCTCGAGGCCTGCATCGGAACACGCCAGGAGATCCTCTGTGAAGGCACAAGCCGTAACGATCCCACGCGCCTCTCCGGACGCACGCGCACCAATAAAATCGTGATCCTCGAAGGCGGAAGCAGATTCCATGGCGAGATCTTTGACGTCGCGATTACCTCGGCCTCCGCTTCCACGCTCTACGGCGATCCAGCCATCCATGGAAACTGGGAGGATTCAGCTTCGTCGGAGCAGACCGAATGAGTCCAATCGATATCAGAATGTCTGAAACAGCCTCTTATAGACCGATACAGGTCACTTGATAAAAAGGGCCGACATGATGAAGACAGGAGTCATGGAGTGCCCGGAGTTCAACCTCGGGATGACGCTTGAAAGCGGACAAACCTTCCACTGGATGCCGGTGAATGATCTTGGTGGGGAGGGTTGGACCGGATGCATCGGATCGAACGCCATCACCCTCCGCCAACAGGAGGGACTTCTCCACTACCGGGGTGGTAGCACCCAGTTAATCAGCCGCTATTTCGCCTTTGATCATGATCTTGAGGTCATTCGCCTATCCTGTGCCGGACATCCTGCTTCACTGAAGGCCTCGCTAGCATGCAAGGGCTTGAGGCTCATGCGACAACCTCTTTGGGAGTGCCTCGCCTCCTTTATCCTTTCGCCGATGAAGCAGGTGGCCCATATCCGCCAGATGAGTCTGGCCCTGCGGACAGGTTTTGGAAAACCGCTCAAGGGAACACCCGTGCCCGCATTTCCAGAGGCCCGATCACTGGCAGAGGCCGGCGAGAAGGAACTCCGCAAATGTGGACTCGGCTTTCGCGCGAAGAGTCTCCATGCAACGGCGCTTCTCGTCGCCTCGGGAGAGTTCCAACCCGAAGCTCTACGGGGAATGAGTACTGCGGCGGCACGCACCGAACTCTGCAAGCTTCCGGGCATCGGAAGGAAGGTGGCGAACTGCATCCTGCTCTTTGCCTACGAACGCCTAGAGGCAGTCCCGGTGGATGTCTGGGTAGCTAGGATTCTCGGTTCGTTCCGCAGTCCAGGATCCCGAAAGATGACACTGGATCAACTGGAAAGTTATGGAGAACGACTGCTAGGACCCTATGCCGGATATATCCAGCAATACCTCTTCCACCAAGCCAGGACTGGCGAACTGGTACTGCCCAAGAAGAGAGTTCCTCGAAAAAAACCCGCTTTAGCCAAATCAATCACTTCCCATCGAGGAAGAAAAAGAGGATCAGTGATTTCATGACGGTCACAAGGATATCAAAGGAAAGGAAGGATGGGAGGCAACGGCGTGAGTGCTTCCCATTCCTTCTTTTTCTTTCGTGTCTGATCCATGCGACGCTCGTCATCCTGCTGGCCA
>Ga0207956_1000456_pt1 | contig 10635 bp, 9 predicted proteins | sample CryBogCBE25Jul07_FD_184580 | JGI IMG/M metagenome (GOLD analysis project Ga0207956, IMG submission 184580) | Freshwater microbial communities from Crystal Bog, Wisconsin, USA - CBE25Jul07 (SPAdes) (version 2) | ecosystem: Environmental > Aquatic > Freshwater > Lake | place: Crystal Bog...
TAAAGTTGCTGCAGGCGAAAAATTGAAAATAGAACAGATACCAGCGGAAATCGGCAGCGAAATCACTCTTGACCAAGTCCTCGCCGTTGGCGAAGGCGCTTCACTGAAATTGGGTGATCCATTGGTTAATGGTGCAGCTGTGATGGCCACTGTCGTCTCCCAAGGACGTCACGATAAAGTGACAATCTTTAAGATGCGCCGTCGCAAGCATTATCAAAAGCACCAAGGCCATCGTCAGAATTTCACTGAAATTTTGATCAACACGATTAAAGCCTAATTCAGGGTAGGAGAAAGATATGGCACAGAAAAAAGGCGGCGGCTCAACACGAAATGGCCGTGATTCAGAATCGAAACGCTTAGGCGTTAAGGTATTTGGCGGCGAGCATATCAATGCTGGCAGCATCATTATTCGTCAACGTGGCACACGTGTTCATCCAGGTGCTAACGTTGGTATTGGTAAAGATCACACTTTGTTCGCCTTAATTGACGGTCAAGTGGAATTTGGCGTTAAGGGTGCTTTGAAGAAGGCCCAAGTTTCAGTCTTGCCTCGTTCATAAGGCGCCTGACTGAGACTCGTTTGATTCAGATTTATTCCGAATTTAACTCTTAGGAACAGGCCTCGCTAAGCGAGGCCTTTTTTATTCATGAAATTTATAGACGAAGCACGCATTGAAGTCATAGCCGGCCAGGGTGGCGCCGGGAGTGCCTCTATGCGCCGCGAAAAGTTTATTGAATTTGGCGGTCCTGATGGAGGCGATGGTGGCAAAGGCGGAAGTGTCTGGGCAATTGCTGACCGCAACATCAACACGCTGATTGATTATCGCTACGCTAAAACACATACTGCAAAAAATGGTGAACCTGGGCGTGGTGCCGACTGTTATGGTCGCGCCGGTGACGATATTGAATTGCGTATGCCAGTTGGCACCATCATTTCTGATTACGAAACTGGTGAGCCTATTGCTGATTTAACTACCCATGGCGAACGTTTGTGTTTGGCGCAAGGAGGCGTTGGTGGTTGGGGCAATATTCACTTTAAGAGCTCTACCAATAGAGCGCCACGTCAAAAAACCAATGGGAAGCCTGGTGAACGACGCAAACTAAAGCTTGAATTAAAAGTACTGGCTGATGTTGGTTTATTGGGTATGCCAAACGCTGGTAAATCAACTTTGATCACTGCCGTTTCAAATGCGAGACCAAAAATTGCAGACTATCCATTTACAACTTTGCATCCTAACCTCGGTGTAGTGCGTGTAGGTAATGAGCGCAGTTTTGTGATTGCGGATATTCCTGGATTGATTGAGGGCGCGGCTGAGGGTGCTGGTCTAGGCCACCGCTTCTTGCGCCATTTGCAACGCACAGGCGTTCTCTTACATTTGGTTGATATCGCACCATTTGATGAGAATGTGGATCCAGTTGCCGATGCCAATGCCATCGTGAATGAATTGCGCAAATACGATGAGGCCTTAGTGGAAAAACCACGCTGGTTGGTGCTCAATAAGGTCGATATGATTCCTGAAGAGGATCGCAAGAAAGTGGTTGCTGATTTTGTTAAAAAGTTTAAGTGGAAAGGTCCTGTATTTGAGATCTCTGCTTTGACTGGCATGGGTTGCGATAAGCTTTGCTATTCCTTGCAAGATTATTTAGATTCTGTACGCCGGGATCGAGATGATGCTGAAGAGCGTGCAGCAGATCCTCGATATCAAGATCAAGCGCAAGATCAAGATAAAACTCCAGATTAAAGAGTAATTCAGCCCCTTTATTTGTTATGAACCATAAACAAACTAAACGCATCGTTGTTAAAGTTGGCTCAAGCCTTGTTACCAATAATGGCGAAGGCTTGGATCATGCCGCCATTGCAAAGTGGGCGGAGCAAATTGCAGGCTTGCTCAAGAATGGACATGAGGTCCTAATGGTAAGTTCTGGGGCTATTGCCGAAGGAATGCAGCGTTTAGGATGGAGTAAGCGTCCGCAGGAGATTCATGAACTTCAGGCTGCCGCTGCTGTTGGTCAAATGGGCTTGGTACAAGTGTATGAAAGCTGTTTTGCGCGCTTTAATTTGCGCAGCGCACAGATTTTGCTAACGAATGCTGACTTAGCCCACGCTGAGCGTAATGCGAATGCAAAAGGTACGCTAGACACTCTATTAAAGTTGGGTGTAGTGCCAATCATTAATGAGAATGACACGGTGGTGACTGATGAAATTAAATTTGGTGATAACGATAGCCTAGCTGCTTTAGTCACCAATCTAGTTCATGCAGATTTATTAATTATTCTCACTGATCAAGGCGGCTTATATACTGCCGATCCTCGTCAGAATCCAGCAGCGACCCTACTAACTGATGCTGTAGCTGGAGACCCTACTTTAGAAAAAATGGCGGGTGGTGCAGCAAGTGAGTTGAGTAAGGGCGGTATGCTTACCAAGGTATTGGCAGCAAAAATTGCTGTGCAAACTGGCGCATCCACTGTGATTGCTTCTGGGCACGAACCAGATGTACTAACTCGACTTCTATCAGGCGAGAAAATAGGGACTCGCTTGAGTTCTCAAGCTGCCCACTAAAGACCTTAAATTACCACTCCGTTTTTATTGAATACCGAAGGAGTTGGTTGGCTTGGTGCCACCTGTAAACCCATTTGGATTTAAAGACTGGAGAATGGTCTTGATATTCTTCTCTTGGGTGTTGAAATTACAAAACGCTCCCTGCGCTAAAGCAGCTTGATAACGATTGGGCACATTGCTTTGGATTCCTCTCCAGCTTGAGAGAGGATTTTCTTTCCAGATATTATTTTCCAGGGTGCCATATAGGCGCCACTGAAATGAGTCGCAGCGAATGCCCTCATATTGCGCCTGTTGTCCACCACTGGGATTGGTCATTACAACGATATAACGTGTCACACCATCAGCGCCAATCAGGATTGAGTCTGTATCAACGGCAAATTTAAAAACAGTATGCTGCGATACATAAAAAGGTAAAAGGGTTGATGGATTGGGTGGGTTCAAAGGCATCTTCGTTACCCCTTCCTTAAATACCATCGGTGCAAAGGGATCAAGTCCACTTTCTATGGGATCGCCCGCGCAAGCCAACAAGAATAAAGCTGCACATAAGCAAGTGAAGTATTGGCTAAGAGTGCGAAAGAGTGAACTCATTATTTTGGTTTATCCGATTTGGTGGGCTCTTTAGGATTCTCATCGCTCTTAGAGTAAAAAGATTGCAGTAAATCTAAGGGCGTACCCCAGGCCAGCTGTTGCATGCGAACGCCTTTAGCAAGATAGCGCGCTAACTCAGATAGGGCGAGTTGGTATACCTCACGTTTAAAGCCAATCACAGCATCGAGCTGAATCCAGAATGGAACCCAGCGCCAGGCATCAAATTCAGGGTGTTCTGTAGCGCGTAGTTGAATATCGCTATCTAAACCAACGAAACGCAGTAAAAACCAGATTTGTTTTTGACCACGATAAGCGGCGCGGTGAACTCGAGTGGCATGTTGGCGGCGTAAGTATTCCTCAGGGACGTCGTAGCGGAGCCAGTCCCTAGTTCGTCCAATAATTTGGACATGTTCCGGCAGCAAGCCAACCTCTTCATGCAATTCGCGGTACATCGCCTGTTCAGGGCTTTCGCCATGAGCTATCCCGCCCTGCGGGAACTGCCACGAATGCTGCCCAACGCGTTTTCCCCAGAAAACCTCGTTACGGCTGTTAAGGAGGACAATGCCGACATTGGGTCGATACCCTTCACGGTCAAGCATGATCGTGCCCCAAATCCTTTAAAATCAATGATTTGATTATATCCATTCATGAAAGCATCACAATCATTTCTCGCCACGCTAAAAGAAGCCCCCTCTGACGCTGAGGTGGTTTCGCACAAGCTCATGGTGCGCGCAGGTTTAATTCGCAAGCTTAGCGCAGGCATATATAACTATTTGCCCCTTGGGTTAAAGGTGATTCGCAAGGTAGAAAATATTATTCGCGAAGAAATGAATCGTGCTGGTGCAATCGAATTGTTAATGCCGATGATTCAGCCCGCCGAATTGTGGCAAGAGACTGGTCGTTGGGAAAAAATGGGTCCGGAGTTACTCCGCATCAAAGATCGCCATGATCGAGATTTCTTAATTCAACCTACTTCCGAAGAAGTTATCACTGATTTAGCTCGTAATGAGATTAAAAGTTATAAGCAATTGCCAGTAAATTTTTATCAAATTCAGACTAAGTTCCGCGATGAGCGCCGCCCACGTTTTGGAATCATGCGTGGTCGTGAGTTCAGCATGAAAGATGCTTACTCATTTGATCGTGATGCTGAAGGATTGAAGAAGTCATATCAAATCATGTTTGATGCTTACACACGTATCTTCAAGCGTATGGGGCTGCAATTTCGTGCAGTCACTGCAGACAATGGTGCGATTGGCGGTTCAGGTAGCCAAGAATTCCATGTCATAGCTGACACTGGCGAGGATGCCATCGTGTATTGCCCAAGTTCAGAGTACGCTGCCAATTTGGAGGCCGCAGAATCTTTATCTTTAATCGCAGCGCGTGCTGCTGCGGCGCAAGCAATGGCTAAGGTGCCAACGCCTGACATTACTAATTGTGCTGATGTTGCTAAGTTCTTAAGCATTCCTCTTGAGAAGACGGTGAAATCTTTATTGTTCGCTGCAGATCAGGAAAAGGGACCAGCAAAACTCTTTATGCTGTTGGTGCGTGGCGATCATGAATTGAACGAAGTTAAGGCTAGCAAGATTCCTGGCATGGCCGAATCCCGCTTTGCTACTGAAGCTGAAATTAAGCAAGCCTGTAATGCACCTGCGGGCTATTTAGGCCCCGTTGGCGTGAGCTCAGACGTGACGGTAGTTGCTGATCGTACGGTTGCTAATATGTCTGACTTTGTGTGTGGTGCCAATGATGTTGGGCATCACTTGACTGGCGTGAACTGGGGTCGTGATTTACCAGAGCCATTGGTGATGGATATACGCAACGCTGTGATTGGTGATCCCTCCCCCGATGGCAATGGTAATGTTGATATTTGTCGTGGTATCGAAGTAGGTCACGTTTTTCAATTGGGCACTCGCTACTCTGAGGCAATGGGCTGCACTTATTTAGATCAGCAAGGCAAAGCACAGCCCATGGTAATGGGCTGCTATGGTATCGGCGTAACCCGTTTGCTTGGGGCTGCGATTGAGCAAGGGCATGACGATAAGGGCATTATTTGGCCAATCTCCATGGCGCCATTTGAGGTAGTGATCTGCCCGATGGGTTACGAAAAGTCAGAAGCTGTAAAAACTGCATGTGATCAATTGCATGATCAATTGCTTGCTGCAGGCATCGATGTGATTTTGGATGATCGTAATGAGCGTCCGGGCGCGATGTTTGCAGACTGGGAGTTGATTGGTGCGCCATTCCGTGTAGTGATCGGTGATCGTGGCCTAGCAGATTCTCAAGTGGAATTTAAGGGGCGTACAGATGCTGAATCACAAAATATTCCGCTGGCACAAATCAAAGACAAAGTGATTACTGCGGTTCAAGCTGCAAAAAATATAATCGCTTAATTGAACTAGTATCTTAGTAAGTTATTTTTTAAAGAGTCCGCCAATACCCTTGGCGGCTCCTTTAGCAGCCATTGCTGCCATGGTGCGGGCCATTTTCCCGCCCTTAAATTGTTTCATCATAGTTTGCATTTGCTCGAACTGAGCAAGCAGGCGATTGACTTCTTGAACTTCTACCCCAGCGCCTGCGGCGATACGGCGTTTACGGCTGGCCTTCAGCAATTCAGGTTTACTGCGCTCGCGTGGCGTCATGCTATCGATGATTCCCCGCATGCGTTTGGTTTGTTTGTCGGCGTTACTGAGATTGGTTTTGGAGGCAGCTTGAGCAACTTGGCTTGGAAGCTTGTCCATTAAGCTGGCCATGCCACCCATCTTTTGCATCTGTAAGAGTTGATCCCGAAAATCTTCTAAATCAAATCCGCCTTTAGAAATCTTGCTGGCTAATTTTTCTGCCTTAGCAACATCGACGTGTTGTTGGGCTTGCTCGACCAGCGCAAGAATATCGCCCATCCCCAGAATGCGGTTGGCCATGCGCTCGGCATCAAAGGCTTCTAGGCCATCCATCTTTTCCGCGACACCAATAAATTTCAGTGGCACGCCGGTCACTTGGCGAACGGAGAGGGCTGCGCCACCGCGCGAATCACCATCAAGCTTGGTCAGAATGACGCCAGTCAGTGGTAGAGCTTCATGAAAGGCTTTAGCAGTATTAACGGCATCTTGACCCAGCATGGCGTCAACCACAAACAAGGTTTCAATCGGGTTTAAGCTCGCATGCAAGGTTTTAATTTCTTGCATCAGCACTTCATCAATGCCTAGGCGACCTGCGGTATCGACAATGACGATGTCAAAGTAATGACGTCTTGCCCAATCTAGGGCTGCAGTTGCAATATCGTTGGGTTTTTGATTAACGTTGCTCGGAAAAAATTCAGCCCCAACTTGCTTAGTAACCGTTTCTAGCTGCTCAATAGCTGCTGGACGATATACGTCACAGGAAACAGTGAGAACTTTCTTTTTCTTTTTTTCTTGCAACCATTTTGCTAGCTTGCCGGCCGAAGTGGTTTTACCGGCGCCTTGTAGTCCCGCCATCAAAATAACAGCAGGGGGCTGAGTGGCTAAATTGAGCTCGCCGCTTTGATTGACGTCACCCCTCATGACTTGGGCAAGCTCTCGTTGAACTACACCAACCAATGCTTGACCAGGGCTGAGGCTGCCTACAACCTCTTCTCCTAGGGCTTTGAACTTAATTTGTTCTAGTAAAGACTTCACTACCGGTAGGGCTACGTCCGCTTCTAGAAGGGCTAAACGGATCTCTCGCAGCATTTCTGCGGTGTTGGCTTCAGTCAGACGGGCTTGTCCCCGCATTGTTTTAACAACGCGAGATAGACGATCGGTGAGGTTTTCTAGCATTTATCGATTAGACTTTCCAGATGGATATTTTAGGTCACCCAGCATCCGGATTGCTCCCTTCCGCACTTTATCTACTTCTTTTGCTCTTTTTGAGTTTTAGGTCAAAGGCAGGGAATGAGTCTGCGGCCTCGGCTGGGCTTATTCAAGCCTTCATCTTGCTTGCTCTGATAGTTCACGGAATTCAGTTGCATGACTCTGTCTTTACTGGAAAAGGATTTGTTTTTGGATTTGCTCAGGATTTATCGTTAATCGCCTGGGTCGGGCTGGCTTTTTATTGGTTTCAGTCTTGGTTTTTGCCTATCTCCAGTTTGCGCTGGCTAGCAGTTTTATTTGCCTTGGTTTGTTCATTGCTTCCAAGTCTTTTTCCAGGAGCTCTCATTTCTCCTAAGGCAGTTTCTGATCCTTGGTTCAAGGGGCATTTCATTGTTGCGACCATTTCGGTAGGCTTGCTGAGTTTGGCGGCTATGCACGCGATGTTGATGAGTGTTCAGGATCGAGCCTTGCATCGTCAACTTGCCATTGTTCCCGATAGTCGTGTTGCCCATTGGCTTGAGGATTTACCACCATTAATGACGATGGAAAGCTTACTGTTTAATTTACTGTATGTCGGCTTTGCTCTTTTGAGTTTGACAGTATTTTCAGGGCTGTTGTTTTCTCAAACGTTGTTCGGCAAACCGCTAGTCTTTGATCACAAAACAATTTTTGCACTGGTATCGTGGTTCTTGTTTGCTGGCTTATTGTTAGCGCGTTGGCGAGTAGGTCTGCGCGGACGAGCAGCTATTCGTTGGGTATTGAGTGCATATAGTGCTTTACTCTTGGCTTATGTTGGTAGCCGTTTCGTTTTGGAAGTCATTCTTCAGAGAGTGTGATCCTTGTTTAAGTGGCTTCTTTTATTGGTGGGTGCATACCTTTTTTATCGCTGGATAAAGGGTCAGAAACAAGTCAAGTCAAGTACGGAAATTGCCGAAAACCCCAATCAAAATAAGGCTCGGAAGACTGTAGAGCCAGAAGCGATGGTGCCTTGCCGGTATTGCAACGTGCATCTACCAAAATCAGAGGCAATCGTTTTTGAGCAGCGTTTTTATTGTTCCAAAGAGCATCTCAATTCGCTTGATGAGCGGGGCTGGATTGGTTCTGCAAAATGGTGTCTTTCACCTAACCAAGATGCAAGGCCATCGAATATTCAACCAGATCTAGCGGTGATTCATCATATTAGTTTGCCGCCCAGTCAGTTCAGCAAAGAAAGTGCTGGTCATTACATCGTTGATTTTTTCCAGAACAAGTTAGATGCAAATGCACACCCTTATTTTGCTGAAATAGCAGGGCAAAAAGTATCTAGCCACTTTCTGATCACACGCTCTGGAGAATTAATTCAGTTTGTATCAACTCAAAATAAAGCTTGGCATGCTGGCGTCTCTTCATTTCTGGGGAGGGAAAAGTGCAATGACTTTTCGATTGGCATTGAGCTTGAAGGCGATGGAGAGTCAGCTTTTGAAGAGGTCCAATATCAAACCTTAGCTTCCTTGGTTCAAAAACTGAGGATCAGTTTTCCGAACCTTCAATTTGCAGGGCATAGCGATATCGCGCCCGATAGAAAAACGGATCCTGGAAAATTTTTTGATTGGCAAAAGTTCCAAAAAGAGACAAAAATTTCTGACAAAAATTTCCCATATGGAGTCTCCTCCCGCTAGCCCTGTTTTTTGTATGTGAGCATACGCTTACTTTTTTAGCCTTTGTCTAAAACGCGCTAAAAATCATGCACCAAAACACCCCGAAAAATAGTGGATTACTTAGTAATAATACTGATGAATTTTTGTCAGAAAAAGCTTACCAATAACTAAATAATTCCCTATACTTAGTGCCTAATGCACTTCGAGACACTAGATGTAGTGTTTGAATCTAGCAATACACCATTGTTTTTTAACGATATTTTGACTAAACAACTATATAAATACGCAGGAGTAACATGACATACGCTAATCCACAAACAGCAGACCAAACACCTGGAGTAAATAACCCAGGAATGAGTCCTGCGGGGGCTATGAATCAGACCCCTTCTGCCAGCTTTGTTGCTGGTGGTGTTGGTGGCACACAGGCAACCCAGTTATCTGATTACAAAATTATTCGCCGTAATGGTTCAGTTGTTGCATTTGAGCCATCCAAAATTGCCATTGCAGTAACTAAAGCATTTTTAGCGGTTAATGGTGGTCAGGGTGCAGCATCCGCACGTGTGCGTGAACAAGTTGAGCAACTAACCCATTCAGTTGTGCGCGCTTTATTGCGTAGCCGTCCTAATGGCGGTACTTTCCATATTGAAGATATTCAAGACCAAGTCGAATTAGCTTTGATGCGTAGTGGCGAGCATAACGTTGCACGTGCATATGTTCTTTATCGCGAGAAGCGTAACCAAGAGCGTGCTGCACAACAAGAAGTAAGTCAAGAAACACAAGCGGCTAACCAAGCTGGTGAATCCGGCATTAAGGTGACTGATAACGGTGTTGAGAAGTATCTCGACATGGCTGCTTTGCGCACCGTGATTGAAGCGGCATGCGAAGGCTTGGGCAATCATATTGATGCAACCCCAATCATTACCGAAACTATTAAGAACTTGTACGACGGTGTACCAATGGCGCAGGTATATGACTCCGCTATTTTGGCTTCACGCACTTTGATTGAAAAGGATCCTGCATATAGCCAAGTTACTGCACGTATCTTGATGCACGTGATCCGTAAGGAAATTTTTGGCAAGGAAGTACTACAAGGCGATACACAGGCCGAATACAGCACCTACTTTGCGAAGTACATCAACGAAGGTATTTCTGCCGAGTTGCTAGACCCCCGTATGCGTGAGTTCGATCTGGCAAGATTGGCTGGGGCATTGAACGCCAACCGTGACTTGCAGTTCAACTATCTTGGCTTGCAAACTTTGTATGACCGCTACTTCTTGCACATTGAAGACCGTCGCATTGAAATGCCACAAGCATTCTTTATGCGCGTTGCGATGGGCCTAGCCATGAATGAGTTAGATCGCGAGCGTCGTGCAATCGAGTTCTATGAAATCCTCTCTACATTTGATTTCATGTCCAGTACTCCAACATTGTTTAATTCTGCAACAACACGTCCACAGCTTTCTAGCTGCTACTTAACGACTGTTGAAGATGACCTCGATGGCATTTATGAAGCGTTAAAAGAAAATGCATTGTTATCTAAGTTTGCCGGTGGATTGGGTAACGACTGGACTAACGTGCGCGCTTTAGGTAGTCATATCAAAGGTACTAACGGTAAATCACAAGGTGTTGTGCCATTCCTTAAAGTAGTAAATGACACTGCAGTTGCTGTGAACCAAGGTGGTAAGCGTAAGGGTGCAGTTTGCGCCTACTTGGAAACATGGCACTTGGACATTGAAGAATTCTTGGAGCTGCGCAAGAACACTGGTGACGACCGTCGTCGCACACATGACATGAATACTTCTAACTGGATTCCTGACTTGTTTATGAAGCGCGTCATGGAAAATGGTGATTGGACATTGTTCTCCCCGTCCAACACTCCAGATTTGCATGATAAGTTTGGTAAAGCATTTGAAGAAGCTTATGTTGCTTATGAGCAAAAAGCGGATCGCGGTGAATTGAAGCCATTCCGTCGCATTCCAGCGCAGCAATTGTGGCGCAAGATGCTCTGTATGTTGTTTGAAACTGG
>Ga0207956_1000459_pt1 | contig 10631 bp, 12 predicted proteins | sample CryBogCBE25Jul07_FD_184580 | JGI IMG/M metagenome (GOLD analysis project Ga0207956, IMG submission 184580) | Freshwater microbial communities from Crystal Bog, Wisconsin, USA - CBE25Jul07 (SPAdes) (version 2) | ecosystem: Environmental > Aquatic > Freshwater > Lake | place: Crystal Bog...
AGTCGCATCGGCTTCAGGAATTCCCGATGCTGCTTCCTCAGCGCTTATGAGGCGGATGGGGTTGCAGGTGGAATTATAAAGGAGTGAGTGAGAGGAGCTGACTGCGGGATCCACGTGCTCCCAGAGTATGCTCCCGTCACTACTCCTAACGGGGAACTTTCTCCACCCTGTCTTATCGGAGATATTCAGGGATTCCATGATTCCTGAGGCAATAAGAGTTGCCCTCGCTTCCTGGATGCTCTCTCTTTCGGTGACATGGGCCACCGGAAAGAGTGTGAGAAGACCCGTCGCGGCAACAGCAAAGAGAATCATGGCGAGCAGGACCTCCGTCAGTGTGAAGGCTGCTCGCTGGTTATCTCGTCCCCTTCTTTTCATTGATAAGAAGCCCGACCTGTGGCGCGTGAAAGAACCACCGAGCCGGGTGCAGGCCCCGAGGCGGATAAAAAATCGAGCTGGAGGCCCTTACTCCCGGGCTTGGGGACTCCGATCCGGCCGGACCGTAGGAACATGACGCTTCCAAAGCATTCTTTGCTTGATGCTGTCTTGCCGTTTAGGCAGGCAACGAGAACATCCTCCGGGGGAGTCTCTTCCATGAGAGTGTTTTTATCACCCCCGAAGGAGATACCGGCAGGGAGTTTGAGCCAGTTTCCCTGAGGAGTGGCGCCATTAGTCTCTATCGTGACGACACGAAGAGAATCGGGGGTTTTATCCCCAGTGTGCCTAAAGATGACCCAGACATTCTTTTTTGTACCCTGTGCAGTGACTCTTGCTCCTTCCAGTACATCCATGACAATTCCGATGGCCGCCCTTCTGGCATGGGCCCTTGAGAGGGATGTCCACGAGGGAATCACCAGTAATGCTAGGGCCGCTATCACAGTGACTGTGACGAGTAATTCTAGAAGAGTGACTCCGGAGGATGCTTTTCGTTTCACACTAAATACCTGTTCGTACAGAAGCAGATAGGGTGAATAAACGTCTTGCGCTGGGCGATATAAATCCTGACTGAGTGATCGGCCGCGATTTACCCAACCAGTCTGTAGGGGATGTTTCTAAAATGCCCTGATGACCGAAAACCCTGCCCAGATGCCAAGGACGCAGAGCACGACTGAGAGGAGGATGTTCAAAAAGGCTCCCATGAGATTGCCCTGTTCGATGAAGAGGAATGTCTGGAGACTGAATGAGGAGAACGTCGTGTAGCCGCCAAGGACTCCAATCATCAGGAAGGTGCGCGCTCCGGGTGCGAAGATCAGCTTTCCTGGTTCGGATTCCCCATACCCTGCAAGTAAGCCCATCAGGATGGCGCCGGTGACATTCACCATGATCGTTCCGAAGGGGAATTGATTGCCCAGCCACTTATTCACGAGATCAGTCATCCCAATGCGCCCGATGGAACCAATGGCTCCTCCCATTCCTGCCAGCAAATAGGGATGCTTGAGTAGGGAGGTGAAAAAAGACATGGGAAATGTTGATCAGGATGTCCCACCTTGGGTCAAGTCGTTGATTTAAAGCGAGAAATCTGGAGATTGATGGAGGTAATCGCCGTTGAAGCTTTTTGCCCTGTCTGATAGTGAATGAATGATGAGGACTCAATTTCCCCCGCTCCTACTAATGACTCTTCTTTGTCTTGGCCTTCCCTTGGAGGCCCAAGATGCTGCTCCACCAGATACCTTTGCTCCCACCCGGGTATCCATCTTGGATGCGAAAGCCTATCTTAGCCCTCTTCCCAAGAGCGGCGTGGTTCCCCTCAAGACAATCGCCGGGGACTTTGCCACGAATGCAGTGGCGGCCTCGGGAAAATACTCGAAACGCCGCATTACAGTTTTAGGTAGGATCGCCTCGTTGCGTAAGGGACATGGTTATAACAAGGCACTCGTCGTCACCCTGCAGGACCGCTCGGCTTCCTTGCCAGCGGTGAAGGCGGAATTCCTTTCAGGATCAATCCCGGAAAACAGCGAATTTGATGTTTCCGGCGAGGGAGGGCAGGCCACTCTTCTGAGACGCGATCGATATGGGATGATTCTGAGCCGTACCCCCTACCTGTCCGTGGGCCAGAAGGTCGAAATATCCGGCTTTGTCAAAGGACTCGATGTGGGGGATATCGTTTTATCGGATTGCCGATTGGGAACGGGACAAAGTGACCAATAAGTCGCGACGATAATCCTTTGAGATCCAAGACTATTCTGACATAACTCGGGCTTAGGCGACAGATCCCCCAATCTAAAAATCTCATGCCAAATCAAGAAGAGGAACTTTCCCATGTTGTCGATCCCGAGACGGAGTCGAAACCCAAAGTTCGGAAAGTAGCCATGATCTCTCCAGGTTTCAGGCAAACCGGAGAGGGGACCGTTCTCAGACCAAGGGTCTTGGGCTTCAAGTTGCCCTCGGATCCTAATGATATCAGGAACTTTAAGATGGGGTTGGTTGCGATGGGTGTTTCAGCCGTGATTTTTATCGGACTCGAGTACAAGCAGGTTTACGAGGCGGCACGTGAGGGGAAACATCAGTTGCACGCTGTGGCTCACGATACCAAACACTCGATTCTGGAATTTTTCAAAAAGTAATCGGAGCGAAGCGTTTGATCCCGAAGGCTGGTTCCATGGGAACTAGTCTCGTGATGATCTAATCCCGTGCATTTCCCACAAATTGGGCCATAGTACCCGACTAGCTTCTTCATCTTTCCCATGCCATTCCGCTCGCTCGGCCTTGATGCCGCCATTCTCAAAGCCGTCCAAGAAACGGGCTATACTGAACCCACGCCAATTCAATCTGCGGCGATTCCGTTGATCCTCCAGAGACGTGACCTTATCGGCATTGCGCAGACAGGCACGGGAAAAACGGCTGCATTCACCCTGCCCATTCTATCCATTCTCGCAGAGGCTCCGGTTTCCGGTATCCGGGCGCTTGTGATCGCCCCGACGCGAGAACTCGTCGTTCAGATTGAGGAGAATGTCCGTGCGTACGCGAAACATTTACAACTCTCCATGGCCACGATTTATGGTGGAGTCAGTGAAAAGCCCCAGATCAAGGCTCTCGAGCATGGCGTGGACATCGTGATCGCCACCCCGGGACGGCTGCTTGATATCATTAGGGGAAGGGAGAAGGCCTTCGCGGGCATCGAGTTTCTCGTCCTCGATGAAGCGGATAGGATGCTCGATATGGGATTCGTCCCGGCAATCCGCCAAATCGTCAAGTTGCTGCCAAAAAAGCGCCAGACACTCTTTTTTTCCGCAACCCTCTCCCGAGAAATCGAGAAACTAACCGGAGAGTTTCTGCAGGAGCCCGAGACGGTTGAAATCGGTCGTCGCTCCAATCCGGCTGATACGGTTTCCCAGTCAGTCTATGAGATTCCCCAGCACCTCAAGCCGGGAATGCTCCTGCACCTTCTGCAGGATCCAAAATTCAACATGGTCCTTGTCTTCACGAGAACCAAACACGGGGCCGATAGGATTGCCAGACGCTTGGAGCAGGCAAAGATCACGACTGGCACGATCCACTCCAACCGATCCCAAAATCAGCGTCTGCGGGCACTCAATGAATTCCGAGAGGGCAAGATCCGTGTCCTTGTGGCGACCGATATCGCGGCGCGAGGCATCGATGTCGACGGCATCTCTCATGTCGTGAACTACGACTTTCCACCCCACCACGAGGACTACGTCCACCGGATAGGGCGTACTGGTCGCGCCAAGGCTGTTGGAGAGGCAGTCAGTTTTGTGAGCAGGGAAGATGACGATGCGCTTCGGGCACTCGAGCGCTTCACCCGCCGTGGTATTCCCCGTGTGAAGGCGGAGGGATTTGATTATACAGCCCCTGCGCCGCCAAGAGATCCCAATGGAGGTCGTCGTCCGCCTCGAAGGCCGGGAGAAGTCCGTGCTCCACGCCCGAATCTTCATCGTGGGAACAGGCAGGATCGCTCCGCCGAGGGGGATAAGTCTCAGATTCGAGGCGATGCCAGGTCAGAACCTTCCCAGGGAGCCCCTCGCCAATCCCGATCAAGAGGAAGAAGCGATGGGAAGCCACGCAATATTTCGATGAGTGGCGAACCGGGCAAGGCCGCGGGCGGTCCTTCAAAAAAAGGAGGTATCGGTCGCTTCCTAGGCTTCGGTCGCCGCTAATTGATCCAACAGGATCGAGAAGGTCTTTCTCGGTCACTTCCTTTTCTCGTTTTTAGCTTCCCAAGGAGAGTGGGTTTTTTAGATTTAAAGGGTTATGAGTTCTTTCATCACAAGGATTTTCAGTGATTCTTCAAGTGATCTTCGCGGCAAAATCGCTGCTATGCTTGCTCTCCTTGTCGGATTTAATCTGGTCGCTTGGGGATGGGCGTTGACCTCTTTTCACTCTTTCCCCGTGCTGCTCGGAACGGCCCTTCTCGCTTACGGTTTCGGCCTCCGTCACGCCGTGGACGCCGATCACATTGCGGCCATTGATAATGTCACTCGAAAAATGATGCAGCAGGGGAAGCGTCCCGTGGCCGTAGGGTTCATGTTTTCACTGGGACACTCCACGGTCGTTGTTCTAGCTAGCATTGCGGTTGCCGTGGCGGCAAATTCATTCAAGATGCAACTTGATGCCCTGCATCACATGGGTGGCGTGATTGGGACGATGATTTCATCGGCATTCCTATTGCTGATCGCCATCATGAATCTGGCGATCTTCTCTTCCATAGCAAAGGCTTTCCAACGCGTCCGTCATGGCGAGCCTTATTCCGAGGATGATTTTGATATGCTGCTGGCGAATCGTGGGTTCCTCTCCCGACTTTTACGTCCTCTATTCGGTCTGATCTCCGAAAGTTGGCACATGTATCCGCTCGGATTTCTTTTCGGTTTGGGATTCGATACGGCTACGGAAATCAGTCTGCTCGGTATTTCCGCCACGGAAGCCGCAAAGGGACTGCCGGTCTGGTCGATTCTTGTCTTCCCGATTCTCTTCACGGCCGGGATGAGCCTCATTGATTCGATTGATGGAATCATGATGTTGGGGGCCTATGGTTGGGCATTCATCAAGCCGATCCGTAAGCTCTACTACAACATGACCATCACCCTAGTATCGGTCGTGGTCGCCATTGTTGTCGGAGGCATTGAGGCTTTGGGACTTATCGGCGATCAACTCAAATTGGAAGGCCCTGTCTGGAAGGCGATTGGATCCCTGAATGATCACTTCGGAACAATCGGCTATCTTATCATCGGAATCTTCGCGGTTAGTTGGGCCCTCTCACTGATGATATATCGGTTCAAAGGATTCGATCGCTTGGAAGCGGGCATCCATTGACGGGTTCAATGAGCACCCTGTAGTACGATCTCGGTGATACCGGGTTGTTGCGAGGTTTTCCCCGGATAGATTTCATCGATCGTCAATTCAATTAGGTCACCCTCATTGAGTTGAATGTCCTCAAAGTGAAAGTCCTGCCAGCGCCACGTATCTGCAAGGTGCAACCGCGCAATCGGCTTGTGATTCACGTTTAGGGTAATCGTCTTCACGCGTGCGTAGCCTTGGAATTCCTCACGCGTACGGATCACACCATTGGCGATGGTCATTCCATAGAATGGGGTGTCTCGGCAGTCAGGAGGAAGCTTCTTGGGAATCCGGAACTGGATGATCTCACCAGGTCCCGAGGTTCTGGAGATCCAGGCACTCTTGGCATCGTCGTCGCAGAGTTCGGAGGCCGGGGCCATCGTCGAGGCTGAACTCCCGGCTAGTGTCTCCCAAAAGAAGGCACAGCGAAGTGAACACCCACCCATCAACTCTTGGAGCACCGGGTCGCCAACCTTGGGTTTGATTAGAGGGATGGAACTGGCGCGAATAGCTGGCAAGGAGACCATCAGGGCCAGAAAGCTAAAAACAAGAGGAAGTTGCCTCAGGCACATGCTTTGCAGAGTCCGTGGAGAGTGATCTCATGATCGGTTACTTGAAATCCGGCAGGAACCAATTTTTTGATTCCTTCCACGCATTTTTCCAAGTCAAAGACCGTATGGCATTTTTGGCAGAGAAAGTGGTGGTGATGCCCTTTGTCAGAGCGTTCGTAACGGGGTGCTTGTCCTGGAATTTCAACACAACTAACCAGCCCCTCCTCTTGGAGGGTTTTAAGCGATCGGTAGACGGTAGCGATCCCAAGGGAGGGGACATCCTTTAACGCCAAGTTATGGATCTCATCAGGAAGCAGGGGACCCTCCTGGGTTGCCAGGACGGACTTGATGGCCTCTTTCTGTTTGGTGGTGCGACGCTCGAGTGACAAGGGTGCAACTTGAGCTGTTGAAGACGCTATTTCAAGTCATCAACAAAGAACTCAGAAAGCCGAGACAAGGGATCTCATTCTTTATTGAGATTGACTTATCAGTATCGCAATACATAAATTTTGCTGAAGCTTATGATCAATCATTTCACGTTCCTGGTTGTCATCACATGCTTGCTGGGTGCTACGACGCTTCGCAGCCAATCGGTGAATATTGTTGCTGCGGAGAACTTCTACGGCGGAGTCGCGGCTCAGGTTGCGGGAACTTCCGCCAAGGTCACGAGTATCATGAGCAACCCGAATCAGGATCCTCACGAGTTTCAGACCGATGCAGCCACAGCCAAGGCGGTAGCCAATGCCGATATCGTGATTTATTCCGGCATTGGTTACGACACTTGGATGGAGAAGCTGATCGCATCCCAGGCCAAGACCGGGCGTATCGTGATCAAGGTTTCCGACCTAATAGGGGCCAAGGAGGGGGATAATCCCCACATCTGGTACGATCCCCGGACAATGCCTGCCCTTGTTGCCAGACTGGCATCGGTTCTTAACAAGCCTGATGCAGTCCCGAGATTCTCCAAGGCGATGCGACCACTTTTTGAGGAGATGGCCAAGTTACAGCCAAAAGCTCAAGGCGTCAAAGTCACGGCCACCGAGCCTGTCTTTGGTTATATGGCCACGGCGTTAGGATTTGAGATGCTCAACTACGGCTTCCAGCTCGCCGTGATGAATGACACCGATCCAAGCTTCAGGCAGACTGCGAACTTTGAAAAAAGCCTCACCACCAAGAACGCAAGGATCCTTTTCTGCAACAGTCAGGTCTCCAATCCCGTAACTCAACGAATGAAGGATCTGGCAAAAAATAGTGGCATTCCCGTGGTTGGTGTCACGGAGACGCAACCTGCCGATGCCAAAACGTACGTGCAGTGGATGCTCTCGCAGTTGGCAGCCGTTGATGCTGCCCTGAAATAACCCCCGCTGATGACCCCCGCCCTATCGATCCGAGACCTTGGGATTCGCATGGGGGGACGACAAATCCTACATGGCGTCTCGGCGGAAATTCATGAGGGGGAATTCATCGGAATTTTCGGACCGAATGGCGCCGGAAAGACCACCCTGCTGAGGGCTCTTCTGGGGCTTTGTCCCATCAGTTGCGGTGAGTTGCTAGTTTTTGGAAAATCTCCGGGTAAAGCAAACCACTCCATTGGCTATATGCCGCAGCGGGGAGACAGCATCGAAGGAACGGCCTTGAGCGCACGTTCCTTGGTCTCCGCCGTTCGTCGTGGTGAATCCTGGGGGATCCCTTGGCCCTCCAGCGCTTCGAGGAATGACGTCGCGCTTGCGTTGGAGCTGGCAGGTGCCTCCTCCTATGCCGATCGACCTTTTTCCGTACTCTCTCCCGGTGAGAAGACTCGTGTCATGCTGGCGCAGTCACTGATCGACAAGCCCCGTCTTGTTGTTCTTGATGAACCGCTTGCGAGCCTTGATCCCAAAAATCAGATGCTCTTGGTCGAGCATATTGAAAAATTAAGAAAAGAGACCGGAACCACGGTGCTGTTCATCGCTCATGACATCAACCCACTCCTCGGTGTGATGGATCGGGTCCTATTCATCGCTGGTGGCGGCGCGGCCCTTGGAACTGTTGACGAGGTGATCACAGCTCCATCCCTGACTCGGCTCTACGGAATGGAGATGGATGTCATCAAAACCGATAAACATGTTTTTATCGTAAGTTCGGAGAGTAATGTCACCGAGGCTGCCTGCCATGCTTGATCAACTTTTAAGCAACTTCAGTTACGACTTCGTTCGCAATGCCTTCTTTGCGGGCTCTATCGCTGCGATTCTCGGTGCGGTCGTCGGCTACTTTGTGATTATTCGTAATGTTGGTTTTGCGGCTCATGCCCTTGCCCACATAGGATTCACCGGGGCCACCGGAGCGGCACTCTTCGGACTCTCCTCTTTGCAGGGGATGCTGCTCATCAGTTGCGTGGCCGGGGCGCTTATGGGGGTTTCGGGAAACAAACTCCACCGCAGTGAACTTGCGGTCGGCATGGTGCTCTCCTTCGCGCTCGGTGTGGGAACACTCTTTCTGGCCCTTTACAAGGGGTTTGCCGGACAGGCCACGTCCATCCTCTTCGGCAACATCTTCGGGGTATCGCATTCGCAGATCGTGGCGACACTGGTGCTTGCCATTCTAAGCCTCGTTGCCCTTGCCCTTTTCTCCAAGCGCCTGCTCTTCGCCAGTCTCCTACCGGAGCTTGCCGAATCGCGGGGCATCTCGCTAACCGGGCTCTCCTCGGCTTTTATGGTGATTCTTGGCATCGCCGTGACTTTGGCCAGTCAGGTCGTTGGGATCCTGCTTGTTTTCACCCTGGTGATCGGTCCCGCCGGTATCGCGGCGCGCTTCTGTCGCGGTTTTTGGAGTTCCATTCTCATCTCGATCCTCATCGGGCTCTTCTCTGTCTGGACAGGAATTCTCTTGGCCTGCGTCACCAACTGGCCGCCGAGCTTTTGGATTACGGCGATTATTTTTACTCTTTATCTGATTGGAGAAACGCTAGCTCGTTATGTCTTCCGTTTGGAAAGGTAATAAACATTGAAAAACAAAAAACAGCTCAATAATTGTTTCCTCCTATGGCGATCACCGCTTCACATCTCAGAGTCATGAAAGATTTGGGCCGATATGTCCTCAATGTAGGCTTGAGTCTTCTCCTCTTAGTAGTTGGAGATGGGATTCTTCGCGCAGACCCCGTTGAGATAGCGGATCCCTTTAACGTATTAAACCAATCTCAACTTGCGGGGGAGTTTTTTGGATTCAGGCCCAAAGCCGAAACGAACGGGGTGGTTCTTTCGTTACAATCTATCTCAGACTTGCTTGGCAATACTACTGGCGGGGAAACTCGTGGTGGGACTTACTCAGGACTTTTAAACCTCGGTCTTGCGGTAGATCTCCAGAAGGCTGTTGGGTGGGAGGGAGCCTCCTTTAAGAACACGTGGATCTGGCTCTACGGTGACGATCTCTCCCAAAAGTACATTCGCAATGCGTTTACAGCCAGTACGATCGCCGGTGCTCCTGCCTTCAGATGCTATGAACTCTGGTTCCAGCAGAATCTCTTCCATGATGTTGTCTCTCTACGTGGAGGTCTGATTCCCTTTGACACGGAGTTTATGATGTCGGATACGGCAAATCTCTTTGTGAACTCGGCTTTTGGTCCTATGGCCATCGCTACGCTGAATCTTCCTAATGGAGGGCCTCAGTATCCGACCGCTACTCCGGGAGCGCGACTGGCCATTCAGCCCACATCCTGGCTCACACTGCGAACGGCGTTTATGCAGGCCAATCCCTTTGAACAGCAGAATAACCAGCATAACTTTAACTGGAACTTTGGATCGGCTGGGGGACTTCTGAATATCAATGAGGCTGCCGCTACATGGAACAAAGATCCAGCATCCAAAGGGCTTGCCGGTACAGCTAAAGTCGGCTGCTGGTTCCAGACTGGTGAGGGGCCACAGGGGGCTGGTGGGGAAAGTTTTTCCTACGGATCTCCGACAGCCGTTGCCTATAGCAGTGGGTTCTACGGCATCATTGACCAGCAACTTTATGTGCCTGCTGCCAAAGCGACCGATGCTGAATCTGGTAAAAATCCCGTCTCCTCGGGCAAAGATACCAAAACTCCCGTTGATATCCCCTCAACAAAGGGGCTCTCGTCGTTTGCTCAGATTGGATTTGACCCACAGCAGGTCAGCGTGAGTTCCTTTTATTCCTCTGCGGGTCTAGTTTACACAGGGCTGATCCCTACCCGTGATGCTGATAAACTCGGACTTTCCTTTGCCTATGCTCAGATGAGTGATTACCTGCAGGGAAAAGCCGCGGAGGCAGGTCTGTCAGGTGCATCCTTTGAAGGAGTTGCCGAGCTTACTTATTCCATCCGTGTTGCTCCAGCCATCGCCCTCCAACCTGACCTCCAGTACATCCTGCATCCGGGAGGAACCCAGCGGTATGGGAATGCACTCGTTATAGGGGCTCGGGCTGTGGTGGATTTCTAGAATATTGGTGCCTATCCTTCAGGGATGGAACTTCAGGAGGTCATCAATGGAAGCGGTCGCGATGCCGTGACGGTGCGTGAATTCTTCAACGGATGGTCACTTTACCGCCGGATCGTCGATAACGATTATCTTTATCATCGCTCGGTTCGGGAGGTTTTTTCCCGATGGTTAGATGATTTCGGGAGGCCTTTCTCATTTTTGGATCTTGGCTGCGGCGACGCCGATTTCAGTGCTGGGATCTTAATGGGCAGGCCGCTTCAATCTTATACTGGGATTGATATTTCCCCTGTGGCACTTGACCTTGCACGTCAGAACACCGCATTGCTCGGAGTGCCATGCAATCTGATTGCGGGTGATT
>Ga0207956_1000465_pt1 | contig 10578 bp, 10 predicted proteins | sample CryBogCBE25Jul07_FD_184580 | JGI IMG/M metagenome (GOLD analysis project Ga0207956, IMG submission 184580) | Freshwater microbial communities from Crystal Bog, Wisconsin, USA - CBE25Jul07 (SPAdes) (version 2) | ecosystem: Environmental > Aquatic > Freshwater > Lake | place: Crystal Bog...
CCTCTCCTTGATTGCATGCTGGTCAGGCGTTGGTCCGATGGTCGGCACCTTCCATACAGCCGCAGCAAAGCAACGAACGCTGGTTGCAGCGAGCACTGTGCTCGAACCTGTGATCGAACGTCTCACTGCACGCATTGCAGTTTCTGAGATGGCGAGAGCAACACTTCGTGAGCACTTCCAGACTGATGCCGTTGTTATTCCAAATGGAATTGATCTGCAGAAATATGAGTCAGCAGCAAATGTTCCTGCTTATAGCGGCCGTCCAAGCATCGGCTTTTTAGGAAGGTTCGAAGAGCCGCGTAAAGGTCTTTCGGTATTGATTGAGGCGTTGCCGAAGATAGCTAAAGCATTCCCAGAGGTTGAACTGATCGTTGCGGGACCTGGTGACGAGGTCACATTCATCAAGAGCATTCCACTTGGTCTACGTAATCGCGTCAGGTTTGTCGGACGTTTGAGCGAAGCCGAGAAGGCGAATTTTCTTCGAACAGTTGATCTTTATGTAGCACCAAATACTGGGGGAGAGTCCTTTGGAATAATCTTGATTGAAGCGATGGCTGCTGGTGCTTCAATCCTCGCCAGTGACATTCCAGCATTTAGAGAGGTCCTCGCTCACGGGGAATACGGAACACTCTTTGCTTCTGAAAACTCGCAATCGCTCGCAGAGAGTGCGATCAAGGCGTTGAAGGATTCATCTTCGCGGCTAACAAAAACTGATGCCGCGCACATAGCCTCAGCGCGTTATGACTGGAAGAATGTTGCCTCTGAAATTTCGGATGTCTATGAATTAGCTCTTGCATCTGGAAATGGCGTGACACTTGGCTCTGACAATCGACCATGGAAGAGGTTTAGATCTAATGAGTAAAATCCTTCTGATCGCAATCGCACTCTTAATCTTTGCCTGGTACCTCTCGTTTTCAGCAGCTCGCCTGGACCGTTTGCATCACCGAGTTGAAACATCGTGGGAGCATCTCGATGCTCTATTGCAACGCCGAGCAGCCCTTGCCTTAGAGATTGCCCATCAGAGTGATCTTGATCCGGCGCTAGATCTGCTCCTCACTGCATCTGCCTATGAGAGTCGGGAAGCTCCAATGTCCGATCGCAATGAGGCTGAATCGCTGCTCTCAGAATCTCTCAAGGTCTTGCGAGAGTCAGCCGTAGCAGGGGAGATTGAAATCAAAGTTGCCCTCTTGGACCGCTTGGTCGATGTGACCGACAAGATCAAGTTCGCTATCGCAATACACCTTGAATCCGTCTCAGCCGTTGAAAATCTCCGTAAGAAAGCAATCTTCAAAGTCTTCCATCTCGCAGGACGGGCAAAGCTACCGTTCCATTACTCCTTCGAAGATGACGCGCTATGAAAGTAAAGAGCACAATCCTTCTCACCTTTGGCTTGGCAGTTTCGCTCGCTTTAACTGGCTGTGGCGCGAGTTCGAAGAAGTCTGCAACACCCTCTGCCGAAGAACTCAATCTCCTTTCCAATCTTTCAGGTGGCAATGGTCCGATTCTTGCGGTGAAGATCGATGACACACCATCAGCTCATCCCCAGATCAATCTTGACAAAGCTGATGTCGTCTACATCGAACAAGTCGAAGGTGGATTGAGTCGGATCGCTGCCATCTTCTCCAATCCAAAGAACCTCCCAGATTTAGTTGGGCCGGTTCGATCCGCAAGAATTAGTGACCTAGATATCTTGGCCCAATATGGTCGAGTGGGTTTTGCATTTAGTGGCGCTCAGCGTCTCTTCTATCCAAAGATTGATGCAGCAAACCTTGTGAACCTCTCGGCCGACCACGAACCGGCTTCAATCTACTCTCGTGATCTCACCCGTCAGGAGCCGACGAATATGATTCTTCACCCGCGCTCTCTTTTGACCAAGGCAATCGATACCGAGAAAAAAGTCCTTGCGTTTCCTAAGGATCCAGGTTGGAAATTCGGGGCGACACCGGCTGGTGGTCAAGCGATTGTGAGCGCATCCTTTAAGTGGCCGGCCTCGAAATATTCTGCGACCTGGTCTCCATCAGAGAAGCGCTGGCTTCTCTCGTATGACGGCTCACCTGATTTAGGTGCTGATGGTCGACAACTTGGTTCGCCCACTTTGATCATTCAGAAAGTTTCGATCACACCATCGATTTATCACGACAAGGTTGGTGGGATAACACCATTTAGCCAGACAGTTGGTTCGGGGACCGCCTATCTCCTCCGAGATGGCCGGGCGATCCCGATTTTTTGGAACCGAAGTACGCCCGAGACGCCGACCACCTGGACGCTCAAGGATGGAAAGAGCGCCAACTTCGCCACCGGCCAGATTTGGATCGCGCTCACAGATTCCGATCCGGTCTTCGTTTTGGCTCCAGTTGCTCCTGCATCCTCTGGGTCCGCAAGCCCAGCGCCAAAGAAGTAGGCTTAACCCCTTATAACCGCCGATCCAGTTATTGGGTTGGATCGCTAAGAGTTGGAGAGATCAATGAGTGAAGACACTAAGAAAGTAATCGGTTCAGGACGCGTAAAGCGCGGCATGGCCGAGATGCTCAAAGGTGGAGTTATCATGGATGTCGTCAATGTTGAGCAGGCGAAGATTGCAGAAGAAGCCGGTGCGGTAGCAGTCATGGCGCTCGAGCGCGTCCCTGCTGATATTCGGGCGCAGGGTGGCGTCTCTCGTATGTCAGACCCGGACATGATCCAGGCGATCCAAGCAGCAGTCTCAATCCCAGTTATGGCAAAAGCTCGTATCGGCCACTTTGTAGAAGCTCAAGTATTGGAATCTCTCGGTGTCGATTACATCGATGAGTCCGAAGTTCTTACTCCAGCCGATTACGAGAACCACATTGATAAGTGGAATTTCACCGTTCCCTTTGTCTGCGGTGCAACAAACCTCGGTGAAGCACTTCGTCGCATTAATGAAGGTGCCGCGATGATCCGCTCGAAAGGTGAAGCTGGAACCGGTGACGTTTCCAATGCCACAACACATATTCGTACTCTTTTGCGCGAGATTCGACGCCTCTCATCGATGCGCGAGGATGAGATCTACGTAGCGGCGAAAGAGATGTCAGCTCCTTACGAGCTTGTAAAGGAAGTTGCCGAGACCGGAAAGTTGCCAGTCGTTCTCTTCACTGCAGGTGGAATTGCAACTCCAGCCGATGCAGCGATGATGATGCAACTTGGCGCAGATGGTGTCTTCGTTGGATCAGGAATCTTCAAGTCAGGAAACCCAGCCCAACGTGCGGCAGCATGCGTAAAGGCGACCACCTATTACAACGATGCAAAGATCGTCGCCGATGTCTCTCGCGGTCTAGGAGAAGCTATGGTCGGTATCAACGTCGCTGATATTCCGGTCCCACATCGCTTGGCAGAACGCGGCTGGTAATTGCCAACTTTTCGTATTGGTGTCCTCTCTCTTCAAGGTGATTTCCGAGAGCACATCCGAAGCGTTGAGAGCACTGGCCATACCGCCTTTGCGCTTAATCGCGTAGAAGAGATTGCGTCAATTGATGGACTGATTCTTCCTGGGGGAGAATCGACCACAATCGCAAAGTTGGCAAAGAGTTTTGATCTCTTCTCACCGATTCAAAGTGCGATTGCTAGTGGGCTCCCTGTTTATGGTTCATGCGCTGGCATGATCCTTCTGGCGCGAGAGATTGAAGGCGCCGCAGTCGGTCAAGAGAGCTTCGGCGGGATAGATATGAAAGTCCGGCGAAACGCCTTCGGCCGACAGGTTGATTCCTTTGAAAGCGATATCAACTTTGAAGGAATTTCGGCCCCGGCGGTTCGAGGAGTCTTTATTCGCGCTCCATGGGTTGAGTCGATCGGAGAAGGCGTGCACACCCTCGCATCGGTCCAGACGGACTCAGGCCCGCATTCCGTGGCTGTACGTCAACGGAATGCCATGGCCACCTCTTTCCATCCAGAATTGACTGAGGACTCACGCGTGCATCGCTACTTCATCGAGGAGATAGTCGCGAAGGCGAGACGCTAAACTTCTCACAGACGAAAATTTAGAGAAAAAGGGTAGGTGTTCCATGTCAGGCCATTCCAAATGGGCGACAACCAAGCACAAGAAGGCGATCATCGATTCGCGTCGTGCTAAGAACTTTGCAAAGTTGATTAAGGGTATTGAAGTTGCGGCCCGCAATGGCGGAGCAGATATGGATGGAAATCCGACTCTTTATGACGCAGTCACGAAAGCGAAGAAGAGCTCAGTCCCAGCGGACAATATTGATCGTGCAATCAAGCGCGGAGCCGGACTTGAATCTGGCGGCGCCGATTATCAGACCATTATGTATGAAGGTTATGGTCCCGGGGGAGTTGCACTCATGATCGAGTGTCTATCCGATAACCGAAACAGAGCGGCGTCAGAAGTACGTGTTGCGGTAACTCGCAACGGTGGCAATATGGCCGACCCTGGTTCAGTTGCCTATTTGTTCAATCGCAAAGGAACGGTCCTTCTTTCCAAGGCCGGCGGTAAAGTGACTGAGGATGCAGTTCTCGAAGCAGTTCTCGAACACGGAGTTGAAGAAGTAAATGACTTCGGCGATAACTGGCAGGTCGTCTGCGAAGCTTCGGATCTCGTTGCAGTACGAACCGCACTTCAAGATTCTGGAATGGATTACGAGTCAGCCGACTCTTCATTCCTGCCTTCCATGGTTATCCCACTCGATGCCGAGACCGCTCAGAAGGTATTCAATTTGATCGACGCCATCGAAGAATTAGATGACGTTCAGAATGTCTACGGGAATTTCGATGTCTCAGATGAGGTTATGGCGAGCCTGAACTGAGGCAAAGCCAGCCGCTCGCTAGGCTGACTCCGTGATAGTTCTTGGAGTTGACCCTGGTCTGACCAGATGTGGGTTAGGTGTGGTCGAAAGCAAGTCCCATCAGAATCTCGTCATGCGTGGCGTTGGAGTCATCACGACGTCGAAGGAATTGGCGTTAGAGCATCGACTCTTCGAGCTTGAGGTTTCATTGACTCAGTGGATTGAGAAGTTCACCCCAGATGTCATTGCAATCGAACGGGTTTTTTCACAGTTGAATGTAAAGACGGCGATGTCTACAGCGCAGGCGGCTGGCGTAGCACTTCTTCTCGCTGCTCGTTCAGGAATTCCAGTCGCGATGCATACTCCAACCGAAGTGAAAGCCTCGGTTACGGGATCTGGACGTGCAGATAAGAAGCAAGTAGCGACGATGGTCGTAAATATTTTGAAGTTAGATGCAACACCCAAGCCAGTCGACAGTACCGATGCCCTTGCTCTTGCAATCTGTCACCTGTGGCGAGGTACCGGTGATAATCGCATAGCCGAAGCGCTTGCGAAGGAGAAGAAGCGTCTGAAGGTCTCACTGAAATGATCGCCTCACTCACCGGCACAGTAAAGTCCATTCAATCCAGTACCGTCGTTATTGAAGTAGGTGGCGTTGGGATGCTCGTTCAGATCTCACCTCGGCTCGCAGCTTCACTTACCATTGGTCTCTCGACAAGCTTGCAGACAGTTCTTCTTGTCAGGGAGGATGCACTCACTCTTTATGGCTTTGAGGCGAGCGCTGACCGCGAACTATTCGAACTTCTGCAGACCGTTTCTGGCATCGGTCCAAAGGTCGCTCAATCTGCTCTCAATACTTACGAGACCCCACAGTTGATTTCAGCGATCTTCAATGGTGATGGTGCAATTCTTGAAAAGATCTCAGGGCTTGGTAAAAAAGGCGCACAACGGTTGATCCTTGAGTTGAAAGAGAAGGTAGTTCCGACAGATGGAGTGAGCGCATCTCCAGCGCCAGCATGGCGTGAGAAGCTCACTCAGGCGCTGACGGGTTTGGGTTTCTCTCCGAAAGAGGCGCTCGATACTGCTGAAGCTGTTGCACTTGCCAATCCACAGGCATCGAGTGAACTGATTGAAAATCTATTGAGAGAAGCGCTTCAACTGCGAGGTCGCATGTAATGAGCATTTCACGATCGACTTCTGACGACGAGGAACGCAATCAAGAGTTAGCGTTACGGCCACACGATCTTAAGGAATTTGTTGGTCAACAACGTGTTGCCAACCAAGTAGATCTACTGCTCAGAGCGGCACGTGCTCGCGGATCTGCAGCCGATCATGTCTTGTTGTCGGGACCCCCGGGACTCGGTAAGACAACACTCGCGATGATCATTGCTGCCGAGATGAATGCACCGATTCGAGTAACAAGTGGTCCAGCGATTCAACACGCGGGGGATTTGGCAGCGATCCTTTCATCCTTAAGCGAAGGTGAGATCCTCTTCCTCGATGAGATTCATCGCATGTCACGGCCGGCAGAGGAGATGCTCTATTTAGCGATGGAGGATTTCCGAGTCGATGTGATCGTCGGCAAGGGCGTTGGCGCGACTGCGATTCCATTGCAACTCCCACATTTCACTTTGATCGGTGCGACTACAAGGGCTGGGCTTCTCCCAAGCCCATTGCGCGATCGCTTCGGTTTCACTGCTCAACTTGATTACTACGAGAATGCAGAACTAGCTCGAATCGTGGATCGAAGCTCAGGGCTGCTAGGAATCGGTATTTCGACCGAGGCGGTCGATGAGATCGGGTCGCGCTCTCGAGGTACGCCTCGTATCGCCAATCGACTCCTACGGCGGGTTCGAGATTATTCGGAAGTACATGGGTCTGGCTCAATCACCATAGAGGATACGAAGGCCGCCCTGGCCATGTATGAGGTTGATCAAATCGGCCTGGATCGCCTGGATCGTGCCTTTTTAGAGGTCCTTATTAGGCGCTTTGGTGGCGGACCAGTAGGCCTAACTACATTGGCGATGTCGATCGGCGAAGAGGCAGAGACGATTGAAACTTTGGCCGAACCATTCCTAGTGAGGAGTGGATTTATTGCACGCACCCCTCGAGGTCGCATGGCGACCGCTCTGGGCTGGGCTCATCTCGGATTAACGCCTCCCGCCACGCTTGAGCTGGCGCCCAACCTTTTCGACACCACCGCCTTTGATGCCTAGACTTCACCCTTATGTCCGCAAATATTTCTAAAGCCACCAGGAAGCCAGCCAAATCCGGCCGAACCCTTGCCGCACTTCTCGTCGTCCTCGTAGCGTTTACCGCGCTAGCCATCCTCCAAGGTGATACCAAGCTGAAGTTGGGGCTGGACCTACGTGGTGGAACCAGCGTGACGCTCGCTCCCAAGGTTGCCAACGGTGGAAAGGTGGATAAGGCAGCGGTTGAACAAGCTGTTGCAATTATTCGACAGCGCGTCAACTCGCTCGGTGTAGCCGAGAGTGAAGTTTCATCTCAGAGCAACGGTGACATCATCGTTTCTGTTCCAGGAAATTCAAGTAGTCGAGTCGTTGATCTCGTAGGAGCAACAGCCCAGTTGCGATTCCGCCAGGTTCTTGCGGTGGGTGCTGGAAATGCAGCTACATCAGCATCGCTTGCTACTACATCTGCAACAACGAAGACTGGAAGCAAGAGCACCGCAGCTCCTGCGGCTACTTTTCCAGCTGGCGTAACGATGGCCCTCGACACGGCATTTAAGAACCTTGATTGCACCAAGGCCGCTAATCACCAAGGTGGAGCCATAGATGACCCAAATCAAGCTGTCGTCGCTTGTTCTTTAACGGACACTTCTAAGTACATCCTTGCACCAGCAGAGGTTGAAGGTTCTCAAGTCTCGAAGGCAAGCGCTGTTCTTGATAACACAAACGGCAATGGCTGGATGGTTCTCCTCAACTTTAATGGTGCAGGAACTTCAGCTTTTGGAAAGATGACCACGCGAGTTACTTCACTTGCCTCTCCTCAGAACCAAGCTGCGATCGTCCTCGATGGTCTTGTTGTAAGCGCACCTCGCATCAACGAGGCAATCAACTCTGGCTCGGCACAAATTTCTGGAAGCTTTACGCAGACTCTTGCGACTGATCTCGCAAATAAGCTCAAGTATGGTGCTCTTCCGCTGGCCTTAACCGTTCAAGAAATCAATCAGGTATCGCCAACTCTCGGCTCTGATCAACTTCACGCTGGCTTGCTAGCTGGTCTTATTGGTTTGATTTTGGTCATCCTCTACTCCCTTCTCTACTACAGAGGTCTAGGGCTGGTCTCGGTCGGCTCGCTCGTTGTAGCCGGTTCGATCACCTTCCTTTCTTTCCTACTACTTGGAAAGTGGATTGGATTTACCCTCACATTGGCGGGTATTGCAGGTGCGATCGTCTCCATCGGTATCACCGCAGACTCTTTTATCGTCTACTTTGAGCGTCTTCGCGATGAAGTGCGTGAGGGGCGTTCACTGCGTACTGCGGTTGAAACGGGTTGGCAGCGGGCACGCAGAACGATCTTGGTTGCGGACTTCGTATCTTTGATCGCTGCGGCACTCCTTTACTTCTTTGCAGTCGGTGGAGTCCGTGGTTTCGCCTTCACACTAGGGCTCACAACATTTGTCGATCTCATCGTCGTCTTCTTCTTCACCAAACCATTTGTCACGGTGCTCTCTCGAGTTGCCTTCTTTGCAGAAGGACGTAACCTCTCTGGATTGTCGGCAAAGAGTTTGGGTGTTGTAACTGATTCAGGAAAGGATTCCCTCTAATGGCACTATCAGGAATCGGTGGTCGCCTTTATCGTGGCGAAACTTCAATCAATTTCATCGCCAAGCGTCGTCGCTGGTTTGGAATCTCTGGGCTCTTAATCATCATCTCGGCCGTCGCGCTGGGTACCCAAGGACTAAAGCTCGGTATTGAATTTAAGGGCGGTTCGGTTCTCACCGTGCAGGCGCCTTCAGTGAGCGTGGCTCAAGGGCAGGCTGCTCTTAAGAGCGCTGGTGTCGCAACTGAGTCAATCGTTCAGAAGATTGGTACGAACAAGTTGCGTCTTCAGACTACTGACCTTCCGCAATCAACGATCTCGGCAGCACGTACAGCGTTGTCATCTACTTTCAATGTAGATCCAGCAAATATTGATATCCAGACAGTTGGGCCATCATGGGGCAAAGAGATCACCCACAAGGCACTCTATGGTCTCTTCGGATTCTTGATCGTTGTCATGCTCTATCTCGCGATGGCATTTGAACCGAAAATGGCACTCTCCGCGATTGTTGCTGTGATTCACGACGTCTTCATCACTGTCGGAATTTATGCCCTGGTTGGTTTTGACGTTACTCCGGCCACAGTTATTGGCTTCCTTACAATCCTGGGTTACTCCCTCTATGACACCGTGGTTGTCTTCGACAAAGTTCGAGAGAACACGAATGGCATTACCTCGACAGCGCGTCAGACATATTCACAGGCTGCAAACCTTGCGCTCAATCAGACCTTGGTGCGTTCGTTCAACACCTCGTTGATCGCACTGCTCCCTGTTGCATCGATCCTCTTCGTGGGTGCTGGGCTGCTTGGAGCCGGAACACTCAAGGATCTCTCACTCGCGCTCTTTATTGGCCTCGCAACAGGCACATACTCCTCGATCTTTATCGCTACACCACTTCTTGCGACGCTTCGTGAGCGTGAACCTGCGATGCAGGCACTTGCAAAGCGAGTCTCAACACGTGGGGGAGTAATCGAAACTCCTGTTGATAAGAACACCGCTGGTGTCGTTACCTCTACCCATTCTAAAGAGAGCCACGAGCGCGGTCCTCGCAATCAGCCAAAGCGAAAGCCTCGTCGACGCTAAGACTGGTTGTAAAAAATGGCCACGGAGCTTGAGGGTTCATTAGATCCATTACTAGCACCGCTTGCCGAAAAACTTTTACAGCACCATCCAGACTCTTCCCTCGAAGAACTGGTTGGTGCTTTTGAGTTAGCACGAGAGAAACATGAAGGACAGCTCCGTAAGTCGGGTCAGCCTTACATCACTCATCCGGTCGCTGTTTCTGAGATTCTCGCCGAACTTGGATTAGATCAGGCCACAATCATCGCAGCTCTCTTACACGACACCATTGAAGATACCGGTTACACCATTCCAGAGATGCAGGCAGCCTTCGGGCAAGAAGTCGCTGCTCTCGTGGATGGCGTAACAAAGTTAGACAAGTTGACCTACGGTCCAACGGCAGAAGCCGAGACGCTTCGAAAGATGGTAATCGCGATGTCCAAGGATGTCCGGGTACTTGTTATCAAACTAGCGGATCGACTCCACAACGCACGAACGTGGAAGTTCGTCTCCGCTGAGAGTGCAACTCGAAAAGCCCGCGAAACACTCGATATATATGCGCCTCTTGCCCATCGCCTCGGAATGAACGCAATTAAGTGGGAGTTGGAAGATCTCGCCTTCCAAACCCTTGAACCAAAGAAATTCGAGGAGATTGAACGTCTCGTTATCGAGAGGTCACCGTCGCGCGACGCCCTCACCTCTGAAGTCATTGAGGCGGTTAAGGGGGATTTGCAGGTAGAAGGAATTTCGGCGAGCGTTACTGGACGGCAGAAGCATTTCTACAGTGTCTACCAAAAGATGGTTGTTCGTGGGCGAGATTTTAACGATATTTATGACTTGGTTGGCATCCGAGTCTTGGTTGATGATGTACGTGATTGTTACGCCGTTCTTGGAGCGATACACGCTAGGTGGAATCCGATCCCTGGTCGATTTAAGGATTACATCGCGATGCCGAAATTCAATCTTTATCAATCACTACACACAA
>Ga0207956_1000467_pt1 | contig 10544 bp, 9 predicted proteins | sample CryBogCBE25Jul07_FD_184580 | JGI IMG/M metagenome (GOLD analysis project Ga0207956, IMG submission 184580) | Freshwater microbial communities from Crystal Bog, Wisconsin, USA - CBE25Jul07 (SPAdes) (version 2) | ecosystem: Environmental > Aquatic > Freshwater > Lake | place: Crystal Bog...
ATGCTGGCATCCAGAAGAAGTTGAACTACCTTAATTCTTAAAAACTCCAGCAGGACTACATAGGCATTAAAATGATGCGATCCTAATGAGTGATTGCATGAATGTCTGCCGATAAAAAACCTAAATATGCTGTATTGCGATCTGTAGAGTCCTTTGCTAAAGGGCGACCTACCATTAGAAGGCGCATTGCGGATGGGAAGGCATTGCGCAAAAGGGTTAGTTTTGCGGAGCAGGGAATTTATACACCCCCCAAAATTCGTGTTGACCCGATAACCATTCTTGAAGAACAAGCCAAAACTCGCATTCAATCGCTCATTCCTATTCGCTACAGAAGAATGCTGCAGTCGCCATTCGCATTTTATCGAGGTGGGGCTGCAATCATGGCTCAGGATTTGGCCAATCAACCTACAACCAATATCATTGTCCAGCTGTGCGGTGACATGCATGTCTCTAATTTTGGGCTCTTCGGTACTGCCGAGCACCGACTAGTTTTCGGTATTAATGATTTTGATGAAACTTTGCCCGGAAGTTGGGAGTGGGATTTAAAGAGACTTGTAGCAAGCGCATTGATTGCATGTGAAAGTGCTGGTGGCGATAAAGCACTAGGCAAACAGCTGGTTTATCGAATTTGCTCGGAGTATCAAAAGCAAATGGCTAGGTATGCAAATATGCCGTATCTCGAGTTAGCGCAAGAATTTATTGGTGAACAACAAATTCGCAAACATTTCAGCAAGGAGCATCAAAAGAAAATTGATGCCTATCTAAAGGAGTGTAAAGGTCAGAATAATATTCAAGTATTGCAAAAGCTCACAACACTTGTTGGCAAGAACCGCAAGATCATTAATAAACCACCTCTTATTGAACACTTCAAGGAAGAGGCATATGGTGTGCCACTGCAGACTCTGATTGATAAAGCCCTCATGAATTATGCGAGTACTTTACTAGCGGACCGAAAAGTATTATTTGAGCGCTACACATTAAAAGACTATGTTAGAAAAGTAGTGGGCGTTGGCAGCGTAGGCACTAACTGTATGCTGTTTTACTTTGAGGGCGATAGCGAGCACGACCCCTTATTTTTGCAATATAAAGAGGCTCAAAAATCTGTATTGAGTCCTTATCTCGGCAAATCGATTTTTCGAGACATGGGTCATCGTGTTGTTGCTGGTCAAAGACTTCTCCAAGGGGCACCTGACATCTTTTTGAATTTTGGGCTGGTGCAGTTTGATATCAATCGCGGTGAAGGTTTTTATATGCGTCAGCTCAGAGATATGAAAGGTGGCTTAGATATCGGTGCAGAAGGGGTTTCCTTAAAAAACTTTCCTGACTACGCAAGACTGTACGGTTGGGCCTTAGCTTTGGGTCATGCGCGTTCCGGTGATGCTGCAATGATCTCTGGATATTGCGGAGAATCACAAGAGTTTGGGAATGCCTTATATTCTTTCGCGAAGTCCTATGCCAAACAAAATCAGAGCGATTTTGAGGTTTTTAAAAAAGCTGTCAAAAGCGGTAAATTGCAGGTTGCAAGTAAAAAAGCGGCACTTTAGGTGTCTTGAGCTTGAGTCATCAAGATGTCATCATTTTGATTGATAGTGAATATTGACCTTTTCCATCTCTTGAAATCATCATGAAATTAATCCAATTGCTTAAGCTTCATTTCATCGCGTTATTTTGTTTGGTTACAGGCATTGTCCATGCGGCTGCAATCTACCCCATAGATCAGGCTAATATTTTGGCTGGCTCCAAGTTTGACATCAAGGTTGAATTGAATTCCGTTGTCAATCAGAATGATGTCATTCTTGAGTTGAACGCCAAGCCGATCAACGCACTGGTCACGGTGAAACCAGAATTTATTGCTAATGAGAATGGCAGGGGAAGTTCATTGGTTTTTCGAGATGTACACATCTCAAAGGCCGGTAAATATCAATTGACGGCAACTGTCCCTCAAGAACGTCTCCAAGTGAATTGGGATGTATATGCTAGCGGCCCTCGTAAGGTCAAAAATGTCATTCTTTTTGTTGGTGATGGTATGACGATCGCCAATCGAACCGCCGCTAGAGTCTTATCTAAAGGCATAACCGAGGGCAAGTATCAGGGTAGGTTGGCATTTGATGACATGCCGAGTACGGCCATGATAGGAACCTCCGGTTCAGACTCCCTCATTACGGATTCGGCAAATTCAATGAGTGCCTACACAACTGGACATAAAACAGCTGTTAATGCAATGGGATTGTATGTTTCCCGAGCCACCGATAATTTATCGCATCCTAAGGTTGAGACCATCGCTGAACTGATTAAGCGCAATACAAGAATGTCCGTAGGGATCGTGTCAGATGCCGAACTTGAAGATGCAACTCCAGCAGCCGTAGTTGCTCATACACGTCGTAGGGCAGATAAGCAATATATTGCTGATCAATTACTAGCCAGTGGTGCTGATGTTATTTTAGGTGGAGGATCAGCCTATTTTTATCCTCAGTCTACTAAAGGCTCGAAGCGCAAAGACGAGCAAAATCTTATTGATGGTTTTAAAGCAAAAGGCTATCAGTTGGCTTTTACAAAACAGCAACTATTAGCCGAATCCTCCAGTAAAAATACAAAGAAATTATTTGGTGTTTTTCATCCGGATAATATGGATGGGTCTCTAGACCGCCTTTATCTTAAAAAGAATACTGTCGAGCAATACCCCAACCAACCCGACTTGACTGAGATGACCCAATCAGCAATTGATGTGCTCTCCAGAAATCCAAATGGTTTCTTTTTAATGGTTGAGGCCGCATTAATCGATAAATTCAATCATCCCCTAGATTGGGAGCGAGCAGCTTTTGACACGATAATGCTTAGTAATGCCGTCCAAATTGCCAAAGATTTTGCCAAAACCCATCCCGATACTCTCATCATCGTTACTCCAGATCACACCCATAGTGGTTCAATTAGCGGCGTCGTGCATGATGACAAACCTGGGGCATTGCGCGAGAAGGTAGGTGTCTACGCCGATGCAGGGTATCCAAATTACCCAAAAGCAGATCTCAAAGGCTACCCTAATAAGATCGATGTTTCTAAGCGTTTGGCCTATTTCTATGGAAGCTATCCAGACCATTACGAAACAATGCATCCAAAATTAGATGGCACATTTGTACCAGCCATTAAAGATGAGGCTGGGAAATTCGTGGCTAATCCTAAATATATTCAATTGCAAGAAGATGCCATTCATGTGGGCGGAAATCTACCTACAAATCAAGAATCCGGAGTTCATACAGCCGACGATGCTGTATTAAATGCACAGGGCCCTGGATCAGAAAAGTTCAAAGGCTTTATGGATAACACGGAGGTATTTAGAGTAATGGTAGAGTCCTTAGGACTGAGCTCTAAATAAAGCACCCTTTATTCATGGAATTTATTCATAACATCAACTATGCATCTTTAACAGATACTGCTATTAGTCTGTGTGCCGCTTTTTTCTTTGGCGGCTTAATTGGACTAGAGCGTCAATATCGACAGCGAACAGCTGGTCTCAGAACGAATATCTTAGTTGCTTTAGGGGCTGCAATTTTTGTGGATGCTGGTAATCGCCTAACTGGTCATGATGGCGCTGTTCACATCATGGCTTATGTTGTTTCAGGTATAGGCTTCTTGGGTGCTGGTGTCATCATGCGTGAAGAAGGCAATGTTCGTGGAATCAATACGGCTGCCACTTTATGGGCCTCGGGTGCAGTAGGGGCCTGCGCAGGTGCTGATCTCATCTTAGAGGCTGGTTTAGCAACAGCTTTTATATTGGCGGCAAATACCTTATTGAGACCGGTAGTGAGTTTTATTAATCGCCAGCCCTTAGATACTAAATCTGTAGAGGTTACAAACTCGGTTTACATCATCACACCTAAACATGCACAGAAGCATGCGTTAAAGGAATTCATCAGAACCTTGGAAGAAGCTGGTTATCAAACTCAGGATATTGAAGTGCACCAATTTGGTATTGATGAGGTTGAGATTCAGGCTGTGCTCACTGCTTCTGCAGTTGATGGGGATGAGATGGATAAGCTTATCGCCAAGATTGCGGATCAAGAGTTTGTAACCCAAGCGTTTTGGAGTCCAAGTACAACTGACTAGAGGAAATGCATTGACATAATAGTGAAACATTATTAGTTCACTATCCCGTTGTGCTTAACGATAATTATCTCGAATCAACCGTTACTTGCCCGCATTGCGAGGCTTCTGAGACATTGTTACTGCAATCGGGCTCTACTCATCATTTCTATCGTTGTAGATCCTGTAGCGCGATTTTGAAGCCTAAATCTGGCGACTGCTGCATCTTATGCAGTTTCGGGTCTAGTGACTGTTCCGCCCCGGAACAAAACTTAGCCGCCTGATAGATTCTTACCCAAGTTATATGGCCTGATGGCTGTTTTCATCAATATGTCACGGTTTTTACATAAAATAGACATAATTGATGTTGAAAACTTTACTGGGGAATATCTTGGCCAGCAATCCTGTTGAACCTTTAACGCAGTCTGCGGATCTTGTTGCCGCCGTAGACTTAGGCTCAAACAGTTTCCGTATGCTGGTCGCCCAAGCAGTCAATACGCCCTCGGGCACCCAATTACGCCCAATTGATACTTTGCGTGAATCAGTTCGCTTAGCTGCTGGCCTTACTGAAAATAAACTTCTAGGTAATGACGCCTATCAAAGAGGTCTTACTGCTATTAGACGTTTTGGTGAGCGGATTAGAGGCTTTGACCCTTCCAATGTTCGTGCGGTTGCCACCAATACTCTTCGTGTTGCAAAAAACGCCCAGCAATTTGTTGATGATGCTCAAGTGGCGCTCGGATTTCCGATTGAGGTGATTGCGGGGGTTGAAGAAGCGCGTCTCATCTATATTGGCGCTGCACATGAAGTTCCAGCCGTCCAAGGAAATCGATTAGTTGTCGATATTGGTGGTGGCTCTACCGAGTTCATTATTGGTAAAGGCTATGAGCCTAAGCTAATGGAAAGCTTATACATAGGATGCGTATCGCACAGTATGCGTTTCTTTCCCAAGGGCAATATTGATGGGCATGCCTTTAAAGAGGCTGAGCTTGCAGCAAGACGCGAGATTCAGGTCATTTCTGGTGCATACCTTAAAAGTGGATGGAAGCAAGCCATTGGATCGTCTGGCACCGCTAGGGCACTTGCTGAGTTGATTGCAGCAAATGACTTTAACGGTAGCGGCGATAGCCTCACTATGGGTCGCGTGAACGCCGGAAGCGGCTTGATAACACGCGATGGCTTAAAGGCATTGAAGAAGCATCTTCTGAAATATGAAAACGTAAATCAAGTTGAGTTAAATGGCCTAAAAGATGATAGAAGATCTGTTTGGCCGGGTGGCCTTGCAATCATGCTTGCCGTATTTGATGAATTAGGCATTGAAGATATGGAGGTAACAGACGCTGCTTTGCGTAGTGGCGTTTTGTATGACCTTTTAGGCCGATCACAGCATCACGATATGCGTTATGTGACGGTAGAGCAGTTTATGCAACGCTACAACGTAGATAGAGATCAGGCCTCTAGAGTAGGCAGACTTGCTGCTGAATTCCTTCAGCAACTACCCAAGCCACAATCAGAGAGTAGGGACAATAATGTTGCACTCTTGCAATGGGCTGCTAATTTACATGAGATTGGTTTATCGATTTCTCACAATGGTTATCACAAACATTCTGCGTACATAGCAGGAAATGCGGATATGCCAGGTTTTTCAAAGAATGATCAAGCCCGTTTAGCTGCTCTATTAATTGGTCATGCAGGAAAGCTAGGAAAACTAGCCAATAATCATAATTTCCAAGATTGGCGTATGTTGTTTTGCTTACGTCTAGCCCAGGTCCTTTGCCGAGGTCGCAATGATGCAAATTTTCCCAAGGTGAAAGTGTCAGAGCATGACGGATCCTATTTGGTAAGCCTTTCAAAGGAATGGACATCAGAACATCCCCTGACTGAATTTAGTCTATTAAAGGAAGCGGCTGAATGGGAAAGGGTTGGACGCTCTTACCAAGTTAGCCTTAAGTAAACATCAGATAAACCTAGTGGGAATAAAAAAGCCGTTTCAAATGAAACGGCTTTTTGTTTATTGGAGGGCTATAGTCTGTTACATGCCCAAGAAATGTTTTGCGTATCTTGGATTGATATCTGAAAGACGCAACATAGTCAGTAAATCCGCTGTATTAAAGTCTGGATCCCAAGCTGGGGCGCTACAAATCTTTGCACCTAGCTTTAAGTAACCTTTGATCAGCGGAGGAGCCTCAACATCAAGTCCGCCATTTAATTTATCTAATGGGAGCGGGAGGCGAGGGAATGCGTGAAACTCTGTTGGAGCCATTTGATCAGTGCCCAGTGAGTTATAAAGGCTCGCTGCAAAATGACCACCGTCTGCCATTGGAATGCTTGCGCAACCCAACATGATTTCATAGCCATTTTTGAGCATGTATTGGGCTAAACCGCTCCAGAGAGTCATAATGACTGCGCCTGAGCGATAGTCCTGATGTACGCAAGATCTACCTAGCTCAACTAATTTGGAGCGAAGGTGATCTAAACGTGATAAATCGAACTCAGAGTCAGAATAGAGGCGACCAATCTCTTGGGCCTTATGAGGGGGTAGAACGCGGTAAGTTCCAACCACCTTCAGACTGTCTTGGTCGCGTATTAATAAATGATCGCAATATGCATCAAATTCATCTACATCTAGACCTTCTTCATTTTGGGCAAGGTTTGCACCCATTTCCTCAGCAAATACTTTGTAACGTAAACGTTGTGCCTCTTTAACTTCAATAGCACTGGTAGCCCACTCAATTTTGAACGCAGGTTTTTTGACTTTGGCAACTGGAGCAACTGGAGCAACAATTTCAGGCTGAACGAGCTCGGCGCGCGATTTAGTAGCAAACTTTTTACCAAAAAGCTTCTTCCCAAACTTCTTAGATAGTTTTTTTATCGGATTTAACTTAGATTGCGTCGCATCCTTCTTTTTCTTGGGGGAGAAGATTTCAAATGCGCCAATCGGGTTTGGAATATCAGACATAGTTAGCCTTGGTAGTTTTACTAATATTAGGGTCTATTTGTTACAAATTGAAGACAAGGGGTGCGCAAACGGCAGACCACAATAAAACGGCAATTAAAAGCGCAAGCATGACGGCCGCAGACCCAAAATCCTTAGCTCTTTTGGATAAATCATGGTGTTCAAATGAAATTCTGTCGATTGCTGCTTCAACACTGGAATTTAATAGCTCAACCACCAATACCATCACCAAAGAGCTAATCAAGAGTACTTTTTCAAGGTGGCTTATCGACAATACAAGGGCAATCGGGGTCAGTATTAGAAATAAGGTCAACTCTTGTCTGAAAGCACTTTCCTCTTGAAATGCATAAACAAGACCGCACCAAGAATTTTTGGCAGCATGCCATGCTCTCGCCAACCCACGATTGCCTTTATGAGGGTTTTGGTCAATGTGATAGGGTGAGCTCAATTGTGATTACCTTTATGCAATTGCAGTTACATGCACATTAGGTGATGGCACGGGCTTAAGGTGGCGCACAAATTCCTCAGAAGCCGCTCTCCAGGAAAACTTTTCCGCATGAGCACGCGCTACTTCGCGAGGGATCTTTAATGCATCAATACAAGCTTGCCGCAGATCTTCATTCATGGCTCCTGCTTTGGAACTTCCCAAAACATCGATGGGTCCTGTTACCGGATAGGCTGCGACAGGGGTGCCGCAGGCCATCGCTTCTAGTAATACCAAACCGAATGTGTCTGTCTTGCTCGGGAACACAAAAACATCTGCTGCTGCATAGACTTTAGCAAGCTCGTGCTGTTGCAGAACGCCGAGATAGTTAATGTCAGGATATTTTTCTTTGATGCCAGCCATGGCTGGACCGTCTCCTACCACCCACTTAGAGCCAGGAAGGTCTAACTCTAAAAATGCATTGATATTTTTTTCGACAGCAACGCGACCGACATATAAATAAATAGGATGCGCTGTATTGAGGGCTTTTGATTCTTGTACTTTAAAAATATCTAAATCAACACCGCGAGACCATAGAACAACATTATTCAAACCGTATTTTTCTAAATCCTCTTTGACGACGATCGTAGGCGCCATGACAGCCATAGAAGGACCATGGAACCAACGAATGAATGCGTAAGTAATGGCAAGAGGAATGCCTGTACGCGCTTTTACATATTCTGGAAAACGGGTGTGATAGGCGGTTGAAAAGGGCAAGTTATTTTTCACTGCATAAGATCGCGCAGAAAGACCTAGCGGCCCTTCCGTTGCAATATGCATGGCATCGGGAGCAAACTCTTTGATGCGACGAGCAACTTCTTTGCCTGGAAATAAAGATAAGGCAATGTCTGGGTATGTAGGGCAGGGAATAGATTTGAAGCCATTTGGAGTAATCATTTCAACTTCGTGACCCATTGCAACTAATTCAGCACGAGTTTGCTTCAGAGTTCTAACCACGCCATTTACTTGTGGATCCCATGCATCTGTAATGATCATTATTTTCATAGAGCAGCCTCTTATAGAATTGATTCAACAGCAGGTTGGTAAGTCACTTCAGGAATTTCTACTGGCTCACCTTTGATATAGGGCCAATGGATAATTTTGAGTTCGCCAGTATGGGTTTCAACCAGGGCGGTAAGGCTCTCGACCCAATCCCCATCGTTACAGTAAATAAGGCCGTCAATTTCACGAATTTCAGCTTTATGAATATGACCGCAAACAACACCATCGCAACCCCGTAGGCGAGCCTCTCGAGCCATGATGTGTTCAAAGTCAGCGATGTAACTGACGGCATTTTTGACTTGATGCTTTAAATATTGCGAAAGCGACCAGTATTGAAGACCCATTTTTACCCGCAACATATTGAAATAGCGGTTGATGTATAGGATCAATGAGTAGAGCGTGTCGCCAACGTAAGCTAACCACTTTGCGTATTGCATCACCCCATCAAAAAGATCTCCATGGGTGACCCAGAGTTTTTTGCCATCAAGGGTTGTGTGGATAACTTCCTCAACTACCTTGACATCGCCAAAAGAAAGGCCAAAGAACTGTCTCGCACTTTCATCATGATTTCCTGGAACATAAATAACTTCAGCGCCTTTTCTGGCCTTACGAAGTAATTTCTGCACTACATCATTATGTGCTTGTGGCCAGTAGAATGATTTCTTGAGGCGCCAGCCATCGATAATGTCACCAACAAGATAGAACTTATCTGCTTCGTTGTGTTTGAGAAAATCGAGAAGGTAGTCTGCCTGACACCCTGATGTTCCGAGGTGTACGTCTGAAATCCAGATGGCTCTGTAATGCATCATGAAACCGTATTAAGCCAAACCACTGTGTAAGGATCATGACACTTTTAAGTCATTTTGATGACTAGTAGACCTTTTGCGTGGATAATTTATATTGAGTACCGTTATGAGCCAAATCAATCAACATCAAGACAAGATAACGCCTTTTATTGTTCGCCTATTTCTTTGGGCTTCAATTTGGCTTCATGTTATTCGTGGGCTTTTCACCTTGTTTGTTTTCTTCCCAATTTCCAATAGGGCGAAAAAGGATGCTCATATAAAGCGGTGGTCAGAAAAACTGCTGAGTATTTTTGGTATTGAGCTCAGGGTTAAAAATTCCTCAATTCTTCCTATAAAGCCAATTTTGCTTGCATCAAATCATATTTCTTGGATGGATATCCATACGATTAATGCTTTTAAGCCCATACGTTTTGTAGCAAAGTCAGAAGTCGAATCATGGCCTATTTTTGGCTGGATGGCTAAACAGTTGGGAACGGTATTTATTAAGCGTGAAAGTGCAAAGCATGCCCATTTAGTGGTTGGCAATATGGCTGAGTCCTTAAAGAAGGAGTCCATTTGCATTTTCCCCGAGGGGACTTCTACTGATGGTGAGAGCGTAAGACCTTTTAAGCCTAATTTATTCGAGTCAGCCGTAGTTTCAGATGCCCCCGTATACACCTTAGCGATTCGCTATGTTTGCAAAAATACTGGCAGGCGCTCAAATGTACCTGCTTTTATTGGAGATATGGGACTTCTTGAATCTATGAGCAATATTCTTAAAAATCGAAATCTTGCAGTAGAGCTAACTTTTTTCCCGCCGGCAGGATCCAGCCCCATGAGTCCCAATGATAGAAAATGGCTGGCACTCCATAGTTATGAGCAAATATCTACTTACTTTGATCAGGTCAACAAGCATTAGGTAATGTAATAAAAGCGTCATAACTTAGAGCGTAAACTAGCAAAAACCCTTTGAGGATAGTTATGCCCACTAAACATAAAGAAATGGCAGAGTGGTATCAGCGTGCGCAAGAAGAAATTCTTGACAGCATGGACGAAGAGCTTGAGATGGAGCTTGATGATGATCGTCTTTCTCAAGACGGCGATTCTGGTTCACAAGTTCCACGCAATACCTATTTCAGAGAGCTCTTTAGGCTTCAGGGTGAGCTTGTCAAACTTCAAGATTGGGTTGTTGCCAATAAGGTAAAAGTAGCCGTTTTGTTTGAGGGTCGTGATTCAGCAG
>Ga0207956_1000472_pt1 | contig 10508 bp, 8 predicted proteins | sample CryBogCBE25Jul07_FD_184580 | JGI IMG/M metagenome (GOLD analysis project Ga0207956, IMG submission 184580) | Freshwater microbial communities from Crystal Bog, Wisconsin, USA - CBE25Jul07 (SPAdes) (version 2) | ecosystem: Environmental > Aquatic > Freshwater > Lake | place: Crystal Bog...
GCTCAGCGAGCCAACCAGAATCGATCTTCATCGCACCGGCGACATTGAAGTAACGCAGGCTAATCGCAGCAAAGTTCTCTTCAGCGCAGAGGTCGGTGAGTAGATTATCCACGGCAAGTTTTGTCTCGCCGTATGGGTTGGTTGGGTGAGCTTTGTGAGTTTCAAGAATCGGCTGAACCTTCGAATCACCATAGGTCGCAGCCGATGATGAGACAACGATGCGAGTGATCCCAGCGCCATCCATCTCGTCGAAGAGCACCTGGCTTCCGCCAATATTGTTATTGCGATAGAGATCTGGCTTCTCAACTGATTCGCCGACGAGAGATTTTGCAGCAAAGTGAATGACTGCATCGCAATCAGTGAGCGCCTTTCGCACGACTTCACCATCGAGGATCGACCCTTGATAGAAGGTTGCCTCTGCCGGAACTGAGTCGGCATGGCCGGTGCTGCAATCATCTAAGACGGTGACCTCAAAGCCACGCTGTAAAAGGAGGGCGACCGTTGTGCCACCAATGTATCCAGCACCGCCAGTGACAAGAACTCTGCTCATAGCCACACTCTACTTGAGAGCGTTAATTTCTTATCTGACCTGCGCATGTATCGACTGCTGGTGCCTTCGTCTTGGTTGGGGCCGGAGACGCAGTAGGTGATGGCGGAGTAGTTCCTTGAGTAACTTGGAATTGAACTGGGAAGGTATTACCTGCGTGCGTCCCCGAAGGATCTGAGTACTGAAGGATCCCAAGGTAATTTCCGGCGACGAGTCCATTGACAGTGACAGTCCATCTTCCGGTAGCGGCGCGAACGGAGGTTTGAGTGCCGATCGTTAGCGAGTCATCAAGAGATTTGAATCGGACGGTACCGGTGACAACCGGAGTTCCATCAGGTCGTAGCACATCGATCGTGGCGATAAAGGGTTCATTGGTTGATTGCGAACTCTGGCTCACAAGTTGCATAGTTGTCGGTTCATTCTGCGGAAGTGAGTCGGCTGGTTCGGGAGTCCATGTGCCACGAATGAGAGCAAGGAACTTTGATGTGGTGCCAGCGAAGACATTGAGATCAACGCGAGTACCGGGAACGCCATATTTTCCTGCGATTCCACATGATGTGTACTGCCAGAATTGCCATTGGGCGGTGCAATTGGCATTGCTCCAGGGATGAGCGAAACATCCAACGCCCTTCGCATTCGGTTGAGATGTGGTGAGGGCTGGGTCGAGTGAGTAACGGGCCATCCAAAGCGGATACTGGCGGAGCGCAGGATCACCAACCATCGCTGATTCTAAAAATTGGGGATATGAGTAGAAGATTGGTTTTCTACCAGTCTTCTCTGTAACAGTTTGCAACCAGGTCTTCGCCCATAAAGTGACATTTGTCCGAGCCATATATTTGAGACAGGTGCCGCGACCATTGGTGCGCTGACAATTATTTTCAAGATCGAGTGCAACTGGCAGATCCCTTCGGTTATAACCGCCAATCTGACCAATTCGCCAGACAACTTTTTGAGCTTGTGCTTGTGCATCTTTAATAATGAAAGCGGAATCAGTGCTGTCAGGTAGATAGGCGTAGTAATAGAAACCCGTATAGAGCAACGCTCGTTGTGCCGCCTTACGATCAGGGATCAAAAATTTCAGTGCCATTTCATCGGCGGCAGTCTGCGCATCAGCACCCTTGATCATGACAAAGCGAATACCGGCCGAGTACATCTGCGTGAAATCGATCGGAGCATCTTTCGGATGCTGCCAGTGGCTGATATCTATACCAGCGATGCGCGCCCCTGGTCCTGCTTGAACAATCTTCGCAGGGGCCACAGCCCATGTTGCATCGGCGAGAAGTGATACCGATAAGAGAAGAGCAAGAAGAGTGCGTTTCACTCTTCGATGACCTCAACATCGATTCCATAGACCTGATGAATCGCACCAGTAAGAAGGGCGAGATATTTAGGATTGCGAGCTGCGCTGAAATTATGTTCCCCGCCCAACTTTGTGACATCGGCAAAGCTGATGAGGAGCCGGTTTCCATCGAGTGAGACGAGCCGGGCATCGAAGAAGGCGAGCCAGGCGATTCGATCGGCATCTAAAAGGAGATCGAGGACGCGATTCCACTCAGATTTGAGGGAGTCCAACGAGATCTCGCCGCGATTGCTCATGGTCAGAAGGATAAGGCAGGCTCGCGATGAAGTCGGGTTCAATTCTCGATAGAGTTGCCGCATGGATAACGAAGCAAAGTGCCCCTTCCCAGGCGTTAACGCCACCCACGAACAGATCTCCAACCAAGATTGGTGGCCAAACCAGCTCAATCTGAAGGTGCTCCAATACAACTCACCTCTCGCTGATCCGATGGATCCAGATTTTGATTATGCGAAGGAGTTCGAGAGCCTCAACTTCAAGGCGCTGAAGAAGGATCTCACCGCTTTAATGACAGATTCCCAAGAGTGGTGGCCAGCAGATTATGGACATTACGGTCCGTTCTTTATTCGCATGGCTTGGCATAGCGCGGGCACATATCGCACCTTCGATGGTCGTGGTGGTGGCGGTGCGGGAATGCAGCGCTTCGCTCCGCTTAATAGCTGGCCTGATAATGGCAATCTCGATAAGGCCCGTCGTCTTCTCTGGCCAATCAAGCAGAAATATGGAAAGAAGATCTCTTGGGCCGATCTGATGATTCTTGCGGGCAATGTCGCACTTGAGTCGATGGGATTCAAGACCTTCGGTTTCGGTGGCGGTCGCGCAGATGTATGGGAACCAGATGAGACGTACTGGGGCAAGGAGAATGAGTGGCTTACTAACAATCGTTACAGCGGCGATCGCGAATTAGAGAATCCACTAGCTGCAGTGCAAATGGGATTGATCTACGTCAATCCTGAAGGCCCAGATGGAAATCCAGATCCGCTTCTCTCTGCTCGCGATATCCGTGAAACTTTTGGTCGCATGGCGATGAATGATGAAGAGACGGTCGCACTCGTTGCTGGAGGCCACACATTCGGTAAGGCGCATGGCGCCGCTGATCCATCAAAGTATGTCGGTGCTGAACCAGAAGGCGCTGCAATTGAAGAGATGGGCCTCGGCTGGAAGAACTCATATGGCACAGGTAAGGGTGGCGACACCATTACGAGTGGACTTGAAGGCGCATGGAATGCAACGCCAACAAAGTGGGATATGTCGTATCTCAAGACGCTCTTCGCATATGAATGGGAGCAGACCACGAGCCCAGCAGGTGCAAAGCAATGGATTCCAGTTGGGGGAGCAGGTTCAAACACTGTTCCGGATGCTCATGATCCAAAGAAATCTCATCCACCAGTGATGCAGACAACTGATCTCGCGCTTCGCACAGATCCCGCTTATGAAAAGATCTCACGCGATTTCCTTGCGAACCCAGATAAGTTCGCTGATGCCTTTGCTCGTGCCTGGTTCAAGTTAACGCATCGCGATATGGGTCCAGCAGTTCGTTACCTCGGCAAGGATGTCCCATCTGAAGTTCTCATTTGGCAGGATCCACTTCCGGCAGCACCAAAGCAGGTTGTTGGCTCTAAGACCATCGAATCGATCAAGTCAGAGATTCTCAAGTCAGGGCTAACTATTGCCCAGCTTGTTAATACTGCTTGGGCATCGGCTGCAACATTCCGCGGAAGCGATAAGCGTGGTGGTGCAAATGGCGCACGTATTCGCCTTGAGCCACAGCGCAGTTGGGAAGTAAATAATCCGAAGGAGCTCGCAAAGGTTCTCAAGGTTCTTGAGGGAGTTCAGAAGAAGGTCAACAAGAAGAACTCACGCGAGGTCTCACTTGCCGATCTCATTGTTCTCGGAGGCGTTGCCGCAATCGAAAAGGCCGCGAAGCAAGCAGGTGTGGCGACAAAGGTGCCATTTACACCTGGTCGCACTGATGCAACTCAGGCGCAGACCGATGTGGTCTCCTTTGCAGTACTTGAGCCAACGCATGATGGCTTCCGCAACTACCTCAACAAGGCGCACACTATTCCTGCGGAGCAACTCCTCTTGGATCGGGCATCACTACTGACGCTGACGGCACCTGAGATGACAGTGCTTGTTGGTGGCCTCCGTGTTCTCAACGGTTCATTCACCAAGAAGGCAGGAGTTCTCACTAACGATTACTTCAAGAATATTCTTGATATTCGATATGCATGGGCGCCAAAGGGTGGAACTGATCACTTTGAAGCACATGATCGCAAGACTGGAAAGGTGGCTTGGAGTGGAACGCGCGTTGATCTGCTCTTCGGTTCACACTCCCAACTTCGTGCGATCTCAGAAGTCTATGCCAGTGATGATGCGCAGAAGAAGTTCGTGAACGACTTCGTCGCTGCTTGGACAAAGGTGATGGAGCTCGATCGCTTCGATCTCCAGTAATTTCCGAAGGTTAATCAGAAGCCGTGAGTGAGGATCGTTCTATATTCGAGCTCACGGCTTCGCCATCTTCCGAGGTCATTTCTTACGGAGACCATGCCGATCAAGTGATCGAGGTATTCCGATCTCATAAAATTAATTCCACGAAAGTACTTTTGATTCACGGCGGCTATTGGCGACCACAATTCGATCGCTCGCACCTTCGACCATATGCACTGAAGCTATCTCAGTTGGGTTTTGATACCTATCTTCTTGAATATCGCCGTACTCCTGGTGCGGCCCATAACTATCTCCATGATCTTTTTCTTGCATTGGATCAGGTAGGTGAGTGTTCACTCATTGGCCACTCGGCTGGTGGGCAACTTGCGTTGGTCGCAGCTGCTCATCCATCTGTAAAGAAGATTGTGGCGCTCGCCCCAGTGAGTGACTTGGTCGCGGGGGATATCCGCAATCTCGATGATGGTGCGATCCGCGAATTCCTGGGTGGTGATCCCTCCCGTTATCTTCACCTTGATCCAGCATCGGTCACCGAATATCGCGTGCCGGTAACGGTGGTTCATGGTGAGTTAGATAGCCGAGTGCCAGTTGAACTATCTCAAGAGTTTGTGGCGAGATATCCCGTGATTGATTACCAAGAAGTTGTAGGAGTGGGACACTTTGAATTGATCGACCCGCGAAGAGAAGAGATTCTCTCACTAGTGACTTCGAGATTGTAAGGCTGGTGGGGCGGGTCGGGCTCGAACCGACGACGACGGAATTATGAGTTCCGGGCTCTAACCAACTGAGCTACCGCCCCTGATCATGAATCAACCAGCGGCGCGAGTTTACTAGTTGTGAGAGACCCCGAGGACACCCAAGCACATCTCATCAGATGAGCCTTCGCCCCAGGTGACATAGCGTGGGGCTACCTTCTTAAATTGCGGCAGGATCGCGCGGAGTGTTGGGTCGAAGGTGCATTGAACTCGAACGGTATCTCCGACTTTGAGTGCTACTGGCTTGCTCAAGATTGTGGGCGATTGGTCATCGAAGTTGTATTGCGGGCGATCAAGCAAGACCTTCTCGCCTGGCGTTCCTGGATTGAGAATCAATTTCATAGATCTACCAAGTAGATGCATATGAGGAGTTGCCTTAATGACAACCTCATTCTGTGTGATCTTTCGATCGCAAGTCGAAGTGTTACTTGGCGTTGGATTGAAGGCGCTCTGACCACAGATGAGATTGAGTCCAGCTGCTTCAAGCGCACTCGCACTGCTTGTTCTACGTGCCAGATCAATCAGCGATTTACCGCGATCGCAGAGATCACCAGTCACTCCTGCAGGACAAGCGAGTTCAACTGGCGCTGGAAAGAGATCAGCGAAGAGCGGCTTGAGATTTGAACCAGAAGCCGGCACGGTATTGAGTACAACACTTGAGCGATCCTTTGGAACTCCACCGAAATCGATCGCGAGTAAGTTGTAGTGAATTTGAACAACCAGGAGATCACCTTTAGCAATCGATGTTCCATAACCTGCTGGCATCACATCGGTGTTGCGACCCGGCGCCCACGACGATAGCCAAGGTGTTGTTAGGAATGAAGAGAATGATGAACCCATTCCAGTTCCACCGAAACAGGACCATCCTGCACCATTGTTATCGAGCGCTAACGCAGATGCTCGATCCTTGCCGGTCACCTGGAAGAGGATCATGTGGTGAACGATCAATTTTTGTTGTGGCTTAAAGGTCACTGATGTGATGATCGAATTTGTTGTGACATGGGGATCAATCACGAAGCAGTGATAGTCGTCAGTTCCGCCATTTGCGGCAGTTGGCTGATAGCCCTTGCTCATCGTTGCGGTAAAGGCCTGTGTCGATGAAACTGCCCGAGCCGAATCGAGGGCTACCACTGTTGAAGGGATCATCAAGAGAGCAATGAGGATGCGCAATGACTTCATACCGAGACTCTATCGAGGATTTCACATGGCATCTCGCTGGAGTGGCCGATAGCGTGGGGGAGTGAAGCGATTGATAGCCATGGCCTTTGTACTCGCGGTATCCGCACTCTCGCTCCCAGCAATGGCGCAGGCTGCCACCACAATTACTGTGACAGAGCAGAGAATCAACGGTGCCGGTTCAATCACCCTCGATACCTCTCTCTACTTGCCAGCAAAGCTGCCAGCACCAGCAGTCCTTCTCGCCCATGGGTTTACCGGCGATAAAGGGTCGGTCGCAGCGCAGGCAAAATCCCTTGCCGAACATGGTTATGTCGTTCTCGCCTGGACTGCGCGTGGTTTTGGAAAATCAACAGGCGAAATTTCGATGGATTCGCCAACCGGTGAAGTTGCCGATGTTTCAAAGCTGATCGATTACTTGGGCAATAGGTCTGAGGTTATTCAGCAGAAGAAGGGCGACCCGCTCGTTGGTATTGCGGGCGACTCTTATGGCGGAGCTATCTCACTGATGACCGCAGGTTACGACCAGCGTATTGATGCAGTTGCCGCAAATATCACGTGGAACAACTTGAGCCAGGATCTCTTCCCACAGAATTCCAATGATCCAAGTTATGGTCCGTATAAAAAGTTTTGGGCAGGCACATTTTTTGCACTCGCATCCTTACCCAATGCCTTTGGGGGAGAGTGCGGCACATTCGCACCAGAGTGGTGTGCGGCATTTAAGGATGCAGTAGCGACCGGGGTTCCGAGTGCTGCTGATGAGAAGTTATTACTCGCATCATCGCCCTCAACGATCGCCGACAAGATCACCGTGCCAACTTTGCTCATGCAAGGTGAGGCCGATTCACTCTTCCCGCTCTCCGAATCAATTGCTAACGCTCAGGCGATCCACAAGGCGCACCCACTCGTGCCACTTGCCATGATCTGGCATAGCGGGGGCCATGATGGCGGTACCGATGAATCGAAGCGTTTGCAGCAAGCAACGAGTGATTGGTTCGACAAGTATTTAATGCACAAGGCGCTTTCATTTCCGGCCTTTCAAGTAACCGATACCAACGGTTCGATCTCGCTCATCGATTCATCTGTTATTCCGAAGTTACTTCAGAATGAGAACCTGCCACTCACTCCTGCAACTAAGGCGATCCCGATCACCACGCCATTTACCGCGTTAATCGCTCCGATCGGCGGTATTCCTGGTGCCATCTCATCCTTACCTGGTGTCGGCTCAGCGCTGGCGCTCGCCGGTAACGTCGGTGGAATTACTGCAGCATTCTTGCCGGGTCAAAGTGGTTTCTTGGAGACTGATCCACTGACGCATCCGCTCAGCATTGTCGGTCCTTCACAAGTAACTGTGAAGGTCTCTTCGAATAAGCCAGATGCCACACTCTTCTTCTCACTTGTTATTAGAACAGCTTCGGGACAGACCAAACTTCCCAATGGCATCGTCGCTCCCGTACATCTCACGCATATGGATCCGACTGGCTCACTCTTCACTATTCATCTACCGGCAGTAGTTCTCGATGCAGCGGTAGGGGATAAGTTGGCGGTCGCAATTTCGACGACAGATCAGGGGTATGCCCTTCCGGCTGATGGTCGTCTCTACACAGTCTCAGTTGCCAGCCCATTGCTGGTTTCCAGTCCAACTTTTACATCGGCAAAGAGCAAGAGTTCACAATATACGTGGCCGATTGCCTCGATCATTGTCATTCTTCTATCGATCCTGACCGCTTACCTGCGCAGACCACGACATAACGATCAACCAGTTGAACCAACGGATGCGCTCGTAACAGTCAGCAATCTCTCCAAGGTCTACAAGGATGGATATAAAGCCGTTGATGGCTTGTCATTCCATGTGAAGCGCGGGCAAGTTCTTGGCTTACTTGGACCTAATGGCGCCGGTAAGACAACAACGCTGCGCATGATGATGGGTCTGATCTATCCAACTGAAGGTGAGATAAGTATCAATGGAAAGCCGATTTATCCAGGTTCGCCAACGCTGGCAGAGCTTGGATCATTCGTTGAAGGCTCTGGCTTCCTTCCACATCTGACCGGCCGGGAAAATCTTGAGCTTTATTGGAAATCAATCGGCCGCACCGATGATCCATTCTTCGATGAGGCAATCACAATTACTGATCTGGGCAGTGCACTCAACAAGAAGGTTCGCTCGTACTCACAAGGTATGCGTCAACGCTTAGCGATCGCCCAAGCAATGCTCGGCATGCCTGATCTCTTAGTGCTCGATGAGCCAACAAATGGACTCGATCCGCAGCAGATCAAGGCGATGCGTGATGTCTTGAAGAATTACGCGAAGACTGGTCGAACCGTCATCGTCTCCTCTCACTTGCTTTCAGAGGTTGAACAGACTTGTTCGCACGTTGTGCTGATGCACCGTGGAAAGTTGATCGCCTTTGGCACGCTCAAGAAGATCCTCAGCAAGACTGGAAAGAAGTCAGGATCACTCGAAGAGATCTTCATTGAATTGATTGGTGATGACCTCACCATTGGAAAGGAGGCGTAACGTGTATACACCTCATAAGACGCTGCCATATCGCGTTGAAATGTATCGCCAACTCAAGCGCAAGCGCACCCTCTTCTCCTACCTCTTTGTGATGGCCCTTCCCATCATCGTCTCGCTCGCCGTGAAGTTTGGAACTACCGGTAACAGCACGGGACCAACTCGATTCGGAGCAGGTACGGCAGACCTGATTGGCCTTGCAACTAAAGGTGCAGCGAATTTCACCGCCACCATGTTCTACTTCGCGACCCCATTCCTATTGATCGCAGTTGTCGCGCTCTTCAATGGCGATACCGTCGCATCTGAGGCTTCTTGGTCGACCCTTCGATATCTACTCGCTGCACCAGTTCCACGTGTGCGACTTCTTATGCAGAAACTGAAGGTCAGTCTTACTCTCTCTGCCTTTGGAATCATTCTGCTCGCTGTTACATCATTCTCAGTTGGGGCACTCGCCTTCGGTACGGCACCACTTCAGACTCCACTCGGCGTCACGATGGTCAACTCCGTTGCTATTCAACGTTTAGCAATCGTTGCTGGCTACCTGGCAATCACTTTGCTCGTAGTCGCAGCGATCGCCTTCTATTTCAGTGTCACAACTGATGTTCCACTCGGAGCTGTTGGGGGAGCGATCGGAATTATGATTCTCTCCAATATTCTCGATGCGATAACAGGTCTGGGGTCACTACGTAATTGGCTCCCCAGCCACTTCTCATTCTCGTGGTTTGATGCGCTATCTAGTCAGATTGATTGGTCGCAGATGATTCGCGGTGCCTCTTATGCAGTGATCTTGGCTGCGATTCTGACATCAATCGCCTTTATGCGCTTTGCTAAGAAGGATGTAACGTCCTAGCAGTATCCTTCTTGGATGAAGGTACGTGCTCTCATTTTTTCTCTACTTGCTGGAGTGGCGCTTGCCCCAGTCGCGCACGCCGCACCTAACTACGTCTTTCCCATATCTGGCTGCACCTATACCTATGCGCGTGCCCACCACAATTATCCTGCGACAGATATCTTGACTCACATCGGTTGTAGCTTCGTCGCACCAACTGCGGGAGTGATTGATGAAGTAAATCGCGTTGATCGATTCTCGTGGAAGACCAACAAAGGTGCTGATCGCGGCGGATTATCGGTCTCAATGATTGGCGATGATGGCGTCCGGTATTACGGTTCTCACTTGTCATCGGTCCCAGCGAATATCGTGTCAGGATTTCGAGTTGCACCAGGTGATCTGATTGCTAAGACCGGAAACTCGGGGGATGCACGTGGAACAACTCCGCACCTCCACTTTGGAATCAGTTGGCCTACGCCATCCCAATCCAATGTCTGGTGGGTCCGTCGCGGTGAGCTCTATCCGTGGCCATTCTTAGATGCATGGAAGGCGGGTAAAGATCTCTCGCCAGCGTTATCAGTAGCGAAGTTAGAGAAGAAAGTTGGGGAGATTCCTAAACAGGTTGGTTATTGAAAATGGCATGAAAAAAGCCCCACTCTTTCGAGTGGGGCTTTTTAACTGTTAGTGATTATTACGCAGGGTTAACTGCATCAGCCTGAGGACCCTTTGGACCCTGTACGACTTCGAAAGTCACAGCCTGACCCTCTTCAAGAGACTTGTAGCCATTGCCTTGGATAGCTGAGTAGTGAACGAAGACATCTTGTCCGCCACCATCAACAGCAATGAAACCAAAACCCTTTTCAGAGTTGAACCACTTAACT
>Ga0207956_1000480_pt1 | contig 10461 bp, 8 predicted proteins | sample CryBogCBE25Jul07_FD_184580 | JGI IMG/M metagenome (GOLD analysis project Ga0207956, IMG submission 184580) | Freshwater microbial communities from Crystal Bog, Wisconsin, USA - CBE25Jul07 (SPAdes) (version 2) | ecosystem: Environmental > Aquatic > Freshwater > Lake | place: Crystal Bog...
ATGGCTTTGCGCGATGAGACGGAAGAAGACGCAAAAGAAATTGAAGCGTCGAAATATGACCTGTCCTACATCGCTCTTGATGGAACCATTGGCTGTATGGTGAATGGCGCCGGCCTCGCTATGGCCACCATGGATATCATTAAGCTCTATGGTGAATTTCCGGCCAACTTCTTGGATGTTGGCGGTGGCGCAACCAAAGAAAAGGTAACTGCGGCATTTAAGATCATCACCGCCGATCCGAATGTTCAAGGTATTCTTGTCAATATTTTTGGCGGCATCATGAAGTGTGATGTTATCGCCGAAGGCGTGATCGCTGCCGTGAAAGAAGTGGGCCTTACCGTTCCCCTCGTCGTTCGTTTGGAGGGAACCAATGTCCAACTTGGCAAAGATATTATTTCTAAATCCGGTCTCAACGTTATTGCGGCTGACGATCTCGATGATGCCGCCCAAAAAATTGTTAAGGCCGTGAGGGAGATCCGCTAATGGCTATTCTTATTGATGCCAACACAAAAGTTTTGACGCAAGGGTTTACCGGAAAAACGGGGACGTTTCATTCGGAGCAAGCCATTGCTTATGGAACGAAGATGGTTGGCGGCACGTCGCCAGGTAAAGGCGGAACAACCCATTTAGGGTTACCGGTATTCGATACCGTTTCCGAGGCACGCGCAGCAACGGGCGCCGATGCTTCCGTTATTTATGTCCCGCCACCCGGCGCGGCAGACGCGATTTGCGAAGCCATTCAGGCCGAAATTCCGCTTATCGTTTGTATTACGGAAGGCATTCCTGTTTTGGATATGGTTCGCGTGAAGCGCGCCCTTTCTGGTTCAAAATCTCGCTTAATTGGACCCAATTGTCCAGGTGTGATGACTGCTGGCGAATGTAAGATTGGCATCATGCCCGGTAACATCTTTAAGCCTGGAAATGTGGGTATTGTTTCACGTTCTGGAACGTTGACTTACGAAGCCGTCTTCCAAACCACGATGGAAGGTTTAGGGCAGACATCGGCCGTTGGTATTGGTGGCGACCCTGTTAAGGGAACAGAATTTATCGACATGCTTGAAATGTTTTTGGCAGATCCAAAAACAGAATCCATCGTCATGATTGGTGAAATCGGGGGCTCTGCGGAAGAGGATGCCGCGCAGTTCCTGATTGATGAAGCTAAGCGTGGTCGCAAAAAGCCAGTGGTAGGGTTTATCGCTGGCCGTACAGCGCCTCCCGGCCGTCGTATGGGTCATGCGGGTGCCATTATATCGGGCGGCAAGGGTGGGGCTGAGGATAAAATTGCTGCCATGGAAGCGGCAGGTATCCGGGTATCACCATCGCCGGCACGGTTGGGTAAAACACTGGTAGAACTGTTAAAGGGCTAAGGCTCTAAGGAGTAGGTCATGGGACGCCAGGATCAGAACGAAGCATTTCTTGAGACGTCATTTCTATATGGCGGAAACGCAGCCTATATTGAAGAGCTGCAAGGTCGCTATGAGAAAGATCCTTCATCGGTTGATGCCGAATGGAGAGCTTTTTTTGATGCTTTAAAAGATGATCCTGAGTCCGTTCAAAAGTCAGTAAAGGGCGCTTCTTGGAAGAAGCCCAATTGGCCGATTACTAAACGTGATGATCTGGTTTCTGCCCTTGATGGAAATTGGGCTGACATCGAAAAGGCAGTTAGCGATAAATTAAAGGGTAAAGCTGACGGGTCAAAAGCTGCCGTTTCGCAAAGCGATCTTCAACAGGCAACCCGCGATTCCGTTCGTGCCTTGATGATGATCCGAGCCTATCGCATGCGTGGTCATCTCCATGCCAATTTGGATCCCCTTAATCTTGAGCCTCGTAAAGATCATGAGGAGCTGCATCCGTCGTCTTATGGATTTACAGAAGCGGATTGGGATCGCAAAATTTTTATCGATTTCGTATTGGGTCTTGAATACGCAACGATACGGGAAATGCTTGCCCTTCTGCGCCGTACCTATTGCTCAACAATCGGCTGGGAATTTTTGCATATCTCAAATCCCGCTGAAAAGAGCTGGATCCAAGCACGTATTGAAGGGCCGGATAAAGAAATCGCTTTTACCCGCGAAGGCAAACGGGCAATTCTAAATAAGCTTGTCGAAGCAGAAGGCTTCGAAAAATTTATTGATGTGAAATATACCGGCACCAAACGCTTCGGTCTTGATGGCGGTGAATCGATGGTTCCCGCCCTTGAACAAATCATCAAGCGTGGCGGTGCTTTGGGTATCCAAGAAATCGTATTCGGCATGGCCCATCGCGGCCGCCTAAATGTTTTGGCGCAAGTGATGGGTAAACCGCACCGTGCGATCTTCCACGAGTTTAAAGGCGGTTCCTACGCGCCGGCGGATGTTGAGGGCTCGGGCGATGTGAAATATCATCTCGGTGCATCGTCTGATCGAATTTTTGACGGCAACAATGTCCATCTTTCGCTCACGGCCAACCCGTCCCATCTTGAAATCGTTGATCCGGTCGTTCTTGGTAAGGTTCGTGCCAAGCAAGACCAGCTCGATGATACAGCAGAGCGCGTAAAAGTTTTGCCGTTGCTAATTCACGGCGATGCTGCTTTTGCGGGACAGGGCGTAGTCGCAGAATGTTTAGGTCTGTCAGGACTCAAGGGCCACAAGACCGGCGGATCAATTCACTTTATCATCAATAATCAAATCGGCTTTACGACCTATCCGCGGTTTTCGCGTTCGTCGCCCTATCCGTCCGATGTCGCTAAGATGATCGAAGCACCTATTTTCCATGTGAATGGTGATGATCCAGAGGCGGTTGTATTTGCCGTGAAAGTTGCTGTCGAATTTAGGCAATTATTTCACAAGCCTGTTGTGATCGACATGTTCTGCTATCGGCGCTTTGGTCACAATGAGGGTGACGAGCCGAGCTTTACCCAGCCACTGATGTATAAGAAAATTCGTCAGCAGGCGACGACATTAGAAATCTATTCAAAAAAATTGATTTCTGAAGGTGTTGTAACCGAAGGCGAAGTTGACAAGATGAAATCCGATTGGCGTGCGCGCCTTGAGGCTGAACATGAAGCTGGTCAGGCCTATAAGCCAAACAAAGCCGACTGGTTAGACGGGCGCTGGGCTGGCTTGAAAGCCGTTGCCTCGACACAAGACGATGCGCGTCGGGGTGAAACGGGTGCGCCTCTTCCGTTGCTAAAGGAAATCGGTGCGAAAATTACCCAAATTCCCGATGGATTTAACGCTCATAAAACCATTCAACGTTTCTTAGAAAATCGTCGTAAGGCGATTGATACGGGTGAAGGCATTGATTGGGCGACGGGTGAAGCCTTGGCATTTGCCCTCACCGTTAATGAGGGAACGCGCGTTCGCTTATCGGGACAAGATGTTGAGCGTGGAACGTTTTCTCAGCGTCATTCTGTTCTGATCGATCAAGAAACAGAGCGCCGCTATAAGCCTTTGAGCAATATCCGCGAAGGCCAAGGCAAATACGAAGTTATTAACTCGATGTTGTCGGAAGAGGCCGTGCTTGGCTTCGAATATGGCTACTCTTTGTCTGAGCCTAATGCGCTCACGCTTTGGGAAGCACAATTCGGCGATTTCGCGAATGGTGCGCAGGTTGTTTTTGATCAGTTCATTTCATCTGGTGAACGGAAATGGCTGCGCATGTCGGGTCTCGTTTGTCTTCTTCCGCACGGATATGAGGGTCAAGGTCCGGAGCATTCCTCGGCACGTTTAGAACGCTTCCTGCAAATGTGCGCTGAAGACAATATGCAGGTTGCCAATTGCACGACACCTGCGAACTACTTTCACATTTTACGGCGTCAGCTCAATCGCGATTTCCGCAAGCCTCTCATTTTGATGACGCCGAAATCATTGTTGCGTCACAAGAGAGCGATTTCGCGCCTTGATGAAATGGCTGAGGGAACGAGCTTCCACCGCGTTCTCTGGGATGATGCGCAATATCTCAAGGGCGAGAAAATCAAGCTTGTGAAAGATAATAAAATTAGGCGTGTCGTTCTCTGCACTGGCAAGGTCTATTACGATCTTTATGAAGAGCGTGAGAAGCGTGGCATCGACGATGTTTACTTACTTCGCGTCGAACAGCTTTATCCTTTCCCGCTCAAGGCGTTGGTGACCGAACTCTCACGGTTTAAAAATGCTGATATCGTATGGTGTCAGGAAGAGCCTAAAAATATGGGTTCATGGACCTTTGTTGAGCCCTATCTGGCTTGGGTACTTGAACAGGCGACGTCAAAGGTAAAGCGCCCGCGTTATGCAGGACGTCCAGCCTCTGCCGCAACAGCAACAGGCTTGATGTCGACCCATCTTGCTCAATTGAATGCTTTCCTCGAAGAGGCTTTTGCCGCTTAACCTAATCGTCAGACGATTAAAGGATCATACACATGGCTACTGAAATCCGCGTTCCGACCCTTGGTGAATCGGTTAGTGAAGCAACCATCGGAAAATGGTTCAAAAAAGTTGGCGATGCCGTTAAGGCCGACGAGCCCGTACTTGAACTTGAAACCGATAAAGTAACCCTTGAAGTCAACGCACCTGCAGCTGGTGTACTCGCCGAGATCGTTGCCAAGGATGGCGATACGGTGGGCGTTGGCGCATTATTAGGATCGATTGCTGCGGGTTCGGGCGCAACAGTCGCGCCTGCACCACAGACGCTTGCTGCTGCTCCTAAAGCCGCTCCCGCCGCTGCCCCGGCGGCAGCTGAGAATGGTCCAGCGGTTGCAAAGCTTGCCGCCGAGAGTGGCGTTAATCCGGCCTCTGTTGCGGCCACTGGTAAAGATGGTCGCGTGACCAAGGGTGATATGCTGGCCGCCATCGCAACGGGTGCAGCACATGCGCCAACGCCTGCCGTATCAGTTCGCGCACCGTCCCCTGCCGATGATGCGTCGCGTGAGGAACGCGTTCGTATGACGAAGCTGCGCCAAACCATTGCGCGCCGTTTGAAAGACGCACAAAACACCGCTGCGATGCTCACGACGTTTAACGAAGTCGATATGACGGAAGTCATGGCACTGCGTAATCGTTATAAAGATGTCTTCGAGAAGAAGCATGGCGCAAAGCTTGGCTTTATGAGCTTCTTCGTCAAAGCCTGCACGCAGGCGCTTAAAGAAATTCCAGCGGTTAATGCGGAGATCGACGGCATCGATCTTGTTTATAAAAACTATTACCATGTTGGTATTGCGGTTGGCACGGATAAGGGCCTTGTTGTGCCGGTTGTTCGTGATGCCGATACGCTCTCACTTGCTGGTATCGAAAAGACGATCGCCGATTTCGGAAAACGTGCGCGCGATGGCCAGTTGAAAATTGATGAGATGCAGGGCGGTACATTCACCATCACCAATGGTGGCATCTATGGCTCGTTGATGTCGACACCCATTCTGAATGCGCCACAATCAGGCATTCTTGGCATGCATAAAATCCAGGAACGTCCGATGGCTATTGGAGGTAAAATTGAAATCCGCCCAATGATGTATTTGGCGCTGTCTTACGATCATCGAATTGTCGATGGCAAAGAGGCCGTTACATTCCTCGTTCGCGTGAAAGAAGCGCTTGAAGATCCAGCGCGTCTCGTTCTCGATCTTTGATTGACTATGATCTTCTGGCGCGGGTTGGAGAAAAATAATGTCCTATGATCTTGTGGTTATTGGTTCCGGACCTGGTGGCTATGTTTGCGCCATCCGCGCTGCGCAATTGGGATTGAAAACGGCGATTGTCGAAAAGCGCCCAACCTTTGGCGGCACTTGCCTCAATATTGGCTGCATTCCTTCTAAGGCTTTGTTGCATGCTTCCGAAATGTTTGAAGAAGCAGGTCATGGGTTGGAAGCGCTTGGCATCAAGGTTGGAGCACCCAAGCTCGATCTGCCCGTGATGATGAAACACAAGCAAGATACGGTCGACGCGAATGTTCAAGGCGTCGCCTTTTTGCTCAAGAAAAACAAAGTCGATAGCTTTATTGGCGCAGGATCAATTCCATCAGCCGGTAAAGTTCAAATCACGAAGTCTGATGGATCAAGCGAGACCATTGATACAAAGAATATCGTTATCGCAACGGGCTCTGAATCAGCACCACTCCCTGGCGTTACGATTGATGAAAAGACCGTTGTCACATCAACGGGCGCCCTAGAGCTTGGTAAGGTTCCTGGAAAACTTTTGATTATTGGTGCAGGTGTCATCGGTCTTGAATTAGGATCGGTTTGGAGTCGTCTCGGCGCAGAAGTAACCGTTGTCGAATATCTTGATCGTATTCTACCGGGAATGGATGATGAGGTTGCCAAGCAGTTTCAACGTATCCTTACCAAGCAAGGCTTCACCTTCCACCTTGGCTCCAAAGTAACCAAGGTTGATGCAAGTAAGGCAGGTGCGAAGGTAACGGTTGAACCCGCCTCAGGCGGTGAAGCCAAAAACCTCGATGCGGATATTGTTTTGGTCGCCATCGGTCGTCGCCCCTATACCGAAGGTCTTGGGCTTGAGGCGGCGGGTGTTGCTTTAGATCGCGGTCGTGTGGTGATTGATGATCACTTTAAATCGAGTGTTGCAGGCATCTACGCCATTGGTGATGTCGTGCGCGGACCAATGCTTGCGCATAAGGCCGAGGATGAAGGCGTAGCCGTCGCCGAGATCATTGCCGGTCAAGCAGGCCATGTGAATTACGGCGTTATCCCTGGCGTTGTTTATACTCAGCCAGAAATCGCAACGATTGGCAGAACGGAAGAAGACTTGAAGGCCGCCAATGTCGCTTACAAGGTCGGAAAATTTCCCTTCACAGCGAATGGCCGCGCAAGAGCGATGCGTTCTACCGATGGATTTGTGAAGGTGTTAGCTGATGCTGCAACCGATCGTGTTCTAGGATGCCACATCATTGGCAAAGGTGCCGGTGATCTTATTCACGAAGTTGCGGTGTTGATGGAGTTTGGTGGATCGTCGGAAGATCTTGCCCGGACGTGCCATGCTCATCCCACCATGTCCGAAGCGGTCAAAGAAGCAGCACTCGGTGTTGAAAAGCGGTCAATCCATATTTGATCGCCTAGGTATAGGATATTTTTGGCTCGATAATATCACCATCGGAATCGGGTTTTCGAATAAGGATCCTTTAGATATGGTTTGTCACCATTTCGAATAAGGGATCCACGATGCTGAATTTGGATTTTATACCGTCGTTACAAACGATAGCCCTATTTTCATTAGCGTCTTTGATCCTAGCGCTTACGCCCGGACCCGATATGGCCTTGTTTCTCGCCCGTACGGTTACGGGTGGGCGTAGCTCTGGCTTTGCAGCCATGTTCGGCGCTTCGACAGGTTTAGTTGTTCATGCTCTATTAGCAGGGCTTGGGCTTTCTGCTCTCTTGGCGGCCTCCGCAACAGCCTTTTTCATTCTGAAAATTGTGGGCGGTCTTTACTTGCTATGGCTTGCTTATGGCGCCATTCGACACGGATCTGCTTTTTCAGTCGATAGTAATGCCGTCCCAAAACAATCGTGGCTTGCCACGTTTCTAACGGGTTTAGGAATCAATCTGACGAACCCTAAGGTCATTGTATTTTTTGTCACCTTTCTACCGCAATTTATTGATGCGAGCGATCCTTCGGCATCGGGCCAATTGTTGTTCTTAGGCCTCTTTTTCTTGCTAATCGGTATTCCAACAAATGCTGTCGTCATTTTAATTGCAGAGCGGTTTACGAATTTTATGCAATCGTCCCCGCGAGCGATGCGCATTTTTGATTACGGGTTTGCCGGCATTGTTACAGCCTTCGCCTTAAAGCTTGTCCTGACGCAAGGCCGCTGAACCCTTAAAGAGATCAGACAACGGCCAATGAAATGGCGCCAAGCCCTTCGACATAAGCGCGCATGGTCTGCCCCCGTTCGACTTTGCCAACACCTTCAGGCGTTCCCGTAAAAATAATATCGCCTGCTTTCAGCTCAAAATAGCGCGAAAGGATCGATATTTGCTCGGGAACCGACCATACCATATCGGAAAGATCTGAAGACTGACGAGGTTCGCTGTCGACCGAAACGCTAATTTTTCCGCGAGACGGATGGCCAACCGAAGACACCGGATGAAGCGGTCCGACTGGAGCAGAATAATCGGCACTTTTGCCAACTTCCCAAGGGCGCCTGGTGGCTTTGGCTTCATCCTGCAAGTCACGACGGGTCATATCGAGACCTACGGCGTAACCAAAGACATGCGCTAACGCATCTTTCTCTTCAATATTGCGTCCGCCCGACTTAAGCGCGACAACCATTTCAACTTCATGATGGTAGTTGGATGTCATTGTTGGATAGGGGTGTTGAACGGTTTCATTTTCCGGACAAAATTGAAGTGTATCCGCAGCCTTTTGAAAGAAAAATGGCGCTTCGCGCGTTGGATCTCCGCCCATTTCTCTTGCGTGCGCGGCGTAGTTTCTTCCAATGCAGTAAATGCGGCGTACAGGAAAAACGGTATTTCCGCCCGCAACGGGAATTGTCGTACGTGGTTCAATATCAATGGCGTATGGCATGGTCATCAGATGAACTCTTCAATTATCTTCTCAACGGGCCCATTTTTGGGCTAAGTGTCGAGTGAGACTGACTGAGTAAAAGCAGGATAGCAAGTCCGCACGTCTGATAATGGGAGAAAAATGTGACTGAGAGTGAAGCCCATCAAAAGAAAAAGCTCAACCCGCTCGTTCGGTTGGCATTTGATCTCGGACCGCTTGCCGTTTTTTTCATAGGCTACACTTTTGGAGATTTTTTTGTGGCGACCGCCATCTTTATGGTGTCGCTATTTGCATCAATGGCACTTTCTTACGCGCTGACAAGGCATTTGCCGATCATGTCAATCGTCTCAGGAATTATTGTCGCCGTGTTTGGCGGGCTCACATTGTTTCTTCATGATGAGACGTTTTTCCGAATGAAGCCAACGATTATCTATGCTCTCTTTGGAAGCCTATTATTAGGTGGGCTCATATTGGGTAAGCCATTGATTGCTGCTGTTTTAGGCGAGGCTGTGGATCTTACCGAAGAAGGATGGAAAATATTGAGCCTCCGTTGGGGAGTGTTCTTTTTCCTATTAGCCGCGATGAATGAAGTCGTACGGCTAGGCTTCCCCGATTATTGGGTTCAATTCAAAGTATTCGGCGCGACCGCACTGACCATCGGTTTTGCAATGCTTCAGACGCCTGTCATGATGAAGTATGAGCGCAAGAAAGACGAAAGCGAAAACGACTGACTTTAACTGGCCTTCAGCGCCTTTTCGATGGCCGAATTAATAGGTCCCTTAATTGCTTCTTCGGTAAGCGGACCTACATGCTTGTAGATGATTTCGCCCTTACCGTTGATCACAAAGCTTTCTGGAACCCCATAAACGCCCCAATCAATGGCTGCGCGACCTTCGGTATCCATTCCAATGGCTGCATAGGGGTTTCCGAGAGCGCCGAGGAAGCGTCGGGCATTGTCCGGTTGGTCTTTATAATTGATACCCATCAAGCGGATGCGTGTATCCTTTGAGATCTTGAGCAGCAAAGGATGCTCGTCGCGACAAGGAACACACCACGAAGCGAAAATATTGACGATGGTAACACCGCTTTTCAGGTCCTCGGTGGAGAACCCCGGAATGGCAGTTTCGCCGACGTTTGCGCCGGGCAAGGCCGGTAGTGAAAATTGCGGCGCGGGACGCCCGATTAAAGTCGAAGGCAATACCGAAACAGGGCCTCTCCAGAGGCTATAGAGGAACAGGATAGCGAGTAAGCCAAATATACCGGCAGGAAGCAGAAAAATACTTTTTCGCTTTGAACCTACCGCACTCATTTTCTATCGCTTTCTGAGCGGCGACGCGCTCCGGACGCCTCTAGTATATTCAGCAATCGCCTTTGCTTTTTGTAATCCAGAACTATCCAAAGCAGCAGGCCGGCGAAAACGATAAAGCCAGCGATATAGGCTGCTAAAATAAAACCAAAATGCGGGTCGTCTATCACTCGGCGATCCCTTTCATTTCATGATTGGCTGCTAGGATGCCCAGCGTTCGTACACGCCGTCGAAGAATTTCATTTCTCATGGCTGCAAAATGGAGCGCCAACACAACAAGCGTGATGCCAATCGCAACCAATAGAAGCGGCCACAACATTGATTTATCGATGGTCGGCCCGCCCATGCGAAACACGCTTGCTGGTTGATGCAATGTGTTCCACCAATCAACGGAAAATTTGACGATTGGAAGATTAATCGCGCCGACCAATGTCATCACCGCAGCAGATCGACCTGCGCGGGCTGGGTCTTCATACGCATTCCAAAGCGCAAGTATGCCGCAGTAAATCAGAAACAAAACCAAGACTGAAGTTAGTCGCGCATCCCAAACCCACCAAGTGCCCCACATTGGCTTGCCCCATAAGGACCCTGTGAGCAGGCATAGGAAGGTAAACGCAGCCCCAATCGGAGCAATCGATTTTGCTGAGACATCCGCGAGCGGGTGCCGCCATACCAGCGTTCCAATTGAAG
>Ga0207956_1000481_pt1 | contig 10458 bp, 14 predicted proteins | sample CryBogCBE25Jul07_FD_184580 | JGI IMG/M metagenome (GOLD analysis project Ga0207956, IMG submission 184580) | Freshwater microbial communities from Crystal Bog, Wisconsin, USA - CBE25Jul07 (SPAdes) (version 2) | ecosystem: Environmental > Aquatic > Freshwater > Lake | place: Crystal Bog...
GCGTGGTACTTCACACGCTCGCCGCTGATCTCCACGTCACGGAACACCGGAGCCTTGTAATACAGGTTTTCCAGCACATGGCGCTTGATACGCAGGAAGCCTGTAGGCACGTGCGTTGCCATGATGAGGCCATCACGTTCCACCAGCTTGCGGGTGTCTGCATGTGCTGCAAGGGACACTGGCCAGTCGGGCTTGTCCTGTTTCTTGGGGTAGACGCCGCAAATCACATCTTCCGGGCGGTTCAAAAACTCAATGACCTTGTGTGCCGGCCAGCCGAGGTCGTCATCAAGGAAGAAGAGATCCGTAGCCGCGGGCGTGTCCAGAAACTCCGCCACCATCTTGCTGCGGGCCTTTGCGATGAACGGGTCACCGCATCGCTGAGCCCAGCCCCTGGTGAACCCGGCCTTCTCGCAGGCTGCGTCTGTAGCCAGGGCTGAACGCAAAAAATCCACCGTGACTTTGTGATCTAACGAGGGAGTCGCGAAAATCACGTAGGTCACGGTGGATATCCAGTCGGGGAGGAACACACCCCGAGACAGTATTACGGCGCAGCCACCAAGCCAAGCGAAACTAGAGCCGCGTGGTCAGCGGTCGGTCCACCGTTCATGCTGGTGTAGGCGGTGGAGGAACCAGCCGCAGGCACCGCACCGGGGAACACGCCGATGGTGTAGGTTTCCGACGGAGGCACAATCGCCGCCGAAGTGTTGTTGACGTAGGTGATCGCCACCGTGTTGGCAGCCGACACGCGATAACCACCAATGCCGAGACCCGTGGTGAAGGTCGGCTTGTTGACGTAGATCTGCATATTGGCGTTGATGCCAGGCACGGTGAAGGTCTGTTCCGCCGTGGTGTTCGCAGCCACCGAGGTCGGGGTCAGCGTGGCGGTCACGGTCTTCAGCACCGGAGCAACCTGGATCTCCGGCGAAGCATACACGAGGTAGCTTTCCGCAGCGGTCGGGGTGATGGTTGCAGCCGTCAGATTCTGGAACGTAATGCCCAGCGTGTTGGCAGCCACGGCGCGAGCACCGAGGATAGCCAGACCAGCCTGAGAAGCCGCCTTGTTGACGATGACCGGCGAACCAGCCGCCAGACCCGACACCGTGAACTGCTGTTCAATGGCCGTGTTCGGACCCACCGCAGTCGGGGTGAGCGTAGCCGTCAGCAGCATGGTGGCCGGGATGGCGGTGACAAGGTAGGTTTCACCAGCAGTCGGGGTGATGGCAGCCGCCGTGTCGTTGGCGAAGTTCACCGCCAGGGTGTTGGTGGCCGACACGCGAGCCGACGGGGACAGAGCCAGACCCGCCTGCGTGGTGGGCTTGGTCACCACGACCAGTTGGCCGGTGGCAAGACCCGTGACCGTCAGGGTCTGTTCAGCAGCCGTGTTGGCGGCAACAGACACCGGGGTCAGCGTCACAGCGTAGGTGGTCACCACACCCACATAGCCCTTCAAGGAGCCCTGCGAGGCCGGCTGCACGATGCCGGGGTTGGCACCGTAGAAACCGATCAGGTCGGTGGACGAGGCACCAAGGACGGTGCCCTGGCTGTTCTGATCCGAAAGTTGCTTCGGACCCTTCGTGGCAGTGGAGGCAGCGGAGACAACGGGCATGGTTCTGGTTCCTTACGAGGGCTTTACGAGCAGCATCTGCGGGTTGGACCAGCGTGTTTCCATGCCGGTCTTGATGGATTGAGCAATGGCGTCCTTGAACGGACCAAGCACTTCCTTAGTTGCCATCGGGCCGACCGGGAGGACACGGCCGTCCTCAGTCCGCTCGACGACAACCTGGTAGAGATCCACCTTGAAGGGTGACTTCCACCCTTTAGGCATCTTTTTCCGTTCGAACATCTTTGCCTCAATCAGCCGGTCAGGCGCACGCCCAGTTCAGGGTAGAAGGTGGTGGTGCCGTAGAGGATATCGATGCGGGCTGGGAATACATCGTTGTTGATGTCGTAAGCCCGGATGATCCGCATCGAGATCCCCTTGTAGGTTTCGCGAGCCTTGAAGTCGACGCCTTCCGGCAGCTCCAGCGGCACGGTGACGAGACCGAAGCAGTCCTTCACGAAGCCGACGTTCTGCGGATAGGTCACATTGGCCGAACCGGAGATGACCGTCACACCGGCGAGGTTCGCAGGCGAGACAGACACGGTCTGGTAGGCGCCCGTGGTGCTGATGGCCGGGTAGATCGGCAGCGTGGCGTTGCCGCTCGCATCCGACGAGACCGGGCCGGTGACCAGGAAGTTCTGGAGAGCACCGGTGGACTTGCGGCTCTTCGGGTTGATCGCATACACGCCCGCAATGGTGATGACTTCACCGCCGAGGAAGAGGTTGGTACGCGAAGCCGTCCAGCCGTTGGTGACCAGGTTCGAACCCGACTGGCTGGCACCGTTGACCACGCCCGTACCGGCATAGTTACCGTTGGTGAGGTTGGCGACGTTCTGGTCTTCGTAGATCTCGAAATTGGCGATGTTCGCCAGGTAACCCTTCAGGGCCGGTTCAGCCACCGACTTCACGTACACGCCGATCAGCGCATTCGCCAGCGCCCAGTAGGCGGCGGGGTTCAGCACCAGCACGCGACCGTCCTGCGGAACCGCGCCTTCGTCCATCCGCTGACCGACAGCGGCCAGAGCGGCGAAGCTGTTCGGAGCCGTACCAGCACCCTGCGGGCCGACCCAGTTCTGAAGGGAGGTGGTGTTCTGGAGAACGTCGTAGTCCAGCTGGTTGGCAAGTTCGGCAGCCGCCGGCTTGATGTACCGCTCGGAGAACTCTTCCACCGTCAGCGTCAGGTCCTGAGACGAGAACTGGAAGTCCACGTGCTTCTGGTTGGAGATGGTGATGCTGGTGGACGGTTCGCTGATGTCCTGGATGGACAGGCCCGGACCCGAGGACACAAGGAAACGGTTGGGCTTACGGATCGTGACTGAGGAACCGATCTTGACGAACTGGTTCTCGAACTGGCGGTTCACCTTACCGGCAGCGACCAGGTTGTTTTCGAGGATAACCAGCGTCTCCTTGGTGATGACGCTAGGATTAAGAAGAGCGTTGTTAGACATCCGAGGCTTCCTTATGACGCCCCGGATGTCCGAGGCTTAACGGCGACGAGAGGCAGCGATTTCGGAGGCTCGCCTTGCAGCGTACTCCTCCATGGTTTCTTGGTCGGGAGATTTGGGACCGGCGTTGGAACGCGAACCAACAGGCTTGATTGGATCAGGCTTGCGGCTCGGCGTCGGTGCTTCAGACTGAGCACTCAACCGGGCTTCGATCTTCCCAATTTCACGAACAGCCTGGATCGGGTCCAGTTTGGCGATCCTTGCCGCAGTCTCGGGGTTCTGCCCGAGATAGTACGCGACAGCGGGACCGTCTTCGGACTCAAGCATGGCCTGCGCCATCGGCAGACTGATCTGGAGATCGTCGCGTTCGGCAACCGCCTCAAAGTCGGGGTGGTCAGCCATGAACGTTGCGCGGCGATCAGACCATTGAGCCTGTGTGCGCTCCATCTGAGCCTTCTGGCTTTCCTGAGAAACCCGTTGCCGCTCCTCTGCCCTCGCAAGCTGTTCAGCTCGGCGTGAGGACCAGTTGATCAGAGCCTCGTCATACGAATCAGGATCGTCGAACTGATGCCGCGCAGGGCGGGGATCGTCCGTCTCGACCTTCTTCGCCTCGGCCTTGGTGCTGATAGCTTCCAAAGCACGAGAGAGGTCCTGCTGGAGTTGCGTGGCCTTCTCTTCAGCCGCCCGCCTCTTGTTGCGCTCAATAGTAATTTCGCGCTTCAACCAAGCCGGTGTGCCATCGGATTTGTCGTCCTTTGGACTTTCGCCTGCGGATTTCTCAGCAGTATCTGCCTTATCCTCCTTTTCCGGCTTGTCGTCAACTTGACCAGTCGGGTTAGCCTTGAACTCCGGGAAGTCCGAGGTCGCTGACAGTGGAGGCCCCGCCTTGGGGGTTGCTTCCATCGTCGTTGCGAGTTGATCCGGCATTCATCATTCCTTCTGTTTGCCCGCCTGATTGCGGTTTCGGCAACGCAGACATGAGCTGCGCCACACCTTGTGCCAGGTCCTCAATCTTTGATCCGACCTGTTTGTTCATGCTGTCTTCGGCCTTCTGGATAATGGCCATCAGCTTGACCTCGAAGTCCGCATTGATCTTGGCCATCATGATGTCGCGGTCCTTCTGCTTGTCGTTAAGCTGGAAAGCCGCTTGCTGGAGCTGGGCTTGTGCCGCCTTGAGCTCCTGCTGCATGTTGTTGATGATGGCTTGCACCTGCGGCGGGATGTCCTTCATGTCCTGGCCCATCAGGTTGGCAGGGACAGCCTTGGCCAGACGGGTTGCCATCTCTTCAGCACCCGGCCAGTCTTGGTTCTTCGCGATGAGATCCGCGACGAGCTGGGCGGTCTGCGGCATGGCACGGACAAAGTCCATCATGCTCTCGCTCGCCTCAATGCGCTTGGAGGCGTAGGACGGGCCAATGTCCACCGTCACACCGAACTTGCCGATGGTCGGGTTGAACACCTTCATCTTCTTGCCGTTCGGGCCGGGTTGTTCCTGGTAAGGAAGATTGGCGGAGGGGTCGATGACCACCTTCTCTTCCTTGTCGTCCTCTCTCAGGATGGTGATCTGGCGCTTGGTGTCGTAAATCTTCGGGATCAAGTCGATGAGCTGCCGGCCGCAGTGCTTCAGCGAACGTGCCAGGTTGTCCATGTAGTGGAACGAGCCAAGGTCGCCAGAACGGCGAAGCTCTCTAATAGCCCGACCAGATTCATCCATCATCCTTTCGTTAGGAGAGGCATCAAAGCGAATCCCGGTCGTGGCCATCATGTCCTGAGCCGCGCCTTGTGCAGCCTGGACAACACCCGCAGGAACGCCCGCAAACTGTTGACGTTGCGGCGGTGGGGCGAGGGTCCCACCCAGCGACACACCTCGGTACGGGAGGTAAGGATAGTTCCTCACGTTGGCCGAACGCCACTGTTCCTCGTAGCCTTCGATCTGGCCTTCTTCCACAATCCATGGAGCTTTCGGAGCCAGAGCGATCAACTCGGTCTCGCTTGTCTTCCAGTAATTGTACATCCGCTGGGGGTCTTTGGCGTTTCGAATGACGCCGCTGTAAAATACCTTGCCCTCGATATCGATTTCTTCGCCGATGACGGGAATGATGGGTATCCACAGGCCGAGCCATTCAGACTCCTCTAGCACTTCGGTGGCGGTAATCTTGTACCATTTGATCTTGCGCTTCTCGGACTTGCGCTCGTCCACGATCTCCAGCGCACCGGACTTGATCATGTCCTTGGTCCGTTGGGCCAGATCGTCCTTCCAGCCTACGTAGCCGTTGGAGAGCTTGACCAGGTCCTCCATGTCGATCTTGGTTTCGAAATACTCCGCAATCCGAATGCCGTCCTTGCTGGACCATTCCTTGTACTTGTCTCCGATCCCGCCTTGGTCATAGGCTTGCGTATCCGCATCGGGATACTGAGCCTTGAACTCGTCCATCGGGATCATCTCGGTGACGAACGCATACTTGCAGTCCGCGCCATCAGGCTCCTGGTGGTCGGGGTCAAGGTACACGGTGAACGGGTTGCGGATCCGCTCAATCTTGATGACTTGGTCGAAGCTATCCGGTGCTTCCCAGTCGGTGCGGATGCGGAAATAGCCAAACCCATTGGACACAGCCGACTCGAACGCAGTGTCATAGGCAATGTCTGCCGTGCTCTCGCGTTCAATGGCGCGGATCAGGCCACGATAGACCTTGGCTGCGTCAGGATCGGAGCGGTCTCCAACAGGTGACACGTTGATGGCTGGCCGGTTCTGGCGTTGGTCGTTGGTGATCTGATGCACAAACGTCTGCATCTTGTTGATGGTCAGACAGGGGCGTTTGTCGGTGTTGCGCTGTGCAGCCACGTCAGCCGGCCACTGTTCGCCCCGTTTGAACTTGAGATCCTCCAGCGCAGCCTTACGGTTATCGGACTCAGAGTCGATGCAGCGGGTCATGCGCTTGCGGGCGCGTTCCAGAACCTCGTCGTGGGTCTCTTCTTCCTTGCGCTTCTCAGTCCCCAGAGGCTTCCAATCGTCGCCCCATTCGTCGTCGTCGTATGCCTTCTTGTCGCCCTTGCCCATCATCGGACCGCGCTTGTTCATACCCGCTTGGACGGACGGCATCTTGATCTTGCCGTCATTGGGAGCTTTGCGGGGGTTGTTCAATTCGGCCACGGGACTACCTCACCAGGGTCGAGGCCCAAGCGCATCGCCTCTTCAATCAATTCTAACGCTTCCGCCCGCTTTTGGCGATAGGTCCTGCCCTCAGGGAATGGGATCACCATGAAGTACTCTTGGCCGGCGTGATCAAACAGGGACAGCCTGACCGCATGACAGCCAAGCACCACCGACCAGAAGCGAAACTCCTTATGCACCCAGCCACCCCTGAGAGCCGGTCAAGGTTGTAACCCGCAAGGCCGGCGGGGTCTTTGGCCTGGCGATCTTGTGAGCCACGCCTAGCGTTCTCAGCGCATCAGCGCCGTGAGAAGACCAATCATGGACAGGGCTAGACTTATACTCGCCAAGTCGAGAATTATAATCCCGACGATAATGGCTAAGCGCGTCCAATCCAGCCTTGCACCGCGTTTCGTCAAACCAAAGTTTGGGGAAGAGCATTCGGGTGGCGTGGATCCCGTCCTCAAGCCCCAGCGACGGCGCGGTTTCAAACTTGATGCCGAGGTCTCGAGCCGCTTCGATCCGAGAACGGCCAGTGCCAAGCTCTCGCACAGCAATGTCCGCCGGCGCCGTGTGTCGTCCATACAGATACCCTTTCTTGTCCAGGACTGCTGCATAGTGCGGGAAACCTTCGCCCGTGCATTCGTAGTAATCCACCACCCGGATCTCGCGGCCCACGTCCTGCGTGAACCAGATACACATGGCGTCGCGCATGCCGAGGTCCCACCAGGTATCCACTCGCACAGTAGGCTCAACAGGGACGCGTGTGATCCGGCCTTCATTGCGAGCGGCCTGAAGCTGGTCGGTGTAGATCGCACCGCCCACGATAGGCTCATCCCACCTACCATCCAGCAGGGCTCGGCGGGTCTGGTCGGGGAGCATCATCAGGCGTTCGCGATAGCCGCTATTCGTCAAGTGGGGATTGTCATGCAGGCGGGACGGGATGAATCGGCGAGCCCATGTCTTTTCCCCGTATGTCGTGCGGTTGAATGTCGCGTCACCCTCCGGGCCGATGCCGAAGCGATCAGCGATCCACTTCGCTCCTGGACCATCGGGGTTGCACGTCGCCCTCACGTAGACCGGCACGTCGAGCCGATCGGGAGCACGCAGGCGGGAGATCATGTACTCGTAGGCATGAGGCGATGACCATTGCGCCAGCTCTTCCCAGCCGATCCATTGGAACTGCCGGGACTGGTAGCGCTGCACGTCACTGTCCCGGTCGAGGTAGCCAAACTCAATGCGAGCGCCCGAGGGAAACCGCCATTCGCTGCCTTGCGAGTTGAACTGAGCAGTGGGGCAGATCACCGGATAGATCGCCCTGGTGCGGTCCACGACTTCCTTCAGCTCAGGGTAGGTCCTGCGGAGAATAAGCGCCCTATACTCCGCTTTGGTGTAGGCATCCCAGCCAAGCGCATCCATGATGAGCGCATCGGTCTTGCCTCCCCCAGCTGCGCCGCCATACAGCACCTCATCCTCTGGCGCTGCGAGGAACTCATGTTGCCGTGGTGTCGGTGTCCAGACGGTCGGGATCATGGCCGGCGCGGGATTCCATCAGGTGGCAACATACCCATTAGCATCATTTCCACGGCAACGGAAACCGGGCCACTGATGCGGGTGGTGCCGCGTTCATAGTCTCGGATACTCTCGCCAGGATCTCGCCCACCTAGACGCAAGGCGCGACCCATCTCCGCCATGGAGACAGGCCGACCAAGGTACCAGAGATCCCCAAGGCGTCCGCGTGCGCCGTGCAGCTCGTCGCCAGTCATTTGGGGTCCTCCTCAAAGTGCAGCATGCCAACAGGCGGGCCGAGGCCCAGCTGGCGGGCTTCATAGCTGGACGTTGCAAGGGCTGCCATACAGTCAGGACAGCGGCAGGGCATGCGCTCCGTCCAGGCGTGGTATTGTTGGGAGCATTCGGTGCAGGTGGCGGTGTAGCGGGTCATTCCGCGCCCTCCGCCTTTGCCTTGATGGCCAGCTTGATTTGAGCGGTCCACTCGTCGGCGGTCAGGTTCCATTCGCGCATATCGTTGGCGTCAGGACCGTTAGCAAGAACGGCTTGCAGCTCTTCGACGCTGTTTTGGTCGTAGCAAGCGGCGGCGAAGGTGTTTTCGGTGATGTGGGTCATTTGCTTTGTCCTAGCTGGTGGGGCGCTGCCCCGTTGATGTCCCCACTATATCCGGTTTTATCCGTAGCGCAAGCGGAAAAATTACGGATATCCCCTGATTATGCGCTTGACGGTGCGGATAATGTCCGTATTATCTAGACATCAACACGGGGCGACGCCCCAGGCAAGGAGCCTCAAAATGACGAACTACATCTCCACCACCGACACCGCCAAGCTCATTCGCGCCGCTCTGAAGGCCGCGTTCCCTGGCGTGAAATTCTCCGTGAAGTCCCACCAATACGCCGGCGGATCCTCCATTGACGTGAAATACACCGACGGCCCGGTGCTGGCCAAGGTTGAAGCTATCGCCAAGCGATTCCAAGGCAGCACCTTCGACTACGACTCTGACTGCAACGTCTCCCGCGCCGTTGAAGTTGACGGCGTCCGCACCGTGTACGGCCCCGATTATGTGTTTGTGACTTACGAAGTGTCCGCGGGCCGTAAGGCTGCTATTGATGGGGCTCTGCGGGCCATGACCGAATGCGAGCGCAGCCGGCTGGTCTGCAAGCTGGAGCTGCCCAGCTATATGGACGTTAAGCCCGACGGGTTCGACTGGGGAATCTTCATCCACAATGTGGCAATGAACATTGCGGCATAACCGGGGGGCTTCGGCCCCCTTACTTTTTGCGGGCTTGGTTCAGTGCAATAGCAATGGCCTGTTTCAATGGCTTGCCGGCCTTGCGCTCGGTCTTGATGTTTGCCGAGATAGCCTTTCGGGACTTGCCCTTCTTGAGCGGCATTAGATCAGGTTCTGCACAGTGGCTTCTGGTTGCCACATCTCCGCCAGGAGCATCATTGCTTCGTCCTGGTTCTCGCCTCGCGCCATGCGGACTGCCAGTGCGGCATTGAGGACTGCCAGGTCAGGGTCATACAGTCCTTGGGTGTTAAATTCGTCAAACATCTCGCGGTGCATCCTTTCGAGGGAGTTCAACCACACCCATCGGCATCAGCGTCGGATCCTGACCCACTGCGACAGACTGCTGGGACTTACCATAGCCTCTGTCCAGTAGCTCTTTAATAGCGGCGACCCTAGTGCCTTCGTTCTCTGCTTCGGTAGCCAACCGGGCAAGTTCCCGGAAGGCTTCCTCTGCGTGCTTGGCGGCTAGAGCCTTAATGTCAACGGTTGCCTTGTTAAGCGAACCTTTAGGCCGTCCCATGCCTGCGCGTGTCAGGTTTGCCGGGTTGCCTTTGCCACTAACGCCCATCTAAACACCGTCTAAATTAGAATTACTTCGACTTCATCTTCATGCCGCCGTGCGGCTTCGTCGGGTGCTTCGGACCCATGGAACCGGAGACGCCCAGAGCGCCAGGCACATGGCGGCTGTCCAGCATGCGCGGATGGTGCGGGCTGGTGGTTTGGATCTGGTGCATGGACTTGGTCGGACGGGAGCCGCTGCCGACGTGGTTTTTGTGGGGCGAGGACATCTGGGTCTTGATGGAAAGACCTTTGCCGTGCTTTGCGCTATGGCGGTTCGTCGAGCCGGGCGCGTCATGAAGGATGGACATGTCATAAACTCCTGCCCCGTCGGGCGCTAATCTTTGGTTGATAATAAACCGTTAAGGGCGTTTCTGCAATTAGCTCATGGCTTCCTGGGCGATCAGCGAAGCGCCCACCGTTCCAGCGAAACCAGACGGCGTGGTGATGGCCACGGTCAGGATGTCCGGTTGGTTGCCTTGAACGTTGTTGTAAAGCGGGAAGAACTGGGAAAGGTCGTAGGTCTGGAGACCACCAGACGGCAATGGGGCGTTGTATACCACCTCCCCGCCAGTCAGTGCCGTGGCGCTAACATCCCGCTCACCAAAACTGTTCAGAGATCCGAGGCTGTACATCGTCGCAAAGCTGGCACCTGTCAGCGTCACCGGCGAGGAGTAGGTTGAGCTGATGAGTTCCAGCGTACAGTTAGCCGACGAATAGATTTGCAGGGTCTGCGGGAGAATCTGACCACGGTCGATCATGCCCAGAATGTAATTTCCTGAGGTGGCCGGAAGAACGGGAAGCGGGCCGCCCTGCACGTTGTCCACCACGGTGAGCGTGTTCTGCGTGTTGGCGATAATGCGGCCAACAGTGCCGAAGCCGGTTTGATAGGTGATGGTCCCAG
>Ga0207956_1000485_pt1 | contig 10407 bp, 8 predicted proteins | sample CryBogCBE25Jul07_FD_184580 | JGI IMG/M metagenome (GOLD analysis project Ga0207956, IMG submission 184580) | Freshwater microbial communities from Crystal Bog, Wisconsin, USA - CBE25Jul07 (SPAdes) (version 2) | ecosystem: Environmental > Aquatic > Freshwater > Lake | place: Crystal Bog...
CGAGCTCTCGCTGGGACTGAGCGCCTACTACCTCATCGCCCCAGCCGAAGCGTCGAGCAACCTCGCTCGCTACGATGGCGTTCGCTTCGGCAACCGTGTCGATGGTGCCGACGTGACCGCCATGATGGAAGCGACCCGCACCCTGGGCTTCGGCGCCGAGGTCAAGCGTCGCATCATGCTGGGCACCTACGCACTCTCCGCCGGCTACTTCGACGCCTACTACGGACAGGCGTTGAAGGTACGCACCTTGACGATTAACGCCTTCGCTAAGGCCTACGCCCAGGTGGACTTCCTGCTGGGTGCGACGACGCCTGGCGTGGCCTTCGAGTTCGGCACGAAAACCAAGGACCCTATGGCGATGTACCTGAACGACGTCTTCACCATTCCCACCAACCTGGCCGGTGACCCCGCACTGTCGGTTCCGTTTGGTACCGGTGAGGCCGATCTGCCCATTGGTGTGCAGCTACTCGGACCGGGCCGCTCGGAGGCGACGTTGCTCGCCGCCGCTCGCGTGCTCGAGATTGCGGACGGTCGCCCATGACCCAGTTGCCCAACGGATGGGAGATGGTGGTCGGCCTTGAGGTCCACACCGAACTCCTGACCAAGTCAAAGCTGTTCTGTGGCTGCGAAAACCACTTCGGCAATGAGCCCAACTCCAACGTGTGCCCCGTGTGCCTTGGTCTGCCCGGCTCACTGCCCGTCTTGAATGAACACGCCGTGGAGTTGGCGATGCGCATCGGCATGGCACTGCACTGCACCATTGCGCCGTCGACCTTTCACCGCAAGAACTACTTCTACCCGGACCAGTCCAAGGACTACCAGATCTCGCAGTACGACTTGCCCATCAACGCCAATGGCTACCTTGACCTTCCTGACGGCTCGCGCGTCGGTATTGAGCGTGCCCACATGGAAGAGGACACCGGAAAGACGACGCACGTCGGTGGCTCAGGTCGACTCGCCGGCGCGGACCGCTCACTCGTGGACTACAACCGCTGTGGCGTGCCCCTCGTTGAAATCGTCTCGGCGCCGGACATTCGTTCCTCGGCCCAGGCTCGCGACTACGCCGCAGAGCTTCGCGGCATCTTGATTGCCACGGGCGCCTCCGACGGCCGCATGGAAGAAGGCTCGATGCGCATCGACGCCAACGTGTCGGTGCGCAAGGCCGGCGAACCATTCGGCACGCGTTGCGAAATCAAGAACCTGAACTCCTTGCGCAGCCTGCAGCGTGCCATTGACTACGAAGCCCTTCGTCAGATTGAACTGCTCGAAGAGGGTGGCACCGTTCGTCAAGAGACGCGCCACTGGGATGAAGTCATGGGGGAGACCTCCACGCTGCGCGTGAAGGAAGACGCCGAGGACTACCGCTACTTCCGTGACCCCGACCTGGTTGATCTCGCCCCAAGCCAGGCCTGGCAGGACGCCGTGCGCGCTGCCTTGCCCGCCATGCCGGCCGAACGTCGTGCCGCGGTGGTTGCGACACTCACCACCCCCACCTCGGCGCAGCTCGATGCGGTGGAAGTGGTGATCGACTTAGGCCTCGAGCGTTTCGTGCACGCCGTCGTCGCCGCCGGCGGTGACGCCGCTCTCGCCATTTCCCGTGTCGCCAACGAGCTGGCCGCCAATCCCGAACAGGCCACCTCATTGGACGTGGCCTCCTTCGTGACCACGCTCTCGATGGAACTCTCCGGCGCGCTGTCGGCCACGCAGGCCAAGGACGTCTTGGCGACGTTGCTGGCCAATGGGGGAGACCCTGAGGCCATCGCGAAGGCCAAGGGCTACGAGCAGATGTCAACAGACTCACTCGGTGCCATTGTCGATGAACTCATTGCGGCGAACCCCGATGAATGGGGTCGCTACAAGGGCGGCGACGACAAGTTGGCCGGCTTCTTTACCGGTTTGGTGATGAAGGCGACCAAGGGGCAGGCCAACGGCAAGGCCGTGGTTGCCGAGCTTCAGCAGCGCCGCTAAATCAGTCACGTCAACACGCCCGCTGGCGGAGTCCGCTTGGTAGCATCAAGCCTTATGACTGACTACTACTCGTACGGCACCAGCGGTTTGAACACGGCATCCATGAAGCCCTCGGTGCGACCGCAGGACGATCTGTTCCAGTTCACGAACGGCACGTGGCTCGACAATGTTGAGATCCCAAGCGACCGCGGCCGTTTTGGTGCCTTCGACAAGCTGCGCGAGAACTCCGAGGCGCAGGTTAAGGCCATTATTGAAGACCTTGCTGCCCAGTCGGCCCCCGTTGGCACCACCGCCCAGAAGATCGGTGACCTTTACGCCTCCTTCATGAACGAAGCGCGCATCGAAGAGTTGGGCATCAGCCCCATTGCCGACGATCTCGTACTGGCCCAGTCCGTGTCCTCGGCGGCTGACTTCGCCCAGATTCTCGGCACCTTGAGTGCGCGCGGCCACGGCGGCTTTTTCTATCACTTCATCGATACTGACCAGCGCGACTCCACGCGCTACCTGTCCTACGTTGGTCAGGGCGGACTGAGCATGCCCGACGAGTCGTACTACCGCGACCCCCAGCACGCAGCGCTCTTGGTGGCCCTGGTTGAGCACATGGAGCGGATGTTCGCTCTCGCCGGTATTGCCGACGGTGCCGCTCACGCGCAGCGCGTATTGGCACTGGAAACCGCCATTGCGTCGCACCACTGGGACTCGGTGGCCGACCGCGAAGCGGACCGCACCTACAACCTCTCCACCCTGGACGAGTGGTCGACTGTTCTCTCGAATTTCGACCTCGCCACCTACCTCAAGGCATCGCAGACGCCACGCCACGTGCTCGAGACTGTCGTCGTGCGTCAGCCATCGTTCTTTGCTGGCGTCAATGAGTTGTTCGCCGCCTTCGACGCTCCTGCCTGGCAGTCGTGGTTGCTCTGGCACACCCTGAGCGGCTCGGCCCCGCACCTCAGCGCTGCATTCGTCCAGGAGAACTTCGACTTCTTCGGCACGACCTTGTCGGGCGTGCCCCAGATGCGCGAGCGCTGGAAGCGTGCGGTCTCGTTGGTGGAGGCCGCCCTGGGTGAGGCCATTGGTGAGCACTACGTCGAGCGCCACTTCCCACCACGGGCCAAGCAGCGCATGGAAGAACTGGTGGCCAACCTTACCGAGGCCTACCGCGTTGACATTGCCGCCCTCGACTGGATGGGCGAGGAGACCAAGCAGCGCGCCTTCGAGAAGCTCGACAAGTTCTCACCCATGATTGGCTACCCCGCCAAGTGGCGCGACTACTCGGCGTTGGCCATCACCCGTGATGACCTCGTGGCCAACCTGCGGGCTATCAACGTCTTTGGGCGCAACTACGCCTACGCCAAGATCGGGGCACCGGTGGACCGTGACGAGTGGCACATGTACCCTCAGACGGTCAACGCCTACTACAACCCCGGCCTCAACCAAATCGTCTTCCCGGCCGCCATTTTGCAGCCCCCGTTCTTCAACGTTGATGGCGATGACGCCGTGAACTACGGCGGCATTGGTGCCGTTATTGGTCACGAGATCGGCCACGGCTTTGACGACCAGGGGTCGAAGTACGACGGTGATGGCAACTTGTCGAACTGGTGGACCGACGACGACCGTGCGGCTTTCGAGGCTCGTACGTCCAAGCTGATCGCGCAGTACGACGCGTTGACGCCACTGGCCGCTCCCGACGTGCACCTCAACGGTGCCTTCACCATTGGCGAGAACATTGGCGACCTGGGCGGGCTCACGATTGCCCTCAAGGCGTACGAGATTTCGCTCAATGGCGCCGAGGCACCCGTCATCGACGGCTTCACCGGCGTCCAGCGCGTCTTCATGGGCTGGGCCCAGGTGTGGCGCGGCAAGGCCCGCCCCGAAGAGGCTCGACGTCTGGCAGCGATTGACCCGCACTCACCCGCGGAAGCCCGATGCAATCAGATTGTGCGTAACCTCAACGAGTTCTATGAGGCGTTCGACGTCACTGAGTCAGACGCCATGTTCCTGGCGCCCGACGAACGCGTTCGTATTTGGTAACGGTGTTCTAGCGGCGGGGTATTTTGAGCCCGGACACGAGGTCGGAGGGGTCAACTTTGAGGGCCTTGGCGACGCGGAGAATGTTGATCAGCGAAGGATTCACTTCGCCACGCTCAAGGTGGCCGATGTAGGTACGGTGAAGTCCGGCGACTTCGCCGAGCTCTTCCTGGCTGAGGGCCAGTTCTTTCCGAAGCGCGCGAATGCGGGTGCCGAATTCGCGAGTGGTCTTGTCTGATGCTGGGGTATTTGACACGTCTTCAGTCTCATGCACTTTTTATGCATGCGCCACACCCGATAGTCATCAATAATGGATAAATAATCACTTTTTTGTCACGATTCTGTCATTTAGGGCCGAAATACCCATCTCGAGAAATTCTCGTGGCAAAGTGGTAATTATCTCTGCTTTCCCGAATCTGTTTTCAAATGGTGCGTCTGCAAAAGGCAGAGGGGTGTTCGGTGTAACGGCACCGCTACCACGATTGGATTGACGTGTCACACGACGGCGAACTGAAGCACCCCCTCATCACCCTCGCCATTATTTCGGTGAGCTATTTGATCTTGATTGTCGACGGGTCCATCGTCATCACGGCCTTGCCATTAATTCGCGAAAACCTCGGCTTCTCGGCGGCCACCTTGTCGTGGGTGCAGAGCGCCTACGCCCTCTCGCTGGGTGGCCTCTTGTTGCTCGGCGCTCGTGTCGGCGACATCATCGGTCGCCGCCGAGGATTCTTGGTGGGACTTTGTGTTTTCATGGCCGCCTCGCTCATGGCGGGCTGGTCACCCAATGCCGTCATGCTCATCGTCGCGCGTGTGTTGCAGGGCGTGGGTGCATCACTCATTGCCCCCTCGACGTTGGCATTGCTGTCAACCAACTTTCCCAAGGACCCGGCCCGGGCCCGCGCGGTCGCGGTCTACGGCTCCATCACCGGTATCGGTATGAGTCTGGGTCTCGTCCTGGGTGGGTTCGTGACCCACGTGCTGTCGTGGCGCTGGGCCTTTTGGATCAACGTACCCATCGGCCTCGTCTTAATTGTGGCGACGCGCTATTACGTCAAGGAAACGGAACGCCACACTGAGCCCCTCGACGTCGCCGGGGCCGTCTGGGCGACGCTCTCCATGACGGGCATCGTCTACGGACTCGTCAACGCCTCCGAATACGGGTGGGGCCGCGCACTCACCATTGCGCCGCTGTTCGTTGGCGTGGCACTGCTGGGTCTCTTTCTTCGCACGGAGCAACGGGCGAGCGCCCCGTTGGTGCCGCTGCACTTATTAGCCAACGCGGAGCGCTCCGGCGCCAACACCGCACGCTTCTTGTTCGTCGGCTCAATGGCCGGCTTCTGGTTTTTCATCGCCCAGTATCTCGAGGTTTCGCGCGGACTGAATCCCTTTGGTGCGGGACTGGCCTTCTTACCCATGACGTTGGGCAGCTTCGCGATTGCCTTCCTCGTCCCTCGGCTGAGTCGTCGTTTCGGCACGGCCCCCTTCCTGATCGGGGGCCTCGCCACGGTGAGCATTGGCACATTCTGGATGGCCGGGGTCTCGTCGAACGGTTCGTATCTGTGGACCGTGGCATTGCCCATGCTGGTCGTCGGCGTGGGGCAGGGGGCGTCAACGATTCGTCTGACCTCCGCGGCGATTCACGGCGTGTCGCCCAAAGACGCGGGTGCGGCCTCCGGGGTGGTCTCGGCCGCGGTCCAGATTGGTAACGCCTTCGGACTGTCGTTGCTGGTGGCCCTCACGTCACTGTGGGTGCCCCGGACATCAACCGCCGCATCGTTCGCCGCCGCCCACGCCCGTGTGGCCATGGTGGGCGGGGGCGTCTTGTGCACGCTGGCGTTGACGTCGGCCGTTGTCTTCGTGTGGCACCCGCATCGGCGAGACGAGAGGTAGTCCCGTTGCCGCCCCTGAGCGACTGTGCTTAAATAGAGGGGTGACCAACTTCTTTCTCGTAGAGGTAGTAGTAAGCGCTTAGGCGCCGGCGTCACGACTCGTCGTACACCGGAGGCCTCCCAAACAGGGAGGCCTTTTTTCATAAGCAAACGTAAAGGATCATCGTGCAACTGACTGGCGCGCAAGCCCTGATCAAGAGCCTGGAAATGGAAGGCGTCGAAGTCATCTTCGGCCTGCCCGGTGGCGCCATTCTTCCTGTCTACGACCCGCTCATTGACTCGAGCATCCGACACATCCTCGTACGCCACGAACAGGGCGCCGGCCACATGGCCGAAGGGTACGCCATCGCCACCGGTCGACCCGGTGTGGCCATGGTGACCTCCGGCCCCGGTGCGACCAACATCGTCACCCCCATCGGCAACGCCTACATGGACTCAACGCCCCTGGTCGTCATCACGGGCCAGGTTGCCACGGCCGCTATTGGCACTGACGCCTTCCAGGAGTGCGACATCACGGGCATCACCCAGGGCATCACGAAGCACAACTTCTTGATCACCGACGTCAACGACATTCCTCGCGCCATTGCGGCCGCCTTCCACATCGCCACCACCGGCCGGCCCGGCCCGGTCTTGGTTGACCTGCCCAAGGACCTGTCGCAGTCGACGATGGAGTGGTGGTACCCGTCGACTATTGAAGAGCTCGACCTGCCGGGGTATCGCCCCAGTGTCGACCTCGACGCCAGTTCCATTGAGGCCGCGGCCGCACTCATCGCCCAGGCCGAGCGCCCCGTGCTCTACGTTGGCGGCGGCACCCTGAAGTCCGGCGCGTCGGCCGAACTGCTGGCCTTCGCCGAGCGCACCAAGATGCCCGTGGTGACCACGCTGATGGCGCGCGGTGCCTTCCCCGACTCGCACCCCCAGAACTTGGGTATGCCCGGCATGCACGGCGTCTACGCCGCGGTGACCGCGATTCAAAAGTCGGACCTCTTGATCTCGCTCGGTGCCCGATTTGACGACCGAGTGACGGGCAAGATTCCCGCCTTCGCACCCGAGGCCAAGATCATTCACGTCGACATTGACAAGGCCGAGTTCAACAAGGTCCGCCGCACCAACGTGGCCATCCGCGCCTCGGTCGCCGACGCCCTCACGGCGCTCGACGCCGCCGGTGCGACGCCGAAGGGTCTCGGTCCGTGGTGGCAGCAGATTGACGAGTGGCGCGCCCAGTTCCCCCTCGTCTACGACGCCCCGACCGAGGATGGTCTGCTGCGTCCGCAGTACGTGATTGAGTCGATTCACGCCGCCGCCGAACCGGGCACCATCGTGTCTTCCGGAGTGGGGCAGCACCAGATGTGGGCCAGCCAGTTCTGGAAGTTCGAAGAGCCCGGCACCTGGGTCAACTCCGGTGGTGCGGGCACCATGGGATTTGGTGTGCCATCGGCCATTGGCGCCAAGGTCGGTCGACCCGACAAGACGGTCTGGTGCATTGACGGTGATGGCTGTTTCCAGATGACGGCCCAAGAACTCGTGACCGCCCGCGCCGAAGGCATTCCGGTCAAGATCGCCATTTTGAACAACGCCTACCTGGGCATGGTCCGCCAGTGGCAGGAGATGTTCTACGAGGAGCGCTACTCCGAGGTCTACCTCTCGGCCGACCTGCCCGACTACGTCAAGTGGGCCGAAGCGATGGGCTGTGTTGGTCTGCGCGCCCGCACCGTGGAAGAGATGCACGAGGCGATTCGTCAGGCCAACGAGATCAACGACGTCCCGGTGGTTATCGACTTCCGTACCGACGCTCGCGAGAAGGTCTTCCCAATGGTGGCCGCCGGTGCTTCCAACGACGACATCATGGTCCACCCACTGCAGAGAGAGGCATAAATGGCTCCCGAACCGTTCCTTGGCGTAACTGACCGCACTCCCGTGCAGCACCACATCTTGTCGGTGCTGGTGGAGAACAAGTCGGGTGTCCTCTCGCGCGTGGCCGGACTCTTTGCCCGCCGCGGTTTCAACATCTACTCACTCGCCGTGGCGCCAGCCGAAACGTCGGCCCGCTTTTCGCGCATCACCATCGTGGTGGACGCCGAATCGGCCCCGCTCGAGCAGATCGTCGAACAGCTCGACAAGCTGGTCAACGTGGTGGCAATTAGTGACATTTCACCCAAGGATGCCTTGGAACGTGAACTGCTGCTCGCCACGATTCGCACCGACGTGAACAGTCGCACGCCCCTGTCCGACGTCGTCGCCAACTCCGGCGCCGCCATTGTGGACGTGGACGCGCACTCCATCACGCTGATGCTGGCCGGCACGCCGGCCGCCTGCGACGAACTCGAGCGCCAGCTCGATAACTACGACACGGTCGAGCTCCATCGAACCGGTCGTGTGGCATTGCCTAGACTGGGAACGACAACGTCGTCGTGATTCCTGCTGAATAAGAGAAAGAAAAGAACCATGACCACGATGTACTACGAAGCCGATGTCAATCCCGCTCTCTTGAAGGACAAGAAGATTGCCATCCTCGGCTACGGCTCACAGGGCCACGCCCACGCTTTGAACCTTCTCAACTCGGGCTTTGACGTTCGCGTTGGCCTGCGCACTGACTCCAAGTCAGTCCTCAAGGCCGAAGAGGCCGGTTTGCGCGTGCGCTCCATCGCCGACGCCTGCGCCGAGGCCGACGTCATCATGGTCCTGGTCCCGGACACCGAGCAGAAGAAGACCTACGACAACGAGATTGCCCCGCACCTGACGGCCGGCAAGTGCCTGTTGTTCGCTCACGGCTTTAACATCCGCTTCAACCTCATCAACCCGCCGGCCGACGTCGACGTCGCCATGGTCGCCCCCAAGGGCCCCGGCCACTTGGTTCGTCGCACCTACGTCGAGGGCGGCGGTGTGCCGGCCCTGATCGCCGTGCACCAGGACGCCACGGGTAACGCCCACGGCATCGCCCTCGCCTACGCCTCGGGCATCGGCTCGGCTCGCGCCGGCGTGCTCGAGACGACCTTCACGGAAGAGACCGAGACGGACCTCTTCGGTGAGCAGGCCGTGCTCTGTGGTGGTGTGTCGGAACTGGTTCGCGCCGGTTTCGAGACCCTCGTCGAGGCCGGCTACCAGCCCGAGAGTGCCTACTTCGAGTGCCTCCACGAGCTCAAGCTCATCGTCGACCTCATGTACGAAGAGGGCATTACCGGCATGCGCTACTCCATCTCCGACACCGCTGAGTACGGTGACCTGACCCGTGGTCCGCGCGTCGTGACCCCCGCGGTCAAGGCCGAGATGAAGAAGATCCTCACCGAAATCCAGGACGGCACCTTCGCCGAAGAGTGGATCAAGGAAAACGAAATTGGCCGTCCCCGTTACCGCGAACTGCGTGACGCTGGCAAGAAGCACCCAATCGAAGAGATCGGCATCAAGCTGCGCGCCATGATGCCCTTCGTGTCGGCCGGCAAGAAGAAGGTTGCTGACGTCTCGGGTGGCGACACCGACTGAGTTTTACTCACTCCGTAGTAGTCATCGCCGCGGCGACCCTGATGCGCTTGTCATCACGGTTGTCGCGGCGATGTTCATTTCTTAACTGATTCATTTTCCTGTCGCTGACACCGGTGATGTCACAGTCCATCGAGATACTTGATGGCGAGCGGCGCAGGAAAGGGTTAGACAATGGCTGAGAATCAGGAAGTGGATGAACAGGAGCTCGCGCGCCGCCGGGAAGCCCTTGACCACTACCAGCGTCACGTTCACGAGCTTCCCTGTGCAACAGACTGCTCTATTTTCGGGGTCCCGAATCCCGTGGACGGTGACAAGTGGATGCTCCAGCGGTTCATCCTCGCGCAGGACGAAGAGCACACTTACGACCGAGCGCTGGCGGAGATGGCCTCGGTGAAGATAACTGACTGGATCTGGTTCGTCTTCCCGCAGATCTGGGGTCTCGCTACAAAACCAACGCCAACCTCGACTCGCTATGCATTGCGACGTGGGGGCGAGGCCCATGCTTATGCCGCCCACCCGGTCATGTTTTCCCGACTGGTGGCCGCCTGTGAGGTGCTGCTCTCGAATGAGCGCGCGTTAACGGCGATCATGCCGAAGGAAGTCGACCGTCTCAAGCTGCGGTCGTCGATGACGCTGTTTGAAGCTGTCGCCAGCAACCCGGCACCATTCACCGCTGTGTTGCAGCGTTACTTCGAAGGCGAACGTGATGAGCGAACCATCGCCAAAGTGGTTGAAGGAGAGCTGCACTTCGATGCACCAAAGAAAGAAGAGAGGGCGAAATGACGAACCATCAGATACCTGACTTACTAGTCGTCTACACGACGGAGCCAAACTTGGGACCCGGTGGCGGCTACATGTTTCTTGGAACCGCGAACAGTACCTATGACGACATGAAGTTACTGTGGGCGGACGATGCGTACTCGTCAATCGAGGACAGTGGTGAGATGGTCGGCGAGACCTTTGACGGCCAGTTGCTCGAAGAGTACGGCATCAAGGTGACCTCGCCGTGGCGATTCGAGGTCGAATATTTCGAGGCCGA
>Ga0207956_1000489_pt1 | contig 10374 bp, 6 predicted proteins | sample CryBogCBE25Jul07_FD_184580 | JGI IMG/M metagenome (GOLD analysis project Ga0207956, IMG submission 184580) | Freshwater microbial communities from Crystal Bog, Wisconsin, USA - CBE25Jul07 (SPAdes) (version 2) | ecosystem: Environmental > Aquatic > Freshwater > Lake | place: Crystal Bog...
GACTGGCTTTCAAAGACGCGATAGGGGGCGAATATGCCACCGCTGTAGCCGATCCCTGGCTCCACGATAAGCATATCTGGATGGGCATCTGCGATTGCCTTGTGTCCCCATCCCCAGAAACATAGCAAGAAATCGCCTTTTTCTTTACGCTTGCCTATCTCATCTATACAATTTTTGTAGAAATATTTATACGCTACGTCTTCTAGGTCGTACTTAAAGTTCTGTGTCTTCCAATCGTAATCTCCATAGGCTTCCTTGAGGATGGCATCATTGGTCACCCCCACGTTCTCATCGCAATCCACTTCGCTTTGATCGTGTCCGTAATGGATGATCTCATGCCCACGGGCCTTCATCATCTTGCAGAACTTCACCACCTTCTGCGTGAAGGCACAGGCTACATAGTCTTTATTGGAGATCGTGTGAGGAATCCCCAGAGCGTGAAATCTAAACTTCAAGGTAGGATTTGAGGCGGGTTAGGTTTTCTGTGGTGATGAGAGGGGCGGTAAGTCGGATTAGTCTCCATCCCATGAAAGCGGCTTCTAGGTATTTCTCTGCGTCTTTAAGGAATCCTCCTCCTCGTGCGTGACGGCCTCCCCAAGCCCCTCCTTCGATTTCAATGAGCGTCTTTGTTGGCTCGTGAGCGTAATCAGCCCTCCACTTCCTCACAGGATGGAACCGATATTCCATCAGCAACGGCTGGCCGCCTATGCTTGCCCAGAGAAGGTCGAACTTTCTTTCCAAGCTGCTTGGAACCCTTGGTTTTTTTGATCCACCCATGTTGGACGAGGGCTTGCTTGACTTTGCGCTTGAGGCCGGGATTGGACTCTGCGGAGGCAAGGATTGAATAGAACCGCTCAACGACGATGGCTTGTTGATCTTGCGGGGCTTCTTCAGATTGTATTTGCGGTTTTTCTTCATTGGAAATTGGGGCTGGAGAAGGCTGTTCAAATGAGGCAGCGATCTCTGTCGCACCCGTCCGTAGCTCTCCTACGACTCTAGTTCCCTCTCCAGCAAGACCATCGTTTAGCAATACGCCTCGCTTGTCTGGATGATAAATTACTGCACCGGCCTTCACAAAGGAAGGATCAACATTATTTTTTCTCCATTGATGCGGTTGATCGCCGGTTCCCCGCCAGTCGTGCTGAATGAGATTAGTGCGGTGCATCTTGGGAAGAATATCTGATGCCGCCCAAATGTCCCAGGCAAACTCTTCAGTCCCATTGCTACAATTGAAAATGCGTGGGGCAGTAATGGCTAGGTTCCAATCATAAACGGCAACGCCACTCATGTGATCAATTCCATTTTGAATGTCGCTACTGGAAAGTTCTACAAAGTCTCCCATGAAAGGCTTTCCGCAAGACCTATACTCTGCCTCAATCTGATCAAGCCACCCTTCGCATAAGGGAATGGCATCGGGTTCCATGAACAGGAATGGCTGGCGAGTGGTGAGGATGGAATGCCAGCAGATATTTTGGAAAGCTCGATTGCAACTCACGGGCCATCCTTTCTCTGCATGACCAGAGGGAACGACATGCACCTTACGGAAGCAGTTCTCTAGAGGAAGCCTGATCTTGTCTGTGGTAGCCCCGTGGCAGGGTGATAGGATAATCTCATGGTTGAGATAAGGGCCGAGTTGCTTGACCCTGTTTGCCCAGCGAACCATGAGAGGCTGGTCGCCTTGATGATAAGAGATTGCTACAATCATTTTCTATTGCGGTCTTTGTATCGCAACAAAAAGCAATGTGTCAATGAAGAATTATGTCCAAGCAAGAGTAAATCCGACAACATAATAAATTGTGGGACATGGCCCTGATACTTGCTGAACTTGCCAAGATCCAGTTATTTGTTTTGGTGTTGAAGTGCAACTTAAAACGCCAGAATCAATAAGAAGTGAATAACCACAAGTTCCATAAGCATAATTACCACTTAGTCCAATAATGTATGAAATGTGTGGGGCTATTCTAAAACCTATTCCAAAATTAGAATCATATGCGTAATAAACATCATATGCAATACCTGTGCATGAACTATCATCTGAAACTGCCGTTATTGTTCCATTTGCAGTAAAAACGCCATCTGGCGTGGAAAGCTCAATATAAACAGAAGTGCTTCCAGAAATATCTGAAAGCCCGCAATCCACGCATCCGCACGGGCTTCCACCAGTGCAATTAGAATCACCGCAACTTGGTAGATAGATAGCCATATTTAATAAGGTTGTCCATTTGCCCAAACATCTAAACTTTTAGTAACGCCATCTACGCAAACTTGCAGGGTAACAATAGTTGGCTTTCTGGATGGAATTACATTATTAAAAGAATGTGATTTATTTTGTCCAGCGGCAACAGCGCCATTAAATTGAAAAGACACGCCGCCTGATAAGGCATTAGGGTCAAGTTGTGGTGCAGATATTTGAGGATAGTATTCCATTAAATTAATTTAACCCAAAGTTCCCTTGATTGATAAATTCCGCTTCTCCAGTATTTTGATTCCCAAGAAATCTTAACATATGTTCCAATTAGGCCCAAATAATCAGTTGCGCTTAATGGAGAGGTAGCGGGAAATGAAATGTTTTCACATCCCTGTAATGATGTTCCGCAAAAATAACACGGATTAGTTGCCCATGTCGGGGTAATTGCATCACAGATTACGCCGCCAAAATCAAAATTAACAAATATGCCAGTATACGCCATTTGAAGAAGAACCGGCGAAAACAAATCTGTATCTGCTGGCGTTGGTGGGCCATAAGTATAACTTGTAATTGTTTTAAATGTTGTTTGCCTATTTTGGGATGACCTTGTGTTTGGCCTTACAATAATTCTAAAATCACTTGTTCCTCCGCAAGACAAATCTACTGATGCAACATCAAGACTAAAAACAAGCGTGGGGCTTGTATAAGTTCCAGTATGATATTCAGTAATTGCTGGAGGGAGACTTGAGTAAGATACAGTGGTCCGTTGCGTTTGATACGGATTTATTAATTCATCTCGCAATGAAAGCAATCCTTCATTTGGATAAGTGCCACTTGTTCCAGCGGGGATGATTTGCTTTTTAATTTCAAGATTACGTTGAAAAACATCATCATACTGATAGCCAGTTAATACAGATGGACTTACATACTCAACTGATGTGAGTTTGGATTTTGCACTATCAATAGGAGTAATTTCCTTTTTGATTGTATTTTGATTTACAGAAATATGTGATCCGTAAGAAACAATACTTTCTGAAGCAGAAGCCACTCCAAATTCACCAAGGACTTCTCCCCCCAACGATGTTGGGCCGCTAGAAGTTGTGGTTCGCTTTCTGCTCTTGGTGGCAGTTATTGCCTCAACACTTGACTGAAGAACGCTTGTGGTTAGAGCATCTGGAGCCGTTCCAGCAGGAACAATAAGGTCTGAAGAAGATGTGTCGCCAAGAAGCCCTGCTTTGTTTTCAGAACTTGTCAACGTGGCGTAGCTTGCAACCGTGTTATATGTTTTGGTGCTTTTAACAGAATCAACCGGCTCTACTGATGTTTGAGTAACCAAATACCCATCTGCATTCGGGGCCGTTCCAGCCGCCACGGTCTGCTTGGTTATGGTCTCAATATCTCCACGGGAATCAAGCTGTTGACCCGTAAGGACAGGGCCAGGGATGCTCTCATACACCCTTTGCACAGCCACATAACGGGAACGCAGAGGATTATCATCAGGCAACTCCACCATTTTTTGCTGTGCAATAATCTGAGTGCCGCCAAACACAGGATCAACCGATCCTAGCGTGGTGGAAGAATACTGACTACGAGGCACAATATATGTGCGAGAAGTGATGGGAAAGTCAGGATTGTTTGCGCTGTAATCTAGCCCGTAGTTCCAAGGGTCTTGAGATGCCAAAGTTCGATCATTGGCGTAGGTGTTATAGACAAACTCGCCGTCTGGCGTGGGAGCTTGATAAACGAGATATAGTGTGGATGGCCACTTGTTTGCGTCCCTACCGGTGTAGGTTACAGAACCATCTAGCGGCTGAGGATTGTAGTTGCCTTTCTCAATGCTCTCTTTAACGACAAGGATGATATGCCCATCCTTGGTGTAGTAATTGGGAACTACAGGCGTAGGATATTGAGCCACTCCCACCTCTAGGGGAGGATGTGGGAAGGCTGGTTGCTTGGGCTGTTTAGAGGTTGCCATTATTTTGGTTCTACTTGTTGCCTCAAGAGGGGAAGACCCTGCTCAATAGCTTGGAGGAAGTTTTCTGGCTTCCTCTTTATTAAATTACCATCATCATCTCTGTCAATCCATTTGGCGATCTCTTGAACGAAGCCTGGAATGTTAGACCTAACAAGATTGCCAGCAACCTCTGGTGCGCGATCTGGGTTAAGATATTCTGCAAATTGACGATTGATGTTCACAAAAGGAAGTTCTTCAAGCAATCCAATTTGTGCTTGCCACAATCCTTTGGCGGCAAGTTTCGCTTCATCAGAAAGATCTTCTGCTTCATTGATGCCATCATCCCAAATCTTACGCATGGTTGCGCCAATTTGAAGCGCAATAAGGGCTGGGTTGTGCATCAAGTATTTTGGAACAGTAAAGTCTCCAATCTTTACTTCATCAAATCCAGGTTCTCTTTCTGCTGGTTGTGCGTCTTTCCTATAGAATCCACCAACAGCTTGCGGCAACGCCGCCCCTAGTGCCATCATAAATAGCCCTATAGATCCCCTCTTGGCCTGTAGCATGATTGAATCGGCTTCCTCTGGGGTAATGTTTGCCAGCCCTTTCTCTAAAGCCTTTACCATCCTAGCCGTAGCAATCCCTGCTCCAAACTGATATTCAAACACCTGCTTTACAATGTTTGTAGGAATTTTGACAATCGGAATTAACTCTTCTGCGGCATATCCAGCGGCCCTAATGCCACCAACCTTGCTTTGCTTTAACTGATTTACAAAAGAATTATACATCTTAACAACAGCATTGTCCTCCATGAACAACCTCTTGTTTGCGTGTTTGAATGCTTCCATTGAAGCCTTCTGTTGCAATGCTTCATCCAGATAACTAATCCCTGTAGTCTTTTGCAGATAATCAAGATACCTCCCATAAGCCTTTTCATATATTGCAACCTTGATTGGGTTCTTGATTGCTTCGTGAATCTTGCCAGGGATGCCCAAAACTCCCTTGGGAATCTTGCTTGGGGCTTCTCCTCCATATTCACGCTGGAGCAAAGTAAGGCGAGAATCTTTTTGCTTGAGTGCAATATCTTTAACTTCTTTAAGCCCAGCCCATAGCCCCTTTGTAAAGTTTGCAACATCCTTACTAATGATTCCACCTCCCTCTGTGGGAGATAGTTTTGCAATCTCTTTAAACCCAGGCAAAGCACCAAGCAGTTTTTCTGCTCCAAACTCCGCTGGAAGGAATCCAGCAATTTCAGCGGCGGCAGAAGATAGTTTAGCGGCAGTAGTTATGTAAGAAAGAACTGCGGCCCTTTTCCAACCAACAGTAAGATCAGCGGCTTTTTCCCATTTGCTTCTATTCTCCCAGCGATCAAGAATACGATCTGCTTCAAATTCAGACTTAACTCTAGCTCTTTCAAGTCTAGCCGCATCTAGCTCTGGGCTTGAAATAGGTTCTTTTCTTGCGCGAGGAGCAAAATCTTTTTCTGCCATCCTTCTCCTATAGTCAACAATTTGCTTCGATACCCTAGAAAGGTAAGACTGAATAGCAAGTTTTTGTTTTGCCAAGACAAACCATTCATCAGATTTCATATCTGACTTCAGTTGTTCATATTCGGCTTGAAGTGCCTTTTCTTCGTCAGAAAGCTCAACTTCTTTTTTGACCTTGGCAACAAGTTTCTTTTCCTCTCTTTGCTTTTTAAGATCCTTAATCTTTTTCTCAATAGCAGAAATTCTTTTCTCCTCTTCAGTTTTTCTTTCCTTTAATGCGTCTTGATACTGTTGTTTTTGTTTTTTTAGATCCTCAATCTCTGCTCTCTTTTTTGCTTGAGCTTCAGTATCAACAGTAACACGGCCTGTTTTTGCATCTTTAACACCAGCTTGTAGTTTGCTTAAATCGTCTTCGGCTTTTTCAAGTTGACGCTGAAGCTGTGCGTCTTTCTTTTCATCTTCAGTCTTTTTAACGATCTGATCGTCCCTAAACTTTTTAAGTTCTTTCTCTGCTTGTTCAACTTGATTTAATAACTCTGCTGTTTCTTTTTCTGGAACAGTAGATTCCTGCTCTCTCTGTTTTGCCTTTCCAGTAAGAATGTCTTTAATTTGCTGGAGACGCTTTTTTGCATTATCCCTTTTAATTTCTTCTTTGCGAACATAATCAGCATCACGAACAGATTTAAGTTCTTGATTAAGTTGTTCTAGTTTAGTCTTTTGAACCTCAATTCTGTCGCTGGTAATCTTTTCTTTTTCTTCTGGCGATACCTTTCTACCATTCAAAATCCTATCACGCTCTTGATCAATCTGAAATTTCTTGGCTTCAATTAAACGCTCATTTGCAATTTCTAAAGCCCTAACTTTTTCCTCATATGTTTTTTCTTCCTTTCCATACAAGGTATCAAATGCCTGTTGAAGCTCATCCCGACGAGCTTGCAATGCTTTTGCCTCTTCGTCGTATTCAACTCCAATTTTTTTAGGCTCACGCTCTCCCGTTTTAATTCTCTCCGTGAGTTCTTCAATGTGATTCTGAAGGCGTGTCTTTACGGCAGTTAAAGCTCCTGCCAATTGTTTTTCAGAATCTATTGGCTTTAGATTGTATTTGCGGATCAAGTAATTATTTTTCTTGATCTCCATTCTTTCTTTTGCGCCTTGCTCCCTGCGTTGCTTTCCAGTAGGGGGAGGCAACAATCCCCTTTCAATAAAAGCTCGTTTGCCTAATTGAAATAACTCTCCTACTTTCTCTGAAAATGATTTTTCAACGGCTGTTTGGGTAAGTTCTTTATAAATACCCAATCCAGTAAGAGCATCTCTAGTTTGCCCATCAGTCCAATTGTCTCCCATTATTGGGCCAACAACCTTATGGGTTGCTTCAAGTAATTGATTACGATCAAGATCAACTCCTTGTTCAAATGCGTTTTGATGTATTGCTTTTGCAATGCTTTTAATAATTGTACCAATGCTTTCTGGGCTATCTTTACGATCTTTTAAGTCTTTTGAATATGCCTCAATCTTTTCTTCAGAAGTCATATCAGATGGCTTCTTTTTTTCAGTTGATGCTTTTTGTGAGTTCTTTTTAGTCTTTTTAGTAAAATCGTCAAGACCTTGGGTTGCCGCTTCTTCTTTAGCTTTAGCCTCAAGTTCTGCAATCCTTTTGTTTAATTTTTCAATCTGGCTGGCTTGTTCTTCAATTCTTGCTTTAGCTTCATCAGAAAGCTCACTTCCTCCTTTTGCTTCATCTCTTCCAACAATATCTGCCTTTGCTCGTCGAAGCATTCCAAGTCTAGTAAAATCATCTGCTTGAATTGCCTTCAGCATATTAAGGGCTTGTGCAGTACCCCTAGCAGTTAGTCGATTTAATTCAGTTAGCTCTATGTATCTATTCTCGACTTCCTGTAATCTGCTCTTTGTTGTTGCAATTATTGATGGATCAGTTTCCCTTCCAAGTTGTTCCAGCAAATCATCATACTCGTTTTTAGCACCAATAATTTCGTGATGAAGAATTGCTCTATCTGTAGAATCAATTGGATGATTTGGATCTTTTTTAATCCTTTCAACAAGGTCATAACTATACCGAGGGTTATCCTCAATCTTATACATGGCCCTGTCCCAAACTTCTTTCCATGTATCTTTAGCAATATCGTAAAGGCGAGATAGTCCCATCTTCTGCCTTTGATCATCAATGCTCTTTCTATCTACAGCAGTAGCCCCTGGTCGTGACTTGCCCAATCCCTCAACAGCTTTAGGGGCTGGCGCGCCACTCTTTGATGCTTCTAGGGATTTGTTGTAAATATCTTTTAACTGATTCTCATCGTATTTCTGATATTCCAACTCTCCCTTCTCGCGGGCCAATCCTCCTTCTTTTTCTGCGTATTGATTTACGGCTGGTTCAAATTTCTTTTTCCAGTCTTCAAAAGATATGTCTGGATTTGCGCGATGGATTTCAACACCAAGCTGTGTGTCTTTGTCTGCAAACTCCCTAGCGGCGGCGGCTCCAGGTAGTTTTTTAGGACGCTGGGTTTCTTTATGCGCGGCCTGTTCTGTCTCATTGCTGTGAAGTAATTCGTTGCCCTGCTCGTCTTTAAATTCCGTGGACTCTACTTTTTTTTGTCCAGACTCTTTAGCAATATCCGCTGATTCTTTTCTTTCCTTAAATTCAATTTTCCCGTCAGGCATCTTAACCATGAAGCCAAATTCGGGAGTATTCCTATCTCCAGCTTCCTTGTATTTGTCTGCCTCTTCTTGAGTAATCACGCCATCAGCAACAGCTTGTTCGATTGCCTCTGGATGGCTCTTTGCACGATAAGGAGCGGATTCTGCCGTAGGTTTAAATGCCGCAGAAAGGATAACAGGTTTTTGTTCTCCCGCAGGGGGCTTCTGTTCTTGAGTTATGGGAGGAGCTTCTGCCTCTTTCTCTGCCTTGATTGCTTGATCTGTTTGAGTCATCACAGATGCCCTAGCAGTTGCTGGCCCAACATCTTTCTCAATTTCCCTTGCTCCATGAGCAGAAAGGACTCCTGCGATCAAAGCTGACTTGCCTGTGCTTTCAAGCGTGATTGGGGCAACAGGCTGATCGCTTCCAGTAACGGCGGCTAGGCCAGATTCAACGCCATAGCGGATAGGTTCAAATGCCGCGCCACCAATAGCCGCACCACCCACTTTCTTGGCAACTGCTTTGGCTCCTTCCTCCTTGCCGATCTTGGCAAGCTCTCCAATAGACTTGTATGCCATAGGAGCCATTGTTGCTAGAGAAGCCGCCTCTGAAATAAGCGGGTTTTCTTCCTTGGCTTTCTCAATAGCCTTATCAGCACCAATCAGTTTCTCAACAAATTGTGTGGCTTTATCGCCCAAATAAGATCCAGCGGCAAAGGCTCCCATCTCAATAGCAGGAACAGCCAATGCGCCTATACCTCCAGTAGCAACAGTCTGCGCAATTGCCTCTGGAGCCGCTACTGCCGCCGCTACGCTTCCTAGAAGCCTTCCAGCAAGCGTTTTGGTTCCTTGCTTAACAATCTGCTTGGCCCCTTCTTTGAGGGCGGTTGTGGCGGCTTTGCCAGCCGCCAAACCGACTTTTGCTTCAGCGGCAGAAGCACCAGCTGCAAGAACGGGGGATAGAACCCCGCCCTCTTTTACTTCCTCTTGGTTCCTCGCAGGGACTTGGCTTTCCATGCCTTGCCCTGCTTGCGCCCCCTGGATTCCTCCTTGGGCATTTTGGGTTTGTCCTTCATTGGTTAGACGGGTTTGGTCATTGCGTTGACGCTGGCCTTGGTCTTGGGGACGCAACTGCACATCGGCTTGTATGTCGGCTTGAGGTCTGACAGGCGCGACTTGTTTGTCGGGTACTCGTCGTGCATTGCCTTTTTGGTCGGCTTGTGGCTGATTCCTGATTTGATCTTCATTTTGTTCACCTCCTTTTATTTTTGAGACGCGATCAAAAATGTCGCCAGTCGGCGCATTCTTTTTTGCGTCTGAAATCTGATCGAAAATGTCGGGCATGGCTAGAAAGTGTAGCCGTCTTTCTTTGCAAGTTCACGGGCTTTTTTCTTATCTCCTCCTGCTTTTTGAAGATAAGATTGTGCAATCATCAAATGATCTTCGTTCGATGGGTCAAGGGCCATAGGTCTTGGTTTTAATCCCTTTTCAACTTTGTATCCAGTAACTTCACCCTCTGGAGAAATTTCTTTAGGAACAGCACCAACTCTAAATGCTTCAGCTTGCGCTTGCGCCCTTTTCATTACATCAGACTCATGTTTCTGCTGTAGTTTCTGATTTAGAACAGGCAATGAGTTTTTCCAATCAACTTCTCCTGTTGATTTGTTAAAAGCAAGATCGCTCACATCTGCACCATAATTAGATGCAATTTTCTGCCATCCCTCTAGATAATCTTGATGGGCATCATGCTGTTGTTTAAGCATCCCCATAATAGCCATTCTTCCATCTTTGCTAGACATTGCCCTATGAACAAGGGGATCTCCCATCACTTCCTCATACTTATCTTGAAAATGCATGGAAGAGGGATTTCCAAGTTTTGTATCAATTAAATCAAGAGCAGAATCAATGTCGTCTTGGCGTTCTATTTGACGATCCTCCCATCTTTCTTTTCTTTCTTGCGCTCGTGTTGCAAGCTCTAAATATTTTTGCTCTCGCTCTTCTTGTTTTTCTTTTCTTCCAAAATCAACCCTTTCTGCCAAAGGATTTTCTTGAGCATATCCTGAATCCCCCCCCCCCCCCCCCCCCCCCCCGGG
>Ga0207956_1000509_pt1 | contig 10170 bp, 9 predicted proteins | sample CryBogCBE25Jul07_FD_184580 | JGI IMG/M metagenome (GOLD analysis project Ga0207956, IMG submission 184580) | Freshwater microbial communities from Crystal Bog, Wisconsin, USA - CBE25Jul07 (SPAdes) (version 2) | ecosystem: Environmental > Aquatic > Freshwater > Lake | place: Crystal Bog...
GTTTTAAAAGAAGCGCCACCACAACAACGAAAAAAAATGAACGGTAAAAAAGGGTTGCTTGTTGTTGATGCTCAAGGTTCAGCTGCTGCTGCTGGTATTCGTCGTGGTGATATTGTGTTAGCGCTTAATAATAGCGAGGTGGAAAGTGCAGATGCCTTTGCTAAAGAAGTCGCAACTATCCCAAATGGCAAGACTGTAGCGCTCCTCATTTTAAGAAATGATGAGACGCTTTATGTGCCAGTTAAGATCACGAATGAGCGATAAAATCAGCTAGCTTTGTTGTAAAATAGAGGCTTTCAAACAAAGGCGCTTAAAGAGTTTTAAGCGCCTTTGTTATTAGGTAACTGAAGGCATCTTTATTCTTAATGGACAACATTAGAAATTTTTCAATCATTGCGCATATCGATCACGGCAAGTCGACCTTGGCTGACCGCATTATTCAGTATTGTGGTGGTTTATCTGATCGAGAAATGGAAGCACAAGTCTTAGACTCCATGGATCTAGAGCGTGAGCGCGGCATTACCATTAAAGCGCAAACCGCAGCCCTTCAATATAAAGCCTTAGATGGCAAAATCTATAACCTCAATCTCATTGATACACCAGGACACGTTGACTTCACTTACGAGGTAAGCCGTTCTCTAGCTGCATGCGAAGGTGCACTTTTAGTCGTGGATGCAAGCCAAGGGGTGGAAGCGCAAACGGTTGCGAATTGTTATACCGCCATTGACCAAGGTGTCGAAGTGACGCCCGTGTTAAATAAAATCGATTTACCGTCTGCTGATCCTGATCGCGTGATTGAGGAAATTGGAGACGTGATTGGTATCGATGCCACCGATGCGATACGTTGCTCTGCTAAAACGGGTGAAGGCATTCAAGATGTATTAGAAACGATTGTGTCTAAAGTACCACCACCAAAAGGTGACGCGACTAGCGCTCTAAAGGCTTTAATCATTGACGCGTGGTTTGATAACTATGTGGGTGTGGTGATGTTAGTGCGTGTGGTTGATGGTGTTTTAAAACCAAAAGACAAAATTAAATTGATGGCGACAGGTGATCAATATTTATGTGAGCAAGTTGGTGTCTTTACGCCAAAATCCAGAAGTAAGGAATCCCTCTCAGCAGGTGAAGTAGGTTTTATTATTGCAGGCATTAAAGAACTGGCGAGCGATAAAGTAGGTGATACCGTCACGATCGCAGATAAGCCAGCATCTGAAGCTTTAGGTGGATTTAAAGAAGTGAAGCCACAAGTATTTGCAGGACTCTATCCTGTAGAGTCAAATCAATTTGAAGCTTTAAGAACCGCTTTGGAAAAATTAAGTTTAAATGATTCATCGCTTCGCTTTGAACCCGAAAATTCAACAGCGTTAGGTTTTGGATTCCGTTGCGGCTTCTTAGGCCTTCTTCATATGGATATCGTGCAAGAGCGTTTAGAGCGCGAATACGATATGGATCTCATTACAACGGCACCGACTGTGGTGTATGAACTTTTAAAAAGAGATGGTGAAGTGATACAAATTGAAAATCCATCTAAATTACCTGACACATCACGCATCGAAGAAATTCGTGAACCGATTATTCTCATTAATTTATTAATGCCACAAGATTATGTAGGTCCTGTCATGACCTTATGTAATGGTAAGCGCGGCATTCAAAAAAATATGCAGTACTTAGGCCGTCAAGTGATGCTGACTTATGAGATGCCGCTCAATGAAGTGGTGCTCGATTTCTTTGATCGATTGAAATCGATTTCAAAAGGTTACGCATCAATGGATTATGAGTTCCTAGAATTTAGAGCAGCCGATTTAGTGAAGCTTGATATCATGGTGAATGGGGATCGCGTCGATGCACTCTCTTTAATTGTCCATCGCTCGAATAGTATTTATCGCGGTCGTGAAGTGGCTGCCAAAATGCGTGAACTCATTCCACGACAAATGTTTGATGTAGCCATTCAAGCTTCTATCGGAGCTAATATCATTGCACGTGAAACAGTTAAAGCGATGCGTAAGAACGTGCTTGCGAAATGTTATGGTGGTGATATTACGCGTAAGAAGAAATTATTAGAAAAACAAAAAGAGGGTAAGAAGCGCATGAAGCAAGTAGGGAATGTGGAAATTCCTCAAGAAGCGTTCCTCGCTATTTTAAGGGTGGAAGAAAAATGATTTTTGCATTGATTATGGTTATTGTTTTAACAATTACAGGGTTTATTTGGCTTCTTGATATTTTTGTCTTAAGCAAAAAAAGAGCGAGTAATACCAAAGAGCCTATGCTCGTTGAATATTCAAAAAGTTTTTTTCCGGTCATTTTTTTAGTGTTCTTTATTCGTTCCTTTATTGCGGAGCCTTTTAAGATTCCATCAGGTTCCATGATGCCAACCCTTTTAGCGGGCGACTTTATTTTAGTTAATAAATTTAGTTACGGTATTCGTGTGCCTATTTTAAATTACACAATGATAGAAGTCGGATTGCCTAAACGCGGAGACGTTTTTGTATTTCACTACCCACCTAAACCATCGATTGATTATATTAAGCGCGTGGTTGGTCTTCCAGGGGATGTGATTGAATACAAAAGTAAAACACTTTTTGTGAATGGTAAAAAGATGGAACAAACATTCGTGGATAAATACCCTTACATCATGAATGAAATTCATCATATCGAAGCGAAAGAATTTAAAGAGGCATTGGGTGACGTCAATCATTCGATTCTGATTCATGATTTACCGGGTGACGATTTTAAATTTGAAGTACCTCAAGGCCATTATTTAGCGTTTGGTGATAATCGAGACAATAGTGCCGATAGCCGTGTCTGGGGCTTTGTGCCTGAACATAATTTAGTCGGCCGTGCTTTTTTTATTTGGTTTAACTTCGGCGAATTTAAACGCATTGGGACCATCATTCGTTAATGGATAAAGAACGCCAAGCTTCTTTAAGCAGGATCATTCATTACACATTCAATGATCCTTCTTTTATGATCATGGCACTCACACATCGTAGTTTCTCGAGCCAACACAATGAGCGTCTCGAGTTCTTAGGCGATAGCGTATTAAGTTTTCTTATTGCGAACGAACTCTACAAAAGATTTCCGCGTATTGATGAAGGTGATTTAAGCCGTTTACGTGCACAACTCGTTAAAGAAAGTTCATTGAGCACGATTGCGACATCTATAGGCTTAGGCGACTTTATTCGATTAGGTGAGGGTGAACTCAAAAGTGCAGGATGGCGACGCCCATCGATTTTGGCAGATACTTTTGAATCCATCATTGGGGCTATCTACTTAGATGGTGGTATTAAGCCTACCCATGAATTTGTTTTACGTTTCTTTGAAACACAATTGAATGAAATTGATCCTAAATTAATCCAAAAAGATCCTAAAACATTATTGCAAGAATTATTACAAAGTAAGAAAAGTGACTTGCCTATCTATACGGTGGTATCTATTGAAGGTGAAGCGCACAGCCAAACCTTTACGATTGAGTGTCAGATTAAGAAATCAAATATTAAAACGCAAGGTGTGGGAAACAGCCGTCGCATTGCAGAACAAGAAGCAGCATCGAGAGCTTATCAATTGATGTTGGAGTCTCAATAGTGAGCGAACATCAAACAACACGCTGTGGCACCATTGCGATTGTGGGGCGACCTAATGTAGGTAAATCGACACTCCTTAATTATTTGGTCGGTAGTAAAATCAGTATTACTTCCAAAAAAGCACAGACTACACGCTATCAATTGTTAGGTATTCAAACGATTGATGACACCCAATTTCTTTTTATTGATACACCCGGATTCCAGCTTAAACATTTAAACCTTATGAATAAGGGGTTAAATAAAACAGTCAATCAAGTTTTAAGTGATGTGGATGTAGTGCTTTTCGTGATTGAGTCTCGCGGGATGACTGAAGAAGATCAAGCAGTGATGAAACTTATTCCAAAAGATCGTCCAACTATTCTAGTCATGAATAAAGTGGACTTGATGAAAGATAAGAATGCACTTTTGAAAGAAATTAAAACGATGAGTGAATCTTATAGTTTTAAAGCGATGGTACCTGTCTCTGCTAAAAAAAATAAACACCTCGACCATTTATTATCGACGGTACGTGATTTTTTACCTGAACAACCTTTCATTTATGGCGAAGATGAAATTACGGATAAGAGCGAACGCTTTTTAGCCTCTGAAATTATTCGTGAAAAAATATTTCGTTTAACGGGACAAGAAGTGCCTTATTCCATTGCAGTTGAAATTGAAAAATTTGAAGTGGAAGGTAATTTGCGTCGTATTTTTGCTGCCATCATTGTCGACAAAGAAAGTCAGAAGCCTATGCTGATAGGTAAAGATGGTGAAAAGTTAAAACAGATTTCAACCGAATCTAGACAAGACATGGAAGAACTCTTTGGAGGTAAGGTATGGCTTGAAACATGGGTGAAAGTCAAAAGTGGCTGGTCAACAGACCAGCGTGTTTTAAAATCATTGGGCCTTTAATTTTTTAAATGGCAACCCCCAGTCATCGTCAAGAAAATCAGCGTGTATATATCTTGCACACTTATCCCTTTAAAGAGACAAGTTTAATCGCAGAAATTTTCTCAGAAAAATTTGGCCGCATTCCAGTAGTCGCCAAAGGCGCTCGTCGTCCTCGATCATCTATCCGTGGGATGCTTCAATCTTTTCAAGTATTACTTGCAAACTGGTCAGGAAAATCTGAACTTAAAAGTTTAAATGGATTAGAGTGGTGCGAGAAACTTACTATTCTAGAAGGCGATGCATTAATGTGCGGGTTTTATCTTAATGAATTAATGATTCGTTTACTACCAAGAGATGAGCCTCACACTGAGCTCTTTCATTTTTATCATGAAACTATTTTAGCTTTAAGTGAAGGTCGAGAGCTCACCATTGCATTAAGACGATTCGAGTTAAAACTTTTGCAAGCCTTAGGGTATGCCGTCACCCTAGATCACGATGAAGATTCAAACCCGATTATCCCTGATAAAATATACCGTTATGAAGCCGAATACGGAGCATGTGATTTAACGAAGACCGATCGCGGCATTAAAGTCTTAGGTAAAACTTTACTTGATATGGCACATGATCAATATCTTGATAAAGAGACACAGCAACAAAGTAAGCAATTGATGCGTTATTTATTAGGTTTTTACTTAGGCGACAAACCTCTTCATTCGAAACAACTTTTTGTCGACTTACAAGGATAAGGCAAATTATGATTAAGCTCGGTATTAATATTGATCACGTAGCCACACTTCGGCAAGCACGTGGGAACAAGTACCCAAGTGTAGTTGAAGCAGCACTCCGAGCTGAGCAAGCCGGTGCTGATAGCATCACACTCCATCTTCGTGAAGATCGTCGTCATATGCAAGATGAAGATATCTTCTCTATTCGACCTCTTCTTCAAACAAAAATGAATTTAGAATTAGCTGCGACCGACGAAATGATCGCCATTGCATCTCGCGTCAAACCTCAAGATGTATGTATTGTTCCTGAAAGACGTGAAGAGCGAACCACCGAAGGTGGCTTAAATATTAAAGAGACTTACGATCATCTTTACCGTGCAACACAAACATTAGGGGAGCAAGGTAGTCGCGTTTCTCTTTTTATTGCACCTGATTTAAAAGATATTGATCTCGCAAAAAAAATGGGTGCACCCGTCATTGAAATTCATACCGGTAGTTATGCAGACGCAGAAGATGAAGTTACTAAACAAAAAGAATTTAAACGTGTTCAAGATGCAGCAGAGCATGCTTTATCACTAGGTCTTGTGGTCAATGCAGGGCATGGCCTTCATTACCACAATGTGAATTTGATCGCTGGCATACCTGGTATTGAAGAACTTAATATCGGCCACGCGATCGTGGCGCACGCATTATTTGTAGGTTGGGATAACGCAGTGCGTGAAATGAAATTATTATTACGCACCTATTCGAAGTAATTTTTAAAAAGATAATCCTATTATGATCTTTGGTATTGGTACTGACGTTGTAGAGGTTTCTCGCATTCATGAATCCATTGAAAAATTTGGTGATACGTTTGCGCGTCGTATTTTAAGTGACTCCGAATTTGAGAGTTATTTAAAATCATCTACACAGTCTCGTTTCTTAGCGAAACGTTTTGCAGCTAAAGAAGCCTTTGCTAAAGCACTAGGCACTGGCTTTAGATCGCCTGTTCGTTTTCAAAATATTATTGTAGGTCACGATGACTTAGGAAAACCTATTTTAGAATTTGATGATGAATTAAAAAGTTACTTAAAAGAAAAAAATATACTAAGTCAGCATATTTCTATTTCAGATGAAAAAAATATTGCGACTGCTTTTGTGGTTCTCGAAACTTAAAACATCACATGGAAGATATTGATTTTAATCGACGCTTTGGTGGGGTCGAACGTCTTTATGGGAAAAAAGCGTTAGATTGTTTTAAGAATTCACACGTTTGTGTAATTGGTATTGGCGGTGTAGGTTCTTGGGCCGCTGAAGCATTAAGTCGTAATGCAATAGGCAAAATCACACTGATTGATTTGGATCACATTGCAGAATCAAATATCAATCGACAAATTCACGCACTCACAAGCACGCTTGGAAAATCGAAAGTAACAGCCATGAAGGAAAGAATGTTAGAAATCAATCCTATGTGTGAAATTCATACCGTGGATGACTTTATTTCTAATGAAAATATAGACACACTCATAAAATCGCATTTTGATATCGTGATTGACGCGATCGATCAAGCATCCCTTAAAACAAGTTTGGCACTTCATGCATTGGAAAAAAAAATCCCACTCATAATGACAGGAGGAGCAGGTGGTCGTATTGACCCATCATGCGTCAAAATCGCTGATTTAAGTTTAACCCATGGGGATAGACTCACAGCCAAGATTAGGCATGACGTTAAAAAAGCTTTGCAATTAAAAGAGTCACAAAAAGTAGGTATTGATGTCGTCTTTACGGATGAGGTTATGATAAAACCTGATGGTGCGTGTGAAACTGATGAAGCGCTTACAGGCCTTCACTGCGGAGGATACGGTTCAAGTGTCATGGTCACAGCCACCTTTGGATTTATGGCAGCATCACTCGCTTTAAAGAAATTGCTCTAAAAGTCTTTATAGCTCTTGAAATTTAATTTGTGATCCCCATCTTAAATTTAATCTCATATTAATTTTTTTTAAAAGGTAATAGCTATGGCAACAAAAGAAAATGCATCTGAAAAATTAGTCTTCCAGGCAGAGGTTAAACAACTCCTCCATCTCATGATTCACTCTTTATATAGTAATAAAGAAATCGTAATTCGTGAATTGATCTCTAATGCGAGTGATGCTGCAGATAAATTACGTTTTGAAGCGCTTAAAGATGCGAGCCTTTATGAAAAAGATTCTGAATTAAAAATTAGATTAAGCTTTGATAAAAAGGAGCGTACCTTAACCATCTCTGATAACGGTATCGGCATGAGCCGAGATGAAGTAATTAGTAACATTGGTACGATTGCAAGATCAGGTACAAAAGAATTCTTAAATAATTTAACAGGCGACCAAGCTAAGGACGCTAACTTAATTGGCCAATTTGGCGTAGGTTTTTATTCTTCATTTATTATTGCCGACAAAGTCACTGTGCTTACAAGACGGGCAGGTGCTTCACAGGGTATTCAATGGGAATCCAAAGGCGAGGGTGAGTACACCATCAGTGACATAGAAAAAAATAACCGTGGTACTGACATCATCTTACATCTTAAAAAAGATGAAGATGAATTTTTAAGTGACTGGACACTAAAAAGTATTATCAAGAAATATTCAGATCACATCACACTTCCGATCGTCATGAAAAAATCGGAATGGAAAGACGGTGAAGAAGTACCTACAGATGAAGATGAGACAGTGAACGCTGCCTCAGCACTTTGGGCTCGAAATAAAAATGAAATCAAGGAAGAAGAATATAACGAGTTTTATAAGAATCTTTCTTATGATCAGGAGCCGCCACTTACCTATTCACATAATCGTATTGAAGGTAAGCAAGAATATATTTCACTCCTTTATATACCAGCGAAAGCTCCATTCGATTTATTCGATCGCGAACGTCACCATGGCGTAAAACTCTATGTGAAGCGTATCTTTATTATGGAAGCTTCAGAAAAACTCATGCCAAATTATTTACGCTTTATTAAAGGTGTGATTGATAGCGCAGATTTACCTTTAAATGTGTCCCGAGAAATTTTACAGGATAGCAAGGAAGTGGAAGCGATTCGCGCGGGCTCTACTAAAAAAATTCTAGATCTTCTAGAAGAGATGAGTGAAAAAAAACCAGACGACTATAAAAATTTCTGGAAAGAATTTGGTGCAGTGATAAAAGAAGGTCACAGTGAAGATTTTGCGAATCGAGAAAAAATCGCAAAACTGTTCCGCTTTAATTCCACACACGAAGAAACAGATGCGCAAGTTGTTTCTTTAAAAGATTATGTGGCTCGCATGAAAGACGGACAAGAAGCAATTTATTACATTACTGCTGATTCTTATGAGGCAGCAAAGCATAGCCCGCATCTAGAAATTTTTAAGAAGAAGGGAATCGAAGTTTTATTACTCAGTGATCGTGTCGATGAATGGTTACTTTCTACCTTCAATGAATTTGATGGAAAGAAATTACAATCGATTGCAAAAGGTGATCTTGATCTAGGAAAACTCGAAGACGAAAAAGAAAAAGAAGAGAAAAAGAAAATCGAGAAAGATGCAAAGTCGCTTGTTGAAAAAATTCAAAAAGCACTGGGCGATAAAGTGAAAGAAGTGAAAGTCACACATCGCTTAACCGATTCGCCGGCATGCTTAGTCGCTGGAGAGCATGATTTATCAGGCAATCTAGAGCGTCTACTTAAAGCCGCAGGACAAAAGACACCGGATACAAAACCGATTTTAGAAATCAATCCAACACACAAGCTCATTCAAAAGCTTGAAAACACAAGCGATTCAGCGCGGTTTAATGATTTTGCTGAAGTAATTTTTGATCAAGCGTTGATTTCTGAAGGCGGTCAACTGAAAGACCCGGTTGCCTTTGTCAAGAAAATTAACCAATTTTTAGTCGAATAGCCTCTATTTTAGGGCTAGATATGTTTGACAGCCCTTAAAAAAAGATGCTATAGTCTCACCTCTCTGCGTCATGTACGCAGATCGATCGCGGGGTGGAGCAGTCTGGCAGCTCGTCGGGCTCATAACCCGAAGGTCACAGGTTCAAATCCTGTCCCCGCAACCAAGATCAAATACTGTTCTTTAACAAATAGACAACTGATAAGTGTGGGTGCTTATAGTTTTAAGACAAATCCTTATGGCTTACAAGGGTCAAACTTTGTTCGTCATAAGGATCTCAAAATATAAGTGCTTTACACTTTTTAAATTTATGACAAGACACTTAGCTTAATTTATTAGGCTAATAACCTTATCAATGAATTTGAGATTTAATAAAGCAAATGCAATATACCGATCCTTTCGTAAGGAAGGATCAAGTAATAGTTTTGGATTAAACTGAAGAGTTTGATCCTGGCTCAGATTGAACGCTGGCGGAATGCTTTACACATGCAAGTCGAACGGCAGCACGGAGAGCTTGCTCTCTGGTGGCGAGTGGCGAACGGGTGAGTAATATATCGGAACGTGTCCAATAATGGGGGATAACGAGTCGAAAGATTCGCTAATACCGCATACGCCCTACGGGGGAAAGCAGGGGATCGTAAGACCTTGCGTTAATGGAGCGGCCGATATCTGATTAGCTTGTTGGTGAGGTAAAGGCTCACCAAGGCGACGATCAGTAGCTGGTTTGAGAGAACGACCAGCCACACTGGAACTGAGACACGGTCCAGACTCCTACGGGAGGCAGCAGTGGGGAATTTTGGACAATGGGGGCAACCCTGATCCAGCCATTCCGCGTGAGTGAAGAAGGCCTTCGGGTTGTAAAGCTCTTTCGCAAGGGAAGAAAACTTATGATCGAATAAATCATGAGGTTGACGGTACCTTGATAAGAAGCACCGGCTAACTACGTGCCAGCAGCCGCGGTAATACGTAGGGTGCGAGCGTTAATCGGAATTACTGGGCGTAAAGCGTGCGCAGGCGGTTTTGTAAGTCGGATGTGAAATCCCCGGGCTCAACCTGGGAACTGCGTTCGAAACTGCAAGGCTAGAGTGTGTCAGAGGGGGGTAGAATTCC
>Ga0207956_1000513_pt1 | contig 10127 bp, 10 predicted proteins | sample CryBogCBE25Jul07_FD_184580 | JGI IMG/M metagenome (GOLD analysis project Ga0207956, IMG submission 184580) | Freshwater microbial communities from Crystal Bog, Wisconsin, USA - CBE25Jul07 (SPAdes) (version 2) | ecosystem: Environmental > Aquatic > Freshwater > Lake | place: Crystal Bog...
GATGTGAGGACGCCATCTTTTGGCATTCCTTGAAAGAGCCAGAGTCCGCTAACACCAGAACCTGTTCCGATTTCAACAACAGACTTGGCCTGAAGTTGGGTTGCCGCAAATTGAAGGAGGCCACCCACAGCAGGCGTTGGATCACTTGCACCGCATTCAACACCGAAAGCCCGTGCTTGCTGCATAAAAATATCTTCGCGAACGTAACTCTCAGAATATGCGGTCATATCTCCGCGATTGCCAAAAGTCGTCATAGTGAAGCGATCCAATCAATAAGGAGTCGAACGCCTGATGCAGTTCCACCCTTAACATTTTCACCAGAATCAGAATCTGATCGACCACTGCCGGCAATATCGAGATGAACCCAGCGACGTTTTCCGACAAATTTCTCTAAGAAGAGCGCAGCGGTAATCGAACCACCGCCAAACTTCTTGCGATCAATATGAGCGTAATCTGCGATATCGCTATGAAGCGCTTCCGCGTAATCATCAACCAGTGGCATATGCCAAGCATTGTCACCAATACGTTTCCCGGCCTCATGAATTCTTGTTGCCAGTGCAGTATCTCGGGAGTACATCGCCGCGTATTGGCGCCCAAGGCCAACCCGAGCTGCTCCAGTAAGAGTTGCAACGTCAACAAGATAATCTGGATTCAACTCTAAATCTGCATAGGCCAAACCATCAGCGAGAACTAACCGACCCTCAGCATCGGTATCAAGAACTTCAACGGTCGTTCCACCATATTGCGTAATAACATCAGATGGTCGTTGAGCTGTGCCAGAGATGAGATTAGCTGCGCACATCATCAATGCAGTCACACGTACCTTTGGTTGTACCTCTACCATTGCAAGGGTTGTCGCCATCACGACTGCAGCACCAGACATATCTGTCTTCATGGGTGCCATCTCTTCCCAACCACGTTTTAGTGAATAACCACCGGTGTCGTACGTAATACCTTTACCAACAAGCACAACGTGAGGCCAATGAGCCGATCCTCGAGGCGCATATGTGACCTGAATAAGTCGAGGCCCAGGATTGGGTTGTGAGCCACCCACTGCACGAAGCCCGCCAAATTTATTCAGGGCCGCGCCGGAGAGAACCTCAACAGTGAGCGCGGCAGAGTTCTTCTTCTTTACTGCAGCTTTTGTCGCAGTTGCCATCCATGCTGGATTCTTCTCATCAGAAGTCTCGTGAATGAGATCTCTCGCTAACCAGACCGCTTCAATCAATGCCTGCGAATATTTAACCTGCTTCTCAAAATTTCCATGGAGAATAACTGTGCATGGTGCTGGCTTCTTCTCGCTCTTCTTACTCCATACGTACTGAGAGAGAGCGAACGCATTGAGATGAACGACTGCAGATTCCGGCACAGTAATAAGCCCATGAAGAACAGTGAGAGATTTTCCCTTCACCTTTCGTCCGAGGGTCACGCCAGCTTTACGAAGATCGGCTGATGATTGCGATCCAACTCCGATGATGAAGAGTCGCTTGCAACGTGTGCCAGCTAATGGAACCTCAATAAGTTCCCCGGCCTTTGCAGTGAACTCAGGCCACTGCGAGAGGATCGTGGTGAAATCGAGAGCAAACTCATCGGCTACCGCTCGAGCGATGGGTGATTCAAGAACGAGTGGGCCAGCCTCAGTGAGTTCGGCAGCCACGGCTACGGCATCAGTATCGTTACAGGAGATAGCGCTCTTCGCGCCACTGATACGAAAGATGGGTGGGGTTGCGGTCTTCACACCCCGACCTTATAGAAAATTACTTCTTAACGAGCGCTACTGCGGCTTGGAGCACATTGCCGAGATTTGTGGCTTCTTCGATATTGAGCTCGACCACGAGGCGTCCTCCGCCTTCAAGTGGAATTCTCATAACCATGCTGCGTGCTTCCTTTGTGACTTCCATTGGACCGTCACCAGTGCGGGGTTTCATCGCTGCCATAGGAGAAGTATCTCGTACCAACGGGTAAGAGAGGAAATCGAGAAAAGGGCAAATCCCGCGTGATTGGTTGCGGAGGAGATTAATTTTTCGAGATAACGCCCAATATCCGAGCCTTGCCGAGCGCAATCACCGATTCGACTGCCCGAAGTGGAACTCCGAGCGCCTGCGCGATATCCGATGGAGTGCGACCTTTGATGATGTGCAAGGTGAGAATGAAGCGCTCCTCTTCCGGCAGGGCAGCGAGGAGATCCGCCAGCGTCGTAGGGGATTTCTCGCTCACGAGGAGAGGTTACTAGCGCGTGAGGGCCGTGAGGGCCTGATCAACCTGAGTAGTCCATGAGATTAATTCATTCTGACCACTCTTCATCAACTTATGGTCTGCGAGGTGTTCCAGCGCGCTCTTCAGCGGCCCATAGGCATTAACCGGGTCGAGAACTGCGATGGGCTTGGCATGGAAGGAGAGGTATCGACCAACCCAGATCTCAAAGAACTCTTCCAGAGTTCCGATCCCGCCGGGAAGTGCAATGAACCCATCAGATAACTCTTCGATGAGTGCTTTGCGCTCGCGCATCGTATCGACGAGATGCAGCTCTGATGCATGTGGATCTTGAATCTCGCGATCAACGAGTGAACGGGGAATAACACCGATCGTCTGTGCGCCATGATCACGAGCACCACGTGCAACAGCGCCCATCATGGAGATCTTTGCTCCACCCCAGACGAGATCATGGCCAGCTTCAGCAATCCCTTTGCCGAGTTCGTAGGCGAAGTCGATCAGGGCAGGGTCGATATCCGGTGCAGATGAGCAATAGACCGAGATCTTCATGCTCGGAACTCTAGTGGGCTATTTGGCTCTAGTGGGAAGGTTAATAAGTGGGGCAACCCAAGCCCCTTTGATAGGTTTCGGATATGAGCAAAGCGTATGGATATGGCGTAGCAACGATCGCTGCAAATGGCGATCTCCTTGATACCTGGTACCTCGAAGTAGGTCTTGGATCGGCTACTGGATCTGCGCCAGATCGCACCGCCTACCTCGCACCTGATGCTATTCGTGGCGTAACAAAGCAGGCTGTTGATCTGGAGATCACATTATCTGATGCGCCAACAACTGCCGCTGATGCCTACCTTCGTCTCCACTTACTCTCACATCGATTAGTGAAGCCACATGGTCTGAATTTAGATGGCCTCTTTGGTCTACTCACTAACGTTGCTTGGACATCTGCCGGTCCTTGCTCACTCGTTGACTTCCCAGCAACCGCTGCTCGTCTTCGCGCAGCTTTCGGAAATCTCACTGTCTATGGCGTCGATAAGTTCCCACGGATGGTTGATTACGTTATCCCTGATGGTGTTCGCATTGCTGATGCTGATCGCGTTCGTCTCGGTGCGCACCTGGCCTCTGGCACAACAGTGATGCATGAAGGATTTGTGAACTTCAACGCTGGCACTCTCGGTAAGTCGATGGTCGAAGGTCGCATCAGCGCCGGTGTTGTCGTCGGCGACGGTAGTGATATCGGTGGTGGCGCGTCGATTATGGGAACTCTCAGTGGTGGCGGAAAAGAAGTCATTTCAATTGGCGAACGTTCACTTCTCGGTGCAAATGCTGGCGTAGGAATCTCGCTCGGCAACGACTGCATCGTTGAATCTGGTGTCTATATCACCGCTGGATCGAAGGTCGCATTACCTGATGGCAGCGTTGTAAAGGCTCGCGAACTCTCAGGTGCCAACAACGTAATCTTCCGCCGTAACTCACAGAGCGGTGCGCTTGAAGCGCTACCAAAGACATGTCAGTGGGATGGACTCAACTCCATCCTGCACGCTAATTAATAATTAATCTGGAACCACGAAGAAGGTATTTTTAACTTCGTCTTGAAAGTTCCTACGGGCAAGGTCGCCTTCACACCTGAGGATGATGTCGCTGAAATCGAGAGCGCACTATTTGTCACGCTCTTTGTGTCGATGCTGATCGTTGCAACATCAGGCAGACCAAAAGCAGCGCTCATATCGCTCTGATTAATGACTCGCTGCCAGTGTGAATATGTTGGATTGAGAAGAAGATCCAATGAATAAGGATCAGGAACATTTGTCAGGTATGGGAAGGCAGTCCCCCAAACATCTTCACTTCGCTGTGTTGTTCCACCACTCGATGAGAAGAAGTACACGTTAATGGGGGCACCGTTATACGTAATGCTCATTCCCGATGTGGCATCAACCGCTGCTTTCCAGAGCGCGCCAATGGTTGGCTCAGACTCTTTGGAATACCCCACATAATTTTGATCGTAGATGGTGTTGTAGACATTGCAATCGCACTCTTTGCGAATGGAGTTTATGCGCGAGAGTCCATATGTACGTGAAGCAATCGCTTGGCTCTGGATCGCTGCAGTTGGCCAGGCAGAGCTCATCTCACTAATTCCATAGATGTACTCGGTATCGAGTTTCATGGTCGCAGTGACTTCCATCTTGCCAGCGACAACTTTTAACGCGACCGATCCATACTTGAGTGAGATGCCTGCGACTTTAACGATGCCATCCCACTTCACTGTGAAGAGTGAGTTCGGAGCAAGGATCTGTGTTGGAGCGCCTTTGATTGTGATCGTTGGCGAGATGACCTTTCCAACGACGGCAAATTTAAGAACCGCTCCTGCAGGAATAGGGGTCGGGATCGTTGTGAGATCACCTTTGAAGAGTTGGAGATTCATTCCGGTGATTGCCTGGTACGTGGATTGATGGGCAATATTGACACGGATATCTTGCGTAATAGGAGTTGTATTTATTGTCGTACCGGGGAAGTAATAACCCAAGATATCGCTGGCACTCTTTCCTTCTAGCGCTAATCCCTCTGCACCAATCTGACTCAACCCGACTCCATGACCAAACCCTGAGCCGGTAATAATAAAACGAGCAGGTACTGGTGCTGCCCATGCAGGTGTTATCGCAAGAAAAAGAATTGAGCTAAGTAGCGCGATGAACTTCTTCATTCTCACTTCACCAAATGTGCTGGAGATGTCAGGAAGCCAATTCCCCACGAGAGATGCATCGTTGTGAGTACGGCTGGAAGGGCAATCCGTTCTGACCAACTCTTGCCAATAAGTAATGAGGCAATGAGGATCGCTGATGCATATCCAAGTGCAGGGATAAGGAAAAGTGGGTGGAGCGAAGCCCCTAAGAGCAGTGAGAGCGCAATCGTGACTGTTGCAACAGGTGGCGCCAAGTATCGGTAGTTAACAGTCCCCTTATGGTGGCGAGTTACAGCGCGACGCCAACGGCCATATTCGAAATATTGTTTAGCAAGCGCCTTGAGGTTAGGTCGTGGGCGATAGATAACGGCAAGGCGAGGATCGAACCAGATCGTTCCGCCCGCTTCACGCAATCGAAAGTTCAACTCCCAATCTTGGGCGCGAATAAAACGTTCGTCATATCCCCCAGCAGCGATGAGTGCAGATTTTTGAAAGACGCCGAGATAGACGGTATCTGCTGGTCCTGCCGTGCCACCGATATGAAAGCGGGCGCCACCAACACCAATCGGTGAACGCATCGCACGCGCAACGGCATCTTCAAATTGAGTCTTGCCAACGGCAGCCATAATTCCGCCGACATTGACCGCATTGCTGCTCTGCATAATCTCAACGGCATCGGCGATATAACTCTTAGAAATTTCCGCATGGCCATCGATGCGACAGATGATCTCGAACTTCGCAGCAGCAATCGCGGCATTAAGGCCAGCGGCGGTACGACCGGTCGGATTTTCTACAAGAACAATGCGTGAATCTTTTTCGCGCAATCCGGCGGCAATCTCATTGGTCCGATCCTTTGATGGACCCAGAGCAAGGATTACCTCGAGCTCGCCCGCATACTCCTGCGCAAGGATTGCCGAAATTGCGTCAGCGAGAAACCGCTCCTCATTGAGGATCGGTAAGACGACGCTGACACCCGGCTGCATAGATACCCACCGTACCGTTTCGGGGCACTACTATCTCTGTAATGGCACTGAAAATCTCTGTGATTGGCACCGGTTACCTCGGTGCAACTCATGCTGCCTGCATCTCTTCGCTCGGTTTTGAGGTTGTCGGCATTGATACCGATTCCTCGAAGGTCGCTGCCCTGCAACAAGGGAAGGTCCCGTTCTACGAACCAGAGTTAGAAGAGCTCCTCACCCAAGAGATCGCATCAGGACGCCTCACCTTTAGTGATTCATTTGATGCTGTGAAGGACGCAGATGTGCACTTCATCTGTGTGGGAACGCCTCAGGTAAAAGATGGTCTCGCAGCCGATATGACCTATGTGAATGGCGCGCTGGAATCAATTGCACCATTGATTAAAGCTGGCTCACTCGTCGTTGGTAAGTCGACCGTTCCTGTTGGAACTGCAACAAGACTGCGCAATCGACTCCTTGAAATTAATCCGGATGCCGATCTCGCCTGGAATCCAGAGTTCTTACGTGAAGGCTTTGCAGTCGATGACACACTCAATCCGAATCGCCTGGTAGTTGGTGTGACCAATGATCGCGCTGAAGCGATTCTCAAAGAGGTCTACGCCAAGAATCTCGAAAATGGCACGCCATGGGTTAGAGCAGATCTTCCAACCTCAGAGCTGGTAAAGGTTGCAGCGAACTCCTTCCTCGCAACAAAGATCTCATTTATCAATGCCATGGCTGAGATCTGTGAAGCAGCCGGTGGCGATGTCACGGTTCTTGCGAAGGCGATTGGCTATGACCCACGTATCGGAAGCCGCTTCTTGCAGGCCGGTATCGGCTTCGGTGGTGGCTGTCTGCCAAAAGATATTCGAGCCTTCATGGCTCGCTCTGAAGAACTGGGCGCACGACAGGCACTTGAGTTCTTGCGGGAGATTGATTCCATCAATATGCGCGCACGTCAGCGCATGATCGATCTCGTTCGTAAAGATTTATCAGAAGATCTCGTTGGCAAGAAGGTTGCAGTATTAGGCGCAGCGTTCAAACCAGATAGTGACGATGTGCGTGACTCCCCAGCGCTTGATATCGCAGTGCAGATTCACGCAGCTGGTGCGAACGTTGTCGTACATGATCCAAAGGCAACACATCCCGCAGCAAAGAGATTCCCAGCACTTACCTTCACTGAAGATATTGAAGAGTGCCTGCGCGACGCTGAGATCGTTCTCCACTTAACGGAGTGGAAGATCTATCGCGAATTAGATCCATCAGCGATGCGCAAGCTCGTGAAGAATCCGATCTTGATCGATGGTCGCAATATGCTCGATCGCAGTGAGTGGCAGAAGGCTGGTTGGCATGTGCGTGCACTTGGCCGCGCAGATACCAATCGTTAATTAGAAGCCGGTCTTCTGGTTCCGCTTCGCGTTTAGGGTTTGACCCTTTTGCAGTGACTCAACCCGGGCCTTCTCCATCAAGCCAGCAACCTTTACTGCGATACCTGCATCTGACGTTCCTAAGATACGTGCAGCAAGTAGTCCAGCATTCTTCGCATTTCCAACGCCGACAGTTGCAACAGGGATGCCAGCGGGCATCTGAACAATTGAAAGTAATGAATCCATGCCATCGAGATATTTCAGTGGAACTGGGACACCAATAACTGGAAGGGTTGTTGCCGCAGCGATCATTCCTGGCAGGTGAGCTGCGCCGCCCGCACCGGCGATGATGACTTTAAATCCAGAGCTCACTGCACCGTGCGCAAAAGCGAGCATCTCATCTGGCGTGCGATGTGCGCTAACGACATTCGCTTCATATTCAATGCCGCACTCATCAAGAATGGCAGCAGCCTCTTGCATGATCGGCCAATCTGAGTCAGATCCCATCACAATCGCTACTGGCTTACTCATCAATCGCTCCGCTCAGATAATCAATTGCATGGTCGACTTCCTGCATTAATTCTACGAGATGATCGCCATCTCCAAGTAACGTCACATGGCCAATCTTTCGGCCTGGCTTCACTACCTTTCGATAATGGTGGAACTTCAAGGTTGGTGTACGCGCCATCAGATGGAGATAGGGGCGATACATATCGCTCTTCTCGCCGCCCAAGATATTGCCCATGACCGCCCAATCACTTGTTCGGGAGGTATCACCGAGTGGAAGATCAAGCACCGCGCGCAGATGCTGTTCAAATTGAGATGTCGTTGAACCTTCGATCGTCCAATGGCCGGAGTTATGCGGGCGCATCGCAAGTTCATTGATAATAAAACGATCTCCAACCTGGAAAAGCTCTACCGCCATAACGCCCACGAGATTGATTCCCTGAGCGATTGTGAGCGCGATGCTGCTGGCCGATATCGCAAGCTCATCTGACATATCTGGCACCGGTGTAACAGTGGTTGTGCAGATTCCATCTCGCTGCACCGTCCATGTTGGAGACCAGGTAGCAGCTTGGCCATGAGGTGATCGCGCGACCATGATTGCAATTTCACGTGTGAAATCTAACTTCTCTTCGAGGAGTAGCGGCGTTGGAAGTGCATCCAACTCTTCTTGGTTATTTACGACCCAGACTCCACGTCCGTCATAACCACCGGTCGGTGCCTTCGCAATTAATGGGAAATCGATGATCGGCGCTCCACCAACATATTTCTGAAAGCGTGGATTGGGAAGCTCGAGTTCATCCATCTTTTCGCGCATTGCCAATTTATCTTGCGAGTAGATGAATGCATCAGCACGCGGATAAACGCGCACACCATTCGCCTCTAGATGCTTAATAACTGATTGTGGAACCTGCTCATGTTCAAAGGTCACGACATCGCAGCCTTTAGCAAAGGCGAGCACTTCAGCTGAATCCTTATAGTCGCCAACAACAAAGTCACATACCTGAGCAGCTGAATCATCTGGAATTGCGGCAAAGACAGAGAGAGTAATTCCCAACTCAGTTGCGGGAGCGACCATCATGCGCGCTAGCTGACCAGCTCCGATGACACCAACTTTAGGGAAGCTCACTGGTGAAGTTTATCTAACTTAAGGAGAGGTGGATGATGTCGCCGACGCTGATAACTTCCCCTGAATCGAGCAGTAACTCGCCATTATTCGATATTCCGGCTGCCATTCCCTCAATCTTCTGACCATCAGGGAGTTGAACCGAGACGCGCTTGCCCATAGTTGCACTGGAGTCGAGGTAATCATCGATGAGATCCTCACCGCTCTCCCACTCTGCAAGATTAAAGGCGATCTCTTTCAGTATCGCTGGCAAGAGTTCGTTGCGATCGGGTTCACGTCCTACGGTAAGAAGAATGGATGAAGCAGTCGGCACTGGAAGTTCTTCTTCTGTCATCGAAACATTGAGACCGATTCCAATAACAATGCCATTGCCGTGTACTTCACAGAGAATACCGCCAACTTTTCCACCATCACTCAAGATGTCATTAGGCCACTTGGTATAGAACTCAATGCCCAAAACTTCTGCGACTGATAGACCAACGAGTAATGGAATAAATCCCCACTCGTCGCGGTGTCGACGTGGCTCGATGTATGCAGAAAAGAGGAGTGCACTTCCAGGTTGCGCTTCAAATGTTCGGTCAAGTCGTCCACGGCCAGCGCTCTGATATTCGGCAACAATTACATCGCCATGTTTTGGTGATGAACTTTTCAGCGCACTTTGTGTTGAATCAATTTCCTCAACAGCATGTACCGACCAGTAGCCACCCTTGAGTGCGTCATTGATACTCGTTTGATCAAGCTCCACCGTAGTAACCTATACCCGTGACTGACGAGAGAATTGCAAAACGCCATGCAGAAGGCAAGAAGACTGCACGCGAACGTATCGATCAACTTGTAGATGATGGATCATTCGTTGAATTTGATGCGCAGATCGAAGATGGTGTGATCACCGGTTACGCAACCGTTGATGGTCGCACGATCGCTCTCTACTCTCAGGACTTCCTTGTTAAAGGTGGCAGCCTCGGCGAGATGACCGGCAAGAAGATCGTGAAGGTCATGGATTTCGCTCTCAAGAGTGGTGTTCCACTTGTTGGACTCAATGACTCTGGCGGCGCTCGTATTCAAGAAGGTGTCGTTGCGCTCAGCCAATATGGCGAGATCTTTAAACGCAATGTGAAATCTTCTGGTGTTATCCCTCAGATCTCCGTCATCATGGGGCCATCTGCTGGTGGCGCGGTCTACTCCCCTGCTTTAACTGACTTTGTCATCATGGTGAATAAGACATCGAATATGTTCATTACCGGCCCCGATGTCATCAAGGCCGTCACAGGTGAAGAAGTAGC
>Ga0207956_1000515_pt1 | contig 10093 bp, 11 predicted proteins | sample CryBogCBE25Jul07_FD_184580 | JGI IMG/M metagenome (GOLD analysis project Ga0207956, IMG submission 184580) | Freshwater microbial communities from Crystal Bog, Wisconsin, USA - CBE25Jul07 (SPAdes) (version 2) | ecosystem: Environmental > Aquatic > Freshwater > Lake | place: Crystal Bog...
GTATAGAAGCACAACCCTCAGGGGAGATCACAGAATACGTTGAGTTCTGCAACATGAGGACAACATCTCCCATAGCGATAGCCAAAGCCCCGCCAGAGCCACCTTCACCAATAATCGTAGCAATGATCGGCACTTCTAGTTCAGCTTGAACATAAAGGTTACGACCAATCGCTTCGGATTGATTACGCTCTTCTGCATCGATCCCTGGGAATGCGCCTGGTGTGTCAACAAAGGTAAACACTGGAATGCCAAACTTTTCTGCAAGGCGCATTAAGCGCATTGCTTTGCGATAGCCCTCAGGACTACTCATACCGAAATTACGTAATGCGCGCTCTTTAGTGTCGCGGCCCTTTTGATGACCAATCACCATACAGGGTTGATCATCAAAACGGGCTAAGCCGCCAATGATGGATTGATCATCGGCAAAAGTACGATCACCGTGTAATTCATGGAAATCGGTGAATAAGGCACCGACATAATCTAGGGTATATGGACGCTGTGGATGACGCGCAACTTGGGACACCTGCCATGGAGTCAAGTTGGCATAAACATCTTTAGTGAGTTGAAGACTCTTTTCAGAAAGCGTTTTGATCTCATCGGAAATATCTACCGATGATTCATCTTGCACAAAACGCAGCTCTTCAATCTTTGACTCTAATTCGGCGATTTGCTGCTCAAAATCCAGGAAAGTCGTTTTCATAGTCTGATTTTAATATTCAACTGGGATGGGGTCGATACTTCTCCACATATACCAAGTGGCAACCGTACGCCATGGGGCCCAATTAGCTGCTACCTCCCTCGCTTCATGACGGCTAACAGGCTCGCCACTGAAGTAATTGAGGGAAATCGCCTTAATAAGACCGACATCATCTAGTGGGAGGATATTAGGGCGAACCATATTAAAAATGAGGAACATTTCAGCAGTCCACCGACCAATTCCCCGAATTGAGCTTAATTCTTTAATAACGCTCTCATCGTCCATGTCTTTCCACTGATTAGCGTGCAAACGACCAGAATCAAAATGATCTGCTAAGTCACGAATGTACTCAACCTTGCGGCCAGACAATCCAGCGGCCCGCAATTCTTCAACAGTAAGTGCCAGGATATTTTTTGGGTTGACTTTTTTCTTGCTAGCTATGAGTACACGATCCCAAACTGTTTGCGCAGCAGCAACTGAAATTTGTTGGCCAACTATCGCTCTAGCTAAGGTAGTAAATGCATCACCACGTGTCACCAAAAAACCAGATCCATATTTAGGAATGAGTTTTTTGAGAATGCGGTCATGCTTCATCAACTCTTGACAAGCCTGCTCCCAATAATCAGGAGCCACCTCTTTAAGGATGGATTCTTCTTTTACAGCGGACACTATGCTCTTCGCCATTCGGTAATACCGCCAGGTTTATCTTCTAAAACCACACCCTGTTCAAGCAATGTTTTGCGAATGAGGTCCGCTTTAGCAAAATCTTTAGCTTGTTTGGCAGCAATGCGTGCGGCAATTTGATCTTCAATTTGTGCAGGACTCAAACCAGCTTGATCCTTAGACCCCGATTGTAAGAAAGCGGTAGGATCTCTTTGCAAGAAATCAAGCACTCCACCTAAAGACTTCAGGGTACCAGCAAGCATCTGCTTTTCTTCGCCTAGAGAGCGATTGACTTCACTAGCCAAATCAAACAAGACGGCTATCGCCTCAGGCGTATTGAAATCATCGTTCATTGCATCAGCAAAGCGCTTGGCCCAGGGATTATTCGCATCAAGAGCAAGGTTTGCTGAGTGTGACGCTTGTGACAATGCGGTGTACAACCTCACTAAGCCAGCGCGTGCCTCTTCTAGTTGCGCATCGCTGTAGTTAATTGGGCTACGGTAATGTGCTTTGAGCATAAAAAAACGCAACACCTCAGGATCAAAGCTTTTCAATACATCCCGAATTAAGAAGAAGTTACCCAAAGACTTGGACATCTTCTCTTCGTTAACCCGGATGTGGCCGTTGTGCATCCAGTAATTTACAAAGGGGGCGTCATCCTCTTTACGGTCTTGTCCATATAAAGCACCTTCGCTTTGAGCGATTTCATTTTCGTGATGCGGAAATTGCAAATCAGCCCCACCACCATGAATATCAAAGTGCTCACCAAGTAAGTCGCAAGACATCGCCGAGCATTCGATATGCCAACCAGGGCGACCTTCACCCCATGGTGAGCGCCAACGCGTATCTGCCGGCTCTTCGGGCTTGGCGCTCTTCCAGAGCACAAAGTCGAGTGGATCTCGCTTGCCGCCACCTACAGCAACGCGCTCGCCTGCATTCAGTTCATCTAGTGTTTTGCCGGAGAGCTGACCGTAACGCGGCAATAACCGCACTGCAAAATTGACATCGCCATCTTCAGCTTGATAAGCCAATTCATGCTCGATAAGCTTGCCAATCATGCCCTGCATCTGTTTGATGTAGTCAGTAGCGCGCGGTTCTTGATCTGGATGCATGAGGCCCAACTCATCGGAGTCGGCGTGCATTGCATCAATAAAGCGATTCGTTAAGACTGAAATTGGTTCGCCATTCTCAATAGCGCGATTAATGATTTTGTCGTCAATATCAGTGATATTGCGCACATAAAGAACCTCATAGCCACTGGCTCTTAGCCAGCGAACCACCATATCAAATACGATCATGACCCTGGCATGACCAATATGGCAAAAATCGTAGACAGTCATGCCGCAGACATACATCTTCACCTTGCCCGGTACGATGGGCTTAAAAACCTGTTTTGAACGGCTAAGAGTGTTATAGATTTGCAGCATAGGGCTATAAAGGTGAGGCAAGTAGCGCCAATTTGTTAGACTGAGCGCTGAGTATATCGAATGAGCCAGTTTTTTACCCCTTCCCTTATGTTTGCAACCCTTAAAGCGCCGATCCCCACACTTTTTAAGGCATTAGCCGTTGTCTCTAGCTTTTTACTAGTGACTGGGTGTAGCACCCCTGCTCAACAGCTAGCAAATGCTGAAATCGCTGCGGCTAACAAACAAGCAGCAAGCTCACCTCAAGCACAAACGCAAGCCTACTTGGGAAGTTATGGGCCAACCGATCCCCCAAGACTCTCTACCGATGCCCCATACGATCCTCTCAATCCGGAACTATCTGAGACTGTCGGCGTTCCATTCTTATCCTTCTTGATCATTGAACCAGATCCAGTCACTAAGAATGCGGTGCCATCGGATGTAGAAAAATTAGTCAAGGCACGTAAATATCCAGATGCGATTGATCTAATTAATGCCAAGCTCAAAAAGACGCCACGCAATGTACAACTACGTTACGTTAAGGCGCGCTTGCAAATTGAATTGCGTGATTTTGGTAGCGCCAAAAAAACTTTAATTGAAATTACTCAACAATTTCCAGAGCTACCTGAGCCCTATAACAACCTGGCGGCAATTGCAGCGAATCAAGATCAGTGGATTGAAGCGCGTGACTATTTAGAGCTTGCCCTCAAACTGCGTCCCAGCTACAGCACTGCCGCCGCTAATTTAGGCGAAGTTTATGTCCGATTGGGTGCCAAGGCCTATGAAGATGCTGCAGCCAATACCCAGCTCAATCAACGTCTCTATGCTAATCGCGCTAAATATCTTCTGAATTTATTAAAGCCTCAAACTAAAGGCTCTAATTCCAATCCTGCTTTAAGCAATCCATCCACTAACCCCTCTGAAGGTAAATCCAATAATGGCGAAGGTACTACTAAAAACGAATAAGGGTGAAATCACCTTAACTCTCGATGCTGCGAAGGCGCCTAAGAGCGTAGAAAACTTTTTACAATACGTGAAGAGCGGCCACTACGATGGCACGATCTTTCATCGCGTGATTAACAATTTCATGATCCAAGGCGGCGGCATGACTGCCGGAATGAAGCAAAAGCCTACTGGCGCTGAAATTGAAAACGAAGCAAATAACGGCCTCAAGAATGAGCGTGGCACGATTGCAATGGCTCGCACCAGCGATCCCCATTCTGCAACTGCGCAGTTTTTCATTAACGTTAATGACAACGATTTCTTAAACCATACTGCACCAAACGCTCAAGGCTGGGGCTATGCTGTATTTGGCAAAGTGACAGATGGTATGGATGTGGTTGATACCATTCGCAAAGTGAAGACTGGCAATTCTGGCTTTCATCAAGACGTTCCAGAAGAAGATGTAGTCATTGAGAAGGCTTCCGTCCTCGAGGAATGATCCCTCAGCACGCGAGCGCACTGCTCATCTCAGATCTTCACCTGACGCCGTCAATGCCCTTGACGGCGCAGCGCTTTTTTGACTTCTGTGAAAAAGATGTCTCGCAAGTAGAGGCGGTCTTCATCCTAGGTGATTTATTTGAATATTGGGTTGGCGATGACGCTGCATCCCAATCCCCTTTTCTGCAAGAAGTAAAAAGCGCTCTTGCGAACCTCTCCACCAAAACCAAAACGTATTACCTTCACGGTAATCGGGATTTCTTAGTTGGCTCGTCATTCTTGAAGAAGACTGGCATGACAGTCCTAGTAGATCCATCTCTTGTGAAGATTGCTGACCATCAATATTTGCTTGCCCATGGTGATGCACTCTGTACAGCCGATGTGGGTTATCAAGTATTTCGAACCTGGACGAGAAAGCATTGGGTTCAAAAGCTCTTTCTAGCCCTTTCTATCGCTTGGCGCCGTGCTATCGCAAATCATTTACGCGCCAACAGTCATGCTCAGTATCAACGCAACGCTAAGATCTCCTATCGGCAGAATCAAATCAAGGCCAATGTAACACTTGACGCGTGCGCAGCCAGCCTCAGAAGCCATGCTTGCGATAAGTTGATTCATGGGCACACCCATCTTCCCGCACACCACCAAGAATCCTCAGGTGAGCAAATATGGCAACGCTGGGTATTATCTGATTGGGACTTAGACCACCCTGAAGGTGCGCGCCCGCGAGCGAACGCACTTCTGATAAACGATCAGGGCGTCCGTTCTATTGATTTAATTAAGGTTTGCTAAAGCCTAGATAAAGTTCAAGAAGCTGAGTATTTGGAGAGGCACTGCACCATCTGAGCGTAGATGCGTGGATTAGCGGCCATCACTTCACCGCTTTTCAAAAATCCTTCTTCACCACGGTAGTTTCCAATCAAGCCACCTGCCTCAGTAATGAGCAAGGCACCTGCCGCCATATCCCATGGCTTGAGATCACTCTCAAAAAAACCATCGTAACGACCGGCCGCAACATAAGCCAAATCCAACGAAGCCGCACCAGGGCGACGCAAACCTGCGCATTGACGGCTCATCTCGCCGAAGATCTTGAGATACTTCTCTAAGTCTTGATCTTCGCGATAAGGAAAGCCTGTGCCGATTAAAGAATTCGCTAAACGATCTTGTGAACCAACGCGCAAACGACGGCGATCTAAATAGGCGCCAGCACCACGCGTGGCAGTAAAGAGTTCATCACGAGTTGGGTCGTAAACAACTGCCTGTTGAATCACGCCATTGACTGCCAATGCAATTGAGACTGCATATTGCGGAAAGCCATGAATGAAGTTAGTTGTGCCATCTAATGGATCAATGATCCATACATTCTCCGCATCAGTATTGTGCTCACCTGTTTCTTCAGCCAAAAATCCATGGGTTGGATAAGCTTCGCTCAGGGTTTCGATGATGGCCGCTTCTGCGGCTTTGTCCACCTCAGTCACAAAATCATTGTGCTGTTTGCGATCAACCTGTAAACGTTCTAAATTGAGAGAAGCGCGATTTATCACGGTTCCAGCACGACGGGCGGCCTTGATGGCCACATTTAACATGGGATGCATAGTATTGATGGACAAATTAAATAAGAACGAGCCTGTGATATTGCCCAAACTGCATGACAATACAAAGCTAATACCCTGATTCTAAACGATTTGCATTTTGTACTTGATACTCGCTAGCTAGAGACCCATGAATAACGATCAAGCTCACCTACTTCGCTGGGTTCTTGTAGAAACAAGCCACCCCGGTAATGTGGGTTCAGCGGCACGCGCCCTCAAAACCATGGGCTTTAGTGGTCTACGTCTGATTGAGCCCAAAATCAGCGGAATGACTACTCAGCCTGAAGCTATTGCCCTGGCTAGTGGTGCTGCCGACCTACTCGAGGCAACAATAGAATCAGACTCATTAGATAGCGCTGTACAAGGTTGCTCATTGGTGCTGGGCTTAACCAGCCGTGAACGTGAATTTGGACCACCAGCTTTAGATTGGAAGTCGGCCCGTCAGCTCATTGCTCAAACCGTGCAAAACAAGGGCAAGATCGCCCTCGTTTTTGGACCCGAGAGGACTGGCCTTGAGAATCACCATCTTTCCCTTTGCACCCATCGCGTGTGGCTGGACGCCAATCCAGACTACCCTTCCTTAAATCTTGCGCAAGCCCTCATGGTCTGTGCGTTTAGCCTCAGAGAGACGCTTTCAGAGGGCAAATCAATGAATCTAAACCCTCGTGCCGAATCATCGGACCTTGCCGATCCAGCAGCAGTGGCTGCCATGCTAAGTCACTGGCGTGAGGGCTTAGAAGCCATAGGCTATCTAGATCCTGCCAACCCCAAGAAACTGATGCCACGCCTAGAGGCCTTATTTGCTCGTAGTCACCTTCATAAGGAGGAGATTGACCTGTTGCGTGGCATTGCAAAACAGATGCTCCTGAGAAAATAAGCCAGCCCCGTTAAAATCTCATTATGTTTAATTCCCTCTTCGACCAAGTCGACTCCATCATCGTTCGAGATCCTGCCGCAAGAAATCGCCTTGAGGTGATTACCTGCTATCAAGGCTTACATGCGGTTTGGTTTCATCGCCTCTCCCACTTCCTATGGAACCTGGGATTGAAGTGGATCGCTCGCGTACTCTCAATGGTGTCGCGCTTTATTACCGGAATAGAAATTCATCCGGGAGCAAAAATTGGTCGTCGCGTTTTTTTAGATCATGGTCTTGGGATTGTGATTGGCGAGACCACTGAAATTGGGGATGATTGCACGATCTATCAGGGTGTGACCTTAGGTGGTACGTCACTTTACAAAGGTGTTAAGCGTCACCCCACTCTTGGTAAAGGGGTTGTAATCAGCGCCGGCGCAAAAGTACTTGGTGGCTTTACGGTTGGTGATGGCGCACGCGTTGGTTCCAATGCAGTAGTCCTAAAAGAAATCCCCCCAGGCGCAACAGCGGTTGGCATACCTGCGCGCATTCTGCATCCAGACTTGCCTCAAAGTGCTGACAGTAAAACCAAAGAATATTTTTCTGCTTATGGTGTAACGCCAAATGTTGATGATCCTGTGTCTATGGCATTGAAAGGCTTAATTGATGCGACCATCGAGCAAGAAGCCAAAATTGCTCAGCTTGAGAAAGCTCTAGCTAGACTAAGTAATAGCCCAACCGAAACTGTAGGGAGCAGCGATACCAAGCGTGACCTTGGCGCCATCAAAGAATGGCTTAAGGAATAATTGGAGTGACTTAATGCAAGGTGCGTGGAGCTTGACCTTGCAGCCCTAAAGCCTGCTCGAGGTAATCTTCCTCATCAGCATCTTCCGAATCTTCATTGGGCATGCCAAAGCTAAAGTTCTCCCCGCCCTCTGGGTGTCGATTTTCAATTTCATCCTCAGTAGCTGCACGCACATCCTCCACTTGCACCCAGAATCGTAAAGCCATGCCAGCCAGCGGATGGTTACCATCCAAAACTACTTGGTTATCTGCAACATCAGTCACCGTATAAATGAGCGGCTCATCATCGGCATCATCTGAATCATCTGCGGACGCAGAAATATCCTCCGATTCTTCATCAGCGTCAGAGTCTGGAACACCTTCAAATTGCATACCCACTTCAAGAGGCTCTGGAAAGCGCGTCCGGGGCTCAATCTTGAGCAACTCTGGATCGTATTCACCAAAGGCTTCGTTTGGCTCCAATTGAATGGTTGCTTCGTAGCCAACATCTTGGCCATCTAATAAAGACTCAATCTTAGGAAAAGTGCCCTCATAGCCACCATGCAGGTATACCATCGGAGAATCTGGCTCCTCGATGACATTGTTCTGTGCATCAGTCAGCTTATAGCGAAGGGATACGATGGTATTTTTTTCAATCTTCATGCGCAATTTGTCGTACATTCGTTTTTAATGAGTTAACACTAGCCTTTACTTTATGACTGCATTTTACTTGAGCAAGCCCTATCAGCCACCCCAAGCCCCTCAAAACCTGCCCCTAAAGCAACCTTGGGCATTATTGGGGGGGATCAGCCCCGAACGGTTTATGAAACAGTATTGGCACAAAAAGCCATTGCTTGTCCGGGGTGCTATTCCAGCCTTTGCGCTCTCAGCCAAAAATGATGAAGTATTAGAGAGCCCAATCTCCTATGAAGAAATAGTTCATTTTGCAGGTCAAGAGGAAGTTGAGTCACGACTGATTCAATCCAAACCATGGCGCTTTGATCATGGTCCATTTACTAACAAATCAATTCCCAAAATAGATAGGTCCGATTGGACCCTACTGCTCCAAGGTATGGAAGCCCATCACCCCGCAGCAGCAAAAATACTTTCCTGGTTTCGTTTCATCCCCGATGCGCGTCTAGATGACCTCATGATCAGTATTGCGGGTATTGGTGGCGGCGTTGGCCCCCACTTTGATTCCTATGATGTTTTTTTAATCCAGATGTCAGGTAGAAGGCAATGGTGTATCTCTGAGCAGAAGGATCTTAGCCTCAACCCCAATTTACCTTTGAAGATCTTAAAAAACTTCAAACATGAACAAGAATGGATCTTAGAGCCTGGTGACATGCTCTATCTTCCACCTCAAGTGGCTCATGATGGCATCGCTTTAGATAGCGGTTGTCAAACTTGGTCAGTTGGCTTTCGCTCGCCAAGCTTTAAAGAATTACTCCAAGAAGGTTTATGGCGACTTGCAGAATCTCTAGAGCAGCTACCCGAGTTAGAAAACAAATTTTCCGACCCACAGCAATTAGCTACCGCCAATGCAGAACAATTGCCAGATGAGCTCATTAAACAATTAAAAACTCAGCTTGATACACTGCAACTTCATCAGATTGATCGGTTTTTGCCAGGAATCGCCGCCTATCTATCTGAGCCGAAGCAACAAGCATATTTTGATGGGCCTAAGAATTGTCTTTCACCAAAACAGTTTTTACTGAAATTGGCCAAAACTGCCTTAATGCCAAACCCTCAAACACGCATTTTGAGCCTTGGTAAACAGGTATTTTGCAATGGTGATAATGTCACCAAGGGTCAGCCACCTTCGGTTGCCGCGGCCTGGAGTACCCTGTCAGCCAATAAGCGGCTGGTCACTCAACAACTAAAAAGTATTGATAAAACAAGCCTCTACGAAGCCTACCTGGCAGGCTGGCTAATTTTCGAGGATTAATAAAGGTATGGCTATAATAATTACAGGAAACTACCTAGGGATTTGCCCTCGGTACCTCCCACAACAATTATCGATAATTGGTGTTCAATATTTTTAAGAGGAAATTACAAATGAAGAAGTCACTCGTATTCGCTGCAATGTTAGCTATCGCTTTGGCCGCTTGCGGTAAAAAAGAAGAAGCAAAGCCTGCTGAAGCTCCTGCTGCTCCTGCTGCTGAAGCTCCTGCTGCTGCTCCTGCTGCTCCTGCTGCTGAAGCTCCTGCTGCTGACGCTAAGAAGTAATCTTCTTCTTGAAGAAAAAAAGCCGCTGAAAAGCGGCTTTTTTATTTTGTCCAATGCCTTACTTCGATAGTTGATCTGTCAAAAGCGTGAGTAACTGAATACCTGCCGGAGTATTTTCAGGTTTACCCTCTGCATCTTGTACAAAGACATTGGCAGAGTTATCACCCGTACTCTTTACAACTACTCGGTACTTCTTAGCCTGAAGTTTTGAGTCATCTTTGCTGCTAAACAGATTAGTAAAGAAACCTTTTGTATCGCCAACATCTTTTGCGTTTACGTAGCGAACAAAGTAAACGCCTTCGGAACGATTGCGATCCTCAACGGTAAAGTTAGAGCGATCTAAGGCCAGACCAACATCTCGCCAAGAGCGATCAAAACCAACGCTCAGCTCAATAAAGCCTTTATTCCCAGCCTCTTCGACAAACTTTGCTTTAGG
>Ga0207956_1000518_pt1 | contig 10068 bp, 7 predicted proteins | sample CryBogCBE25Jul07_FD_184580 | JGI IMG/M metagenome (GOLD analysis project Ga0207956, IMG submission 184580) | Freshwater microbial communities from Crystal Bog, Wisconsin, USA - CBE25Jul07 (SPAdes) (version 2) | ecosystem: Environmental > Aquatic > Freshwater > Lake | place: Crystal Bog...
GCAATACAGCGGCGGTTCTGATCCATTGTGCCTACGGATATCCTGATCCACTCGGGCATCCCGTAGCTTCCCATCGCGCGGAGGATGATCCCCTTGCGGAGCATGGCGTCAAATACCTGCTTTCCGTCACCCACCTTCACGAGCACGAAGTTGGCGAAACTTGGAACAAACTGGAGGCCCATCGTTTCAAACTCCTGTTCAAGGTATGCACGTCCCTCATCGGTCAACTCGCGAGTCCGGATCATGTGATCATCGTCGAGAAGTCCCGCGAGCGCTCCGGCCTGCGCAATCCCGTTCGCATTGAACGGCTGACGCGTCCGCTGGAGCACGGCCGCGATCTCAGCTGTGGTAATGCCATAGCCGATGCGAAGATTGGCAAGGCCCATGATCTTGGAGAAGGTGCGCATCACGACGACGTTCCGCCCCGAGCGGACATACGGCAGCACATCGGGCGCCTTCTCAAGGAACTCGTGGTAAGCCTCGTCAAAGACAACCAGCACATGGTCGGGAACCGCGGCCATGAAGGAATCGATCGCCTCTTGGCCGACCATTGTGCCGGTCGGGTTGTTAGGGTTGGCGATGAAGACTGCCCGCGTTTTCGGGGTGATGGCGGCAAGCATGGCCTCCAGATCGGCCGTAAATGCTGGATCCGGCACCTCCACCGTATCGGCGCCGAAGAGTTGTGCCATCAACTTGTAGACGGCAAAGGAGTGGCGCGCCACCACGACCTCGTCGCCAGGTCCCAGGAAAGCGTGGCCTATGAACTCAATGATTTCATTGGATCCATTACCGAGGACGATATTTTCACGCTGCATCCCAAGTCTCTTGGCGACCGCGCCGCGGAGTTCATAGCCTCCGCCATCCGGGTAGAAATGGGCCCTTTCAAGGGTTTTACGCATTGCTTCCACCGCCTTGGGCGAAGGACCAAGCGGATTTTCATTTGAAGCCAGCTTGATGATCTCCTCTTCCCGGAGACCAAGATCACGCGCCAGTTCCTCGACAGGCTTTCCCGGTTCGTAGACGGTTAATCTCAGGATATGCTCATGGGCGGTCTTCCACATGCGTTGCATCCTAAGGGATGCCCGTACCGCTAGGAAAGTTGGAACATGGGGCATCGCAGTGAATTCTGCAGCAAGATGCCTCCCCAAGGATGGGTGCTTTTTCTCAAGTCAGCCTTTCGCTCAACGGGGCTTATTCCGTCACGACTGGGGCCGCTGGTTTTTTAAAATTAAGTTGAAGAATACGCCGTCCGTCCGTTTTTGTGACGGTAACCACGTAGTCACCGATGACCATGCTCTCTCCGCGGGTCGGGAGATGGCCCAGATGTTGCGTGACGTAGCCGCCAATGGTACTGACCTCCGTCTCTTCAAACCTGAGCCCGGTCTCCTCCGCAAGATCGTGGAGGGCAAGGGTACCCTCGGCATTAAATTCCCCGTCACGGATATTGGTGATCTCTTCCTCGTGCGTGTCGAACTCGTCATGGATCGATCCGACGAGCTCCTCAAGCACGTTATCGAGTGTCACGATCCCCACAGCGCCTCCATATTCGTCGACTGCAATGGCCAAGTGAGCATGCTTGGCCAGAAAGTAGTTGAGGAGTTTCTCCAGGGGCATCATTTCCGAGACGTGATGAATAGGACGCTGGATTCCCACGAGATCCTTTTTCTCCGAGTGAACCATTCTGAGCAGATCCTTGATGTGGACGAGTCCGACGGAATCGTCGAGGGCCCCGGTGCAAAGCGGGAACCGGGTGTGCCTTGATTCGATAGCCTTGATCAGCTCCCCGTCGAATGCTTCCTCAAGGTTCAGAAGGATCACCTCGCTGCGGGGGGTCATGATGTCACGTACGACACGGTTGCGCAGGTCGAGCGCATTCACGGCAAGCTGTTCGCCCAAGTGGGATACCTCCTCGGCCTCACGGCTCTCGGTAAGGATCACCCGGAGTTCCTCATTGGTAAGGGCCCGTTCGGAGTCCTCCGGAGGCTCGACATGAAACACATGCCGCAGCAGGAAATTTGCGGAGCGATTAAGGAAGCCGATGATCGGCCTGAACACGGTGTAAAAAAGATTCAGCGGGGGGCTCAGCCAGAGAGCGACCTCCACCGGTTTACGGATGGAAAGGGATTTCGGGGCAAGCTCACCAAGGACGATGTGGAGGAAAGTAATCAGTGAAAATGCCAGAATGAACGAGATCGTCGTGATGACCCCGGGAGAGCTGATGCCAACCAACAGGAAGGCCGGCTCGATCATGTGTGCAAGGAAGGGCTCGCCCAGCCAACCCAACCCCAGACTGGCCAGTGTGATCCCCAGCTGGGTGGCCGAAATGTAGGCTTCCAGATGGGTGGTGATGTGTTTGGTAATAAGCGCACGCGAATCACCCTGCTCGATCAGGGTGTCCAGTTGGCTTCCTCGGATCTTGACGATGGCCAGTTCGGAGGCCACAAAAAAGCCATTCAGCAGAACCAGCACGAAAATGGCCAGAAGCCGCAGGAAGATGACTTCGGCTGACTCCCATTGGGAAGCTGGGAGTTGGGTGGCTAGCAGGCGGGCCGGATCCCCTGCCGCCACCGCCAAGATGGCAGTGACAAACGGCATGGAAAATCTCAGTTGGCAAACCGGCGAATTGCGCGGTTATCGGGAGATGAGATTGTCATGAACGACTCCATCTGTGATGAGAAGGAGGTTTTCACAAAGATAAAACAAGAGTTCATACCTTTGTTAGACTTTCTGAGGCGAGGGGACTCCCGTGAAGCGGAGGAGTCGGCTAAAAATCTTCTTATTACCAAGAAGACTTGGTAACCCCGGGAATCATGCCATTGGTGGCAAGCTCGCGGAAGGTGATACGAGAGAGTTTGAAACGGCGAAGGTAAGCGCGTCGACGACCTGAGATCACACAACGATTCGTAAGGCGTACAGGACTGGCGTTACGGGGAAGTTGGCTGAGACCACTATAATCCTTCTTGGCTTTCAGTTCAGCGCGTAGCTCCGCCCACTTTGCGACGGTCTCGCGTTTGCGTTTATCTCTTTCAAGCCATGAAGTCTTTGCCATAGGGAGGGGAGAGATTATGGAAAACGGGCTTTTCTGCAAGATCTTTTTTTTCGAGGTAACGGAAAATCTTCCTCTTTCCAAGCAGAGTTATCCAAGGCATCGATGGATCATGGCTAAAAAATCACCGGTTCAAAAGACCGACGCTCATCCGAGGGCGCGACTGATCATTTCGGAGAGCGAGAGAGGTGCTGATATGCTTCACGCCACCGGATTCCGCGCACCCGACCCATTTGTCTATCTTGAGAGCCGGGGAAGAAACTCAATCCTTCTAAGTGACCTTGAGTTTGACCGTGGTTGCAGCGAAGCCGTGGTGGATGAGATTGTCGCCTCGAGCGCCTTGGGGAAAAAGATCGCGCGGAAATCGGGCAAGACACCTTCACCAATAGAGGTGATTGCCTCTTTCCTAAAGACGCGGGGTGGGACCCGACCCCTCGTGCCCGCTGATTTTCCAATCGGGCTAGCGTGTGACTTGAAAAAGCATGGGATCGAGGTGACGCCCGTTTCAGGGATGTTCCGACCCGAGCGCCAGATCAAGACACCGGAAGAGATCGCCTTGATGACCGAAGCTACACGGATCACCGAGAGGGGCATGGCCCGCGCCTATGAGGTCCTTCGTGCTTCAATCATTGGTCCTCGTAAGGTTCTCCGCTGGGCAGGTTCCACACTGACATCCGAAAAGTTACGGATTGAAATTGAGGCGGCGATCCTCCGTGCAGGCGGCATACCGTCCGGCAACTCCATCATCGCCTGCGGGGAACAAGCCTGCGACCCGCATGAACGCGGGCACGGCCCCCTCAAAGCGGACCAGTTGATCATTCTTGATCTCTTTCCGCGCGCCGCGGCGAGCGGTTACTATGGTGACCTGACCCGGACAGTTGTCAGGGGGAAGGCAACAGAGGCTCAGCGCAGGCTCTGGGAAGTCTGCTTGCTTGGCCAGAAATTAGCATTGGGGTCGCTACGACCGGGAGCCGATGGGGGTGTTATCCATCGTGAAGTAACCCGGTTTTTTTCCGACAATGGGTATCCCACCGAGCGCGTGGGAGACGATGAATCGGGACGAGGAGGGCGTTGGAGCGGGTTCTTTCACGGCACAGGCCATGGTCTGGGATTGGAGTTGCATGAGGAGCCGAGATTCGGGACGGCGAAGCTACAGTCGGGACAAGTCTTCACGATCGAGCCGGGACTTTATATCCCGGGGGTCGGTGGAGTGCGTCACGAGGATGTCGCCCTGATCACCCCCAAGGGGTATAGGCTTCTGAGTCGTTCATCCAAGCCGCTTGAACTATGAGTCCCCTGGTAGGCAACGACATTATAGTACAACTGAGAAAGGCATTGCCTGAGTTAGGGGCCCAACGCCATGTCGCTTAAAATCTATCTGCTCCTGATCGGAGTTCCCCTTGCTTTCGGATGTTGTGCTCAGTTCCTTGTCTTCTCGGCGTTGAAGACCTTCGGCGCGATTCCCGCCAGTTCCATGCTCTCGGGATCAGAAGTGGCCAAGGCTCTTTTGACGGGTGCTGGGATCCGTGATGTGACGATCGAGGAGTGGAACGGGACGATGGGCGACCATTACGACCCCTCTGGTAAAAAACTTTGCCTCACCAGCACAATGTACCATGGGCGTTCGATTGCCGCTCTGGGAGTGGCAGCTCACGAATGCGGTCATGCCCTCCAACATCAGAAAAACTATGTTCCTCTGAATCTTAGGATGCGGATCGTCCCTGCAATACAATTCGCTTCGCAGATCCTCCCCTTCGTGATCATCGGTGGGTTCTTTTTTCACATGTCCGGTCTGATCACGCTTGGCATCGCCTGTTACGCCCTGCTCATGGCATTTCAGCTTGTCACGCTGCCGGTGGAGTTCGACGCCTCCCATCGAGCCAAGGCACTCCTGCTGCAGATGGGGTTCATCCAACCCGGAAGCGAGGTGGCTGGGGTCACCGCCGTACTCAATGCCGCTGCCCTGACCTATGTCGCCTCCTTTATTTCCGGTCTGGGCAATCTGCTCTACCTAGCGATGTCGCGACGGGGTAATAATCGGTAAAAGAAGCCTCCGAGGGACAAGGGTTCCTACTTCTTATCTTTGTCATCATCAGATAGATTAAGGAGATGTCGAAAATTCACATCGCTCAAAATCATGAATCTTTGGGGGCCTTCTTTCAGGAAGATGTCCGTCAGGGCATCTTGAGCGGACGATTCAAGGCGGGTGATTTGGCGTGGCGTGAGGGGATGTCCGAATGGAGGCCTCTTGGAGAAATGGCTCCGCAATGGGAGATGGAGATTCCCCCGCCTTCGCTTCTTCCCGCCGACGGCGAGCAGTCCTCGAGGAGCCTCCCTCGTATTCAGGAAGAGGGCTCCGAGCCCGCGTGGGAAGATCGGGGATCAATTGGCTTTGTTCCTGCTATCCTCCACACCCTGAAAGCCGTGTTGTTCCGCCCGACGGCAACATTTTCCTCCCTGAAGCACACGGGAGGACTAATGAGTCCGCTGCTCTACACCATACTTCTCAACACGACTCTTCACACCCTCTTCGGACTCCTTTCGCTGGCTGGGCTCATGATGATGAGCAGCCAGGAGTTCGAGTCAAAAATTCAACTCCTTCAGGTGCAGTTGCATGCCTTTCAGGAACTCTCTCCAAACTTCATCTTCTCGATGCCATCGATCAGCAAAAAGTTCATCGAGTACATGCTCCTGGGTAATATCCTGCTCTGGCCTGCCTTTGCAGTGGCGGCTAATTTCCTTGGTGCAGGCATCCTCCATCTTTCGCTTCGAATGGTTGGAGGCGCAAACAGGCCTTTTGAGACAACCTTTCGGGCCATCTGCTACCTCTGTGGGAGTTTTAATGCGGTAGCAATCGGATTGGATTTAATTCCCGGTATCGGGGCCGCGGGCATTCTTCTCCTTTCGATGGCGACTCTTATTTATCTCGGTTGGTATTCCTATGTCAGCGTCGTTGCGATTCAGCAGGCTCAGTCGATCGGTGTCTGGAAGGTTCTTCTAGCCTCCCTGTTGTTCTCTTTTCTGGGGCTCTTTGTGCTGGTGGCCCTCTCCATCATGTTAAGTCCTCTGATTGCGGGGGTGATGAAGCTGGCGGGCTTCAGTTTGGGATCCTGAGATTACGATTCAGCCCAATCGGATGCTCGGGCTGTTTGATTCCTGCATGGCGCAGGAGAGTCTTGTCGACCTGCTCTTAAGAATCCCACTCATGGCTGCGAGGGCAAGTTCTTCGCTATTGCAGTCCCTGCTGAGGTGACCAAGTAGAAGATGGCTGAGTCCATCGTGAATGATTTGCGAGACCGTCTTCGCTGCATCGGTGTTGGAGAGGTGCCCATGGCGTGACTGGATGCGCTGCTTGATGGACCAGGGGCGTTTGGTATCGTTTTGCAGGAGGATCTCGTCGTAGTTGGCCTCGATCAGCAGGGCATCAACCCCACGCAGAGACTCTGTAACGAGGTTCGTGCTATGGCCAAGGTCGGTGAGGAAGCCAAAAGAATGGCTCCGCTCCCGGATCACAAAACCTACCGGTTCCACCGCATCATGCGGTACTGGGAAAGAGCGAATAGTCACCCCCTCCAGCTCAAATTCCGCTCCGGACTCAAAGATTTTCCACCCATGAAACCCAACAATCTTCTCCCGCAGCAGGAGCGCAGTCTGCCTGTTGCAAAAGATCGGCGTCTCGTGCTTTTTCGCCCACTGGGCAAGACCCTTGGTATGATCGCCATGTTCATGTGTGATGAGAATCCCGCAGAGATCCCTCGGCTCGACTCCACACAGTCCCAATCGCAGCGTCAGTTCCTTGGTGCTCAGCCCGGCATCGACAAGGAAAGAGGCTGATTCCGTCCTCACCACCGCCGCGTTTCCGCTGCTACCGCTGGCTAGGATCGTGATATCAAGCATAGGGGAAGAATGAACCCCAGCATGTTGCCTCGCGAGTTTTTTTAAAAACTGAGCAGAGATTGCCCTTCGGAAATCAGGCTTGAAACCAAGAAAACAAAAGCATGTAGTTTTTGTTTGCAACCCCTCACTCCCCCCAATACGCGATGAAATTGCTTCGTTCACCCCTCCTGTCGATTGCCTCGGTCTCTGTTATCACGCTCTCCCTGGCAGGCACGGCTTTCGCGGACCGAGAAGTTATCCCGTTGAAATCCGACTGGCTCTTCCTCAAAGGGGAGGCAGATATTGCCGCTCCATCAGCAACATGGGAGAAAATCACGATTCCTCACACATGGAATGCCCTGGATGGGCAAGAGGGACCGACTGCGGTGACTGACAAGATTGAGACGGCCGCCGCCGCAGTTGCAGCCACGAATGCCAGAAAGGCTGCCAAACCTGAGTCACAGGATCCTCATTTGAAGAAAGGTTACTACCGAGGTGCCTGTTGGTATGAGCGGTCGCTAAATATTCCTGCGGAATGGAAGGGCGGGAGACGCCTCTTCATTCGCTTTGGCGCTGCCAGCACGGTGGCCAAGACTTACATCAACAAAGTCTCCTTGGGAGAGCACAGGGGGGCATTCACGGCTTTTTGTTACGAAATCACCGACTACGTCAATTACGGCGGAGCGAATGAACTTCGAGTCCAGGTTGATAACACGCACCGCGAGGACCTTCCTCCTCTGGCGGGTGATTTCAATCTCTTCGGAGGACTCTACCGGGATGTCGAGCTGATCGTAACGGATGATGTGTGCATCTCCCCAATCGACTACGCCTCATCGGGTGTCTACCTCACCACCAAATCATTGGACGATAAGAAGGCGGTCGTTGAAGTCCGCTCGATCATCTCCAATGGCAACCACCCCGCCAAAAAAATCAAGGAATCAGCCAAGACGCCGGGGCTCATGGAAAATGTCGACTCCTCGGGAAGTTCTACCAATACCTCGTTCATTGTTCAAACAGAGGTCAAGGATGACGCAGGCACGACCGTGGCGAAGGAATCGATAGCCCAGCAGATTCCGCTTGAGCAGACGGCCCCGGTCACCCAAGTGCTGACGATCAACGATCCCCATCGTTGGAATGGGCGTAAGGACCCCTACCTCTACACCGCTACGGTGAGCGTGATTTCCGAGGGGAGGATCGTCGATCAGGTTTCACAATCACTCGGACTTCGCACGGCAGCGATCACCCAGGACCAAGGTTTTCTTCTCAATGGGCATCCCTATCCCGTGCACGGAGTCTCCCGCCATCAGGATGTGCGCAGTAAAGGATGGGCGATCTCTCCCGAGGATGAGGAGAGGGATGCAGCGATCATGAAGGAGATGGGGGTGACTGCTGTCCGGAATGCCCACTATCCCCAGAGCGAACATTGGCATCAGATCAATGACAAGGCAGGGGTCCTGCTCTGGGACGAGGTTTCACTGGTCAACACAACCCGATCTACCCGTGCCTTCTGGATGAACAGCGAGGAACAACTCCGCGAGCTGATCCATCAACTCTACAATCATCCGAGCGTCGTTTGGTGGGGGATCTTCAACGAACTCGAACTGGACCCCATGCCGCCCTGTGGCCCCGAGTTGGCGCACATGCAGGAGGTTGCCAAGGAGATTGATCCGAACAGAATCATGGTTGCTGCATCCTGCCGACCACACCGCTACATCAACCTGATCACGGATCAGATCGGACTGAATAAATATCCCGGCTGGTATGATAAGGAGAACCACCCCGATTTGGCTGGCCCCGTGGATGATTTCAAGAACGAGGTTGGGAAACGCATTGCCGTCACGGAGTATGGTGCAGGAGCGAACATCTCACACCACACCGAGGGACCTCTCGTGAAACCGGAACCTAAGGGCCCCTTCCATCCCGAAGAGTGGCAAGCCTTCGTGCATGAGCAGGACTGGACCCAGATCAAGGATAATCCCAAAGTTTGGGGTAGCTTTGTTTGGAATATGTTTGATTTCGCCTGCAAGCGTCGTGATGAGGGAAATACCCCTTCCCTCAACGACAAGGGACTCGTGACCCACGACCGTCAGTTTAAGAAAGATGCCTTCTACTTCTACAAAGCCAATTGGAATCCAGAACCGATGGTTTACATCACCTCGCGACGGGCAGCCGACCGGACGCTTCCCACCTCTGAGGTGAAGGTCTATTCCAACTGTCCGGAGGTTCGTTTGACGGTCAACGGAAAGAGCCTTGGCACAGTCAAGCCCGGTCCGACCAAGATTGCTCTCTGGCCGGAGGTGAAACTCTCCCCGGGTGAGAATAAGCTGGAGGTTACCGCACCATCAGGAACAGGTGGAAGCCCTTCGATTCACGATTCCTGCACTTGGAATTTGATCGTACCATCCAAGAGTTAACCTCTACAAAAGCATTACGTGCCTATTGGAAAGTCCAGCCGGACAATGCTAGAGCCCACATGGCAGCAAGGCCAGGCAACTAGCCCCTACTGGGCTGATGGTCCGGATTTTTTAGAATCCTTTGTTTTGCTACCAGCGGCGGGTGCATCGGCCGTGACCTCAATGACCTGAGCCTGAGAGGGTTTCCAAGAAGTGGGGTAAATTTTCAGCGTCATCCCTTTTTGAAGGCTGGATTCCAAAATGCTTTGTCCATTTTTAAGAAAACGAGTCCCCGTAATGAGAAAGTCGAGCTGGGTGTCGCCCTTGCTGATCGTAATCGAGGTGCCGCTCTTGCCAATCGTCGCGATCTTGCCCACAAAAAACTCAGGCACCTCGCCGTTTTCATCCTCGTAGCCACTTGCTTTCAGGATCTCGATAGATTGGGCGGTATCCAGTTTCCAAGGGCAGGGCGTGATGGTCACCTTCTGCCCTTTCTGGACGGTTTGAACGAGGACGGTATGACCATCCTCGGTGACATGGGTTCCCCAAAGATTGAACTGAGATGGCTTCCCTTTTCTCATGATGGTGATGAAAGAGGAGTCTTTTCCTACAGCTGAAACTACGGCCGTCACCGGTCCAGGAATGGTATTGGGATTGGAGAGGAGGACGCCCGACGGTTTGGCATGGGCTTCAGTCGGCTTAGCGAGCAATGAAAGGAGCACGAAGGGGAGGAGTAGCTTTTTCATGAATGTA
>Ga0207956_1000519_pt1 | contig 10067 bp, 9 predicted proteins | sample CryBogCBE25Jul07_FD_184580 | JGI IMG/M metagenome (GOLD analysis project Ga0207956, IMG submission 184580) | Freshwater microbial communities from Crystal Bog, Wisconsin, USA - CBE25Jul07 (SPAdes) (version 2) | ecosystem: Environmental > Aquatic > Freshwater > Lake | place: Crystal Bog...
TTCGATCAAGCCCATATAAAAGCGATAGATCGTTGTACGATTTGACCTATGAAGCTATTGCTAGCCATCTATTTTTTCATTATCGCCATCATTCAGATGGGGCTGTTGTTTGGCATTTATCACTACTACCGCTCTCAAAGCTTGTTAAAACCCAATCCTTATTGGATGGGCTCATTACTAGTTAGCGTGTTGGCTTTATTTGTTTTTGGTGGTGGGATCCTAACCTTAGACAACATCATTAACCCTGGCTTTAATTTCACTATTGCCAATACTTTATTTGTTGTTGCAATTACTTTGCAAGCACTTTTCTGTTTATCGCTAAATCAAACAGTCTCTAAGAGGATACAGCTTGCCTTTTGCGTTTCAACAATCATCTTTGTGATTGCATTTGAATTCTTACGCATCAATGGTAATTTTGAAATACGAACTGTACTTGTCGCAAGTTTTTATTGTCTCTTTTATATATGGCAAATTGTTGAGTTAACAAAGACAAGAAAAAGGGCTCCCTCAAGTCAATTAACATACTTGCAATACGCAACGTATGGAGAATTATTTTTTGCAATCGGACGCATTGCCATTCTAGTTGCGTCTACTTTCACCATCACCGAGGTGAGTCAGATCCCGCAAATTCTGATTCTATTTACGATTGCCCAACTGGTAATGAACACCCTGTCTTATATTGCGATTGGTGGCTTTTGGGCGGAGCAGATTGCCAAGTCCAGTGTTCGGTCGAATCTTGAGAATCAGGAAATTAAAGCACTCTTAGCCGAACGAGAGAGCTTGATTAGCTCATTGCTCAAGGCCAATAAAACCGCTAGTACTGGGGCGCTATCAGCTTCTATTGCCCATGAGCTCAATCAGCCGCTTAGAGCATCAAGCCTCAATATTCAATTTCTCCAAAAGAAATTAGCTGAAGGTGAGATTAGTCCTGTGCTTGAAAAAGAAATTTTGGATACCTTGCTAGCCGATAATCAGCGAGCAGCAAATATTATTCGTTCGCTACGAGCCATCTTTTCAGAGGAGAAGATAGTTGCAATAAAAGTAGATGTCGGCGAGTTAGTACAAACAGTTTTAAATATCGCTAAAGCATAAATTACTAACCAAAAAATTCAGATTACCCTGCAGCTGGAGCCCAGCTTATTCGCCAATGTCACTGCTGGCGAAATTCAGCAGGTTCTCTTAAACCTGATTAACAACGCTATTCAGGTTTTGGCAGCCCCTAGTGGTCCTGATCGAGTCCTGATTATTCAAGGGCGTCACATTGATGGCAGTATCCAGATCTCTATTGCTGACAATGGTGATGGAGTCTCACCAGAAGTTCAAGAGCACCTATTTGAGTTACTTTCTTCTACTAAAAAATCTGGGATGGGTCTCGGTCTGTGGTTGTGCAAACACATCATCACAAGACATGGTGGAACCATTTGGTATGAGAATTCCAGTGATGGCGGGGCAAAGTTTATTTTTCAATTGCCCGTAGAGTCGGCGCCAATGCCGTATTAAGATTGCATTGCTCAACAAAAAAGGGTCGTACGAAACCCTTTTTTATTGGCCAAAACAATGGTTGGGGTGTTAATTCAGATCTACTTGTAGCTTGGCATCTTTAACTAATTTAGCCCATTGATTACGATCTTTAAGGATAAATTTACTAAACGCTGCTGGAGTGCCGCCGCCATCTTCTGCGCCAACTTCATTTAACTTTGCCTGAATTTCTGGTTTACGCAAAATGGTGTTCACGTCAGCATTTATTTTTTCAACGATCTTGGGATCTAACTTTGCTGGACCCATTAAGCCATACCAAGCCGTTGCCTCAAAACCCACGTAGCCTAGTTGCTCCATGGTTGGTACATTAGGGTATGCGGGTGAGCGCTTAGTTCTTGTCTGTGCCAGAGGGATCACTTTGCCACTTTGAATATGGGGCGTTGCGGCGCCCATGGTTTCAAATGCATAAGTGATGTGGCCAGCAATTAAATCAACCAATACAGGACCGCTACCTTTGTATGGAATATGCAAGGCTTCTGTACCCGCCATGTGCATAAAGAGCTCATATGCTAAGTGTTGTGTGCTGCCGTTGCCAGCCGAGCCAAAACTGACCTTGCCTGGATTTTGTTTCATATAAGTAACAAGATCCTTCACATTTTTTGCTGGAGCGTCAATATTTGCAATCAAGATATTAGGGGTGATACCCAACAATACTATTGGTGTGAAATCGGTAGAGGCGTTATAGGACATTTTTTGTCCAAGTGCCGGAATAATAGAAAGAGCATTTACATGCGCAAGGCCAAGGGTATAGCCATCAGCAGGAGATTTAGCAACTAAATCAGCGGCGATCGTACCTGCAGCGCCACCACGGTTATCGATAATGACCTGTTGACCCCACATTTGTGAGAGGTTAATAGCAATGATGCGAGCAATAGCATCAGAGCCGCCGCCAGGTGGGAAACCAACATAGAGCTTTACTGGTTTATCTGGCCAACCTTTTGCTTGTGCGACAGCAACTGGCGAGGTCAGTAGGGCGCTTAATGACATGGCTAGGCAAGCTAGTAAACGAGCGCAGTGCTGCTGATACAAATTACGATAAATCATTGCTTGTCTCCGGGGCGGATTGATATATTTTTCAGCAAGTTACTTTAACTGAGAAATATCTCTTGTAGATTGTTTAAATAGCGTAAACCCTGATCGGTAGCTTTGAGTTTGCTGGGATTTTCATCTAACAATCCCTTTTTACTTGCTTCATCTAAGCCTTTACTGATGATGCTTAATGGTAGCCCAGTGCGTTCGCTAAAGGTGTTGGTGTCAACACCGTCGCTTAATCGCAAAGCATTGAGCATAAATTCAAAAGGCAGATCTTCTGAATCAAGCTCTCTTGATTCAATCAAGGCACTACCTTTACTCTCCATTGAGGACATATAAGTTTCTGGGTGGCGTTCACGAACTTGACGAGTGATCTTGTTTGGAAAAGAAATCTTGCCATGAGCACCGGCGCCAATGCCGATGTAATCTCCGAAGCGCCAGTAGTTTAAATTGTGTTTGCATTCTTGATTCTTCTTGGCATACGCGGATACTTCATAGCGTTTGTAACCAGCTTTTGTTAGCAAATCCAAATTTTGCTCAAAGATGGCATCTACTTCATCTTCACTAGGTAGCTTTGGAGGAAAGCTGGCGAAATAAGTATTGGGCTCAAGGGTGAGGTTATAAAAGGATAAGTGCGGTGTTTTAAACGAGAGTGCAGTTTCGACATCGGCCTTAGCAGCTTGCAAGGTCTGATTGGGTAAGCCGTACATGAGATCTAAATTGACGGACGTGAAGTTTTCCAAGGCAATCTGTATAGCGCGCTTCGCCTCTGCGCCATTATGTATGCGTCCCAAGGCTTTTAGTTGCTCGTCTTGAAAGCTCTGCACGCCAATCGATACACGGTTAATGCCGCATTTTGCAAAGGCGGCGAACTTGTCAGCCTCAATTGATCCGGGATTGGCCTCCATCGTGATTTCAGCATTGGGCTCTAAATTTACTCTGGCGCGAATAGCAGAGAGCAACTGATCTACACCCTCCGGTGAAAGGAGGCTAGGAGTGCCGCCACCAATGAAAATACTATGGACTTGTCTTCCCCAGATATTGGGAAGCTCAGTTTCTAAATCTGCAATTAATGCTTTGATGTAACGTTGCTCATCAAATCCAGATCTTTTGCTGACACCTTCCTTAATTTGATGTGAATTGAAGTCGCAATAGGGGCACTTCTTTTCGCACCAGGGAAAGTGGATATACAGAGCAAGAGGGGGAAGCGCCGTTAAAGAAACAGCTTTTGCTTGCAGCTTAGGCACGTAATTTCAGTTGCTCAATCAATTCACGCAGTGCTTGGCCGCGATGGCTAATGGCATTCTTACTCACGGGCTCTAACTCTGCAGCGGTAAGACCTAATTCGGGTAGAAAGAAATGCGGGTCATAGCCAAAACCATTTGAGCCTTTTGCTTCATGAATAAAAGTTCCATACCAGCGTGTTTGCACAATGATGGGTTCGGAGTCTTTTGTGCTATCGACAAAAACTAATGCACAAACGTAGTGAACACTATGATCTTCCTTACCTTTGAGTTCGTGAATTAACTTTTGATTGTTAGCGGCATCATTTGCAGGCTCGCCTGCATAGCGGGCAGATAACACCCCAGGTTGACCATTTAAAGCATGTGCGCAAATTCCAGAATCGTCTGCCAGTGCTGGAAGACCGCTAGCTGCGCTAGCATGACGCGCCTTGGCAAGCGCATTCTCAACAAAGGTGTGATGGGGCTCTTCTGCAGAGGGTATACCTAACTCGCCTTGAGGAATAATTTGAAAATGCAAAGGCGCCAAGAGCGCCTGAAACTCTCGAACTTTGCCGGCATTATTAGAGGCGAGCACGAGCTTTTGCATGATCAATACTTCCCCTGAATTATTTCAAAGCATCAATTTGTAATTGGGTCAGCTCTCGTATGCCTTGCTCAGCCAAATCCAATAAAGCAGTCAATTCACTACGAGAGAAAGCTGCTCCTTCAGCAGTGCCTTGTACTTCAATCATGCCGCCTTTACCAGTCATAACCACATTCATATCGGTATCGCAGGAAGAATCTTCTGGGTAATCTAAATCTAAGACTGGTACACCTTGATAAATACCAACAGAAATTGCAGCTACGCTATCAATGATCGGGTCTTGAGTAAGGGCACCGCTTTTGAGCAATTGATTGACCGCATCACGAGCGGCAACATATGCGCCTGTAATGGAAGCGGTACGCGTACCACCATCGGCTTGCAAAACATCACAATCTAAATGAATCGTACGCTCACCTAGAATTTCTAAATTAAACACGCTACGCATCGCACGACCAATGAGGCGTTGAATTTCTTGGGTGCGACCCGATTGCTTGCCGCGTGCTGCCTCACGATCGCTACGGGTATGAGTGGAGCGTGGAAGCATGCCATATTCAGCGGTAACCCAGCCTTCGCCAGAACCCCGCTTATGAGGAGGCACTTTATCGAGAATGCTGGCAGTACACAGAACCTTGGTATCACCAAAGGCAATCAGTACAGAACCTTCGGCATGTTTGGTGAAGCTTCTGGAGATGGTTACAGGGCGTAAGTCTTTAGGCTTACGACCGCTAGGACGGGTGATATTGGCTGAATTTGGGCTGCTCATGGGTTTGTCCTGAAGTGACTATAAAGAATCTACAATGTTCATATGATATCGAGCATGACTGGTTATGGCAGCGCTTCTCGCCAAGTCTCCCTAGGAGCGGGCGTAGTTGCTGATCTGCAGGTGGAATGTCGGGCTGTAAATAGCCGCTTTCTAGATTTAGGCTTTCGTCTTCCCGATGAGTGCCGAGGGGCGGAGCCTGCCTTACGGGAGATGGTCACTCAAAACCTATCGCGGGGAAAAGTCGAGTTTCGGGCAGCCTGGCGAGTCAATAGTGGAGCTGCAGGTGCAGCGAAGAGTAACCCCCATGCATTGGGTGCTTTAAATAAAGATCGTTTAGATGCGCTCTACACCCTTCAAGAAAAAGCCCAAGAGTCTTTTCCGAAAGCGCAAGAATTAAGTATTGCTGAAGTATTGCGCTGGCCTGGAATTGTTTCTGAACCCAGAGGCGAAGAAGAGGGCTGGATTGCAGCAACTGTTGAAGCAGGGCGCGCAGCTTTAGATGCCTTGATGGAAAGTCGCCATGCTGAAGGTAAGGCATTGGTTGGAGTGTTGGGCAGTATTACTGCCAAAATGCGCGAGATTGTTAAGGTGATAGAGCCTAAGGTTCCAGAATATGTGGCGCAGTACCAAGAGAAATTAACTGAACGCTTGGCAGAAGCTTTGGTCGCTCAAGAACAAGCCAAGGCTGGTGCCGAGCTGATGGAGCGCATTCGGCAAGAAGTAGTTCTCTACGCAGTTCGGATTGATATTGCTGAGGAGTTTGCGCGTTTAAAGACCCATCTACAAGCAGTCGATACCGCCCTAGCCGGTAAGGGGCCGGTTGGTAAGCGCCTTGATTTCCTGATGCAGGAATTAAATCGTGAGGCTAATACCTTAAGTTCTAAATCGGTTTCTGAGGAGTGCACTCAGGCTGCTTTAGAGCTCAAATTATTGATAGAGCAAATGCGGGAGCAAGTACAAAATTTGGAGTAATTAGCCCTTTGTACAATTGATCTATGACTAAGCCAATCTCAACCACTTCATATCAGGGCAGCATGCTCATGATCGTCGCACCTTCAGGTGCAGGTAAGTCATCGTTGGTTAATGCACTATTGAAAGAGGATGCCGGATTAAAGCTCTCGCTATCTACGACTACACGTACTCCTAGGCCAGGTGAAGTTGATGGCAAAGATTATCGTTTTGTCACTCAAGAAGAGTTTATTGCCGAGAGAGATCAAGGTCACTTTTTGGAGTGGGCTCAGGTTCATGGACATTTTTATGGCACCTCAAAACCTTGGATCGAATCTCAAATGCAAGCGGGCAATGATGTGATGCTTGAAATTGATTGGCAGGGTGCGCAACAAATTCGCAAACTCATTCCGTCAGTCCAGTGGATCTTTATTTTTCCACCATCCATTGAGGCTCTTGAACAGCGCTTGCGTAAGCGTGGTCAAGATAATGAAGAGACAATTCAGAGAAGATTGGCAGCAGCACATGTTGAGCTTTTGCATGCCCATGAAGCGGATTACATTGTGGTCAACGATTCCTTTGATCAGGCTCTAGTTGATCTGAAACACATATTGGCTTCCAGTCGTCTTCGTTCTGGACCCAGTATGGCCCGAAATCCAGCCCTTTTGAGGCGCCTCGGGGTCTAATCAGTTATCCTATAGGTATTGAAGCTAAATTAAGTGAGTTCAGCATGGCCCGTATTACTGTAGAAGATTGCCTTAAAACCATTCCAAATCGTTTTGAACTAGTGCTGGCTGCGACATATCGTGCGCGTCAATTGGTTCAAGGTCACTCCCCACGTGTTGAGTCCCGAGACAAAGCTACGGTTGTTGCATTGCGCGAAGTAGCCGCTGGTGTGACTGACCGTGATATGTTGACCAAAGTACCCTTGTAATTTAGGAGTTCCGGTGTGGAGCTCCCTCTAGGATCGACCAAGACATCGGAATTAGTAGGAGGGGTCTCGTCCAAGGAGACCTCTTTGAGTGCAGTAAAAAATGATCTCCAAGCAGATCTACTAGATACACCCTCAGACACCTCAGGCGGTTTTAAAAAGCAGGATGGAAAAAAATCCATCATTGCTACTTTATTAGCGCAATCAAGTCGCCATTTATTCGGGCCGACTTCAGCCCCAAGCCTTCCTTTAAAGCATCAAGTTGTATCAATTGAAGGTTTGATTGCAAAATTGGCTTATCTCAAGCCTGACGAAATAACGCAGATCAAAAAAGCCTTCCAGTTTTCAGATGCAGCCCACTTAGGGCAGTACCGTCATAGTGGTGAGCCTTACATTACCCATCCAGTTGCAGTAGCAGAGCTTTGTGCTACTTGGCGTTTAGATGCACCATCGATCATGGCAGCACTTTTACATGATGTGATTGAGGATACGGGCTGCACTAAAGCAGACTTAGTCGAAAAGTTTGGCACCAAAGTTGCAGAGCTGGTTGAAGGCTTAACGAAGCTCGACAAGCTCGAGTTTCAGAGTCACGCAGAAGCGCAAGCAGAAAGCTTTCGCAAAATGTTTATGGCAATGGCCCGTGATGTGCGTGTCATTTTGGTTAAGTTGGCAGACCGTACGCACAATATGCGTACGCTTGACGCTGTGCCGATGGAAAAGCGTCGCAGGGTAGCCGCCGAAACTATTGAGATCTACGCGCCGATTGCGCATCGCCTTGGTCTTAACGTGATCTACCGTGATTTACAAGACCTGAGTTTTCGATATTCCATGCCCATGCGGTTTCGCGTTATTGAAGGCGCTGTTAAACGGGCTCGTGGCAATCGTAAAGAAATGGTTGAGAAGATCTTGCAAGCCTCACGTCTGGCTTTTGCAAAAGCAAATCTCGAGGCAGATCTTCGTGGTCGTGAGAAAACCCTCTTCAGCATATATAACAAGATGCGCTCTAAACATGTGAGTTTTTCTCAAGTGTTAGATGTATATGCATTCCGTGTAACGGTTGGGAGTATTGATGAATGCTATCGCGCACTCGGCGTCTTACACTCATTGTTTAAGCCGATGCCTGGCAAGTTTAAGGATTACATCGCCATTCCCAAATTAAATGGCTACCAGTCTTTACACACAACCTTATTGGGACCATCTGGTGTGCCAGTAGAGTTTCAGATTCGTACAACAGATATGCATGCCGTGGCAGAGGCTGGTGTAGCTGCCCATTGGGCCTATAAGGATGGCTCACCCGATATGAGCGAGGTACAAAATCGCGCTCATCAATGGTTGCAATCCTTGATTGATATTCAAGATAGCAGCGGCGACTCTCAAGAGTTCTTAGAACACGTCAAGATTGATCTGTTCCCTGATGCTGTTTATGTCTTTACACCTACCGGACAAATTCGTGCGTTACCAAGAGGTGCAACAGCCCTAGATTTTGCATATTCTATTCATAGCGATTTGGGTAATAACTGCGTAGCGGTAAAAATTAATGGCCTGCAATTGCCTTTGCGCAGCGAGCTCAAGAACGGTGACATTATTGAGGTGGTCACCTCAGCCAACTCACAACCCAATCCTGGTTGGTTAGCCTTTGTTAGAACAGGTAAGGCGCGCGCCTCCATTCGACATTCATTAAAGACTAAGCATTATTCTGAATCACTGCAATTGGGCGAGCGGCTTCTTGCCAATAGCCTACGCCAGCAGGCTGTTGATGCCGCATTACTCACCCCAGAGATTTGGGAAAAGCTTATGCATTGGACGGGTGACAAAACACGTGAAGAAGCTTGTGTGAATATCGCCCTTGGTCGCCGCTCACCTCAAGAGTTGGCGATTCGTCTCAAAATCTTGATTGACGATGAGGGTGGTGGTGAACAAATGCGTCTTGGTGCTGCTGATTGGGTTGCTCCTAATCAAGACGCGCATCAATATCACCACCAGCGTCAAGCGATATTGGTTGATGGTCGCGAAGGCAATTCCATTAGCTTTCAATCATGTTGCCACCCAATTCCAGGCGACAACATTATTGGCTATCTCGGTAAAGGTGAGGGTTTACACGTCCACACCAATGACTGTCCAGTAGCTATAAGAATGTTGTCAAAAGATAGCGATAAGTGGGTTGAAGTGGAGTGGGCCAAAGAGCTTAACCGTGAGTTTGAAGTTGATCTTGCGATTGATACTCGTCAAGGTAAGGGTGTATTGGCGCGGGTTGCTAGTAGCGTTACTTCAGCAGATTCGAACATCATGAATGTGTCGATGGAAGATCGTTTCAAGGAAGACTCTGTAACCATTCGCTTTACGATTCAAGTCTATGATCGTCTGCACTTATCTAAGGTGATGCGAAGCTTGCGTACTAATCCTGATGTAATGCGAGTCACACGTACTCGCGCAGTCTAAAGTCTGACCACTTTTTAAAGATACTGAACGTCTAGGATTTCAATTTCCGTTAGCCCCGTTGGTGTTTGGATCGTGACACAGTCACCCAGTCTTGCTTTGATCAGCGCCTTGGCAATAGGCGATACCCAACTGACGTGATTCTTCTCTAAATCCACCTCATCCACACCTACGATAGTAATGGTCGTCTCTTTTCCAGCATCCTTACCCTCTAATGGAGAGTAGGTGACAGTTGCACCAAAGAAGATTTGCTCTGTATCTGCGTCGCCTGATTTTCGGGCAGAATTGTCGACCACAACGGCAAATTCGAGCCGTTTATTCAGAAAACGAATGCGCCGATCAATCTCCCGAAGACGCTTTTTACCGTAGATATAGTCCCCATTTTCTGAGCGATCACCATTGCTTGCTGCCCAGTGCACCACCTTTACAACCTCGGGTCTATCAAGGTTTAGAAGCTGTAATAGCTCAGTTTTAATTCGCTCGTGACCAGCAGGGGTGATGTAGTTCTTCTCTTCCATGGCATAATTATGGCTGTTGCGGCTGTAGCTCAGCTGGATAGAGTACTTGGCTACGAACCAAGGGGTCGTGGGT
>Ga0207956_1000527_pt1 | contig 9970 bp, 7 predicted proteins | sample CryBogCBE25Jul07_FD_184580 | JGI IMG/M metagenome (GOLD analysis project Ga0207956, IMG submission 184580) | Freshwater microbial communities from Crystal Bog, Wisconsin, USA - CBE25Jul07 (SPAdes) (version 2) | ecosystem: Environmental > Aquatic > Freshwater > Lake | place: Crystal Bog, Wisconsin...
GCTTGGGCAGGCCCGCCCGCATGGGGAAGGGGGTCTGGGGCAGGAACACCGTGTCGCGATAGTCGCGTCCGGCGGAAGAGGTCTGGTCGTCGGCCATGGGGCTCATTCTCGGAAAAGTCGTCGGCGGGCGCGCGCAGGGGCGCGGGCGGATGGGGGCGAGGGATCAGGACCCGGCGTGCGCAAGCGACCTTGGCGGCGGCCCGACGGCGTCACGCCGGGCGGATAATTCGCGGGAAGGGGCGGAAACCGGTCATGCGCTTGCGTTTAGCAGAGCCGCCCGCGATAGGCAAAGGCGAGATGTGCAGGGGATCGGAGGGGGTGAGGGCGGGGGCACCCCGTCCGGCTCCGAACTTGCTCGGGACGCCCGTCGAAGCCTCCGGGACGTCTCGAAATGGTGCATGCCGATCCACGCTTCCTGCCGGTCGTCACGTCCGCGCCCCGGGCGCAGGGGGCCTGTGACGATGCGCGGCGCGAGGCCCCGCGCGGACCTGCGGGTCCGGACGGACGCCGCCGCCCCGCCGCCGGAGCCGGTGCGTCCTTCGAGGCGCACATGGCCGGTCAGACCCATCCCCGCCGGGGGCTGAAGGGGGGCGAGGCCACCCTGCGCGCCGCCCGCACCGCCTATCTGACCACCCAGTGGACCGGTCCCGAGGACCGCCGCCCGCCCACGGGCCTGCTGCGCAAGGTCAGCATCTGACGCGTCATCCGCGCTTTCGGTTGTGTGAAAATTTGTAAAAAGCGTCTTAGGGTTGTGTTCAGCCTGCCTGTGGCAGGTTGCGGGGGTTGTCCCTTGACCGGACCTACCCATGCCCGAGACCGCTCCAGACGATGCCATGCGTGGCCAGGCCCTTGTCGTCTGGCGTCCGCTGCCTGCGCCCGTGGTTCCGGTGACGCCGGTCACGGTCCTGTCCACGGCTGCGCAGGCGACACCGGATCCGCCGCCGTGCCCGGCACCGGATGCGCTGCTGGCCCGGGTGCGCAAGTCCTACCTCACGGTCCAGTGGGCCGGGCCGGACGATCGCCGCCCGCCTGCCGGAGGGATCCGCCGGGAGGTGCTCTAGCCGCCCGAGAGGCGCATGAACTCCATCCGCGTGCGCATGTCGTCGCGCACCTTGCCCAGCAGGGACGAGGTGGTGAGGGACGAGCCGACGGTGTTCACCCCGCGCAGGGTCATGCAGCTGTGTTCCGCCTCGATCACCACGCCGACCCCATGGGGCTGCAGCACTTCCTGGATGGCATTGGCGATCTCGGCGGTCAGTTTCTCCTGGATCTGCAGGCGCCGGGCGAAGCCGTTCACCACCCGGGCCAGCTTGGAGATGCCCACCACCCGGCCATTGGGCAGGTAGCCCACATGGGCCTTGCCGATGACGGGCAGCATGTGGTGCTCGCAGAAGCTGACGAAGCGGATGTCCTTCAGCACGATCAGCTGGTCATAGCCGCCCACCTCCTCGAAGGTGCGCTCCAGATAGCCCCGGGGGTCGGTCTCGTAGCCGGCGAACAGCTCCACATAGGAGCGCGCCACCCGGGCCGGGGTGTCCAGCAGGCCTTCCCGGTCCACATCGTCGCCGGCCCAGCGGATCAGGGTGCGCACCGCCTCTTCGGCCTCGTCCTGGGTGGGGCGGGCAGGCTGGGCGGCGCGGCCGCGGCGGGGGGGCACCTGGCCGGAGACGTTGCCGTCTTCCTCGATGTCGGTGGGGCGGTCCATGGGGTGTCTCGTTCTGTTCTGTTCGGTTCGGTTCCGGTTGCAAGAGGTGGAGGGTTTCAGGGGCGGCGCCAAGGGGGGGGCGTCCCGAACCCTGCACCGATCACACCTTCTCGACGAAGCTCTCCAGCACCTTCTTCTCGCCGGACTTCTCGAAGGCCACGGTCAGCTTGGCCCCCTCGATCACTGTCACCCGGCCGTAGCCGAACTTCTGGTGGAACACGCGGTCCCCAAGGGCAAAGGCCCCGGACCCCGCCGCCGGGTCGGAGGAGGCGATCAGCCGGCCCTCGCCCTCGATGATGGCGCCCCGGCTCCAGAGACTGCCACGGCCCTTTTCCGGAACGGCCGTCGCCGCCCGGTCCTGGGCGCGCTTCCAGCCCGGCGATGAATAGCTGGACCCGCCGAAGGTGGAGCCTGCATCCCAGCGGGAGGGCGTCTCGCTCATGCCCGGGCCGCCGCCGTAATAGCCGGTCTCGCTCTTGGCCTCCACGTGCTTGACCGGCAGTTCGTCGACGAACCGGGACGGCAGCTGGGTGGTCCAGCGGCCATAGACCTGGCGGTTGGCGGCGAAGGAGATCCGCGCCTCCTCCCGGGCCCGGGTGATGCCCACATAGGCCAGCCGGCGCTCCTCCTCGAGGCCTTTCTCGCCCTTCTCGTCCATGGACCGCTGGGAGGGGAACACGCCTTCCTCCCAGCCGGGCAGGAAGACCAGAGGGAATTCCAGCCCCTTGGCCGAGTGCAGGGTCATGATGGTGACATTGTCGTCGCCGGAGGACCGGTCCAGGTCCATCACCAGAGACACGTGCTCCAGATAGGCCTGCAGCGTGTCGAAGGCGTTCATGGCCTGGATCAGCTCCTTGAGGTTGTCCAGCCGCCCCTGGCTCTGCGGGCCGCGATCGGCACGGAGCGCATCGGTATAGCCGCTCTCCTCCAGGATCGTCTCCGTCAGCTCCGAATGCTTCACCCCCGCCTGGGACTGGGCCCGCCAGCGGTCGAGGTCGCGGAGGAAGGTGGAGAGCGCGGTGCGGGTCCGCGCGGGAAGCTCGTCGGTCAGCACGAACTCCCGCGCCGCGGTCACGGCGGACAGGCCCTGCCGCCGCGCCACGCCCAGCAGCTTGGAGACCGAGGCCTCGCCGATGCCGCGCTTGGGCGTGTTGACGATCCGCTCGAAGGCCAGGTCGTCATCCGGGCTCTGCACCAGCCTCAGATAGGCGTGGGCATCGCGGATCTCCGCCCGCTCGAAGAACCGCGGGCCGCCGACCACCGTATAGGGGATCTGCAGCATGACGAACCGCTCTTCGAAGGCCCGCATCTGGAACGAGGCGCGGACCAGCACGGCGGCGTCCTTGTACCTGCGGCCGGTGCGGCGCCAGGATTCGATGTCGTCGGCGATCATCCGGGCCTCGGCCTCCCCGTCCCAGACGCCCCGGACGCGGACCTTCTCCCCGCCGGTCGCCTCGGTCCACAGGGTCTTGCCGAGGCGGCCCCGATTGGTGGCGATCAGGCCCGAGGCGGCGGCGAGGATGTGCTCGGTGGAGCGGTAGTTGCGTTCCAGCCGCACCACCTGAGCCCCGGGAAAGTCCCGCTCGAAGCGCAGGATGTTGTCCACCTCCGCCCCCCGCCAGCCATAGATGGACTGGTCGTCATCCCCCACGCAGCAGACATTGCGCCGGGCCTGGGCCAGCAGGCGCAGCCACAGATACTGGGCCACATTGGTGTCCTGGTACTCGTCCACCAGCAGGTAGCGGAACCGCTGGTGATATTCGGCCAGCACGTCCGGGTGCCGGGTGAACAGGGTCAGGTTGTGCAGCAGCAGGTCGCCGAAATCGCAGGCGTTCAGGGTGCGCAGCCGCTCCTGATAGAGGGCATAGATCTGCTGGCCGCGGCCATTGGCGAACACCTCGCCCTCGGCCGCACTGACCTTGTCCGGGGTCCAGCCCTTGTTCTTCCACTGGTCGATGAGGCCGCTCATCAGCCGGGGTGTCCAGCGCTTGGCGTCGATGTTCTCCGCTTCCAGCAGCTGCTTGATCAGCCGTTCCTGGTCGTCGTCGTCGAGGATGGTGAAGCTCGACTTCAGCCCCACCAGATCGGCGTGCCGGCGCAGGATCTGGGCGGCGACGGAGTGGAAGGTGCCCAGCCAGCGCAGGCCCTCCGCCGCCGGGCCGATCAGATGGGTGATCCGCTCCCGCATCTCCCGCGCGGCCTTGTTGGTGAAGGTCACGGCCAGGATTTCCCAGGGCTTGGCCCGCCCCGTGGCCAGGATGTGGGCCAGCCGCGTGGTCAGGACCCGGGTCTTGCCCGTGCCCGCCCCCGCCAGCACCAGCACCGGGCCCTCCACGCTCTCCACCGCCGCCCGTTGTTCCGGGTTCAGGCCGGACAGCAGGTCGGGCCCGGACGCGGGGCCACCGGCCCGGGCCATCTGCGAGATGCTGAGGCCGGCATTCGGGTCGGCGAAGGGATCGTCAAGGGGATCAGTCACGGGCGCAGGTCCGGAATCATGCGTGAACATATGTGGTACATCGGCTGGGGGGCAATGTCGCCCGCGGAGTCCGCTCAGCCGGTTGCGAGAAAGTCGCGGACCAGCTCGATGGCCGGGACCAGCTCCATCCGCTGCAGGGTAACCCCTTCGGGCAGGCCGGTGAACAGCCGGGTCGGGGTGGCGGCGTCCAGCATGACGAAGACGCCCTTGTCGTCGGCCCGGCGGATCAGGCGACCGAAGGCCTGGGCGATGCGGCTGCGGGCCACGCTGTCGTCATAGCTGCGGCCGCCGAACCGCTCCCGCCGGGCCTTGTGCAACAGGTCGGGGCGGGGCCAGGGGGCGCGGTCGAAGCTGATCAGGCGAAGGGCCCGCCCGGGGACGTCCACCCCGTCCCGGACGGCGTCGGTGCCCAGCAGGCAGGCGTCCTCCTCGGCGCGGAAGATGTCCACCAATGCCCCCACCTCCAGCGGGTCCACATGCTGGGCGTAGAGGGCGAGCCCCCGGTCGGCCAGGGGGGCGGCGATCTTCTCGTGCACGGCGCGCAGGCGACGGATGGCGGTGAAGATGCCGAGCGCCCCGCCGCCGGCGGCGAGGAACAGCTCCCGCATGGCCGCCGCCACCTGCCGGGGATCGTTCTTGCCCACGTCGGTGACGACGATGGCCCGGGCCTGGGAGGCATAGTCGAAGGGCGAGGTCAGGCGCAGGATGGCGGGGGCCTCGTCCAGCCGCGCGGCCCCGGTACGCAGTTCCGCCAGGGCGAAGGGATGCTCGTGCCCGGGATCGGACAGGGTGGCGCTGGTCACCAGCACCCCGTGCGCAGGCCGCAGCACCGCGCCCGCCAGGGGCTCCGTCGGGTCGACCCAGTGCCGCCGCAGGGCGGCATCGGCGATGCGCCCCTGCGCGAACACGGCCTCGAACCAGTCCACGAAGGTCTCGTCATCCGTATCGTCCAGCAGGCCCGCCAGCATGTTGCGCCAGGCCGGCAGCTGCATCCGGGCCCGACGGTCAAGGCCGCGCAGCGCCCCCTCGATCCGCGCCCGGTCGGCCCCGCCGAGGCTGGCGGCCTCGTCGTCCAGCAGGGCCTCCAGCGACCGGGCGAGCGTCGCCAGGGGGCGCTCCACCTCCGCCAGCGCGAGGGCCGCTTCGGGGGCCAGGGCCTTGACTGCGTCGATGGTCGGACGGGCCGCGCATTCCAGACCCAGTTCCAGGGTGGAATTGGCCTCGGACCGGGCGCGCAGCTGCACCAGGGCGGCGGCGAGGAAGGCCTCGATCGGCCCGCTCGGATGGGTCGGGGCGGGGGTGCCGTCCGGATCGGGGAAGGGGGCGATGCGGCCGGACCAGCCTTCGCCGGGCAGCCTGGCGGCGGCGCGCAGGGCAGCATCCAGGGCCTCCCGCGCCCCCTCCTGATCGGCCACCAGATCGGACAGTCGCTGGTCGAGCCCGCGCCCCCTTCGCCGTCCCTCCGGCCCGCGGATCCAGCGGCGCAGCTCCGCCGTCTCCTGCCCCGACAGGGCGGCGGAAAAGGCGGCATCGGCGGCGTCGAACAGGTGGTGGCCCTCGTCGAAGACGATGCGCTTCAGATGCGTGGTCTCCACGTCCCCCTTGGCACCGCGGGCCATCCGGGCCCCGTCGAAGGCGGCCTGGGTGAGGACGAGGGCATGGTTGGCGATGACGATGTCCGCCCGGCGGGAGGCTCGGATCGCCTTCTCCACGAAGCAGGTGCGGTAGTGCGCGCAGGCGGCGTGGACGCACTCCCCCCGGCGGTCCACCAGCAGGGCGGGGCTTGCGCTCTGGCCCGCACCCACGGCGAACAGGCCGGGCAGCCAGGCGGGGAAGTCGCCGCCGGTCATGTCCCCGTCCCGGGTGGCGCCGATCCAGCGGGCGGTGAGGCCCGCCCCCACCAGATCGCCGTTTCCCAGCATGGCTGCCTGGGCGATGTCCTGGAAGTTCAGCAGGCACAGATAGTTCTCCCGCCCCTTGCGGACCACGGCCTTGCGGGCGCGGACGGCGGGGTCGGGATAGACCGACGCGCTTTCCCGCTCGATCTGGCGCTGCAGGGCGCGGGTATAGGTGGAGATCCACACGGCCGGGCCGTTGGTCTCCGCCCACAGGGAGGCGGGGGCCAGATAGCCCAGGGTCTTGCCGACCCCGGTGCCCGCCTCTGCCAGCATCATGCGGGGCTGTCCCTCTTGGTCCCTCGGGGAAAAGGCGAAGGCCGCCTGCGCCGCGAAGTCCGCCTGGGCGGGACGGGCCTCGTCCAGGCCGGAGCGGGTCAGCAGCTCCGCCAGCCGGGCCTTGGCCGCGTCGGGGGTGATGGGGGCGGTGCCGGGCTCGCCGAGAGGCGCGCTCTCCTCCCACTCCGGCAACCGGGTCCAGACATCGAGGCCGGAGCCCCGGTAGTGGCGATGGCGGATCGGCTGGGCCCGGAGCGCGCGCACCACGGCCTCGCCCCAGCCCCAGCCGGCCCGGCGCAGGCTCTCGGCCAGGGACAGGGCCTCGTTCCGGCCCGGATAGGCGGGGTCGGCCAGCTCCGCCAGCAACTGGTCCGCCGCCGGGGCCAGCACGGCGGCAAAGCCCTCCGCCCCATGGGGGGCATGGAGGCCCAGCGCCTGGGCGAGACCCGCGGGGGAGGGGGCAGTGAACCGCGCCGGTCGGACGAAGGCGAACAGCTCCAGCACATCGAGGATCTGGGGTGTGCGGGGCGGCGGGGCCAGCCCCAGGCGCCGGGCTGTGAGGGCCGCATGGGCTACCATGACCCGGCCGCGCTGCAGCAGGCCCACCGCTTCACCCCGCTGGACGCCGTGGCTCTCGCCGCAGTCGGCAATGGCCGCCCGCGGACCGGGCAGCACGGCCAGCGCAGGTGGCAGGGGGGCAGGACCCGCCGCCCACGCGTCGTCGTCGGAGATGTCGTTGGCGGACGGGGAGGGCGGGGAGGGCTCGGCCATGCCCGTCATGTCTTAGAACGAAACGGGATCGGCGCGGAAGGGGCAAGGCTTGCCCCGTTCCGCGGGGACGCCTAAACAGGCCTTGCCAGTACAGGCATTCGTCCGGTTCCGGCCGGGTGCGACAGGAGAGACCAGCCCTTGGGGATGGCCCAGAAGCGCGGCGTGTTCACCACCTTCGACGGGCTGCGCGGCGTTGCGGCCCTCTTGGTGGTGTCGCGTCATGTGGGTCCGTTCTTCGGTCCCCTGAACTCGCCGGAGAGCTTCCTCGCCGTGGACATGTTCTTCCTGCTGTCCGGCTTCGTCATCGCCAATGCCTATGCGCCGCGGCTGGACAAGGGCGGGTTCGTCCTCGACTTCCTGAAGATCCGGCTGATCCGGCTCTATCCCCTGTATTTCGCCGGTCTGGCGGTGGCGGTGGTGCTGCGCCTGTACATGCACGGCCAGGACGGGGACCCCTGGACCCTGCACATGCTGATTCCCACGGCCCTGCTGGCGGCCCTGATGCTGGGCGGCCCCGCGGGTGAGACCACCCACGGCTACAGCCTGAACTCCCCCAGCTGGACCCTGCTGCCCGAGATCGGCATGAACCTCGCCTATGCGGTCCTGTTCCGCTGGCTGACCGTGCCGGTGCTGGTGACGCTGATCGGTGGCGGGGCCATCGGCATGGTCATCGCCGAGTTCAGCCACGGCAGCCTCGACGTGGGCTATGCCGACCATGCGGAGTGGGCGACCCCGTTCCGCATGGGCTTCTCCTTCTTCTTCGGCGTGCTGATGCATCGATGGGTGGGGGACCGGCGGCGGGATGCGCCGGTCACCGCCGTGGCCTGCCTGATCGCCGTGATCGTGGCCCTGATGTGGCACCCGTCCGAGGCCTTCAAGCCCTTCTATGAGCTGGGGGTGGCCCTGGTGGGCTTTCCGCTGCTGATCCGGGTCGCCGCGCGGGCGGAGGCCCCGGGGCGGCTGGGGGCGGCGTTTCGCTGGCTCGGCCTCACCAGCTATGCGGTCTACACCCTGCACGCGCCGACGGGCATCCTCGTCTACCAGCTGCTCAAGCGCACCGGGATCATCGACGTCTGGTATACCGCGCCCTGGTCGGGCTTCGTGTTCCTGGTGTTCATCGCCCTGTTCGCCTGGGGGGTGGACCGGGTCTATGACCAGCCGGTCCGGCGCTGGCTGACGGCGCGGCTGCTCCCCGCCCGACCCGTGAAGCCGGCGGCGGACGCCAAGGTCGCCTGACCACCACCGGAAGAGGGCTTGCCTTCCCCGGCGTCGTCTCCGCACAGTGGGCAAAACCGCTTCGGAGACAGACGCCCATGACCGCCGCCGCCGCCAAGACCCTCGCCGATTTCCAGACCATCAAGCTCGAGGTCGAGGACGGGATCGCGATCCTCACCCTGAACCGCCCCGACAAGATGAACAGCTTCACCGCCCAGATGATGCTGGAGCTGATCGAGGCCTTCGACATCACCGATGCCGATGACAGCGTGGGGGCGGTGATCGTCACCGGCGCCGGCGACCGGGCCTTCTGCGCCGGGGCCGACCTGTCCTCCGGCGGGGCCACCTTCGACTATGCCAAGCGCGGCGAGGCCGCCCGGGATGAGGCCAAGGTGGGCGACGTCTATCGGGACGGGGGCGGGCGGGTGACGCTGCGCATCTTCGACAGCCTGAAGCCGGTGATCGCCGCCGTGAACGGGGCCGCCGTGGGCATCGGGGCCACCATGCAGCTGGCGATGGACATCCGGCTGGCCTCCACCACCGCCCGCTACGGCTTCGTGTTCAACCGCCGGGGCATCAATCCGGAGGCGGGCTCCAGCTGGTTCCTGCCCCGGCTGGTGGGTATCCAGACGGCGCTGGAATGGTGCTATTCCGGCCGGGTGTTCCCGGCGCAGGAGGCCCTGGACCGGGGTCTGGTGCGCAGCCTCCACGCGCCGGAGGACCTGCTCCCCGCCGCCAGGGCCCTGGCCCGGGAGTTCATCGACAACACCGCGCCCGTGTCCTGCGCCCTGACCCGCCAGATGATGTGGCGCATGCTGGGCGCCGATCACCCGATGGAGGCGCACAAGGCCGACAGCCGCGCCATCATGGAGCGCGGCCGCTCCGCCGACGCGCAGGAGGGGGTGTCGAGCTTCCTCGAGAAGCGCCCGGCCAAGTTCCCCAACAAGGTGTCCACTGACCTGCCCAACGTCTGGCCGGCCTGGAAGGACCGCACCTTCAGCTGACGATCCGCGCGGTGTGTCCTTCGAGACGCCCCGTTCCGGGGCTCCTCAGGATGACGCAGGTTTGTGGTTTCGAGCCCTCTAAGGTGTCCCGGCACCGCACAAACGCGCGTCATCCTGAGGAGGGCCGAAAGGCCCGTCTCGAAGGACGCTGTGCCCGTGGTGCGTGGTTCGAGACGCGGGTGCCGCGCTCCTCACCCTGACGACTGTTGTTGATGTTCCCCATCCTTCGTCATCCTGAGGAGGGCCTTTTGTCCCGCCTCGAAGGACGCAATCCTAGTTGTCACCCCCGAACAGACTGCCCAGGATCCCGCCCACGACGGCGGTGGTGCCGATGGCCCCCAGGGCGCCGCCGCCGCCGCCGGAGCGGTCGGGGCTGCCGGGCAGGTAGTGGGCGATCTCCTCCGCCAGGTTCATGATCGGCATGGACTGCAGGTGCACCTTGCCCGGGCCGGTGAGGGTGGCCAGGAACAGCCCCTCGCCCCCGAACAGGATGTTGCGGAAGCCCGGCACCATCTGGATGTCGAAGCCGACCGTCGGTTCGTGGACCCCCACATGGCCCGCATGCACGAACAGGCGCTCGCCGGGGGCGAGGTCCTTGGTCACCACCTCGCCGGACAGGTCGAGG
>Ga0207956_1000539_pt1 | contig 9797 bp, 8 predicted proteins | sample CryBogCBE25Jul07_FD_184580 | JGI IMG/M metagenome (GOLD analysis project Ga0207956, IMG submission 184580) | Freshwater microbial communities from Crystal Bog, Wisconsin, USA - CBE25Jul07 (SPAdes) (version 2) | ecosystem: Environmental > Aquatic > Freshwater > Lake | place: Crystal Bog, Wisconsin...
AAAATGATGGATACCTATGCTAGACAACCCGTAACCTTTGAAAAAGGCGAAGGCGTTTGGCTATGGGCTAAAGATGGTAAAAAATATTTAGATGCGTTATCTGGAGTAGCCGTAAATGGGTTGGGTCATACACATCCAAAACTAATCAAAGCTATTAATGAGCAAATATCACGATTGATTCACGTATCGAATGTATATCATATTGCTGAACAAGAAAAATTGGCTGAAAAGCTCACTTCCATCGCTCATATGGATAATGTCTTTTTCTGTAATTCAGGTTGTGAGGCAAACGAAGCGGCTATCAAATTAGCAAGGCTTTATGGGCATCAAAATGGCATTGATACGCCAGAAATTATCGTCATGGAAAAAGCTTTTCATGGTCGCACGATGGCAACATTATCTGCTACGGGCAATCGAAAGACACAAGCCGGTTTTGAGCCGCTTGTTGGTGGATTTATTCGAGTTGCATTCGATGACTTGGAAGCTATTCAACAAATCGCATCAAGAAAAAATAATGTCGTAGCGATTCTTGTAGAGCCTATCCAAGGAGAGGGTGGTATTAATATTCCAAGCAATATTCAAAATTACCTTAAAGGCTTAAGAGAGATTTGTGATCAACATCATTGGCTTTTAATGTTAGACGAAGTGCAATCAGGCATTGGAAGAACAGGAAAATGGTTTGCGCATCAACATACCGCTATCCAACCTGATGTCATGACCCTTGCGAAAGGCTTAGGCTCTGGTGTTCCGATTGGCGCTTGTTTAGCTAGAGGCAAGGCAAGTCAGGTATTTACTCCGGGCAAACATGGATCGACTTTTGGTGGCAATCCCCTAGCGACCGCAGCCGGTTATGCAACACTTAATATCATTGAAGAAGATAAGCTTTGCAGCCATGCATCAAAAATGGGTGCATTGATTAATGAGGAATTTACAAAGCATTTAAAAGATTGCCCTCAAGTGAAGGTGATTCGCAATTTGGGTCTCATGATAGGTATTGAGCTTGATCAGCCATGCGGAGATTTAACTAAATTAGCATTAGATGAAGGCCTTCTTATTAATGTGACAGCAGATAAAGTCATTCGTCTTCTACCGCCACTTGTAATTAATGAGGCGGAAGCAAAAGAGCTAGCCGAAAGATTATCTCAAGTGATTAAAAATTTTTTAGTGAAGTAGCATTTTATGAAAACAAAACATTTTTTAAGATTTAATGATCTCAAGCGAGATGAGTTTGAATATATTTTTGCGAGAGCAAGTTGGATTAAAAAACAATTTAAAGAATACAAACAGTATTGGCCGCTTGTCGATAGAACTTTGGTAATGATCTTCGAGAAAGCAAGCACTCGAACAAGATTATCTTTTGAAGCGGGTATTCAGCAATTAGGTGGCTCTGCGATTTATTTAAATACAAGAGATTCACAATTAGGTAGAGGTGAGCCGGTGGAAGACGCGGGGCAGGTAATTTCACGTATGTGTGATCTTGTAATGATCCGAACATTTGAACAAGACATCATTGATCGTTTTGCACAAAATTCAAGAGTGCCTGTGATTAATGGATTAACTAACGAATATCATCCATGTCAAATTCTAGCTGATATTTTTACTTATATTGAACACAAAGGTTCTATTCAAGGTAAAACAGTTGCCTGGATTGGCGACTCCAATAATGTATGTAATACATGGCTTCAAGCTGCTGAAGTTTTAGATTTCAATGTTCATGTTTCAACACCAAAAGGTTATGAAGTTGAAGTTGAACGAGCAGGCTTGTATGGTGACAAACATTTTGAAGAATTTGAAGATCCCATGGACGCCGCAAAAGATGCTGATATTGTCACAACTGATGTATGGACAAGTATGGGTTTTGAATCTGAAAATGAAGAGCGTTTAAAAGACTTTGCAGATTGGCAGGTGGATCAAGAAATGATGTCAGTGGCATCACCAGATGCTTTGTTTATGCACTGTCTTCCAGCACACCGAGGTGAAGAAGTGACTGCTGAAGTAATTGATGGTCCTCAAAGTGTTGTATGGGATGAGGCTGAGAATCGTCTTCATGTTCAAAAGGCATTGATGGAATACCTATTATTAGGAAAAATGAAAAATGAGTGATATTAAAAAAGTTGTTTTAGCTTATTCAGGTGGGTTAGACACGTCTGTTATTTTGAAATGGCTACAAGAAACCTATCAATGCGAAGTAGTTACTTTTACAGCCGACTTAGGGCAGGGTGATGAATTAGAACCTGCAAGAGAGAAAGCGAAAGCAGCGGGCGTTAAAGAAATATTTATTGAGGATTTAAAAGAAGAATTTGTGCGGGATTTTGTATTCCCTATGTTTAGAGCGAATACAATTTATGAAGGCGAGTATTTGCTCGGCACTTCAATTGCAAGACCACTTATTGCTAAGCGCTTAATTGAGCTTGCTAAAAAAACTAACGCAGATGCTATTTCTCATGGCGCTACTGGCAAAGGCAATGATCAAGTTCGTTTTGAATTAGGTGCGTACGCACTTAATCCTGATATCAAGATTATTGCGCCATGGCGCGAGTGGGATTTATTGAGCCGAGAAAAATTACTTCAGTATGCTGAAAAAAATAATATTCCAGTTGAGATGAAACATAAAAAAGGCGGCAGTCCATATAGTATGGATGCCAACCTATTGCATATTTCTTATGAAGGACGTCATTTAGAAAATCCTGGTGCTGCACCTGAAGAAGATATGTGGCGTTGGACTGTCAGTCCTGAAAAAGCACCAAATGAATCTGAAACTATTGAGATTCAATTCAAAAAAGGTGATCCAGTAAGCCTTAATGGCAAAGCTATGAAGGCGCACGAATTGTTAGCTGCACTTAATCAATTAGGCGGAAAGCATGGTGTTGGTCGATTAGATCTTGTAGAAAATCGATATGTCGGTATGAAATCACGAGGTTGTTATGAAACACCTGGCGGTACTATTTTATTAAAAGCACATCGAGCAATTGAGTCTATTACATTAGATCGTGAAGTAGCTCATCTTAAAGATGACTTGATGCCAAGATTTGCTTCTCTAATTTACAACGGTTATTGGTGGAGTCCTGAGAGGTATGCATTGCAAACTTTAATTGACCATACACAAATGAATGTCAATGGCTGGGTTAAATTGAAACTCTATAAAGGTAATGTCAGTGTAATAGGAAGAGATAGTGCTACAGACTCTCTTTTCGATACTTCAATCGCAACATTTGAAGATGATCAAGGCGCATACGATCAAAAAGATGCAGCAGGTTTTATTAAGCTTAATGCTTTAAGAATGAGAATCGCAGCAAAAATTAAAAAATAAGGTGAATTTAAATGGCTCAATTTGACAATGTAAGTGTAAAGAAAAAAGCAAATATTTATTTTGATGGGAAATGCGTGAGTCATACTATCCTTCTTCCAAACGGAACAAGAAGTACAATCGGTGTCATTTTTCCAAGTACATTAACTTTCAATACGCAAGCAGCTGAAATTATGGAGATTCTTGCTGGACACTGCCGTGTGAAATTACAAGGCGCTTCTGACTGGATCGAATATAAAGAAGATCAAAAATTTTCTGTGCCTGCAAACTCATCGTTTGAAATCGAGACAACAGAGACGCTTCACTACGTTTGTCATTTCGAATAAATATATTTATTAAGTAAGGAGATTTCATATGCCATCTTTTGATATTTCGTCCGAAGTAAATATGGCTAATTTAACTAATTCTATCGATGTCGCATCTCGAATGATTATCAATCGATACGACTTTAAAGGTACAAGTGCGAAAGTTGAATTTTCAGAGAAGGAATTAACCATTACACTTTATGGCGATTCCGATTTTCAATTAGGTCAAATTAAAGATATTTTGCTGCCTGCTATGGAAAAGAAAGAGGCTGATAGCTCTAAAAGACTTGATCCTCAAGATATTCAAACTGTATCTGGAAATAAAGTAAAGCAGGTTTTGAAATTAAAATCAGGTATTGATAGTGAGCTTGCAAAAAAAATTGTGAAATTGCTTAAAGACAGCGGACTCAAAGTTCAGTCAGCTATTCAAGGCGAGAGCGTTCGTGTTTCTGGCGCTAAAAGAGATAACTTACAAGATGCTATAGCATTCGTTAAAAAAAGTATTACTGACTTTCCACTTCAATTTGGAAACTTTAGGGATTAGTTAAGCGCATGCAAGCTAAAACACTTTATGAAAAATTATTTGAGAGCCATATTGTTAGAGAAGAAGATGGCACTTATCTCATATACATTGATCGTCATCTTGTTCATGAAGTCACAAGCCCACAAGCATTCGAAGGTCTAAGAATTAATCATAGGCCTGTATGGAGAAATAAATCCATCCTTGCAGTACCTGATCATAACGTTCCTACAACTGATCGATCGCTTGGTATTTCTGATCCGATTTCAAAAATTCAAGTTGAAACGCTCGATGAAAATTGTAAGTATTTTGGATTGACTCAATTTCCCATGAATGACAGTCGTCAAGGTATTGTTCATGTAATTGGACCAGAGCAAGGGAGCACCTTACCAGGTATGACGATTGTATGTGGTGATTCACATACAAGTACGCACGGAGCATTTGGTGCCCTTGCGATGGGTATCGGCACTTCTGAAGTCGAGCATGTATTAGCTACACAATGCTTGATTTTAAAAAAATTTAAAACAATGGAAGTGCGTGTAGAGGGAAAATTAAATAAAGGTATTACTGCAAAAGATATTGCTTTGGCCTTGATTGGAAAAATTGGAACAGCAGGCGGCACTGGTTATGCGATTGAATTTACCGGTGAATCTATTCGCTCCCTTTCCATGGAAGGCAGAATGACACTTTGTAATATGGCGATTGAAGCTGGCGCTAGAGCGGGCATGGTAGCCGTAGATGATGTCACGATGTCTTATGTTGAAAATAGACCTTTTTCACCGAAAGGTGAAGCGCTTGAAAAAGCAAAAGCTCATTGGAAAACTTTACATAGCGATAAAGATGCAAAATTCGATAAAGTAATTATGCTCAATGGAAGTGAAATCCTTCCACAAGTGACTTGGGGAACTTCTCCTGAAATGGTTGTTAGTATAGAAGGTATGACGCCAGACCCAAAAAATGAAAACGATCCTTCAAAAAGAAAAAGTATTGAAGATGCACTCAGTTATATGGGCCTCGAACCTAATCTTCCAATCAATCAAATTAAAATTGATAAAATTTTTATTGGGTCATGTACTAATTCACGCATTGAAGATTTGCGAGAAGCTGCCAATGTTCTTAAAGGGAAAAAAATTGCTCAAAACATTAAGTTGGCGCTAGCAGTTCCTGGATCAGGCCTTGTAAAACTTCAAGCTGAAAAAGAAGGTTTGGATCAAATCTTCATAGATGCAGGCTTCGAATGGAGGGAGCCTGGCTGCTCAATGTGTTTAGCGATGAATGCTGACAGATTAAATCCAGGTGAGCGTTGCGCATCAACCTCTAATAGAAATTTTGAGGGCCGACAAGGTCAAGGCGGTAGAACGCATCTTGTTAGTCCATCTATGGCAGCGGCAGCTGGTATACATGGCCATTTTGTAGACATAAGATCTTTAAATTAATTTATGAATCCATTTATTACTCATACTGGTATTGTCGCTCCTCTTGATCGTGCAAATGTAGATACAGATGCAATTATTCCGAAACAATTTCTGAAGTCGATTAAGAAAACAGGTTTTGGCCCTCATTTATTTGATGAGTGGCGATATCTTGATCACGGCGAGCCAGGTGTGGATTTATCTCAAAGAAAAAAAAATCCGGAATTTGTTCTAAATCAGTCCCAATATGAAAAGGCATCTATTTTGATTGCGCGAGAGAATTTTGGTTGTGGTTCAAGTCGAGAACATGCGCCATGGGCAATCGAAGACTTTGGGTTTAGAGCAATTTTAGCGCCTAGCTTTGCTGATATTTTTTTTAGTAATTGTTTTAAAAATGGTTTGTTACCCATCGTATTGCCAAATGAAACAATTGATCTTTTATTTAAATCTATTTATGCAAATAAAGGTTATGCATTAACAATTGATTTAGAAAATCAATTTGTTGTACTGCCATCAAATGAAAAAATAAGTTTTCAAGTGGATGCATTTAGAAAGCATTGTTTAATACATGGATTAGATGATATTGGATTAACAATGCAGCATAGCGATAGTATTAAAGCATTTGAGCAAGATTATTACCAAAAAAATTCATGGCTACTTTAAATTAGAAAGATTTTTTAAATAAAATGAAAATTGCAATATTACCTGGCGATGGCATTGGCCCTGAAATTACAAAACAAGCGGTTGATGTATTAAAAGCGCTTAATGTAGGTGCGGAATTAGTGGAAGCGCCGATTGGTGGTGCTGGCTATGAAAAATTTGGCGACCCACTCCCTGATTCAACACTTGATTTAGCAATTAAATCTGACGCAGTTCTTTTGGGTGCTGTTGGCGACTGGAAATATGATACTCTGCCTCGGGATAAAAGACCTGAGCGTGGATTACTTCGCATCAGAAAAGAACTTAATTTATTTGCTAATTTAAGACCTGCAATTTTATATCCTGAACTCGTCGGAGCTTCTACACTTAAAGCCGAGATTGTTTCTAATCTCGATATTATGATTGTAAGGGAACTGACGGGTGATATTTATTTTGGTCAGCCTCGTGGTATTCATACAAATGAAAAAGGAGAGCGCGAAGGCTTCAATACAATGCGATATTCAGAATCTGAAATTAAACGCATCGCTCATGTCGCATTTCAGATCGCAATGAAACGATCAAAAAAGCTATGTTCAGTAGATAAAGCAAATGTTTTGGAAACCACAGAATTGTGGCGTCAGATTATGATCGATCTTTCAAAAGAATATCCTGAAGTTGAATTGACACATATGTATGTTGATAATGCAGCGATGCAGCTTATTAAAAATCCAAAACAATTTGATGTATTGGTGACAGGAAATATTTTTGGTGACATTTTGTCTGATGAAGCTTCGATGTTAACAGGCTCAATTGGCATGCTTCCATCTGCATCACTTGATAGTAACAATAAGGGCATGTACGAACCTAGTCATGGTTCAGCGCCTGATATCGCAGGAAAAAATATTGCGAATCCACTTGCGACCATTTTATCTCTAGCCATGATGTTTAGATATACATTCAATGACGAAAAAAATGCAAATAAAATTGAATTAGCTGTTAAAAAAGCATTGAGTCAAGGTTTTCGAACAGCAGATATTTATTCTGCTGGAGATAAAAAAGTAAGTTGTAGTGAAATGGGTGAAGCTGTTATTGCATCACTTAATTAAAGAATAGGATATTTAATGATTCGAGTTGGTTTTGTTGGCTGGAGAGGTATGGTGGGTTCAGTCCTTATGCAGAGAATGCAAGAGGAGCATGATTTTAAAGAGTTCGACTCAACTTTCTTCTCAACTTCTCAAACAGGGAATGCAGCACCATCTTTTTCTGGAAGTCATAGTACATTAAAAGATGCACATGACATTAAAGAGTTAGCAGCCATGGACATTATTCTTTCATGTCAAGGTGGTGACTATACTTTAGATATATACCCAAAATTAAGAGATTCGGGATGGCAGGGTCATTGGATTGACGCTGCTTCCTCATTAAGAATGGAAAAAGATGCAGTAATTATTTTGGATCCATTGAATGGTGACCTTATTGAAGCTGCACTTAAAAAAGGGAATAAAAATTGGATTGGCGGTAACTGCACTGTGTCACTGATGCTATTGGCACTCGATGGACTTTTTAAGAAAGATCTCGTTGAATGGGTTTCATCAATGACTTACCAAGCAGCTAGCGGCGCTGGAGCTCAAAATATGAGAGAACTTATTTCTCAAATGGGTGTTGTTTACAATCACGCAAAAGACTTAATTGAAGATCCTAAAACATCCATTTTAGATATTGATCGAAATGTTTCGTCTACGCTTAAATCTCAGGATTTTCCGATTGATAACTTTGGAGTACCTTTAGCTGGCAGTTTAATACCTTGGATTGATAAAGATCTAAATAATGGCCAAAGCAAAGAAGAATGGAAGGGCTCTGCTGAAACTAATAAGATTCTCGGAAAAGAAAATAATCCTATTATCATAGAAGGATTATGTGTTCGTATAGGTGCAATGCGCTGCCACAGTCAAGCTTTAACAATTAAGTTAAAAAAGAATATTGCTTTAGAGGAAATTAATGAAACGATAAGCAATGCAAATGTATGGGTTAAATTTATACCCAATGAACGTGAAATCTCAATGAAAGAGTTAAGTCCAGCAGCAGTTTCGGGCAAACTTTCTATTCCTGTTGGTAGAATTCGAAAACTTAATATGGGACCTGAATACATTTCAGCTTTCACAGTGGGCGATCAATTGCTCTGGGGCGCTGCAGAACCGCTTAGACGTGTTTTAAGAATACTTATTAAATCTATTAAATGACATTTATGAATCAACAAATTAAAAAATTATTTTTATTATTCGCACTCTTATTCCCATTGATGGGTCATGCGTTGCAATTAGGCAAAATTGTAGTGACATCATCACAAGGACAGCCATTAAACGCCGAAATTGAATTAATGCTGACGCCAGGAGAGGATACATCAAAACTTCAAACATCTTTAGCTTCAAAAGAGAATTATGAATCGCAAGGTATTGAGCGACTCGCCATTCATAGCAATATTTCTGTTGAATTACAAAAAAATGAAAAAGGGTTTACTGTTCTAAAATTGAAAAGTATTCAGCCTGTGCCAGATCCATTTTTAGATTTACTTATTCAAGTAGATTCTGCTAAAGGAAGAAATTACCGTGAATATACGGTACTTCTCGATCCACCAGAAACTCCTATAATTCAGCAAGAAAAAATCGTCGCTGTCGATAAGACGGAGCCGCTTCCTGTGAATGAAAAAAAGGAAGTGAGGGAAAGTGTCGATAAAAATAAAGTTGCTCTCGAAAAAGATACCAAAAATAATCTTAAATCTTTAGATAAAAATAAATCATCTGATCTATCTTCTAAATCTATTACGGTTAAATCTACTGATACTATTTATAAAATTGCCCGTGAAAATAAAATACCTGGCATTACCACTGAGCAGATGGTGATAGGCATTTTCAATCTTAATGAACTGGCTTTTACAAATAAAAATATTAATGGTTTAGAAGTTGGACAAAAGATTGTTTTGCCGACAAAAGATGATTTTATGAATTTAAGTCATGCTAAAGCAATGGCTGAAATCAAAATTCAATCCGCACAATGGAATAAATTTAGTACAAAAGCTGCAGCAGCAGTTGCAGATAGCCCTAAAATAAGTACTCCCAAATCTGAAACACCGTCGACACCGGCTACTGTTATTCAGACTCAATCAACTTCACCAGCACCTCGTATTAAATTGACAGGGGATACTTTAGGTCATGATAAGAATAGTAAAGAAGTTGTTCAAAAGGAAATTAATCAAATTAATGATGATAAAACAGCGTTAGAAAAAAATATTAAAGATGCTGAGCAAAAAATTGCCCTTTTAGAAAAAGAACTTGCAGATGCTAAAAAAATATTAGCTGTATCTAATCAAGCTTTATTTGAGCTTCAGGAAAAATCAAAGCAAGTTAATCAAACTAAAGACTCAGTTAGCAAAGCTCCGGTAGTTGAATCCAAACCAGATTTAAATTCACTGATAAATAAACCTAACGATCTTGATGTGAATAAAAATGAGACTTCACCGCCTGCAGACAATTCTTTTAAATCTTCTATTTCAGATGGGCCTATCGACGAAAAAGCAAATGCACAGCTGGCTTCAGATAAAGAGGCTTCAACTGTTT
>Ga0207956_1000543_pt1 | contig 9760 bp, 8 predicted proteins | sample CryBogCBE25Jul07_FD_184580 | JGI IMG/M metagenome (GOLD analysis project Ga0207956, IMG submission 184580) | Freshwater microbial communities from Crystal Bog, Wisconsin, USA - CBE25Jul07 (SPAdes) (version 2) | ecosystem: Environmental > Aquatic > Freshwater > Lake | place: Crystal Bog, Wisconsin...
TCCAATGTGAATGAGCGTGGGGTCTGTTGTCGCACATGCTGCTGTCGCAAGGCTGCATCTGCTCTGGAAGCGACAACCTTCATAACGAGCTTGAAGTGTAGGCAATTCGCCCTCTGGCGCATCGCCTAACTTTGAACCGGGAGTCATCTTTGGCACTGAGCCTAGAAGTAGTTTTGTATATGGGTGTTGAGGATTATCAAATACATCTGAGGTTGACCCTTCCTCAACGATGCGCCCAAGATACATCACAGCTATTCGATCGCTCACCTGTCGCACAATCGCTATGTTATGAGAAATGAATAGCATCGTAAGGCCAAGATCTCGCTTTAAGTCCATTAACAGATTGACGATGCTTGCTTGCACGGAGACGTCTAAGGCTGAGACCGCTTCATCGGCAATCAATATCTTTGGTTCGAGCGCGAGCGCACGAGCAATACCGATTCGCTGACGTTGTCCACCAGAGAATTGTCGAGGATATGCCTGTAACGCCGCAACAGGTAATCCAACGAGCTCCATAAGCTCGATACACCGTGCTTCTACTTTCTCTTTCGTGACCAACTTATGAAAGAGCAGAATCTCTTTGAGCATCTCGCCAATGCGCATACGAGGATTGAGCGAAGCGAATGGGTCCTGGAAGATCATTTGAACCGCGCGACGCTCCTCCAGCGTGCGCTCTACTCCGATTTGTCGGTCAAATAATGTGAGTGAACCACTCGTAGCTGGATATAGCCCAACGAGAGTCCTTCCAAGTGTGGACTTACCACAACCCGACTCACCGACAAGCCCGATAGTGGAGCCTGCAGGCATTTCCATGGAGATGCCATCAACGGCGGGAACAGAGAATGGTTCCTTACCGCGAATCTTTCCCATCAACGATTGCCGCCCAACAAAGTGTTTCGAAAGATCTGCTGCGCTCAAAATAATGTTGTCCATACTCTTTAAGCTCGCCATTAACCTCTCTCACTCTCTGAAGGCACGGTTGCTACCTTCTCTAAAAATGTAGATGCATGGTGGCAGGCGGAGAAAGATAATCCCTTAGGTAAGAGGTCCGGCTCACTCGTCCGACAGGTGTCGGTAGCTGCAAAGCATCGAGGTGCAAATGGACAACCAGCTATCTCCTTCGTAAGGTCTGCTGCCTCACCTGGTATCGAGAAGAGTCTCTCAATGTGGTGATCGATATCAGGTGCGGACTTAAGAAGTGAATATGTATATGGATGAGTTGGATTTTGGAAGGTGCTTTGGACCGGACCAGTCTCTACAAATCGACCCGCGTACATCACATTGATCTTCTCGCAAATTTCGTTTACAACCGCAAGATCATGAGTAACGAAGACTAAGCCGGTCTTCTCCTTCATTCGAAGATCCATTAATAATCGGAGGACTTGAGCTTGGATTGTGACATCTAAAGCTGTCGTCGGTTCATCACAGAAGATTAATTGTGGACTTCCGGAGAGTGCGATTGCGATTGCAACACGCTGGCGTAACCCTCCTGAGAGTTGGTGGGGATAGACCGTTGAACGCTTCTCTGCCTCGGAGATACCAACTAACTCCATAAGCTCAATTGCCCTGTCATGTGATTTCGACTTCGACCAGCCAAGGCGTCGGTAGGGAATTTCCGCAATCTGATCGCCGACCCGCATGACTGGATTGAGTGCAGCAATAGCATCTTGAAAGACAATTCCAATAGTTTCGGAGAGAAGTTCGCGCCGTTGTTGCGAAGAGAGGTTCCGAACGTTCTTGCCCTGCAGATAAATTTCGCCAGAAGTAACGCGCGCATTCTTTGGCAATAGGTCCAAGATCGCCTTGAGGGTAATGGATTTTCCACTTCCAGATTCGCCAACAATGCCGACGCTATCGCCCGCATCTACCTCAAGCGATATTCCTCGGATAGCTTTGAGCAGTCCTCGAGAGGTATCAATTTCAACATGTAAATCTTTAACCGCTAAGAGTGGGGTGCTCATTTATTCAACCTCTTCACCAAGCCATCGCCAATAAGTGATAGACCAAATCCAGTGATAACAACCATCACGCCGGGGATTGTTGGAATCCACCATTGCTGGAGAATGTATGCCTGCCCCTCTTGAATCATTGATCCCCATTCAGCTGTAGGAATCGGGACTCCAAGTCCAAGGTAGCCCAGAGAGACGATCGCCAAAATACTCAGGACGATATCGCTCATCGAGAAGATAATTGCTTGTGAGATAACGTTAGGCAGAACGTGCCTGCGCAGGATGCGACGGGTTGGCAAGCCACTTAACTTAGCAGCGTGAACATAGTCCAATTCCTTTGCTACCAGCACTGCAGCGCGAATGATTCGACAATAAGCAACCCAACCCACCAGGCTGATTGCAAGAATGATCGCCTTAGGACCAGCTCCAACTACAAAGACAAGAGCAATCGCTAATACATAAAATGGAAAGGCAATCGTCGTATCGACAATTCTCATCAGGATGGCATCAAACCAACCACCACGCCAGCCAGAAATTAGTCCGAGTGTTGTTCCGATAACAAATGGGAGGAAAACTGCAATCACCCCAATTGCCAAGTCAATACGAGCACCATAAAGCAAGCGTGTCATCACATCTCGGCCAAGTTGATCAGTCCCGAGCAGGTGATGAATATTTGGGGAGAGCAGAGTGTTCTCGAGATCTTGACCCGTAGGGTCGTAATGTGAGATGAGCGGAGCAGCAATCGCCAGGAGAGCTAAGGTTGAAATAATCCCGATTCCAGAATAAAGCGCAACGTTGGCCGAAAAATTAAGTCGTTTGATGAGACTAGGACGATTTCCTAAGCGGGAACTCATAACGCAACCCTTGGGTCTAGTGAGGCGTGAATCAGATCAGCAAGGAGGTTCACAACAACAACCACAACTGCAAAGAAAATCGTAACTCCTTGAACAATCGGATAATCACGTTTGGAGATGGCATCGATCATCAATGAGCCAGTGGCCGGAATGGCAAATACTCGTTCGACAATGACAGTTGAACCAACGAGATAGGCAATATTTACACCCAGTACAGTCACTGAGGCAATCACAGCATTCCGGACCACGTGTGAAATCATCACCCTACTTTTGCCGATTCCCTTGGCTTTTGCAGTTAAAACAAAGTCAGCTTCAAGAATCTCGAGCATTGCTGCTCTCAGGCTGCGGATAAGGATCGGGGAAAGTCCAATAGCGATAGAAAGTGCCGGTAAGAATGAAGAACGAAGGTGCTGGAGGAAGGTGTCACCAAAACCACTCACCGGGAAGAGATGAACCTTGAGTCCTAGCAAGAGAATGAGTTCGATACCGATCCAGACTTGTGGCATTCCCAGGCCAATAATGGGTACGACTCGAACCGCCTGATCACGCAGCGCACCTTCCTTTGAGGCAGCAAGGATTGCAAGTGGGAGGCTAATAAGAAGAGCCAAAAGAATGCCGCCGACCATCAGGAAAAGAGTGGCACTTAACCGGCCGGCAATCAAAGTTGTCACACTGTCGTTGTTGTAAAAACTAGTTCCAAGTGATCCATGGAAGAGGTGCCCAAGGAAGGAGAAATATTGAACAAAGACTGGGCGATCGATTCCAAGCATATGATGGATGACTTTTGCTCGTGCTGGTGTAGAAGTTTGCCCAAGAATGACATCGGCGGGATCACCAGGAATTGCATGGACAAGCAAAAAAACTGCTACTGAAATACCAAAGAGGGCGGGGATTACTTGAAGAAATCTCTTGCCTGTGTAAAACAAGAAATTCATCGAAGTTGGCCCCGCCCTCTCTAGATCATGATGAAACTACTGTCGAATAAGTATGGGGAGGCGACTCCCCATACTTATTGATGGATGCTATTAACCTTTCTTCACATCTTCCATATGGTAGGAAAGTGTTGGGGTCACTTGGAATCCAGTGATATTCGAACGCCATGCGTATATATATGGTGCGTTGTAAGCAAAGATCATCATTGCTTCGTTTGCAACCAACTTCTGCGCTAATGAGTACGACTTCTGGCGAGCTGCAGGATCAGAGTTTGCTTGACCTGCACGTACTGCTGCAACAACCGCTGGGTTGTTGTAGTTCGTATAGAACGAGTGAGTTCCACCGTTCAATGGATCCAATGCAAAGGTAAGAAGCTCGTCTGGATCTGAAATATCCATTGTCCAACCGGTGCTGGTCAACTGATAGTTCATCGCCTTCTGCGTCGCGCGCTTTACCTTTGGTTCTTGAGTATTGATCGTCAAAGTAACGCCAATCTTCTTTAAGGAAGCCTGGAGGATCGAGCTCATTGCATTGTCTTCAACGCTACCTGATGTTGCGAGATATTCGAGCTTGAGTCCCTTTGCGAACTTTGACTTTGCAAGCTCTGCGGCCGCTGCCTTCAGGTCATATTGAACTCCTGGTGACTTTGGATCATAGAAGCCGACATTTGGCGCAAGAATTGAGTTCGAAGGAGTACCAAGACCAGCAAGAACGACCTTGATAACTGAGCGGCGATCGAATGCATAAGAAAGTGCACGGCGAACGTGAACATCAGCAAGCGCTGGGGTTGATTCGTTCATCGCAATGTATTCGGATGCAGCTGCAGGGAAGGCCTGGACAGTCAGACCAGAGGTCTTTTTGATTTGGGCAACTGATGTAGCAGGTGGAAATTCATTGATATCTGCCTGTCCAGATTGGAGCATCAATGCGCGGGTATTGTCATCAGCTACGTACTTCCATGTAACAGAGTTCAAATATGGCTTACCTGGCTGCCAGTAATTTGGATTTGCAACCATCTTGATCTCAGTCCCTGGAGTCCAGTGATCAAGCTTGAATGGACCAGTTCCGATAGGTGCCTTAAAGAAATCAGCGGCTGACTTTCCACCGTAGTTATTTGGAAGAATTGAGTTGCTGAAGCAGGCAAGGTCTGAGAGCAAAGGTGCCCATGGGGTCTTAGTCTTGATGACCACAGTCGATGCATCTGGAGTTGTGATGTTGTCAATAGCTGAGTTGAGGAAGCCCCAACCATCACCCTTCGTTGCGATATCAAGTGAGAACTTAACATCCGCTGAGGTCATTGGTGTGCCATCGCTAAACTTAATATCGGTACGTAGCTTGATCGTCCATGTGAGGTTATCTGATGCCTCTGTTGCACTCTTAGCCAGCCACGGAGAAACAGTCTTTCCATCTTGGCTAATCATGTAGAGCGGTTCATAGATCTGCTGCTGAATGAAAATTGAGTCATTCTGTGCAAGGTCTGGATTAAAAGTTGCAAAATCTTGGTTACGCACGAGAACAAGGTCACCCTTGGGTGCCGAGTTCGATGCACTTGCAGGAAGAATACTTCCTACCAATGAACCAATGACCACCGCAGCAAGTGCAACCGCTCGGCGTGACTTCTTTGAAGCTTTCATTTATTTCACTCCTATCGAGGGTAAATGTTTGAGGTGATCAAACATCGGATCGCTTCCGAAGAAAGAGTCTCTTCATAAGACTCCGCTACTTCGTAACAACTTCGAAAGAATAAGCCAAAAACGGACAAATGGCACTAGGTTTTTACAAATTTTTTCAGCTCACTGAAAAAACCATGGCCAGATAGCCTGGTATCTCGTTGGTATAACGAAAATGTAATAAATCCAATCACAGCCTCGAGATTCAAGTTGCATGATCGAGTTCTGGACATACCCTTTACCTACTATGTATGAGCGACTCAAGAGCGAAGGTGCGGCGCTTCACGCCATAGTCGAAATCTTTGAACCAGCGATTGAGCGACAACCTGCTAGTGCCACTACTCCGCGCCTTCTTGGTGACGTTGAGATTGCTGTGAAAGATATGATCGCGATCAGGGGTCACCGCAGAGGTAATGGCAACCCAAGTGATATGGCGAGCGCTCCAATAGAAGGCGAGAACGCGCCTGTCATTGATGCGCTGCTCGACGCTGGTGCTCGCATAGTGGCGACATCTTCCTTGCTGGAATATGCCGCGGGCGCTCAGCATCCTGAAATCCCCGAGACTCGAAACCCACTCAATCATCGACTTACTGCCGGTGGATCGAGTGCTGGGTCCGCTGCGCTCGTTGGGGCTGGAATTCTTCAGCTCGCCCTTGGTACAGATACTGGTGGATCGATTCGAATCCCTGCCGCGTATTGTGGAGTGATCGGATTTAAGCCAACCTCCGGATTAATCCCACTTCAGGGAGTCACCCCTCTCTCTCCCACCCTTGATCACCTCGGATTTATCGCATCCTCCCTAGACCTCATTCAATCTGCCCTCATTTCATCGACTGCCTCCGAACTCATCGATCGCAAAGAAGACCAACCTTTACGACTTGGAGTTCCCCGTGAGTTAGTCAACGATTCACGAAACGACCCTGCTATTTTCCAACGGTTCAACGAAATTCTTGAGAATGTAAGCGCCACCGGAGTTGAGATCGTTGAGCTGGAGTCGGTTCTACTAGAAGAATTTCGGAGCGCCTTCATCACGATCGTCTTATATGAGGCATGGGAGATTTACGGCGAAGCTGCTACACGGCGACCAGAGCGCTTTGGACCGGAGACGCTACGACTCTTCCTCCTTGGAGCCAATGTGACAAGAGGTGAGTACGAAGAGGGGCTTCATCGTCGAACTCAAACGTTAGCTCGCCTCGCTGACTACATGTCGGGTGTGGATGCGCTTATCACGCCGACCGTTCCCTACTTTGCGCCAGAGACGACTCCCCCGATCGACTCAGAGCTCGGCAGTTATGAGAGCCTCTATACCGAGATCTTTAATGTTAGCGGGCAACCAGCGATCACTCTTCCTACTCGCTGTTCAGACCTCCCGATGGGAATTCAACTCGTTGGTGCACTCGGTCGCGACCTTGATCTCCTAGGTGTTGCTCGGAGAGTGGAACCCCTACTTCTCTAAATTTTTAGAAGAGCGAGTGCCCACCGTCGACGGATAAGCATTGCCCGGTAACCCATGAAGAGCTCTCAGCTGCAAAAAATTTCACTGCATTCGCAATATCAGAAGGCTGGCCTAATCGTCGGGTCGCAATCGCATCGATGATCTTCTTCTGCCCCTCGACGCCGTAACCATCCCACTGCTTCTGGGTTGATGGGTTAGAGAGAATAAATCCTGGAGCGATGCAGTTCACTGTCACGCCATGTTGGCCGAGTTCGAATGCCATCTGTCTGGTAAACGCAATTTGCGCTGCCTTTGCAGTCGCATATGCCTGAATACCAGTCAGGCTCACACTTCGACCAGCACCAGATGAGATGGTGACAATACGTCCCCACTTCTTCTCTTTCATTCCTGGCACAACTGCTCGCGTGCAATGGAAGGTGCTCATAATGTTCGCGCCGAAGATGGCTGCCCACATCTCATCTGTAATCTCTTCAAGTGGATGATGTACCTGTCCAACAACGCCACCGGCGTTATTTACCAAAATATCAACTGGGCCAATCTCCGCAAAAAATTTATTTGCAGCCGAAGAGTCAGAGAGATCAACATCGGGTAGGTCAACTCGGTAGACCTTATGCCCTACATCGGCGAGCTCATCTGCGATCTGCTTTCCGATCCCGTGACCCGCTCCTGTAACAACCGCGACTTTGCCCATCGTCTACTTCACTCCAATCGAGTCGGCCAAGAAATCACGCATCGTCTTCTGGAAGAGTTCGGCCTCTTCGCGTTGAGGCGAATGTCCAGATTTCTCAAAGATCACAAGCTTCGAGTTCGGGATGAGATCTGCAATGACCTGCGAGCTTGCAACAGGTGTCACCCAATCAGTTCGACCAACTGTCACCAGCGTAGGAGCTTTCACCTCTGGGAGTAGCGGCTTGAGGTCATAATTGGGGACATTGTGAACGAAGCACCAGTTATGGGATTCGTGCCGATAGAAACCTGCTTCGACCGCCTTTGCTGAGGCCACTGGGTCATAATTGAAATCGTAGAGTGGAATAAGTTCTGCCCATAAGGATTTCAGATCCGCGTCATCTCTTACTTGTCCTGACCAGTAACGATCAAAATTCTCCCAATTGAGTTCGACTCGATCCTGTTTTCGGGCATTCTCCACGAGAGTTTCAAAGTTGCTCTTGTCTGCTGTTGTATCTCGCAAAATCATCGCGCTTACGCGATTCGGATAAGCGACGGTGTACTCGAGTGCGACGATTCCACCATATGACCCACCGGCAATCACGATCTGCTCTGCACCCATCCACTTACGCAGACCTTCAACATCATCTGCCCATGCCTTGTGAGAGTACGGTGCATCTCCCTTACTAATTCCACATCCCCGAGCGTCAAAGACAACTACCTGAAAGAGATCAGCGAGCGGACCAAAGGTTGCCTTCGGCTCATGATACGAACCGATGCCGCCCCCGCCATGGTGAGCGATAAGGACTGGCTTCTCTTTGGCAGCTCCTAGAACTTCAACATAGAGATCTGCACCATTAATCGTTACCCACTGCGTGGTTACTTCAACGTGTGACACGGAGAATCCTTTCGAAAGGTCGAGAGGAACTCTAACTCCCTACCCTTCTTTTGGATAGATCAAAGAGGGGGTAATCAAAAGGTGGTGAACTTTTTAGCGAACAGATACCTTCTCGATCGCAATTGTCTGCTTCGGTGTTCCATCAGTACCACCATTAGTGGTCCCCATAGCAGCGATCGCCTTGACGATATCAAGACCCTTAATGATTACTCCCCACCGGGTATATGAAGGCGGAAGTGATGTATTCGCATAGACCAAGAAGAATTGTGAACCATTGGTATTCGGTCCTGAATTAGCCATGGCAACTATGCCAGCTGGATAATCGCTTGGGTTCTCTTTAGTTGGTTGAGGTGGAAGGTTTTCGTCACGATAACCCTGCCAATTTGGACCACCAGATCCCTTTGCAGTTGGGTCGCCACATTGCAGCACAAAGATTCCGGCCGTGGTTAAACGATGGCAGAGTGTCTGATCAAAGAATCCTTGTTTCGCTAGATAGGCCAGAGCCGTTGTTGTCATCGGTGCATTTGTGCCATCAGCCTTAATCACGATATCGCCACAGTTCGTTGAAAAGGTAAAAATGTGATTCGGTGCTGGAATCTTTACAGTTGGGATCCCCACTTTAATTGCCGGGTGACCAGTAACCGTAGTTGTGCGGCACTTGATAGCAGAAGCAGCAGGTTTTCCTTTACCTGACTTATCAGCAGCGGTAGCCATGGGCGCAAGCAGAGCAAGTAACGAAAGTGAAATGGCCGAAGTGAGTGCAACGAGATTCGCGCGCTTCATTCTTACTCCCATTCAATAGTTCCTGGTGGCTTGCTCGTAAGATCGAGGGTTACTCGATTGATCTCACGAACTTCGTTGGTGATGCGAGTAGAGATCTTCTCCAGTACATCGTACGGAAGTCGACTCCAATCTGCAGTCATCGCATCTTCACTTGAGACCGGGCGCAGAACAATGGGGTGACCATATGTTCGACCATCGCCCTGCACTCCAACGCTTCGAACATCTGCGAGAAGGACTACCGGGCACTGCCAAATCTCTCGATCCAACGAGGCTAACTTTAATTCCTCGCGGACGATTAAATCGGCTTTTCTAAGAATTGTAAGTCTATTCTCAGTAACTTCACCGATGATACGAATGGCTAAGCCTGGCCCTGGGAATGGTTGGCGCCAGACGATCTCACCTGGAAGGCCAAGTTCGAGGCCAGCTTCGCGAACCTCATCCTTAAAGAGAGTGCGCAGCGGCTCGATCAGCGCGAATTGAAGATCATCCGGAAGGCCACCCACGTTGTGGTGCGACTTAATATTCGCTGTTCCGGTACCGCCACCTGATTC
>Ga0207956_1000547_pt1 | contig 9718 bp, 10 predicted proteins | sample CryBogCBE25Jul07_FD_184580 | JGI IMG/M metagenome (GOLD analysis project Ga0207956, IMG submission 184580) | Freshwater microbial communities from Crystal Bog, Wisconsin, USA - CBE25Jul07 (SPAdes) (version 2) | ecosystem: Environmental > Aquatic > Freshwater > Lake | place: Crystal Bog...
TGATATTCCACTTGTTATTCCTCCGTCAGCAGAAGTTCCAAAAGCTGCTAAACAAAAAAAAGAGACTACATGCGGTGCTTGTAAGCAGTCAGGGCATAACAAGTCCAGCTCTAAGTGTCCTATGAAGATTGTCGCTAATTAAATATTAAAAATAATAAAAAATAAAACAAAAACACATAAAACCCACAAAAACAAAACAAAAAATTTTTCAATGTATATATCTTAAATTTTTTAATGTTTTGCTCTTACTTCCACGAGTTGTCTTACGTGTAGGATGTCCTCGCTTATGCCAAACATAAATCAATTCCTTTCTCGCCGTTGTATTCTCGGTAATTGATATACCTTGCGCCGCGGCAACCGGATGTCTACTAGCGAGTGGCAATTCATAAGTGGTAGTAAGTTTAGGTAGCTTATTTTTAATAGCCTCATATAATTCAGCCGGCATATTTAACGCCATTTTTCCATTAGGTAAAAGATTCTTCCACGCATTCATAACTACCGGTATTAAAAACCTATCATAAAAGTTTCTCTTGGAAAGATATTGTGGCATATGTTCATATTCTTCTAGAGTGTAATACGGAGGACTAGTGAATATAAGGTCGTATTTATGCTTAGAAAAATCAAAGGTCTCTGAGGGCTGAAAATACATTTTAACGTTCGCGTCAGGTTCATATCTTAAAATTGAGTTATAAGCAGACTTTAATTTGGTGTTAGAATCTACTCCAATGTATGGAATTCCTAAGCTCATAGCCGCTAAACATCTTCCTCCCCAGCCAGCGCTAAAATCCATAATCCCAACTTTCGGTTTTAATTTACAATAGAGCCATTTTGCTGCTATAGGTCTAAATTGGTTAATTGTTCCATAATACAACTGAAATACCATATATTGATTCTTTAATAAAGAACTGCGACTGAGTGTTAATGGGTCTTTGTGCTTGTATTTCTCCACTAACTTGTTTAAAAAGAGTACTTTGTCGGGCATCTTTACAGCTTCATAAAAAGATATATGTCGTTTCGTCTTTGCCTTTATACGATGCTGGAAAAAATAGTAGTCGAGTGCTTTAGTCCCTGCCCTCCCTAAAGTCAACTGCGCGTCACTACAAGGGACCTCCTTAAGATCTTTATACGATTTTATGGCCTCCTCCTTAGTTATATTTCTTAAGTTCTTAACTATATCCATCTTATTTATTGGTTGGAAAAAATTGAAATGTATTTAAGTTTTTATGTTAACTTTTGCCCCGTGCTATTCCTCCTTTCAATTAAAAATGCAATTACGCAGCGGACGCAATCTTTCCTCCAATAATGTACGAAATGAACCTTATGTTGGTTATAATGTAAATTTTAAGACATTTATGAGCAATAAACATTATGAAAAAATCAAAAATTTATTGTTTAATAACGATCAAAGAATAGGTGAAAAATTAACTAAATTAGACAAAATGCTTGATTATCTATTAGAAAACAAATACGATATTTTACATGCGTCATTTGTATTGCCTGAATGGGACAGATTTGTTAATGTCGTAGTTAAAAAGTTAACAGAATTCGCTCCAGCTATTGTAAAATCTCTTGTTTACGATACTGAATGGATTAATGTTGAATCATATAAAAAACTACAAAGCAAACTGGCTAATGTACTATATATTTACAAAAATGAACATAGTGAAATTACTGAATATTAACAAAACAAACAAAACAAAAAAACATTAAGATACTGTGTATCTTTTTGCTTTGTATTTTTAATGCGGAAAAAAATTGATAATAATTAACTGCGCGGATTAAATGTTGCCTCATACTTATACTATGTTTCACCCCAACCAAACGCACGCTGCTACCAGCATTCGTTCCTCCTTCCTTTCTGGCACTCGTTATGCCCTTTTATCTGCCAAGTGCCAGTCTGGTAAGACTGGTACATTCCAAAACCTCGTGAAACAAATGCTTGACGCCGGTGATGTCACGCACGCCTACATCCTATGTGGCTCTGCTGAAACAGAACTCAAACGCCAAGCAGTTGAAGACACTCTCGCCTTCAATCCCAACTATAATCAATGTATTCAGGTCGTCTTTCACCAGGACTTCAATCACGTTGACTTGGACATCACGGACGCACTCATCATTGTAGATGAGTCACATATGGTCCAGACTCAAGGGCAGAAACTTCAGCTCTACCTCGCCAAGTACGGCATATCTCTTGACGGAAATCCCACTGCGCTTGAGAAGAGCAACGCATATCTTCTCTCAGTTGACGCAACTCCATACTCCGAAATCGCCGCCTGGCGTGAGGAAGAGACTCTCTATCCCAAGCATGTAGAGGAACTCGTTGCTGGCGACGGCTATTACGGCCTCGCTGATTACGAGCGTGACGGCCTTCTTGAGCCCACATTTACCATTCATAAGCATCCTGAATCGTTTGAAAAGATGCTTGTAAATATACCTAGAAAGTACGTGCTGATGCGACTCAACCGAAGCAAAGATAATAAGGAAAATGAGAGTGTTGTGCGCAGCATCTGCCGTCGCTTAGGGATGCCAGTTCACCTCTACACAGGCGAAAAGACCGAGATTGCGGTCACTCGTGGAGAGCAGAAACGCTTCTCACGCGGCGGTCGTAAGATTGGCTGTCTTGAAGATGCGCCCTCCAAAACCACTGTAGTTATTGTGCGCGGTCGTCTGCGTGCCGGCAAAGTTGTTCCAAAACAACACATTGGCTTCATTTGGGAGGGCGCAGGAATGTCAAAAACCGACGCTCTCGTTCAAGGACTCGTAGGCCGTATGTGCGGCTATAAGTTCGGCGACACCAAGCCAACGCTCTATGTACCAGTCAACAATCTCATTCCTGACGAACTTGGACAGGTTCTATGGGGCGACCTGCCCAAAACCGCCACCAATCTACGTGCCTCTGCCACCACAAACGGAAAATCAGTCTTCTCCACACCTATTTAATCAATAAAACATAAAAAACAAATAAAAATTTTTTAATGTATGGAAAAATTGATAATACTTCATAGTGTTAGTGCAATAACTAACCCTACCAAACTGCTTTCAAGAAACCTTTCATACTTTCGCATCATCATGGATATTACAGGCAAGCAAGTTTCCTCCCTCCACGAGTCATCCAAGTTCAAGTCTTGGATTAAACTCATTCCTACTGCAGAAGCGGCCGAATGGTCGTCCTATCCGCAAAAAGACCAGTTCAAACTGGTCGCCAATGTCGTCGTAGATAACGATAAAAAGCCCAACGGGGCTAAGTCTCGTCAAACAGTCATTAAAGTTGAGCCAGTCATACCGCTCCCTGAGTTCAAACAAAAGGACGAGTGGCTCTATATCTTCACGATTAACGACCGCATCGTAAAGATTGGTGGCAGCCGTACCGGACTCGCCGACCGCTTTGCCAGTTATCTGTGCGGTCATCACATTCCAGAGCGCGAAAAGTCCGGCGACTGCTCTAAAACCAACGGCTTTGTATATAACACCTTTGATTTCTATCTCAACGTGGGTGCTAAGATACAAATGTACGGCATGCGTATTCCTCGTGCCGAAATGACTGTAGACATTCTCGGTACTAGTCAAAAAATTGTAGCACAGACCTACCACGCTTACGAGTCGTGCTACTTGGATAATTATAGAAAAACATACGGTCGTATTCCGTTTCTCTGTGACAATAGTGATCCCGCCTACCGCTCTTAACTGTTCTCCGCGATACAGTCAATCTCCTCTTTCGTTATCCCAAAAGATGTATAAACATTTTTTGAATCTCTTGGTACTGGAAACGACTGTAGAATACGAATGTTATTGAAATTACCCCAACGACAGATATTGTTGAGAAATACATACAGAGGATGTTGAAGAATAGCAGCAAACTCATTCGCTTCCTGTTGGTCCTTACAACGGATAAAGGCGATTGACTGGGTCATACCACAATTGTCCACAAATACACCGTATTTATCAGTGGTGCTAATGAATACTTTGAATCCTTCTTGAAACTTATGTGCTCTTGAGGCATACACCGTCTGTTTTGGTGTATGTATGAGTCGGTGACTGTAACCTGCCGATTGTTCGTCTTGTATGAGCGATTTTTTAGTATAATGATGAAGATCACTGCTCGTTTCCACCTTAAATTTCGATAGTGTGGCGTCCAGTGTTTTGCTTAGTATGGATTGAACGGTGGCGGTATAATAAAGGGGTATATAGTTGCGCACTTGCGACTGTACAGTGCTTATATATGGCTTATTCTTCCATATACCTGAAATAGAAATCGGTTGCGTGGCCGGTGCTTTCTTAATGATGTACCAAGTGAAACTGGACCCAATCTTTTTGAAATATTTTTTAGCACTATGAATGTCTAAATGAACGATTTGGAGTTGAGTCAACTCTTGAATGAGTGTATTACGGTCAGCGTACGACATCCAGTTGTCAGGAGTAATAAACATTAAATATCCATTCGGTTTGAGTCGGTCCAGACTCTTTTTGAGGAAATCTTTAATGAGGTTGTGATTTTTTGATGCGCGTGCTCCGTCGCTCAACAACTTAGCATATGGTGGATTGGCAACGATTAAATCCTTCAAGTCGGTATTAGTATCTTGAAGAAAGTCGTTGTTTGTTACATTCAATGGATACTTATCAGCACAGAAAATACGATTGACGTTTTTGAGACGCTCGTTGTTAATATCGTTAAATTCTAAGATATTTTCCAAGATATCGGCCTTCTCAAACCCTATCTCCATCAGTTTATTCATTAGAACGAGCCCAAAATTACCATTACCACAGCATGGGTCCAGAATGGATATGTCGTCGCGTTCCCATAACTCTTCAGGAAGCTTAGACATCATTTCCTCAATACAAGCGATGGGTGTTGGTTCGTCGTTTGAGGACTTATAAGTCGTTTTATCGGTGTTTAGAACCGTATCATAATACGTTTTTAGTTCGCTGTACGATTTGGAATTAATATTGGTCGTCATTTTAATCATCACAGATAATTAAAAAAGGAAAGTCAATTTTTGATTAAGCGTCAACAACATATTTAGCCCTCTCTTCATTTGGAAGGGCACGCCATAGTTCACTCATCTGTTTTGCCGTATATTTCATACCCGCTGGTGCTTCACTACGAATTTTTTGTGAGAATAGCAAGTATCCATTTCTCGGTTTCTTCGTTGTATTTGGATCTTTCACCGATTCGTCGGCTATACCAAGTTTTTTAAAGGCGTCCGCCATTCGTTTTTGTATAATCGCCAGTTCAGTAGCCATTTCAGTGAATTGGGCGTTAAGAGATTCAATAGTTTGTGGCGACGTAGACATATTGGAGGGGTGCTGGAGTTCTAACAAAAAGATGGCAGACTCAATTTTTTGAAGAGTGGCCTTTTGCTCATCCGTTGCGTGTAATGTAACCGGTCGGTTATCTCTGGACCATAAACTATAAGGAATGGCTTTGGATGTTGGTCGGTCCAGTTCCAATAACTTTTTTAAACCGTTGATTTTTCCTTTGAGACCTGGCTTTCCTCGTGATTGGTGTTTCCAGGCCCATTCAAATTGTAACGTCGTTGGCCAGTCTGGAAATCCAGATAGGTAGAACGCCTGCGTCCATTTGTGGCCTCTGGTTGCCTTAGCACCGCCTGCTATATCACAATTATGTTGTCTCAACCTATGCGCTGGGTCGGTCGTGGCACCAATATAAGTTCTATTGGTGCCAGGAATGTAGAGTAGATAACAGAACCAGCCGGTCATCGTCTGGTATATCTACCTTTACGTTTTTTAAGTGTTTTTCTGCGAGTGCCTCCTCGTTTTCGTATCATTGTTGGTGTGAACGATTTACGTGCGTTTGCTACCGTCGGCATTTTAGGCATATTTGGTAATGGTGGTAAAGTGGTTGCCTTGGTTAGCGAATTCTGCGCTTTTGCTAGACGCTTATTCACACCAGTTGCTTGTGTTGCTGCACCGAATGGGTCCGCCTTAATCGCATTTAATTTAGCAAGTGTCTTATTCGCACCAGTTGCTCGCGTTGCTGCGCCAAATGGGTCCGCCTTAATCGCATTTAATTTAGCTAGTGTCTTATTCGCACCAGTTGCTTGAGTTACTGCGCCAAATGGGTCCGCTTGTATAGCATTTAATTTCGCCAATGCCTTATTCGCACCTGTTTTCTCCAATGCTGCGTCAAACACATCCTTCTTAATCTCTTCAATCGTAGGTGTAGGAGGTGGTGGTCCCTTATCAACTCCAACTTCGGGTACATAATAATCCATAAATCTGTAAATCTTGGGTACAGGTCTAAATGTTTCTATAATGCGAGCACGATTGACTAAATATCGCTCATACTGTTTTTCAATCGCATTTGCCGCCATATTGAGCGTAGCACCTATATCAAACGGAATGGCAACAAGAATTAATTTGAATGCGTCTCCTGTTCGCTTTCTGGAAAGACTTACAATGGCACCGGTGGTTGCCATAACAGCAGCGATAACATCACCAACTAAAGAACCCAATTCTGCTGCTGGACCGAGACCTAATCCTCCAGTCGCAATACCACCAAGCAAACCGAAGCCGTAATGGAGAGCCGCTTCCAATCCTTCGCTAATTGCCGGAATATTTGTAGTGTAAGTATCCAAAGCCATACTAATGTACGGTCCAAACATATCCATCTGCTCCAAATTATACATTAGATACAAATACCACCATACACCGTCCCACTTTTTAGAGAAATGAACATAAATTGGTGATTTTTCATACGCTTTGTAAAATGAATTAAATAGTTTATCCCAAAATTCAACTTGATGCGGGGCCTCTTCAAATCCAGGGCGATGAGGCGCACCAAACATATCATTTTTAGGGTCATATTCTGGATCCGCTGGATCACGGAATTTAATAGGTGGCTGCTCTCCACCATGTTGCCGTTTTGACGTTAAATTACTCATATTAGGAACCGAATTATGACGAGATTTTACCACTTTCATTATTTCACTCAATTCAGCCGGTGAAAAAATAGGTTGACCGTTTTCGGTAATTTTCTTTGAGAGGTTCAATGGTGAATCGTTTCTGTGTACATCTAAAAATCGGTATAAATTGGCCAGTTTACTGAGATTATAACTGAGTTCTGGAAAACGGGAGTTTGTAACCTCCTCAGCGAGCATACGCGCTCGTTCATCAGGAGGTTCTAAAACAACATTATTAAATTCCCAGGTATTCGGCATACCTCTTCCTATAAATTGATTCTTTTGTTTTTTTGTTTTTTTGTTTTTTATTCATAATCACGGATGGCGAGGCCGACTGGAAAGCGGGGGATACCGTCTTCGGTGAGCTCTTGGAAGCGCACAGTCAGCTTTTTCCCAATCTGTTTTGAAGCGGTTTTGAACGCTTCCTGTCGCTCTTCATGAGTACCCCTTGGACGAACACTGAACTGCTTCTTATCCTTTGTCTCGCAGACCCAGATAACGCAGCCCTTCTCTATTCCGTCACCCTCCTTGAAGCCGACAATCTTGTACTCGTCGTCTTTGAATTCCTTGTATTTTTGGAGGTCGGCAGAACGATGTCCAACCTTGTAGAGACCGGCCTTATTGCGCAAGATGAGTCCTTCGTAGCCGTCCGCTACATATTGAGCGTGTAAACGCTTGACATCGTCAAGATTATTGGCGACATCGGTAGGAAGAAGTTTGAGTGCCTTGAACTTATGAGTCTTGAAAAGAGAGGTGAGCCAGTCGTTTCGTGCCTCATTTGTTCCGTCCTGGATTGTATCATATACGCAGAGGTAGATTTTGGTCATTTTGGTTGTGTCGTCGGGTTTTAGAGTCTCCTTCTTGACCAAGCCTACAATCTCTTGAAAGTTGAGTGTATCGCTGTAAAGTTCACCGTCAAGAATGGTTCCTTTGGGGAGACTATTAATCTCTGCGCGAATGTGGTCCAAATGAGGGAAAGCCTTGCCGTTACGGCTGTAGAGTCCCTTACCACTAATGGCAACACAACGAACTCCGTCCAACTTACGCTGTGCGTAACAGGGAAACTTAATGTCTTTTCCACGCTTGTTATAATCGTGGGCAAGCATCGGGTGTGGAACGCCGCCTGCGTCAGTAGCAGCCTTCGCATTCTTTGTAGCACTTGGCTTTCCAGCCGATTTGACGCTTTCACCGTCGGAGTCGCTTGATGCCTTCTTAGTAGTGACGGCCGGTTCCGCCTCAGGCTTTTTCTCGGTCATACCGCCTGCTTCGGTCTTCTTATTCCAGTCACTACGCGCTTCATTAATCGCTTGTTCAACTGGGGTTGTTTCGTTCTTTTTACCGATATTTTTGCCTACTGTTACAAGACGAACGTTTTCTTGTAATTTGCCACCTACGTAGCCGTGTGTCGTAGTGATCGCACCGACACCTTTTTGGTCTTCAACCTTGATAGACCACATTTTGATTTTACCTGTAGAGGCTTTGCCGTACAGAGTTGGAAAGGAAGGAATGGATGGCATTGTTTGTATTAGAGAAAGAAATGTATTATTTAGTACGCACGGAGGCCTAAAAAATACAGATTGGTTTTTGATTATTTCAATTTTTTTATCTTCGTCTACGTGTTCTACGACCGCCCAAATATGTAGGACCAGCGTTCTTAATCAAATATTTTGCCGTTTTTCCATCAGTTAAAAAACGAGACGAATATGGATCCGGTTGGACGTTGACTATCGCATTATTCGGGATAACATTCGTACGTCTAGATTTACGAGTTGAATTTTTGCGTCGTGCCATCTACAATACTTTGGTATTTTTAGGAATTATGCGACGACCCTTCTCTTTCGCCCATTCTTTAATCGCATTAACACAATCAACTTCTTTCGCCTTCGTTTTACTCTTGACAATAATACCATACTTATCCACAAAGGCGCGTAAATCTTTGTATCCTTCTGGCATTTGAAACTCGTTTATTGAGTGAAGCTCGTGAAATGTCTGTTCACTACGAGGTTGTTCAAACTTTATAGGAGTGGCCGATGTGATTCTATAACGTTGGCGAATATGAAATGGAATTAACTCTTCAAGTGTTGTAGGACGTTCCCAATGGTCCCATTTTTCTTCGCATTTATGCGTCATATGACCGGTTTGACAGCATTTACGACAAGTAATTAGTTCACGAATAGGACAATCTTCATTTTCATGTTGGAGAGAAGTTCCCCTAATTTCTAAGCAATTTGGACAGTTCATGGCGAGGTGAAAATTCAAAAAGCCCTACGGGTTGCTTCAATTTTTTTAGACTACCCGTGCTGGTGGAAAACATGGCTCCAAATCTCTATACGCATAAGGATTTAGTACAATTTCAGGTTCTAATTTTTTATCCAACATCGCATAGATACGTTCTTTCATTATCTTTCCTACTTCTGTAATTTTATGACCAGACTTTTTTACCTCTTTCAAAATCGAATCAGCCCATGCACCACTTAATTCTCCAATACTTTTACCAGTCATTGTAGACACCTTTATGAGTTCTTCGTGAAACTTTTTTTGGACTGCTTTAATTCGCATTGATTTCAAATGGTCCTCTTGTAATTCAAGTGCTTCTGCCTCATCTACTAAAACCCAACCAATCATTGGCTCATGAGGTGGTACAATTATAAATTCTTCTTCAAATTCTATATCTGTATAGTTCATCTTACAAGATTTATTAGATTAATAATTAAATTTCAATTTTTTAATTACCTTTAAAAAAATTGAAAAGATTTCCCTTTATTGAGTGATTCGTAATGCGCATATCGCCTGATTTC